>VOFG01001549.1_pt1 | contig 117385 bp, 124 predicted proteins | sample 5384171 | NCBI WGS metagenome assembly VOFG01 (sample SAMN12384726, study PRJNA508395) | human gut metagenome | isolation source: healthy gut F | host: Homo sapiens
AATACGCTGGTATCAGGACAGAAGATTCCGTTTTTGCCGATCCTGATCAGCCATTCAATCAGGTAATGGCAAATGTGGCATTGCGTGCCGAAACCGACAAGATCATCTTGGGCGGTATGGGTATGACCAATGATGATTACCTGTATTTTAAGAATGTATTCTCTAATGCCGGTGCTCTTGACCGTATTATCAGTTTCGTAAATACTACGGAAAACCCGCCGGTAGAACGTCTGCTGATTCCGGATATGGCGTTGACGGCTGCCGAATATTTTGCGGTGGAACACAATCAGAAAGTATTAGTGTTATTGACAGATATGACCAGTTACGCCGATGCGTTGGCTATTGTTTCCAATCGTATGGACCAAATTCCGTCCAAGGACTCCATGCCGGGTTCTCTTTATTCGGATTTGGCAAAGATATACGAAAAGGCGGTGCAGTTCCCGGCAGGAGGTTCCATTACCATTATTGCGGTGACTACCCTGAGTGGCGGCGATATTACACATGCTGTTCCTGATAATACGGGTTACATCACCGAAGGTCAGTTGTTCCTGCGTCGTGACAGCGATATCGGTAAAGTTATCGTTGACCCGTTCCGTTCGTTGTCTCGTTTGAAACAGTTGGTGAGTGGTAAGAAGACTCGTAAGGACCATCCGCAGGTGATGAATGCCGCAGTCCGTCTGTATGCTGATGCTGCCAATGCCAAGACAAAGATGGAAAACGGTTTCGACCTGACCAACTATGACGAGCGTACTTTGGCTTTCGCTAAGGATTACGCAAATCAATTGCTGGCTATTGATGTGAACTTGAATACGACAGAAATGCTGGATGTAACTTGGGGCTTGTTCAGCAAATACTTCAAGCCGGAAGAAGTCAATATCAAGAAAGAATTGGTTGACGAACACTGGCAAAAACAATAAATTAATGAAGAAACATGGCAATAAAGTTTCAATATAACAAGACCTCGCTGCAACAGCTTGAGAAGCAACTCAAGGTCCGTGTGCGCACGCTTCCCATTATTAAGAATAAGGAAAGCGCCCTTCGCATGGAGGTAAAGAGATGCAAGACCGAAGCTGCCGAGTTGGAGGAAAGGCTTGAAAAACAAATTCAGGCATACGAAGCCATGTTCGCACTTTGGAATGAGTTTGATGCTTCATTAATTAAAGTGAGTGACGTTCATTTGCGCATAAAGAAAATTGCCGGTGTACGGGTTCCGTTGCTGGAAAACGTAGATTTTGACATTCGTCCCTACAGCCTGTTCAACAGTCCGAAATGGTATTCCGACGGGATACATTTGCTGAAAGGACTGGCACAGACCGCTATTGAAAGGGAATTTATGCTTGCCAAACTGAACCTACTGGAACATGCGCGTAAAAAGACCACTCAGAAAGTGAATCTTTTTTGAGAAGGTACAGATACCCGGATACCAGGATGCTCTGCGAAAAATTAAACGATTTATGGAGGACGAGGAGAACTTGTCCAAATCATCGCAGAAGATTCTGAAATCCATTCAAGAGAAAAGAAAGGAGGCAGAGGCATGATTACAAAAATGAAGAAGTTGACTTTCCTTATCTATCATAAGGAATATGAACAGTTCCTGCAAAGTATCCGTGATTTAGGCGTAGTCCATGTGGCGGAAAAAGCGCAGGGAACAGCAGAGAATACCGAACTTCAAGAAAGCATCCGTCTGTCCAACCGCTATGCTTCAACTATCAAGTTCCTGCAATCACTGAATGTTGAATTGAAAGAACAGAAAGGTGATGCAGCTCGTGGAGAGAAGGCTTTGGAAGAAGTGGAAGCTCTTCAACTGGAAAAGACCCAGTTGCAGCATCAGTTACAGGCTTGTGACAAGGAACGTGCTGCACTGGAGGTATGGGGAGACTTTGAGCCCGCATCAGTTTATCGGTTGCAAGATGCTGGATATCAAGTGGATTTCTATATATGCTCAGAGAAGAACTTTAATGAAGAATGGCTGGAAGCTTACCATGCTACGGAGATTAATCGCATAGGTTCACGCATCTATTTTATTACCATTACTAAGAAAGGTTCACTGCCCGAACTGGAGGTGGAGTCGGCCAAACTGCCGGTGATGTCATTGAGTCAGCTGACGGCTCGGTGTGAAGGCATGGAACAACAGATTAAAGAGGTGGATGATAAGTTGGCTGCCATAGCGGGGGAGAAGTTGCTTTCCTTGCAGGCTGCACAAGCAAATGTCCACTCGCAGATAGAATTTTCTAAAGTGGTGCTGAATACGGAACAGGCTGCGGATAACAAGCTGATGTTATTGCAAGGCTGGGCTCCGGCTACGCAAATTCCGGAGATTACCGATTTTCTGAACCAACAGGAAGTGTACTTTGAAATTGCCGATCCTACGCCGGAGGACAATGTACCTATTCAGTTGAACAATAAAGGGTTCTTCCGTCTGTTTGAACCGATTATGAAGTTGTATATGCTTCCTAAGTATAATGAACTGGACTTGACGCCGTTCTTCGCACCCTTCTTTATGCTCTTTTTTCGGGCTGTGTTTGGGTGATTCGGGCTACGGTTTGTTCATGGTATTAGGAGTAACTGTTTATCGTATGTTGGCGAAGAATATCAGTGCTTCCATGAAGCCCATTTTAACTTTGGTGCAGATTTTGGGTGCTTCTACTTTCTTCTGCGGTATGTTGACAGGTACTTTCTTTGGATTTAATTTGTATGGTAATGACATTCCGTTCTTTAACAAGATGCGTGATTTGTTTTTCCTCGACAATCAGTGGATGTTCAACCTTTCATTGATTTTGGGAGCTGTCCAGATTATCTTTGGTATGGTGCTGAAAGCTGCCAATCAGACGATTCAGTTCGGATTTAAGTATGCACTTTCTACTGTCGGATGGATTATAGTATTGGTCAGTACGGCATTGGCGTTCCTTTTGGGCGATGTGATGCCGATGGGCGGAACAGCTCATTTGGTAATACTGGGTATTGCCGGAGTGCTTATCTTCCTGTTTAACAGTCCCGGAAAGAATATATTCCTTAACATTGGTTTGGGTTTGTGGGATTCCTACAATATGGCAACCGGTTTGCTAGGTGATATTCTTTCGTATGTACGTTTGTTTGCATTGGGACTTTCGGGAGGTATTTTGGCTAGTGTATTTAATAGTTTGGCTGCCGGAATGAGTCGGATAATGCTATTGCCGGTCCGATAGTGATGGTACTTATCTTTTTGATAGGTCATTCTATCAATATGTTTATGAATATATTGGGTGCGATGGTTCACCCGATGCGTCTTACTTTCGTAGAGTTCTTCAAGAATTCGGGCTACGAGGGTGGCGGTAAAGAATATAAGCCATTTAAAAATTAAGAATTTAAAAATTAAAAATAGAAGAATTATGGAAATGAATCTATTGATTGCCTATATTGGCATCGCAATTATGGTTGGTTTGTCAGGTATCGGTAGTGCGTATGGTGTAACTATCGCAGGTAACGCATCTATTGGCGCATTGAAAAAGAACGATAGTGCATTCGGTAACTTCTTGGTGTTGACAGCACTTCCCGGTACACAAGGTTTGTATGGTTTGCCGGTTACTTTATGTTCCAAAGTATTTTCGGTGTACTGACTCCGGCTATTACAGGCATCCAAGCTGCCGCTGTATTGGGCTCAGGCATTGCTTTTGGGTCTTGTTGCACTTTTCTCAGCTATCCGTCAGGGACAGGTTTGTGCCAACGGTATTGCTGCTATCGGTCAGGGACATAATGTATTTGGTAATACCTTGATTTTAGCTGTATTCCCAGAGTTGTATGCTATCGTTGCTTTGGCTGCAACTTTCTTGATGGGCTCTGCATTAGTCGCATAATCAGATTAGTTATTAATGAAAAAGGGCTGTTTTTGTATTTTTACGAAATGGCCCTTTTTTCGTCCTAAAAGAGACTAAATTTATTAAACTACTTACTATTGTTGCTTATACCGGCTTTCTTTGTGATAAATGTTAAATATGAAATGGTAAAAGTTAATAAGTGAGTCTGAAAAATCTAATAAAGTCTGGGAAAAACTTTATTATCTCATTGAATTTGTGTACCTTTGCACTCGAAAATAAGATAAGGTATATAGATGGCAAAAGAACTATTAACCCCCGGTTATATCTTCGAAGCGAGTTGGGAAGTGTGTAATAAGGTGGGGGGCATTTATACAGTGTTGTCAACAAGGGCAAAAACACTGCAAGATATTTACAAGGATAAAGTGTTTTTTATAGGCCCGGATGTGTGGGTAGGAAAAGAGAACCCCTTGTTTATAGAGAATGAAAATCTGTGTGCAGCGTGGCGTGAACATGCTTTGAAAAACGATGGCTTGAAAGTTCGTGTCGGCCGTTGGAATATCCCCGGAAACCCTATAGTCATATTAATAGATTTTTATCCGTTCTTTTCAAAGAAGAATGAAATATACGGAAAAATGTGGGAAGATTTCCAAGTAGATTCACTTCATGCATATGGAGATTACGATGAAGCATCCATGTTCTCATACGCAGCAGGAAAAACTGTTGAAAGTTTCTATCGATTCAATCTGACAGAGAACGATAAGGTCATTTACCAGGCTCACGAGTGGATGACAGGTATGGGAGCACTTTATCTACAGAAGGCAGTCCCCGAAATAGCAACAATATTTACTACTCATGCTACTTCTATCGGCCGTTCGATTGCCGGCAACAATAAACCTCTTTACGATTATTTATTTGCTTACAATGGTGATCAGATGGCACGTGAGCTTAATATGGAGGCTAAACACTCCATAGAGAAACAAACGGCGCATCATGTAGATTGTTTTACCACTGTTAGTGAAATCACTAATAATGAATGTAAGGAACTGTTGGAGAAACCGGCGGATGTGATTTTGATGAATGGTTTTGAAGATGATTTTGTTCCTCAAGGACGTACCTTTACTGCTAAACGTAAAAAGCGCGCGCCACTTTGTTGAATCTTGCCAATAAGTTATTGGGAGTAAATTTGGGCGATGATACTTTGATATTAGGAACCAGTGGGCGTTATGAGTTTAAAAATAAAGGTATCAATGTATATTTGGAAGCTTTGAATCGATTGACCCGTGACAAGAATCTGAAAAAAGAAGTATTGGCGTTTATTAATGTTCCTGGATGGGTAGGAGATCCTCGTGAGGATTTGGTAGAACGTTTGAAAAGCAATGAAAACTATACCACTCCGTTGGAATGTCCGTTTATTACTCATTGGTTGCATAACATGAGTCACGATCAGGTACTTGATATGATGAAGTATCTGGGTATGGCAAATTCGGCTAGCGATAAAGTGAAAGTTATCTTCGTTCCCTGTTATTTGGATGGAAAAGACGGCATCATAAATATGGAATACTATGATTTAGTGTTGGGACATGACTTGAGTGTTTATCCTTCATATTATGAACCATGGGGCTATACTCCATTGGAAAGTGTTGCTTTTCATGTGCCGACACTTACTACTGATTTGGCAGGTTTCGGACTTTGGGTGAATTCACTGAAAGGCTCGTATAGTGAACTGAAAGACGGTGTGAAAGTGATTCATCGTTCGGACTACAACTATTCTGAAGTGGCAGACGTTATAAAGGACAATATATCGGTTTTTTCCGGTATGTCTGATACTGAAATCAAAGTGATACGTAAACGTGCTGCCGACATTGCTGAAAAGGCTTTGTGGAAGCATTTCATTAAATATTATTATGAAGCTTATGATGTGGCATTGCGCAATGCACAGAAGATACTTTTATTAGGTGAAAATTGAATATAATATTAATATAATTAGAGAGACATGAAAATCAAGATTAGTAATGCAAATACTCCTACCTGGAAAGACGTTACAGTAAAATCACGTATTCCTGAGGAATTGAAAAAGTTAGAAGAATTAGCACGCAACATCTGGTGGGCATGGAACTACGAGGCAATTGAGTTGTTTAGAGATTTAGACCCGGCGTTGTGGAAGGAAGCCGGACAGAATCCTGTAGTTCTTTTGGAGCGATTGAGCTATGAGACACTGGAAAAACTGGCAAAGGATAAAAATATCCTGAAACGCATGAACGATGTATATGCAAAGTTTAGAGCTTATATGGATGTACAGCCCGACGCCAAGCGTCCTTCTGTGGCTTATTTCTGTATGGAGTATGGTTTGACACATGTTCTGAAAATCTATTCGGGTGGTTTGGGTATCTTGGCAGGTGATTACCTGAAAGAAGCATCAGACAGCAACGTAGATATGTGTGGTGTCGGATTCTTGTATCGCTATGGATATTTTACTCAAAGTCTTTCGATGGACGGACAGCAGGTAGCAGGATACGAAGCTCAGAACTTCGGTAGCTTACCTATCGAACGTGTGTTGGATGAAAACGGACAACCGATGGTTATCGATGTTCCTTATCTGAACTATTTCGTTCATGCTTATGTGTGGAAAGTCAATGTAGGTCGTGTTCCTTTGTATCTGTTGGATACAGATAATGAAATGAACAGCGAGTTCGATCGTCCTATTACTTACCAACTTTATGGAGGTGATTGGGAAAACCGTTTGAAACAAGAGATATTATTGGGTACCGGTGGCGTATTGATGCTGAAGAAACTGGGTATCAAGAAAGATATTTATCATTGTAATGAGGGACATGCTGCATTATGCAACGTTCAGCGTTTGTGTGATTATGTAGAAGGTGGTTTGACATTCGAACAGTCTTTGGAAGTAGTTCGTTCTTCTTCTCTTTATACTGTTCATACTCCGGTGCCTGCCGGTCATGACTACTTCGATGAAGGACTATTCGGTAAGTACATGGGCGGTTATCCGCAGCGTATGGGAATCAGCTGGCAGGATTTGATGGACTTGGGACGTATCAATCCGGGTGATGCCGAAGAACGTTTCTGTATGTCTACTATTTGCTTGCAACACTTGTCAGGAAGTAAACGGTGTGAGCTGGTTGCACGGAAAAAGTATCTCAGGAGATGTTCTCAGGTATTTGGAAAGGCTATTTCCCCGAAGAAAGCCATGTAGGTTATGTAACCAATGGTGTTCACTTCCCCACTTGGAGTGCGACAGAATGGAAGAAACTGTATGCCAAACATTTTGCTCCCAACTTTATGGAAGACCAGTCTAATGAAAAAATTTGGGAAGCTATCTATAATGTGGCTGACGAAGAAATCTGGGCAACTCGTCAAGCTTTGAAGAACAAATTGGTAGATCATATCCGTAAACAGTTCAGCGAAAGCTGGTTGAAGAATCAAGGTGATCCTTCACGCATTGTTTCTTTGATGGAAAAGATCAATCCGAATGCCTTGCTGATTGGTTTTGCTCGTCGTTTTGCTACTTACAAGCGTGCACACTTGTTGTTTACTGACTTGGATCGTTTGGCTAAGATTGTAAACAATCCTGACTATCCGGTTCAGTTCTTGTTTGCTGGTAAAGCTCACCCGCACGATGGTGCTGGTCAGGGATTGATCAAGAAAATTATTGAAATCTCTCGTCGTCCTGAGTTCTTGGGCAAAAATCATCTTCTTGGAAAACTATGATATGCAGTTGGCTCGTCGTTTAGTGTCAGGTGTTGATATTTGGATGAACACTCCGACCCGTCCTTTGAAGCATCAGGAACATCAGGCGAGAAAGCTTTGATGAATGGTGTTGTGAACTTCTCTGTACTCGACGGATGGTGGTTGGAAGGCTACCGTGAAGGTGCAGGATGGGCGTTGACAGAAAAACGTACTTATCAGAACCAGGAGCATCAAGACCAGTTGGATGCTGCTACTATCTATAGTATTTTGGAAAATGAAATCCTGCCGTTGTACTATGCACGTAACCGCAAGGGCTATTCTGAAGGTTGGGTGAAGACTATCAAGAATTCTATTGCTCAGGTAGCTCCTCATTATACTATGAAGCGTCAGCTGGATGATTACTATTCTAAATTCTATACCAAAGAAGCTAAACGTTTCAAAGAATTGGTAGCTAACGACTATGCTAAAGCAAAAGAAATTGCCGCATGGAAGGAAAAGGTTGCCGAATTGTGGGATTCTATTGAAATTGTTTCCTGCGAAAAGAATGAAGAATTGGCAAGTGGTAACATCGAAACCGGTAAAGAATATACTATTACTTATGTAGTGGATGAAAAAAGGACTGGATGATGCCGTAGGTATTGAACTGGTTACTACTTACACCAATGCTGAAGGTAAAGAACATATCTATTCTGTAGAGCCGATGGAAGTAATCAAGAAAGAAGGTAATCTGTACACATTCCAGTGTAAACACAGTCTTTCTAACTCCGGCAGCTTTAAGGTTGCATACCGTATGTACCCGAAGAACGTAGATCTGCCTCACCGCCAGGATTTCTGCTATGTTCGTTGGTTCGTATAATTCATTGAAATCACTTTTCTGTTTTAAAGCGATTTCATAATAATATAATAAGAGAGCCGGTCAGATTTGGAACCGGCTCTCTTTTCTATTATTCTCCTTTCACACATAACAGGTGTTGAAACGTCCTATTCAAGGGAATCCTGTGTGAAAGCTATCTTCCTTGTGATATAGAAAGGGAATGTGTCAAAACTATGGTCTATCCCATCATCAGCTGTAGGGGCAGGGTTTGCCTGCCCGAAGACACAAAGTCAACTGTTTTCGGGCGAGCGAACCTTGCCCCTACGAGCTAAACGACAGCATTATCCACGTTTTGAATTCAACCCCTTTCCGTTTATAAATCTTGCTTTTCTCTTATTTTTAAGAGCTCGCTTAATTTTGCTTTAATATCTTCACCGCGCAGGTTGCGTGCTACGATGATACCTTCTTGATCAACTAAAACAGTGGCAGGAATAGAATTTACGCCATACAGTTTTGCACCTGCGTTGTTCCAGCCTTGCAAATCAGACATCTGCGGCCATGTGATATCGAGAGCAGTGATAGCTTCTTTCCATTTATCCAGATTGTTATCCAGAGAAACGCCCACGATACCGAAGCCCTTATTCTTGAATTCTTTGTAAGCGGCAACTACATTCGGCATTTCTTTGCGACAAGGTCCGCACCAGCTGGCCCAGAAATCAATCAATGTATATTTGTTCTTGCTTATGAAATCAGATAACTTCACTGTTTGTCCTTCAGGAGTATCCATAGAGAAATCGATGTATTTCTGACCTACAGCTGTCTTTTCTACAGTTTCAATATGCTTCTTCAGTTTAACGATACGGTCATTATTGGCAAACTGAGCAGGAATCTTTTCAACTAAAGATTTTTGTTTGTCCAATTCGAATGCGGCAGCATAAGAAGGAAGTAATTGTATACCTACTGCATTTGTAATGTTAGCTTCGATAGTGTTGAAGACCATATCCATGGCAATGCTGTCTTTCTTTTCTATTTCTTTCATTACGTTTTCACGCTGTTCGTCAGTCAAGGTAGAGTCAGACATTGCGCTACGATACATGTCATTCATTTCTTTGCTCATAGCGATGAAGTTCTCTTTGAACTGCTGATAAGTATCATTGTTTGCAGTACCGCCGATTTTGTTTTCTTCGCCCAGTGCAACAGTGATATTTCCGTTTTCGAGGAAGAAATCGGCACGGTTACGTTTTCCGTCTTTTGCATAGATGATAAAGCAGTTTGTTGCTGTGTCCTGTCTTCCGGTGAATGTGAAAGTACCTCCTGCTACAGTGGTAGAATCCAATTTTACCCAGTCGCCATTCTTATATTCCTGCAAATAAATAGTGTCGCCATCGGCAAGACCTTCTACTGTTCCCGATACTTTGTAAGCGGGTGAATTGTTGCATGCAGTGAAAGCTAAGCTTCCTACAGCCAATAAATAAACTAATTTTTTCATTGTGATGATATTATAATTTGAACGCAAAGATAGTTACTTAATTAATACAGAAGAGAAAAAAAAGGTTTTTATTTTCATCTGCTCATTAATAATATATAGAATATTATGTGTTTTTTTTGCAGGATAATGTGACTGCGTTTGTTTCAAATGGTTATCTTTGTACCTAAATACCATTCGCAAAATGTTAATACCGAGTCTTGCATTAATTACTATCCTGTTTCTTTTGTTAGTATGGGCTACTATCAGAGAAAGAGTTATGGCTAAAGAAATAAAGTTGGCTAAGCAGTTCTACGCTGCCATCTGGAATAATGCCCATGAGTTTATATTCTTGATAGACAAGACTTCGCATGTCACCAAGACCAATTATTACACAGTTTGCAAGATGCCTCCCCGGGAAGACCGGAAATGTTTCGGGGAGATATTGCAGTGTCGCTATGCGCGTGAGGCAGATAACTGCAATAAGCACGAGAAGTGTCGTGACTGCATAATAAGGGTAAGATAAGCGAGACGTTTAAGAGTCGCGGCAGCTTTAGCAATTTCGAGACTACAATGGATATTCAGATATCTTCCCATCTTGCCGGTCTTTACAGCATGATGGTTTCGGGTCGCTATCTGTCGCTCAATCGTCATGATTATGTGATACTTACCGTTCATGATATCAGTGAGGAGCGAGCTTTGAAGCCTTCATTGAAGCATAGTAATGAACAATTTCTTTGTTTTTTCGATAATGTGACCGTAGGTTGTGCTATCTGTGATAAAGAAGGTAAGTTGATAGAGGTGAATGATACCTATGTGGAGTATATGGGATTAGAGTCAAAGAAAGATGCAGTCAGCCAACTTAATATTTATACTAATCCTTGTATTAACCCTGAGTTTAAAGAAATGATGAGGTCAGGCATCCCGGTATCGGGGGAAGTAAAATATGATTATAAAATAATTAATCAGGCATATGTAAAGAGTCGCCATAGGAATGTGCATTATTTTCGTTTTATAGTCAACTATCTGAGGGATGCAGCAGGTAATGTAGAGAATATTCTGATTATTTGGGTTGAAAATACTTTGATTCATAATACATTGCGTCAGAATAAGAACTTTCACGAGATGATTGGTGCATCTTCATCCGCTTCCAAGATAGGCTTCTCGTCCATCAACTTATTGAAGAACGAACAGCTGGTGACACCGGAATATCTGAGGAATTTGGGGATATCTGAAGAAATAGATTTGCGCACCATTTTCTCTCATATGAAATACGCGGATGAGGACGCATCCCGACAGCAGCAGGTATTTATGGATTACGTGGAGAAAGCTAAACATGAAAGGGTGGAAGCTTTAGAAAGGAATATATATTTGATAGTAAATGGCGAACCCAGGTGGATTAAGCAATACCTCATTCAGCAGACATTCGATCCGGATAATGGAAACATTGTTCTGTTGGGGGTAAATGTTGATATCAATGAGCAGAAGAAAACAGAAGAGGCACTGCGCAAGGCAAAAGAAAAAGCCGAAAGCTCAGATAAGTTGAAGTCTGCTTTTTAGCAAATATGAGCCATGAGATTCGCACTCCTCTGAATGCCATTGTAGGCTTTGCCAATCTGTTGGTCTCTTCGGAAAATAAAGGGGATTCTGAAAACTTCAAGCAGATTATTGAGCAGAACAGTAACCAGCTTTTGCAATTGATAGGAGATATTCTTGATCTCTCGAAGATAGAGTCGGATACGTTGGATTTTTTGTGTGGAGTAATGTAAATATCAATGCCATGATGTATGATTTGGAAAAGATATTTCAAATGCGAAATGCCGCCAATCCTGATGTTGTGATAAAATGTGTGGCAAGTGTGGGCGACTGCGTGATACGTACAGACCGCCAGCGGCTGATTCAAGTGGTGTCCAATTTGATGACCAATGCCATTAAGTTTACCACACAGGGGCAGCATTATTATGGGGTACGAAAAGCGGAAGGAAGAAATCTATTTCTATGTGAAGGATACCGGTTGCGGTATTCCGGAAGAAAATCAAAGTCAGATATTTGAGCGTTTTGTCCAGTTGGATAGCTTTAAACAAGGTACCGGTCTGGGACTTCCGATATGCAGCAGCATTGTCAGGGCAATGGGAGGTAAGATAGGTGTGAACTCTAAGCCGGGAGAAGGATCGACTTTCTGGTTTATATTGCCCGAATGTCCGCCGGTGAGAAACGAATCGGAATCACGAAAACACAGCTTTTGATTTTGTTGTCGCTTCCGGTTTATGAGCGTATATATGTATTCCCGGCATATTCCCGTTTCAATGTAGCTGATAATTATGATTATTTCTTTATCTTTGCCGACCGAAAATGTAGAGGCGTTTTTCGTCCGGTTACCAAAAGTAGTATGCAACAGTCTAATTATATAATTGAAGTCAAGAATGTATCCAAGTTTTTTGGCGATAAAATAGCATTGGATAACATTAACTTGTACGTGAAAAAAGGAGAATTCGTAACGATTCTAGGTCCTTCAGGATGTGGAAAGACTACACTTTTGCGCCTTATTGCCGGTTTTCAGACTGCTTCGGAAGGAGAAATCCGAATAGCAGGGCAGGAGATTACACAAACTCCGCCGCACAAACGACCGGTAAATACCGTATTTCAGAAGTATGCTTTGTTTCCTCATCTGAATGTATATGATAATATAGCGTTCGGGTTAAAGCTAAAGAAACTACCGAAACAAATCATTGAAAAGAAAGTAAAGGCAGCCCTCCGTATGGTGGGGATGACTGATTATGAGTATCGTGATGTCAACTCGCTTTCAGGCGGTCAGCAGCAGCGTGTGGCCATAGCCCGCGCCATTGTGAACGAGCCGGAAGTATTGCTTCTTGACGAACCGCTGGCAGCTCTCGACCTGAAGATGCGTAAAGATATGCAGATGGAACTGAAGGAGATGCATAAAACATTGGGAATCACATTTGTATATGTAACACACGATCAGGAAGAAGCGCTCACGTTGAGTGATACAATTGTAGTAATGAGTGAGGGGCGTATTCAGCAGATAGGTACTCCTGTAGATATCTATAATGAACCCATCAACTCATTTGTCGCTGATTTTATCGGAGAAAGTAATATCTTGAACGGCATAATGATAAAAGATAAGTTAGTGCGTTTTGCCGGTGTAGAGTTTGAATGTGTGGACGAAGGTTTTGGTGAGAATATGCCTGTGGATGTGGTGGTTCGCCCTGAAGACTGGTATATTTTCCCTCTTTCGGATGCTGCACAGATTACGGGTACAGTCACTTCTTCTATCTTCAAGGGAGTGCATTATGAGATGGTTGTTGTGGCAAACGGTTATGAGTTTATCGTGCAAGACTACCATCACTTTGACGTGGGGCAGGAAGTAGGTCTGCTGGTCAAACCGTTTGACATCCATATCATGAAGAAGGAGCGTGTATGCAATTCTTTCGAGGGAGAGATGATAGACGAAAGTCATGTTGACTTCCTGGGTTGTCACTTCGAGTGTTTGCCTGTAAAGGATATCGAACCGGGCGAGAAAGTAAAAGTAGTGGTGGCATTTAAGGATATTATCCTGCATGACAATGAAGAAGACGGAACATTAACCGGCGATGTGCGTTTTATCCTTTATAAAGGCGATCATTACCACCTCACCGTTTCATCGGATTGGGGAGAGGATATTTATGTAGATACCAATGATGTATGGGATAATGGTGATCATGTAGGTATCAGTATTTTGCCCGAAAAGATTAAGATAATAAAGGTTGTAGACTAATATAAAAAGAAAAGAGGTGCTCAGAACGATACGATTCTTCTTGTCCTCGCGTAAGAGTTGGACGATTCCTTACGTGATATTTTCAGCGATATTTGTTATTCTTCCGCTTCTTCTGATAGTGGTTTATGCATTTATGGACGATGCCGGACATTTTACTTTCGGCAATTTTACCAAGTTCTTTGCCCACCCTGAGGCAATCAATACGTTTGTTTATTCCATTGGCGTTGCTATTATCACGACGGTAGCGTGTATTCTGTTGGGCTATCCTGCCGCTTATATTCTGACGCAGACCCGAATGAAATATGCACAAACCATCGTGGTGCTCTTTATCCTTCCCATGTGGGTCAATATCCTGATTCGTACGTTGGCGACAGTGGCGCTTTTCGACTTTATGCATGTGCCCTTGGGAGAAGGAGCATTGATATTCGGTATGGTATATAATTTCCTGCCTTTTATGATTTATCCTATTTATAACACATTGCAGAAGTTGGATAAAAGTTATGTGGAGGCAGCGCAAGACTTGGGTGCCAATCCGGTACAGGTGTTCTTTAAGGCTGTGTTGCCATTGTCCATGCCCGGCATCGTGAGTGGTATTCTTATGGTATTCATGCCCACTATCTCCACATTCGCCATTGCCGAGTTGCTGACAATGAACAATATAAAACTGTTTGGTACTACCATTCAGGAAAACATCAATAACAGCATGTGGAACTATGGTGCGGCGCTTTCACTTATCATGCTGTTCCTGATTGGCGCCACTACCTTGTTTGCTTCGGATGACAAGGGCAATGATGAAGGAGGTGGTTTATGGTAAAGAAAATATTATGTCAGGGATACTTGTGGCTTTTATTGCTGTTGCTCTATGCTCCTATTTTCATTATTATGATTTACTCCTTTACAGAAGCAAAGGTGCTGGGCAATTGGACGGGATTCTCCACAAAACTTTATTCATCGCTGTTCACCACGGGTACTCATCACTCGCTGACCAATGCGCTGATTAATACGTTGACCATCGCGCTGATAGCTGCAACGGTTTCCACTTTATTGGGGAGTATCACTGCCATCGGCATATTCAATCTGCGTGCCCGTTCGCGCAAGGTAATCGGTTTTGTTAATAATATCCCTATTCTGAATGGCGATATTATCATCGGTATCTCGTTGTTCCTGCTGTTTGTTTCGCTGGGTATCCCTCAAGGATACACTACCGTGGTACTGGCTCACATTACTTTTTGCACCCCATATGTGATTCTGAGTGTATTGCCACGTCTCAAACAAATGAATCGAATATTTATGAAGCGGCACTCGATTTGGGGGCAACTCCCATGCAGGCACTTCGTAAAGTGATTATTCCTGAAATACTTCCGGGAATGATTTCCGGTTTCATGCTGGCAGTCACACTGTCTATCGACGATTTTGCCGTGACCGTGTTTACCATCGGCAATGAAGGATTGGAGACATTGTCTACCTATATTTATGCCGATGCGCGGAAAGGAGGACTTACTCCCGAACTTCGTCCCCTTTCAACCATTATATTTATACTGGTATTGGTGCTGCTCATTATAATCAACCGCCGTTCGAGCAAGAAAAAAGAGGCATAAGAAGATGAAGATAAAGATGAATAAATGGATAATGGCATGTGCCTGCGGGTTGCTTTCGCTCACAGGATGCTACAATACGGGCGAACCTCGCGAAAATGTGCTGAAGATATATAATTGGGCAGATTATATCGATGAAGATGTGCTTGCCGAATTTCCCGAATGGTATAAAGAGCAAACGGGTGAGGATATCCGTATTGTATATCAGACATTCGATATCAATGAAATCATGCTTACCAAAATTGAACGCGGTCATGAGGATTTTGATGTGGTATGTCCTTCGGAATATATCATCGAGCGAATGTTGAAGAAGAATCTGTTGCTGCCTATTGATACTGTTTTTGGTAAGACTCCTAATTATTTGCATAACGAGTCTCCTTATATTCGTGAGCAGTTGGATAAATTGAGTCAGCCGGGGCGTCGTGCTTCCGATTATGCCATCGGGTATATGTGGGGGACGGCCGGACTTCTGTATAACACAGACCATGTTCCTGCGGAAGATGCCAAGACATGGGCAAGCCTGTGGAATCTCAAGTACAAGAATAAAATCTTGATGAAAGAGAGCTACCGTGATGCCTACGGAACGGCCCTTATCTATGCCAACAGCAAAAACCTGAAAGAGGGGAAGGTGACGGTAGAAGAGTTGATGAACAACTATTCACAGGCATCTGTCGATACGGTAGAGAAGTACTTGAAGGCCATGAAACCTATGATTGCCGGTTGGGAAGCGGATTTCGGAAAGGAGATGATGACCAAAAATAAGGCATGGCTCAACATGACTTGGAGTGGTGATGCTGTATGGGCAATTGAAGAAGCCGGTGCTGTGGGAGTGAACTTGGATTATGAAGTGCCCGAGGAGGGAGCAATGTGTGGTATGACGGTTGGGTGATTCCTAAATATGCACGCAATGTGAAGGCTGCCAGTTATTTTATCAATTATCTGTGCCGTCCCGAAGTTGCTTTGCGCAATATGGATGCTTGCGGTTATGTGAGTTCTGTTGCCACTCCCGAAATATTGGAAGAGAAGCTGGATACTACTTTGAACTATTATGCCGACTTGAGCTATTTCTTTGGTCCCGAGGCAGATAGTGTCCGGATTGACAAAGTGCAATATCCCGACCGTCGTGTGGTGGAGCGTTGTGCCATGATCCGTGATTCGGGCGAACGTACGGAAGCGGTATTGGAAATGTGGTCGCGTGTGAAAGGGGATAGTCTTGGATTGGGAATTGTGGTTGTGATATTTGTATCGGTCGGAGTGATGCTGGTTTATACGGTTTATAGGCGGATACAGCGTTATCAGCACGAGAAATTGCAACGCCGCCGCAGGAGACACAGAAAAAGAAGATAATCCTTTGCGCTGCCGGTGACACTCCGGACTTACGGATTTTATAAAAAACAGTAGAGGCTTCCTTGTTCAAGGAAGCCTCTGTTTCTCTCTATCTTTTATCTACTGAAATTAGATAATATATTGGTCTGAAATAGACTCGTTATTCATTACGCGGCGGATAGTTTCGGCAAACATGTCGGCGATAGTCAACTGTTTTACTTTGGCGCAACGGTTAGAATAAGGAATACTGTCTGTAAATACCATTTCTTCCAAACCGGAATCTTGAACACGTTCGGAAGCAGGACCGGACATCACACAGTGAGAAGCGATGGCGCGGACAGAAATGGCTCCGGCTTCCTTCATGATATCGGCAGCTTTGGTAGTTGTACCCGCTGTATCTACCATATCGTCTACCAGGATGACATTCTTGTCTTTTACGTCACCGATAATTTGCATGGTAGCCACTACGTTTGCTCTTTCGCGAGTCTTGTTGCACAATACCAAAGGCACATCAAGGTATTTGGCGTATGTGCTGGCACGCTTGGAACCGCCCACATCGGGAGTAGCGATTACAAGGTTTTCAAGGTTCAGTGACTGAATGTAAGGCAAGAAGATGCCTGATGCATACAAGTGGTCTACCGGAATGTTGAAGAAACCCTGAATCTGGTCGGCATGCAAGTCCATGGTAATCAAACGGTCGATACCTGCCACACTCAGCAAGTCAGCCACCAGTTTGGCACCGATAGAAACACGCGGTTTGTCTTTTTCTGTCTTGGCGAGCCCATCCGAAGTAAGGGATAACGGCTACGATGCTCTTGGCAGAAGCTCTTTTTTTGCTGCGTCAATCATCAGCAGCAATTCCATCAGGTTGTCAGAATTAGGAAAGGTAGATTGAACTAAGAATACATGGGCACCTCTAATTGACTCTTCGAAGGAAACAGCAAATTCACCATCAGCAAAGTGTGTAATATTCATGTTTCCCAGTTCGCAACCGAGGCTGTTGCAAATTTTTTCTGCAAGGTATTTCGAGTTTGTTCCCGAGAATACTTTAAAAGGAGATGTTTTACTCATTTTGTAATAGATATTACCTATTTATTAATTTGCGTACAAAGGTACGTATTATAATTAGAATTTAAAAATCGAACATTAAAAATTAATTCGCGTTTCCTTGAAACGCCTGTTTTTCTGGCAGGAATATGTGTTGTTTTTCTCTGCTTTTAGTTAATCTGCCAACTTTTTCAGTTTGCGGAAGTGTTCTATCAGCAATCGGTAGTCACGGTCGCAGCGTGTATCGAACTTATTCCACAAAGCACCTAAGATGGCTGCTCCGCCAAAGCCGAAGTCTTTTACTTCTAAAATATTGTCCACATCGATACCACCCAGTGCAATCACCTTCTTGTCTATAATGCCGGCTTTGTCGGCGGCACGAAGTTCTTCGGCCGTATATGCGGAGTTATAGTTCATCTTGGAAATGCTGTTGAATACAGGACTCAGAAAAACATAGTCACACGTCTGTTTGCGCTCCTTTACTTCGTCCAAAGAGTGGCATGAACAACAGATATGCCCTTTATAGTTTTCGGGTGGGTTGGGATTGCGGCCGTTCAGGTGGATACCTTTCAACTTATATTCATCTTTCAGGTAGAAATGTCCGTGCACCACGATGCGTTTATGATACTGTTCGGGAATCAAGGTAAGCAGCCGTTCGGCGAACATGGGCGCCGTGTCGGGTTTGCGTAAGTGGAGGGTGTCCAGTCCTTCTTCAAACAAGGCCGTGATTATTTTGTCTTCCTCCACAAAATATGTAGGGGTTGTGATTAGAATTAACTTCATACTTTCCAATTAATTGCTAAGCAAAGATAGTAATCAATATGTAATATTCCTAACAGTTTGCTGTATTTATTTAACGGTTGGGGGAGAGTCATGAATAAAAAAATCTTCGTCGACCTTCACAGGCAAACGAAGATTAAGGGTTTATTATAGTTACAAAGGTAATATAAAAAATGGATAAAGCAATACTTCACATCATAAAAGATTCTGTTTTTATAATGAGAGGATATGCGTTTCCATTGTTTTGAGGTCGATAATCCATAATTTCCCGCTTAGCACTTCACCGTATCCGCCTATTATTTTCAGTACTTCGGTTGCTTCGGTGCATCCCACTATGCCGGGAGTAACTCCAAGTACACCTTTGGGCGGGTGGGGCATGGAGAGCATTTCGTCTTCGTCCGGGAAAAAGTGGCGATAGTCCGGTCCGCCTTGGTAATTGAATACGGATACTTGCCCGTCGAAAGCACGAATGGCACCATATACATAGATTTTTCCCAACTGCACGCAGGTGTCATTAATGAGGTAGCGGGTGGCAAAGTTATCGCATCCGTCTACCACAATGTCGTATTGGCTGATGATCCCGGCGGCATTTTCTGTGGTGAGACGATTGGGGTAAGCATTGATTTGTATGGAGCTGTTCAGGGCTTCGAGACGTTTTTTTGGCTTGGATGGCTTTGGGCATACCTACTTCGGCTTCGCTATAGAGTATCTGGCGTTGCAGGTTGCTGATGCTTACCACGTCATCGTCCATCAGTCCGATGGTGCCTACTCCGGCGCCTGTCAGGTAAAGGGAGACGGGGAGATCCCAGTCCGCCTACACCGACTATAAGGACTTTGGCGCGTTGGATGCGTTGCTGTCCTTCTTCTCCCAGTTCGGGGAGAATGATTTGACGGTTGTATCTTTCCATATTATCTAACGGTTGATTTTATCGTTTCACTCAGGTGATTAAATTTCTTCACTACGGTGATATAATTGAATGTCCTTAGTGATAAACTATCATCACTAAAGTGAAACGATTATTATGAAAGGCTGTATGACTAAGTGTAATACTATCTGTATGCTATCGTGTTGATGCAAATTGGTCAAAAGAAGCATCCCAGTCTTTCCAAACCGGTTCTCGTCCCAATGATTTCAGTGCACGTTCCACTTCTACGGCCGTGCGCTCATCGCTTACATGGAATTGCTCCAGGGCTTGCGGATAAGTGTAGTATCCTCCCGGTTCGGTTTTGCTTTCCGCACTCATGGTGGTCACTCCAAGTCCTGCCATGTTGTCGCGGATGTGCCGGTTCGCGGGTAGAGTAGGAGATATCCACATCGTGGTCGAAGATGCGCATGGCAAAAGTAAGTTGTGCCAGTTCACGGTCGTTCATGATGACATTCGGCTGGAAGCCGCCGTTCTCTGCCGGGCGCATGCGTGGGAAGTTGACACTGTATTTTGTTTTCCAATACTTTTTTTGAAGGTAGCGCAGATGGTAGGCCATCATGGTCACATCCGTGCGCCATTCTTCCAGTCCGATAAGTACACCCATGCCGATGGAATGGACACCTGCCTGTCCCATGCGGTCGAAACCATTTACCCGCCATTCGAATTTAGATTTCATTCCACGCGGATGATATACGTTGTAACGGGCTTTGTTGTAAGTTTCCTGAAAGCAGATGACGCCGTTCAGTCCGTGTTTTTTCAGCTCGGCGTATTCCTCGGCTTTGAGGGGCATCACTTCTATCTTCAGGTTGCTGAAGTATTTTTTTGCGATGTCCAGCGCTTTTGCCAGATAGGGAACACCTGCCTTGGCGGGATTCTCTCCTGTTACCAGCAGCAGGTTTTCAAACGGGCCGAGCTTCTTGATGGCTTTGTATTCATCTTCCATCTGTTCGGGGGTGAGGATGGTACGTGCCATCGGATTGCTGATATGGAAACCGCAGTACACACAGGAGTTGGTGCAGGAGTTTGTTATATATAGAGGTATAAACATGGAGATGGTCTTGCCGAAACGTTCTTCGGTGTATTTTTTGCTCAGTTGTGCCATCGGTTCCAGGTATTTGGCTGCCGCCGGTGAGATGAGTGCCATAAAGTCGTCTACATCACAATGTTCTTTGCCGAGGGCGCGAAGCACGTCACTCTCTGTCTTGGAGTAGATGGCTTTGGTGGTTTCCTCCCAGTCTATTTTTTCAAGTTCTTCTGAAAACATGATAGTTGTTATTTTTTTATTGTTCTGTTATTGTTCAATGAATAATAGGTCTTTTTTCCCATCGTAATGGGTTGGTGATGATATAATCCGATATTTCTTCGTATGAATGCTGATTTCTACTAACCGTCCCGCTTCATTCAAATACATATTCTCCATTTACAATCTTTCCGGGATTATACATTCTGATTTTCTGATTATTCATTTCCTTATTTTCTTTAGAATGTTGTTGCGTGCACATTGTACGGCTGCGGTATAGTATTCCGGTTCCATATTCTCCAAATAGGCTTCCAGCTCTCCCATCAGTTCGGGTTCTTTCAGGCAGATAGCATATGCCAGTTTCATGCATACGGCTTGTCCGGCTACAGTCTCGGCGGGCGATAACATTCCGTTCAGGCAGAAGTCGAGAAAAGCCACATTGATGGGTTTCGGAACAGGAAGATGAAGAAGTGTGTTCAATAGCAGACGGCGTATGCCCCCATGGGGACATTGCATGGCTCGTTGCATCAGCTCTTCCCTTTTGCTTATCAATAAGGAAGGGACGAGGATACTCAGTTTTTCACAAGCCCATGTAGCACGCCAGGCTATCTTTTCTTCTTCATGTTCGGTGAGGGCATAGAGGTCATCGAAGGGCAGGCGAATCCATCACCTGCTCTACTATGCTGTCTATGTATTTTCTTCCTAAAGTGCTTTCCAGTGCTTTCTTGAAATCTTCTTCCATTTGTCTTCCTATGAGGATTGTTTACCGTAGGGGCAGACACATGGGTCTGCCCCTACGGTGGATGAGAATATGATTTATTCCTTACCTTCTACATTCTTCAGGTCGCGGCTCAGCTTCATGGCGCAGAAGTTCGGTCCGCACATGGTGCAATATTCACCGTCTGTATGGCGTCCTTCATTGAAGTATTCCAATGCACGGTCGGGGTCGAGACTCAAATGGAACTGGTCACGCCAACGGAATTCGTAACGTGCTTTGCTCAAAGCATTATCACGAATTTGTGCACCCGGATGACCTTTTGCCAAATCGGCGGCATGAGCGGCTATCTTGTAAGTAATTACGCCCACGCGAACATCCTCTTTGTTGGGCAGTCCGAGGTGTTCTTTCGGAGTGACATAGCACAACATGGCAGTGCCCAGCCAACCGATTTGTGCAGCACCGATAGCCGAAGTGATATGGTCATATCCCGGAGCGATATCCGTTACCAACGGACCGAGGGTATAGAACGGTGCATTGTGGCAATGTGAAATCTGGCGTTCCATGTTTTCTTTAATCTTATGCAGGGGTACATGTCCCGGTCCTTCGATGAAAGCCTGCACATTCTTGTCCGATGCGCGAAGCACCAGTTCTCCCATAGTGTCCAGTTCGGCAAATTGAGCCTCATCATTGGCATCCTGAATACAGCCCGGACGAAGTCCGTCACCCAAAGATATGGCTACGTCATATTGTGCCAAAATATCACAGATGTCATTAAAATGTTCATACAAGAAACTTTCTTTGTCGTGCATCAGGCACCACTTGCTCATAATGCTTCCCCCACGGCTCACAATGCCGCAAAGCCGTTTGTCTGCCAGGTGCACATTCTGTCGGCGGATACCGGCATGGATAGTGAAGTAATCCACTCCCTGTTCGCATTGTTCAATCAATGTATCTTTATAAATTTCCCAACTGAGGTCTTCCACCTTACCGTTTACTTTTTCCAAGGCCTGATAGATGGGTACAGTGCCCACGGGTACGGGGCAGTTGCGGATAATCCATTCGCGTGTCTCATGTATATTGGCTCCGGTAGAGAGGTCCATCAATGTGTCTCCTCCCCATTTGCAGCTCCATACCGCCTTTTCTACTTCTTCATCTATAGAAGAAGTGGTGGCCGAGTTTCCGATGTTAGTGTTGATTTTTACCAGAAAGTTGCGGCCGATAATCATCGGTTCGCTTTCGGGATGATTGATGTTGGCAGGGAGGACAGCACGTCCGGCAGCGATTTCATCGCGGACAAATTCGGGAGTGATATGTGTCTCAATTCCCAGTTCCTTGCAATTCATATTCTCGCGGATGGCTACATATTCCATTTCAGGTGTAACGATTCCTGCTTTGGCGTATGCCATCTGTGTGATGGCTTTTCCTGCTTTGGCGCGATAGGGCAAAGCGATGTGTTCGAAGCGCAGGTGGTTCAGGCTTTTTGTCGTCACGCCGCATTTTTCCGTATTCCGAAGTAATGGAAGGGAGCTGTTCCACATCTCCGCGTCCGGTAATCCAACTTTCGCGCATACGGGGGAGTCCTTTCTTCAAATCGATTTCGATGTCAGGGTCACTGAAAGGACCGCTGGTGTCATAGATGTAGACGGGAGCATTGGGTGTTGCCACTTTCTCACCGTTCACGATGTTCACGGTAGGGGTAAGGTTTACCTTTTGCATACCTACCTTGATATATGGAAACATCGTTCCGTGCATGTATGCCTTTTCTGCATGGGCGTATGCTTTTTATCTTGTTCTTTGTCCATCATATTTAAATTTTAATCAAGAAATGAAGTTAGAGGTGATGAGGCGGAAGCAATCAAATTCTGTCCGACAATACCTAACCCTGCTTCGTAAGCACGGCGGCCGGCGATGACTGCTTCTTTAAATGCTGTTGCCATCTCTACCGGATTCCCGGCAACGGCAATGGCAGTATTGACCAGACAGGCATCCGCACCCATTTCCATTGCTTCGGCAGCATGGCTCGGAGCACCGATTCCGGCATCTACTACCACGGGGACAGAGGATTGCTCGATGATGATGCGCAGGAAATCACGTGTCTGTAAGCCTTTATTAGTACCGATGGGAGCTGCAAGAGGCATGACGGTTGCGGCACCGGCTTCTTCCAGACGTTTGCACAGAGTGGGGTCTGCCTGACAGTAAGGTAATACGACAAAACCCAGTTTTACCAGTTCCTCGGTAGCTTTCAATGTTTCTGTGGAATCCGGCAGCAGGTAACGCGGATCGGGGTGGATTTCCAGTTTCAGCCAGTTGGTTCCAAATGCCTCACGTGCCATTTGCGCGGCAAAAACGGCTTCTTCTGCCGTGCGCACTCCCGAAGTGTTGGGTAATAACCGGATATGCGGATGAATGATATGTTTCAGCATGTCGTCTTCCTTGTCATCGAGTTCGATACGTTTCATGGCTACTGTCACCATTTCGCATCCTGATGCCAGGATAGCTTCTTCCATGGTGGTGTTTGAATGGAATTTGCCGGTTCCCAGAAATAAACGGGAATCAAATTCTTGTCCGGCAATGATGAGTTTCTTCATTGTGGGTATAGTTTATTTATTGTTTATCTTTTCTATATTTATGATTCGTCTTGTTTCTTCTATGGGGTTGTCTGCACGCAGGATTGTTCCACTAAGGGCGATCCCTGTGACACCGGTTGCCATGATAGAGGGAATATCTTCGAAAGTTATGCCTCCGATGGCAACGATGGGCAGATGTATACCTGCTTCTTTCATCTGCGAGACGATAGAGCGATATCCTTCCAGTCCCAATATCGGTGAGAGGTTCTTTTTGGTGGTAGTGAATCGGAACGGACCGCAACCAATGTAATCGGCTCCGGCTTCGTAGTGCATCTTTACATCTTCAAATGTATTGGCTGTGCCACCTATGATGAAATCTTTTCCCAACATTTTCCGTGCTTCTGCTACGGGCATATCCTTTTTACCCAGATGCACGCCGTCGGCGTGTATCTTCTTGACCAGTTCTACGTGGTCGTCTATGATGAAGGTCGCACCATAATCTCTGCACAAATGTTGCAGGCGTAAGGCTTCCTGTTCTACTTCGCTGACAGGCGCATCTTTCATGCGTAGCTGAATCCAGCGGCAACCGCCTTCGAGTGCCATACATGCTGAATCGTAGTAGGAATAACTGTCGGTGAAATGTGTAATGAATTGAAGTACCATCGGTCTCATCCTCCACAGGCAGCTTTTATCACTACCAAACTGTCATTGGGTTGCAATATGCGTTCGTTCCACTCTGTGCGGGGAATCATCTTGTTGTTTACGGCGATGGCAACGCCTCTTTTCGGGGAGTGCCAGTTGTGAGGCGAGTTCGGCAATGGTACATCCGTCCTTTGCTTCTGTTTCTTTGCTGTTTACTTTCAGTTTCATAAGTTAGTGATTTATGAATTTGTATGTAAATACAAAGAGTTGCTTTTAAACCGGATAGATGTGTGGCAAGAAGTAACAATCCCTTCGTCGGTACTAACCGCATCAGGTTCACAGGGTATAATCTCAGCCCGTCGGTCCGTGGGCACCCCTTTGCTTTTACGGTCGCAAAGATAAAGGAAAAGAAATGAATAATGCTATAAATCAGGCATTATTTTTTTTGTTCGGCCGGGCAGACCGGCAATGTAAACACAAAACGTGCTCCCTCCTGATAGTTGCCGTCTATCCATATCTTGCCTCCCAGCTTCGTGATAATCAGCCGGGTGATGGAGAGCCCCAATCCTGTGCCTTGCACATATTCATTGAGTTTCACGAAACGCTTGAACACGTTTTCGTGTTCTTCGGGGGGAATGCCGCATCCCGTGTCGGTAATTGAGAAGACGACCGTTTCGTCGTCCTGGTCGGGCCGGATGGATAATTCTATATAGCCTTTCTTGGTAAACTTGATGGCATTGTTTATCAGATTGATGATAGCCTGTTGCAAGCGATAAGTATCCGTCGTGATGCTGATGTCTTTTTGCGGGACATCTACACGGAGTTCTATCCCTTGAGGAACTTGGGTACTGAAACTGTCCACAATGGTTTGGCAATAGGGCAGGAGCTGACAAGGTTCAAAGTGGAAATTCAGGCTGTCGCTTTCGATGCTCGATATGTCCAATACGTCATTAATCAGCTTTAGCAGCAAATCCGAGTTATGATAAATGATATCTACATATTCTTTTAGTTCCAGATTGCTTTCTACCTGTGACGCCAGTAGATTGGAGGAGCCGACAATGGCATTGAGAGGAGTGCGGATTTCGTGGCTCATGTTGGATACGAACTGGCTCTTGATTCGGTTGGCTTCTTCTGCCTTGTTCTTGGCAATTAGTAAGTTGTGTTCGGACAGTTCCAATACTTTCTTTCTTCCCGCAGTTGCGCCTCCGATTTTTCAAGGTTCCTTTTCAAGAGGTTCAGTCTGACGGAATAAGAAATGGCAACGATGAATCCTGCCACCAACACGACAAGAAGCACGCCTGCCAATATGATATATCCTTTATATTGCTCAATGAAGGTTGCCAACGTATTGGATTCGTTGATGTATAAGGCATCAGAGGGGAGTTGCTTGTTTTCCAGCCTGAATGCCTTTATCATGTTCATGTCTATTTTGAATTCATTGGGATAACAAAAGAAGTCGGGTTTGGCGTCTATCTTCTTGTCCAGTAGGTCGTAGGCTTTCTGAGCCAGATGGATTTTTGAGTTGACGGCATCGTATCGGGGAATGTTGCCTCCGATGGCCCAATAGCCGATGCCGCTTCCCGTCAGACTGAATACGGGGAGGTTGTTCGCCAATTTGAATACATATTCGGCATTACTTATGTGAGTGACCTTTTTACTGTCATATCGCCAGACGCAGAGCATGGCCGCCGTTCGTTCCGGCAGGTTCTTCATGGCTTGTCTGGCTTGCGCCATATCCATTGTTCGTCCGTCTATATGGATGATTTGCAAGTCGGGAAAGTGTTCGGCTATTTCATTCTCTACATATTTCATTTGGCTGAGGCCGGCATAGGAATTGTCGCTGATGATGGCGATGTTCTCCGTTTGAGGGAATAAGTTGCGGATGAACTCAATATCTTCTTTTACGCCGTATTCATAATAATAGCATAGCTTGACATTGAATCCTTTCATGAATTGCAACATGTCCACTTGGCTCTTGGCGTCTGTGTTTTCTTGGTATACGGTAGTAATCCGGGGAGTGTTCAGGGTAGCGCCGTATCGTTGCGTCATCAGGCAGTAGACGGGCAATTCCTTGTATTTCTCGTCTGTCTGCGAAAAGTAACTTATCCATGCTTCCGAACCTAGAAGGGATGATAAGCTTTGCATGGGGATGTTTCTCCAGAATGAGGTCCATATTGTCTATCCATTCTGCTTGGTTTTCCAATGTCGTGCAGTTCATGGATTCCACTACGGGAGAATATTTTCCTCCTAGCTTTATATACTCGTCTACAAATTGGCTGATACTGGAATAAGTGTATTTTGTATCTGAATTATAAGAGCTGATGAAAAGTATTTCGTCTTTTGTAAAATGCTGGGGAGATACGGATGCAGTAGCGCTTCCGGCCAGCAAACAGATTATTATGATAATATAGGCACGGATTAGTCGTTTCATCTTTTAGTTGTTTCTCATTGTTTAGTGAGACAAAGATAGAAAGAAATTGCGAAATTCAGGCAGATTTGGGAGGAATAAAACAAATAAAAAAAAGAGGACCGTCATCCCGACGCTCCTCTTCGCAAACTTAAAACAACCAACAAAAGAAATAGATAATCTTCATGCAGTGATTATCTAATAAAAAGCAATTCACGATATTTAGGTAATGTCCACATCTGGTTGTCTACGATAAGCTCCAGCTTGTCGATATGATAACGTATCTCTTCCAGCATCGGGGCGATGGTATCGTGATAGGCAATGGCCTTTTCGCGTTCGCTCTCTATTTTGTTCGCCACTTTTCGCGCCTCCACCATGGCATCTACATGTTCGGTGATGAAGATGGTTCGCCGGGCAATCTCTTCGATGAGTTTCATGTTCTCGGCCGACAGTTGGGATGCTTTTTCCGCCGGGAAGAGTTCTTTCATTTTATACACATTGTCTATCAGCTTGCTCTGGTACTCGGTGGCTACGGGGATGATGTGGTTCATCGCCAGGTCGCCCAGCACGCGCGCCTCAATCTGGATTTTCTTTGTGTAAGTTTCCCATTTCACTTCATTGCGCGCCTCCAGCTCCTTGCGTGTCATCACGCCGGTAGATTCGAACATGGCGATGCTCGCGGGCTTCAAGTAGTTGTCGAAAATGAGCGGGCAGCTCGTTTCGCAGTCCAGGCCCCGGCGGGCGGCCTCCGCCTTCCATTCGTCCGAGTAGCCGTTGCCGTCAAAGCGGACAGGCTTGCACTCTTTGATGTAGCGGCGGATAATTTCGATGATGGCGGAGATTTTCGGTTCACCCTTTTCGATGAGCGCGTCCACGTCCTGCTTGAACCGGGCAAGCTGTTCGGCAACGGCCGCGTTGAGCGCAATCATGGCGCTGGCACAGTTTGCCTCCGAGCCTACGGCGCGGAACTCAAAGCGGTTGCCGGTGAAGGCGAACGGCGAGGTGCGGTTGCGGTCGGTATTGTCAATCAGCAGTTCGGGAATTTGCGGGATGTCCAGTTTCATTCCCTGTTTGCCTGCTAGTGAGACAAGGTCGTCGTTGCCGCTTTCTTCTATATGGTCCAGCACTTGCGTGAGCTGTTTGCCCAGGAAAGAAGAAATGATGGCGGGCGGCGCTTCGTTGGCTCCCAGGCGATGGGCGTTGGTGGCACTCATGATAGAGGCTTTCAGCAAACCGTTGTGGTGGTATACCGCCATCAGGGTGTTGACAATGAAGGTGATGAAGCGCAGATTGTCTTCGGCGGTCTTGCCCGGAGCCATCAGCAGGACGCCGGTGTCTGTACCCAGTGACCAGTTGTTATGCTTCCCCGAGCCGTTGACGCCTTTGAAGGGCTTTTCGTGCAGCAACAGGCGGAAACCGTGGCTCCGCGCCACCTTGCGCATGAGCGACATGATGAGCATGTTATGGTCTACCGCCAGGTTGCATTCTTCGAAAATGGGAGCCAGCTCAAATTGGTTGGGGGCCACTTCGTTATGGCGGGTCTTGACGGGTATGCCCAGTTCCAGCGCCTGTATTTCAAGGTCTTTCATAAAGGCAGCCACACGGGTGGGGATGGCTCCGAAGTAATGGTCTTCCAATTGCTGGTTCTTGCTGGCTTCGTGTCCCATCAGGGTGCGCCCGGTCAGCAACAAGTCCGGACGGGCGGCATACAAGCCTTCGTCCACCAGAAAGTATTCCTGCTCCCAGCCCAGGTAGGCCACCACTTTCTTTACTTCCGGGTTGAAGTAGTGGCACACGTCCACGGCGGCTTTGCCCACAGCACTCAAGGCTTTCAACAGTGGCGTTTTGTAGTCCAGTGACTCGCCGGTGTAAGCAATGAAGACGGTAGGGATGCACAGGGTGTCGTCCACCACGAAGACAGGCGATGAGGAATCCCATGCACTGTAGCCGCGTGCCTCGAAGGTGTTTCGGATGCCGCCGTTGGGGAAGCTGGAAGCATCGGGCTCCTGCTGTACGAGGAGTTTGCCGGAGAATTCTTCCATCATTCCACCCTTGCCGTTGTGTTCCACAAAGGCATCGTGCTTTTCGGCTGTGCCTTCCGTCAGGGGCTGGAACCAGTGGGTGTAGTGGGTTACACCTAGCTCGATTGCCCAGCGTTTCATGCCTGCCGCCACTTCATCGGCTATGGCACGCTCCAGGGGGGCGCCGTTGTCCATGGCGTCCGTCAGTTTGGCATAGACGGCGCTGGGCAGATACTTGAACATTTTCTCGCGGTTGAAAACGTATTTGGCGAAATATTCACAGGGCCTTTCGGCTGGTGTCTCCACCGTTGCTGCTTTCTTCTTGAAAGCCGTTTCGACTACTCTGAATCTTAATTTTGACATAATACCTAAATTTGTTTAGTTGTTGATTAGTAGAGTGAATGGAAAAAACTTTTGTATCAAGTAAATTCAATGCAAGCACAAAGTGCTTCAAGGTGTTGCCATGTATTGCTCAGAGCAACCATTTTCTAATCCGTTTCATGGCTTCTTCGCAATCCGCCCGCTCTCCGAAAGCGGTCAAGCGGATATACCCTTCACCACTGGGGCCGAAGCCTACTCCCGGCGTGCCCACTACATTGGCTTCATACAGCATCTGTTCAAAGAATTTCCACGAGCTTACCTCGCCCGGCGCCTTCACCCACAGGTAGGGGGGCGTTCTCTCCGCCGAAAACTTTGAGTCCTGTACTTTCCAACGCTTCTTTCATGATGCGAGCGTTAGCCATATAATACTGTATGATGGCTTTCACTTGCTTTTTGCCTTCGGGGGTATAGATCGCTTCGGCACCACGCTGGGTGATATAGGATGTGCCGTTGAACTTGGTGCACTGGCGGCGGTTCCACATCCGGTTCAGCGGAATGCGCTCTCCTTCCAGCGTGGCGGCTGTGAGTTCTTTCGGTACGACGGTGTATCCGCAACGCACCCCGGTGAATCCGGCTGTCTTCGAGAAACTGCGAAATTCTATCGCTACTTTTTTCGCTCCTTTTATCTCATAAATGGAATGAGGAATGTCCGGGTCTTGTATGTAGGCCTCGTAGGCAGCATCGTAAAGGATGAGGGTATCATTTTCCAATGCATAGTTCACCCATTTTTTCAGTTCGGCCTTGCTAATGACCGTCCCCGTGGGGTTATTGGGATAGCAGAGGTATAGGATATCTATCCTGCGGTCGGGGATTTCGGGCACGAAATTATTCTCGCTCAGGCAAGGCAAGTATACCACGTTGCTCCATCGCCCGTCTTCCAGTATCCCGGCGCGGCCGCACATTACGTTCGAGTCGATGTATACGGGGTAGATGGGATCTGTCACGCCGATGCTGTTGTCGTGGCGAAGGATGTCTCCGATATTTCCCGTATCGCTCTTGGCGCCGTCACTGATAAAGACTTCGCCGGGTTCCAGATGGACGCCGCGCGGAGCGTAATCGTTCCTGATGACGGCATCTATCAGGAAATCATAGCCTTGTTCGGGACCGTAACCGTGGAATGTCTCTTTGTTTGCCAGCTCGTCTACTGCCTTATGCATGGCTTCGATGGAAGCTTGAGGCAGCGGGCGGGTTACATCTCCGATGCCCAGGCGGATGAGATCCGTTTTAGGATGAGAGACTTTGAATGCATTTACCTTTTTGGCAATGTCCGAAAACAAGTAATTGTTTGGTAGTTTTAAAAAATGTTCGTTTACTAGTGCCATCGCTGTTATTGTTTTTATCGTTGTTTTAAGTTTTTCAAAATCAGTATCACATTTCTATTTCGCCTTCGAAAACCTTTCCGGCCGGACCAGTCATGTATACATGTCCGTCTTTTTCGTCCCAGTGGATGTGGAGATCGCCTCCGTCCATCCTTACCCACGATTTTCGTCCGGCTTTATGGTTCAGTACGGCTGCCACGGCGGTGGCGCAGGCCCCTGTTCCGCAAGCCATTGTGATGCCCGAACCTCTTTCCCACACTCTCATCCGTAGGGATTGGTCCGGCAATATTTCTACAAATTCCACATTGGTCCGCTCAGGAAAAAGCGGATGATTTTCCAGTTTCGGGCCAACCGCCGGCAAATCCACCTCTTTTATATCATCTACGAAAATGACAACATGCGGATTTCCCATGCAGACGAATGTGCCTTTGTATTCTTTTCCATCGGCCAGGATGGTTTCTGCCAGCATTCCACCGGTTTTCGTAGCTATCTGTCCGGGGGTCGATAGCAGGGGGCGTACCCATATCTACGGTTACATCCTTCACCACCCCGTTGCCTGTATGAAGTTTCAGGATTTTGATTCCCGAAAAGGGTTTCCAGTGTGATCACCTCCTTATCCGTCAGTCCTTTCTCGTATACATATTTGCCTATGCAGCGCGAGGCGTTTCCACACATCATGGCTTCGGAGCCGTCTGCGTTGAATATACGCATACTGAAATCCGCTTTCTCGGATGCTCCAATCAGTACCAGACCGTCCGCACCGATACCGGTATGATAAGCGCTCCATTTTCTGGCGGCTTTTATCGGATCTTGCAGCGGAGAAGACAAGGTATTTACATAGATATAATCATTGCCGGTTCCTTGCATCTTGGTAAACTTGATAGTTGTTGCCATTTTGATTAATACTTATTTGTTATAGCTTCCTTTTGCTTTTAATTCTGTGCAAATATATATCTTTTTGATATTCTATCTGATATAATTGTTTCTATTTTCTTATTTATTTTCATTCTAATAACAGATAGAAACAGAAATATTTGCTTTATCTTTCAAATTGCATCAAAACATGGGAAGATAGTTTTGAATTGTAAGTCAATAGGTCGTTATATGGTTGAGGGATGTAATATTCCTATTATTATATCCCGGTTGATTGACTATAAAGGGGGATGCCGTCCTAAATACAATCTATCTGAATAAAAGAAATGCTCGAACTTACAATTTAAAAGTATTTTTCACAATCTGGCTTTCAATTATTAAATAGATTCGCTATATATCCGACAAAGTGCAAGACAGAGACACAAGACTACATCTTTTTTATCAAAAGAAAACATTACTTCTGCATCAAAAAGAAATAAATTCCCTACTTTTGCAGAACAATATGAAATACAAACCAACATTATTATAAACTAAAGATAGCAATAATGGTAAAAATAGAGCAAACAGGTCTTTATGACGCAACCAACGAACATGACGCTTGCGGCGTAGGCATGGTAGTCAACATTCATGGCAACAAATCGCATGAACTGGTAGACTCCGCATTGAAGGTATTGGAAAACATGCGCCACCGAGGCGCAGAAGGAGCCGATAACAAAACCGGTGACGGAGCCGGAATCATGCTACAGATTCCCCACGAATTCATCCTCCTGCAAGGCATACCCGTACCCGAAAAAGGAAAATACGGAACCGGACTCGTATTTCTGCCCAAAGACGAAAAAAGAGCAGGCCGGCATCCTGAGCATTATGATTGAAGAAATAGAACGCGAAGGACTTACCTTGATGCACCTGCGCAATGTGCCCACCAACCCCGCCTGCCTGGGCAAGGACGCACGGGCCACCGAACCGGACATCAAACAGGTATTCATCACCGGGTGACAGATGCGGACAGCCTGGAACGCACCCTCTACATCATCCGCAAGAAGATAGAAAAGCGCGTGCGGCACTCGGACTTCTACATCGTTTCGCTTTCTGCAAAAAACATTATATATAAAGGTATGCTCTCGTCCATGCAAGTGCGTGAGTACTTCCCGGACCTGACGCAACCCTACTTTACCAGCGGATTGGCATTGGTACACTCCCGTTTCAGCACCAACACATTTCCTACATGGAGCCTCGCCCAACCATTCCGTTTGTTGGCGCACAACGGAGAAATCAATACTATCCGCGGTAACCGGGGCTGGATGGAGGCGCGCGAAAGTGTCCTTTCCTCTCCGGCATTGGGGGATATCAAAGACATCCGTCCCATTATCCAGCCGGGCATGAGCGACAGCGCCTCACTGGACAATGTGCTGGAATTTTTTTTGTGATGTCGGGACTGAGCCTGCCCCATGCCATGGCAATGCTGGTACCCGAATCGTTCAACGACAAAAACCCCATCAGTGAAGAGGTGAAAGCGTTTTACGAATACTATTCCATCCTGATGGAACCCTGGGACGGCCCTGCCGCGCTGCTGTTCAGTGACGGACGCTTTGCCGGAGGGATGCTGGACCGCAACGGCCTGCGCCCTGCCCGTTACCTCATTACCAATAATGACATGATGGTAGTGGCCAGTGAAGTAGGCGTGATGGATTTCGAACCGGGGAGATTAAAGAGAAAGGGCGTCTGCAACCGGGAAAAATACTGATGATTGATACCGAACAGGGTAAAATATATTATGACGGTGAACTGAAAGAACAACTGGCATCGGCACGTCCCTATCGCGCCTGGCTGTCTGCCAACCGCATCGAGCTCGATACCTTGAAAAGCGGGCGCAAGATAGACAACCGGATAGCCGGTTATGACCGTATGTTACGCACCTTCGGCTTCTCGCGTGAAGATATAGAACGTACCCTCATACCAATGTGCAACACAGGGGCCGAACCCATCGCCTCTATGGGTAACGACACGCCGCTGGCCGTCCTTTCGGACAGGCCGCAGTTGCTGTTCAACTATTTCCGGCAACAGTTTGCCCAAGTGACCAATCCCGCCATCGACCCTATCCGTGAAGAGTTAATCATGTCGCTCACCGAGTACATCGGGGCCGTGGGAATGAATATCCTGATGCCCAGCGAAAGCCATTGCAAAATGGTACGCCTGCCCCATCCCGTGCTGAACAACACCCAACTGGACATCCTCTGCAACATCCGGTATAAAGGATTCAATACCGTGAAACTCCCTATCGTATTCGAGGTGAGCAAGGGAAAAGCCGGATTGCAAGAGGCCCTGAACGACCTGTGCAAACAAGCCGAGCAATCCGTTACGGACGGAGTGAACTATATCATTCTGAGCGACCGTTTTGTGGACGACACCCATGCCGCCATCCCATCACTGCTGGCGGTTAGCGCTGTCCATCATCACCTCATCTCCGTTCAGAAACGCGTGCAAACCGCATTGATTGTAGAAAGCGGCGAGATTCGCGAGGTGATGCACGCCGCCCTGTTGCTGGGATATGGCGCCAGTGCCATCAATCCCTACATGGCCTTCGCCGTACTGGATGAACTGGTGAGGAAAGGTGATGTGCAGATGAATTACGAAACGGCCGAAAAGAACTACATCAAGGCCATCCGCAAGGGCTTGTTCAAGATCATGAGCAAGATGGGCATTTCCACCATCCGTTCCTACCGGGGCGCAAAGATTTTTTTTGAAGCCGTAGGGGTCAGCGAGGAATTGCTGAGAAGCTATTTCGGCACACAGACATCCAGCATCGGAGGCATCCGTCTGGAAGAAGTCGCCAGAGACGCCATCGCCCTGCACGATACCGGATTCGCTGCAAAAGAAGTGAGCGACATTTTACCGCACAACGGACTGTTCTCTTTCCGCAAAGACGGAGAACGGCACGCCTGGAATCCGGAAACCATCTCCACCCTGCAACTGGCCACCCGGCTGGGCAGCTACAAGAAGTTCAAGGAATTCACCTCCATGGTAGATGGAAAAGATTCCCCCCTCTTCCTGCGCGACTTCTTCGGGCACAAACGAAACCCTATTGATATTGAAAAGGTGGAGCCGGTAGAAAACATCGTGAAACATTTCGTGACAGGAGCCATGTCCTTCGGCGCTATCAGCAAGGAGGCACATGAGGCGCTGGCACTGGCCATGAACAAACTGGGCGCACGCAGCAATACGGGTGAAGGAGGTGAGGACAGCGACCGCATTACCGGCACTTACCAGGGTATCTCACTTTGCAGCAAGACCAAGCAGATAGCATCGGGACGCTTCGGAGTTACCGCCGAATACCTGGTCCATGCCGAAGAGATCCAGATAAAGGTGGCCCAAGGCGCCAAGCCGGGAGAAGGAGGACAACTGCCGGGATTAAAGGTAGACGAGGTGATTGCCAAAACCCGCCACTCCATTCCGGGCATCTCGCGCATTTCCCTCCACCCCACCATGACATTTATTCCATCGAAGATTTGGCCCAGTTGATATTCGACCTGAAAAACGTAAACCCACAGGCACGAATCAGTGTGAAACTGGTAGCCGAAAGCGGCGTGGGAACCATTGCCGCCGGAGTAGCCAAAGCGAAGGCCGACCTGATTGTCATCTCGGGAGCGGAAGGAGGAACCGGCGCATCGCCTGCCTCGAGTATGCGGTATGCAGGTATCTCGCCCGAAATAGGACTGAGCGAGACGCAACAGACCTTGGTGTTGAACGGACTCCGTGGACAAGTGAAGCTGCAAGTGGACGGACAGTTGAAAACCGGACGGGACATTATCAACATGGCCTTGCTGGGTGCGGAAGAATTCGGTTTCGGTACCACCGCATTGATTGTGCTGGGATGCGTCATGATGCGCAAATGCCACACCAACACCTGTCCCGTAGGCGTGGCCACCCAAGACCCCGAACTCCGCAAACGTTTCCGCGGACACTATGAATATGTAGTGAATTATTTTACTTTCCTGGCACAGGAAGTACGCGAATATCTGGCCGAAATGGGATTCACCCGGTTGGAGGATATCATCGGACGGACAGACCTGATTGAAATACAGCAAGCGCCAAGTGAGAAGAAATCCTCGCTGTTGGATTTCAGCAGACTGCTACACCGGGTGGACAACGGAGCTGCCATACACCATGTCATGGAACAGAAGCACGACATCGCCCATGTAAAGGATGTAACCATACTGGCCGCCGCCAGGGATGCCATAGAAAACGGAAAAGAGATTTCCCTGGAATACACCATCGCCAATACAGACCGTTCGGTAGGCGCCATGCTGGCAGGGGCGGTTGCCAAGAAATACGGGCAGGCAGGACTTCCGGAACAGACCATCCACATCAAATTCAAAGGTTCGGCAGGCCAAAGTTTCGGTGCGTTCCTGACCCACGGCATCAGTTTCAAGCTGGAAGGCGAAGCGAATGACTACCTGGGAAAAGGACTGAGCGGCGGACGCATTGCGGTACTGCCCCCCGTGCGCAGCAATTTCGATGCGGAAAAGAATACCATCGCCGGAAACACCCTGCTGTATGGCGCTACTGACGGCGAGGTATATATCAACGGACGGGTGGGCGAACGCTTCGCCGTCCGCAATTCCGGTGTGAAGGCCGTGGTAGAGGGTGTAGGCGACCACTGTTGCGAATACATGACCGGAGGACGGGTCGTGGTACTGGGAAAAACTGGACGTAATTTCGCTGCCGGAATGAGTGGCGGCGTGGCTTACGTGTGGGACAAGAACCACAACTTCGATTATTTCTGCAACATGGAGATGGTGGAGCTCTCGCTTATCGAGGAGGCATCTTACCGGAAGGAACTGCATGAACTGATCCGCCAGCATTACCTCTATACCGGCTCCAAACTGGCACGAACGATGCTGGATGACTGGAATCGCTATGTGGACGAATTTATCCAGGTAGTACCTATCGAATATAAACGAGTATTGCAAGAAGAACAAATGCGCAAGCTACATCAAAAAATAGCTGATGTACAAAGAGATTATTAATACATCACACAAATTATCAACAAAGAAATACAACAAAGATATGGGAAATCCAAAAGCATTTTTAACTATTCCGCGTCAGGAAGCGGGCTACCGTCCCATCCACGACCGGATATCAGATTATAGCGAGGTAGAACAGACTCTGAACAGCCGTGACCGGAAACTTCAAGCCTCACGCTGCATGGACTGCGGCGTTCCCTTCTGCCACTGGGCTTGTCCGCTGGGCAACAAGCAGCCCGAATTTCAAGATGCCCTCTACAAAGGCAAATGGGAAGAAGCCTACAAGATATTGAACGAAACCAACGATTTTCCTGAGTTCACCGGCCGCATCTGCCCCGCCCTCTGCGAAAAGAGTTGCGTGCTGAAACTGAGCATGGACTCTCCCGTCACCATCCGCGAGAACGAAGCGGCCATTGCCGAAGCAGCCTTCCGCGAAGGTTACATCAAGCCCCGGAACATTGAACGCAACGGACGGAAAGTAGCCGTCATCGGTGCCGGGCCTGCCGGACTGGCCGCCGCCAACCAGCTCAACGGAAAAGGGTACACAGTGACCGTCTTCGACAAGAATGAGGCGCCCGGCGGCCTGCTGCGTTACGGCATCCCCAACTTCAAGTTGCACAAGCCCATCATCGACCGCCGTATCCGGGTGATGGAAGAAGAAGGCATCCACTTCAAAATGAACAGCGACGTGGATGTGCGGCAACTCCCCGAAGGTTTTGACGCCTACTGCATCTGCACCGGAGCTCCGACCGCCCGTGACCTCCCTGTCCCCGGACGCGAACTGAAAGGCATCCACCCGGCACTGGACATGCTGGCGCAACAAAACCGTATCCTTGCCGGCATGACGTTCCCGAAAGAGCAACTGGTTACTGCCAAAGGGAAGAAGGTACTGGTCATCGGCGGAGGGGATACCGGCAGTGACTGCATAGGGACCAGCAACCGGCAAGGCGCCGTAAGCGTCACCCAAATAGAAATCATGCCCCAGCCGCCCGTAGGACAGAATCCTGCCACTCCATGGCCCCAATTCCCCATCGTACTGAAAACCACCTCTTCCCACGAAGAAGGGTGCAGCCGCCTATGGTCTCTCGCCACCCGTAAGTTTTTAGGCAAAAACGGTAAGGTTTGCGGTGTGGAAGTGGAACAGGTGGAATGGACTCCCGGTCCCGACAGCGGCCGCCCTGCCATGAAACCCACCGGAAAGGTGGAAGTGATTGAAGCCGACCTGGTTCTTCTGGCAATGGGCTTCCTAAAGCCCGAACATCCCCAATTCGCCGCGAACGTATTCGTAGCCGGCGATGCGGCAAGCGGAGCCAGCCTGGTGGTACGAGCCATTGCCAGCGGACGGAAAGCGGCAACGGACATAGACAGTTATCTCAATAAATAAATCAACAAATACAATTATGTGTGGAATCGTAGGAATATTCAAGATAAAGCAACAAACGCAAGAGTTGCGACAGAAGGCATTGAAAATGTCACAAAAGCTCCGCCACCGCGGGCCGGACTGGAACGGCATCTACGTAGGCGGCTCTGCCATCCTGGCCCATGAACGCCTCTCCATCGTAGACCCTCAAAGCGGAGGGCAGCCCCTATACAGTCCCGACCGGAAACAAATCCTTGCCGTGAACGGAGAAATCTACAACCATCGGGATATCCGTGCAAAGTACACCGGAAAGTATGATTTCCAGACCGGAAGCGACTGCGAAGTCATCCTTGCCCTTTACCGTGACAAAGGTATTCACTTCCTCGAAGACCTGAACGGCATCTTCGCCTTCGCCCTCTATGATGAGGAGAAAGACGATTTCCTCATTGCCCGCGACCCCATCGGAGTCATACCTTTATATATAGGCAGGGATAAGGACGGCAAAATATACTGCGCCAGCGAGTTGAAAGCCCTCGAAGGGTTCTGTGATGAATACGAACCCTTCCTTCCCGGCCATTACTATTGGGGAAAAGAAGGCAAGATGACCCGCTGGTACGTCCGCGACTGGTTTGAATACGAAGCCGTGAAAAACAACAATGCCTATTCCCAGGACATACACGACGGACTGGAAGAGGCCGTTAAGCGCCAACTGATGAGTGATGTGCCCTACGGCGTACTTCTTTCCGGCGGTCTGGACAGTTCCGTCATCTCTGCCATTGCCAAGAAATATGCAGGCAAACGGGTAGAAACCGACAATAAAAAAGATGCCTGGTGGCCTCAGCTCCATTCCTTTGCCATCGGTCTGGAAGGTGCGCCCGACCTGATAAAAGCACGCGAAGTAGCCCGCTTTATCGGAACCGTGCATCATGAAATCCATTATACCATCCAAGAAGGATTGGACGCTATCCGCGACGTCATTTACTACATCGAGACTTACGATGTCACCACCGTTCGCGCCTCTACCCCGATGTATTTGCTGGCACGCGTCATTAAAAGCATGGGAATCAAAATGGTGCTGAGTGGCGAAGGGGCTGATGAAGTGTTCGGCGGCTATCTCTATTTCCACAAAGCTCCTACGGCCCAAGCCTTTCACGAAGAGACCGTGCGCAAACTAGGCAAGCTCCACCTCTATGACTGCCTCCGTGCCAATAAATCCCTCGCAGCATGGGGAGTGGAAGGCCGAGTGCCTTTCCTGGACAAAGAATTTCTGGACATAGCCATGCGACTCAATCCCGAAGCAAAGATGTGTCCCGGAAGCACCATTGAAAAGAAAATAGTCCGAGAAGCCTTTGCGGACATGTTGCCCGACAGTGTAGCATGGCGACAGAAAGAGCAATTCAGCGACGGCGTGGGCTATAGCTGGATTGATACGCTGAAAGCCCTTACCGCCGAAGCCGTCAGTGACGAGCAAATGGCGCACGCAGCCGAACGGTTTCCTATCAATACGCCGCAAAACAAGGAAGAATATTACTATCGCAGCATCTTCCAGGAGCACTTTCCCAGTGAAAGCGCAGCCCGCAGCGTGCCAAGTGTGCCCAGTGTGGCATGTTCTACCGCCGAAGCCCTTGCATGGGATGCCGCCTTCAAGAACATGAACGAACCAAGCGGACGGGCCGTGAAGGGAGTGCACGAAGAAGCATACTTATAATGAAATGACAGAGGCTGTGTCTAAACGTTTATAATGCTATCATTTAGCTCTGTCATTCTGAGTGCGCACCACTTACATCAGTGGACCGAATCGATAATGACGGGGAAGCTTTTCAGCAGTCTGGTGTTATTGTCATTCTGAATGAAATGAAGAATCTGGAAGCATAAAGTGGATGTATTCAGATTCTTCGCGAAGCTCAGAATGACAAGACACAATTTCGTCATTGGTCGTTTTAGTTTTGACACAGCCTCATTGATATAATCCGGCTTGGCTGTATTCGCCCCGGCTTTCACTAAATTATACAAATGCGTAGTTTTTATCCATAAAAAGCAACTGTGTCTTTCCGTTCTACAGTCGGAAGTCGGTTTCTTCTTTTCTCCTTTCATTATCCGTTGAAACGCCCTGTTGATGGGGGGGCCGGTTGTGAATGAACCTCCCTACATTATCGTCTCAGCCTCCTTTCATTCGTAACACTTTTGTAAGCAGATACAAATACTGAAGGCAGATTTGAAAGGACATGGGGAACGTGGCTGAAAGGAGGATGAAAGGGTGCTCTGTCAGTTTTAACCGATTGATTGTCTGTGTGTTTTGATTAAAATGTAAGGATGAATGGGAAACGGGAATAACTGACTTGGTGGGGGAGATTCTGTCCGAGAACTCCGTTCGTATTATCATTCTTGTCATTCACTAGTGCAGCCTTATCGTTTTTGTCAACAAAGTGAAGTGTTCTCATTTTTGTTATTCTGAACAAAGTGAAGAATCCGAATGCATTCACTTTACGTTTACAGATTCTTCGCGCAGCTCAGAATGACAGGACAAAAGGAGAGCAAAAGGAAAGCAAAAAGATGCCGAGCTTTAAAAAAAAAGGTGGCGAGGTCTTTAAAAAGATGCTGAGCTTTTTTTAAAACCTCAAGGTCTTTTGGCAACATCCGGTGTGGGCTGCATGGCTAGCGTGTATATTCACATTGGCAACGCGAATATTCATATTGGCAACGTGAATATTCGCATTGGGTCACACGTACGTACGCATTGGTCAACACGTACGTACGCATTGAGCAACACGGACGTACGCATTGGCCTATACATATATATGTATCGTGTCAGGCTCCGTCATATCCTGCATCAAGATTTGATTCGCTTACCTCCCCCTGTTTTTGCCGGTGTGCAAAACTTCGGGTGGAAACCGAAAGTACAAAAAAGAGGATGTGTCAAAACTGAAATGGTCTATCTCTTTGTTAAAATGATAGCATTATCAACGTTTTGGCACACCCTCTGAATATGATTAGGTGCTTAGTGTGGCGTTCGGACTATTACATTCGTTTTTCTACAATGTCCCAATCGATGATTTCCCACAGCTTGTTTATGTGGTCGGCACGGCGGTTCTGGTAATCCAGATAATAAGCGTGTTCCCAGACATCGAAGCCTAGTAGCGGTTTCAATCCATGACGCCACGGGTTGCTGCCATTAGCTTCTTTAGTGATATGCAGTTTCCCGTCTTTATCAACTGAAAGCCATGTCCATCCTGAACCGAACAGGGTAGTGGAAGCGTTATTCATTTCTTTCTTGAAGTTGTCAAAGCTCCCAAAGTCACGTTTGATAGCTTCGGCCAGTTTGCCTGATGGTTCGTGCTTGTTGGGCTGCGGAGTAAACTGAAGGAAATATAATGTATGATTCAATACTTGTCCGGCATTGTTAAAGATACCTCCATCGGGGAGCAGTGGCGACAATTTCTTCCACGCTCTTGCCTTCGAATTCAGTACCCGGCACAAGTGCGTTAAGGTTGTTTACATAAGTTTGCAGGTGCTTACCATAATGGTAATCTATAGTGGCCTGGCTGATTACAGGTTCGAGCCCGTCGTTTGCATACGGGAGTTTGGGCATTTCGTAAGTCATAACTAGAGAAATTAAAGTTGTTAATATTATATTCATTTTAAGTCGAGTTTTGAATTAAACTTCTATTATAATAACATTATTGCCATGCGAAATGTTCAGATAAACTCAAACTTTCTCTATCTTTGCGGACGAAAGATGAAACGTATGACTAATTATTTGGAAGAACTTAATGAGAGCCAGCGCAATGCAGTGCTTTATAATGACGGTCCCTCTCTGGTAATTGCCGGAGCAGGGTCGGGGAAAACGCGTGTGCTGACTTATAAAATAGCTTATTTGTTAGAACAAGGATATAAGCCGTGGTCTATTCTGGCATTGACATTTACCAACAAGGCTGCACGCGAGATGAAGGAGCGTATTGCCCGCCGGGGTGGGTGAGGAGGCCCGCTACTTATGGATGGGAACTTTTCATTCTATCTTTTCGCGTATTCTGCGGGCGGAGGCACAAGTCATCGGCTTTACCTCCAGTTTCACTATTTATGATTCTTCGGACTCAAAGAGTCTGATCAAGTCTATAGTGAAAGAAATGCATTTGGATGATAAGACATACAAACCGGGAATGATTCAGTCACGTATCAGTAACGCAAAGAATCATTTGGTGTTACCGGATGCGTATGCATCAAATGCAGAACTTTATCAGAATGATGTGAATGCCAAAGTGCCGGCCACACGCGATATCTATCGTCGTTATTGGGAGCGTTGCAGGCAGAGTGATGCCATGGATTTTGATGATTTGTTGGTCTATACTTATTTGTTGTTCGAGACCATCCTGAGATTCGTCAAAAATATGCCGGACAATTCCGATATGTATTGGTAGACGAGTATCAGGATACGAATTTTGCACAGCATAGCATTGTGCTCCAACTTACTAAAGAACATCAGCATGTGTGCGTGGTGGGTGATGATGCACAAAGCATTTACTCTTTCCGGGGTGCGAATATTGACAATATACTGAAGTTTACGCAACTCTATAAAGGTGCCAGACTCTTTAAGCTTGAGCAGAATTACCGTTCTACTCAAACCATAGTTTGTGCAGCCAACAGTCTGATAGAAAAGAATAGCGAGCAAATTCGCAAAGAAGTGTTTTCCGAAAAGGCGAAAGGGGAGCCTATTGGAGTGTTTAGTGCATATAGTGATGTAGAAGAGGGTGAGATTGTTGCCAATCAGATAGTGAAGCTTCGCTCACGCGAACATTATTCATGCAATGATTTTGCTATTCTATATCGTACCAATGCTCAGAGCCGTATTTTTGAAGAGGCTTTGCGTAAGCGTAGCTTGCCCTATAAAATCTATGGAGGATTATCGTTTTATCAACGCAAGGAAATAAAGGATATTATTTCTTATTTTCGTCTGGCTGTCAATCCGAATGATGAAGAGGCTTTCAAACGGGTGGTGAATTATCCGGCGCGGGGGATAGGCGACACTACGTTGAACAAGATTATAGATGCTGCTACGCTGAATCATGTCAGCCTCTGGAAAGTATTGGAAGACCCGTTGGCTTATGGAGTATCTATCAATAAAGGTACGCATGCCAAGTTGCAGGGCTTCCGTGAAGTGATAGAAAACTTTATAAAAGAGGCGGCAAAGAAAAGCGCGTATGAAGTAGGTACGCTGATTGTGCGCCAGTCGGGTATTATGAATGAAATTTATCAGAGCAATGATCCTGAGAATTTGAGCCGGCAGGAAAATATAGAGGAATTGATAAATGGTATGCACGACTTTTGTGCCACACGTGAGGAAGAAGGCAGCGCAAATATCCGTTTAACGGACTTCTTATCTGAAGTATCTTTGCTGACAGATCAGGATAATGATAAAGAAGGAGATAGTGAGAAAATAACGTTGATGACCATTCATTCTGCCAAAGGATTGGAATTTAAAAATGTGTTTGTTGTGGGGCTGGAAGAGAACTTATTTCCCAGTGCATTGTCGCTCAATTCTTATAAAGAGCTGGAAGAAGAACGTCGCTTGTTCTATGTGGCGATAACCCGCGCCGAAGAACATTGTTATCTTTCTTTTGCCAAAAGCCGTTTTAAATACGGAAAGATGGAGTTCAGCAGTCCGAGCCGTTTCTTGAAAGATATTGATGCGCATTTCTTGCAGTTGCCGCAAGAGGAGCAATTGGCAAGAAGGATAGACGAGGGAGCCGGTCGTTTCCGCCGCGAACAAAATGAGCGTCCGCAATTGGGCGGAAAACCGAAAGTGGAGATGATTCGTCCTACGGTACCACGTAATTTGACAAAGATAGGAACAGCGATGGGTGGGAAGTCGCCGACATCTGCCACATTGCCTATAAATGTGCAGGCCGGTCAGGTGATAGAACATGAACGTTTTGGTATCGGTGATGTGATAAAAATAGAAGGGACCGGAGAAAACAGTAAGGCAACCGTACGTTTCCGTAATGCAGGGGAAAAACAACTGTTGTTAAAGTTTGCACGATTTAAGGTGGTAGAATAATAGTTTTTATATAGAAAGATTTAATCATATGATAGATATAGATAAAGTACCGTCTCCATGTTATGTGATGGATGAAAAATTACTCAGAAAGAATCTGAGTTTGATAAAGAGTGTTGCTGATAAGGCGGGGGTAGAGATTATCCTTGCTTTTAAATCCTTTGCTATGTGGAAGTCATTTCCCATTTTCAGAGAGTATATCAGATATACAACTGCCAGTTCGGTTTATGAAGCGCGTTTGGCTTATGAAGAGTTTGGGAGCAAAGCACATACTTATTCTCCTGCATATACCGAAACCGATTTTCCTGTTATCATGAAGTGCAGCAGCCATATTACATTTAATTCTTTTAATCAGTTCCGGCATTTTTATCCGGAGATTGAAGCAAATGAGGAAAAGATTTCCTGTGGTATCCGCATCAATCCCGAATACTCGGAAGTAGAAGTGGAACTTTATAACCCTTGTGCTCCCGGTACCCGCTTCGGAGTTACTGCCGATTTGTTGCCCGATACACTGCCTGCCGGTATTGAGGGATTTCATTGCCATTGCCATTGCGAATCCGGTTCTTATGAGCTGGAGCATACACTGAAGCATATTGAAGCAAAGTTTTCTCGCTGGTTTTCCCAGATAAAATGGTTGAATTTGGGTGGAGGTCACCTGATGACACGTAAGGATTATGACACAGATCATCTCGTGACTCTTTTAAAGGAATTGAAAGCGCGCTATCCTCATCTGGAGATTATTTTGGAGCCGGGTTCTGCTTTCACCTGGCAAACCGGTCCTCTTGTGGCCTCGGTGGTTGATATTGTTGAAAGCCGTGGCATTAAGACCGCTGTCCTTGACGTCAGCTTTACCTGCCACATGCCCGATTGTCTCGAAATGCCTTATCAGCCGACAGTGCGCGGAGCCGACACACTGCCTGCCGAAGCTGTAAAGACAGCCCGGCCGGAAGACTATATCTATCGTTTAGGTGGAAACAGTTGTTTGAGTGGTGATTATATGGGTAGTTGGCGCTTTGACCATCCCTTACAGATAGGCGAACGAATCGTGTTGGAAGATATGATTCATTATACCATGGTGAAGACGAATATGTTCAATGGAATTCATCATCCTTCTATTGCCATTTGGCATACAAACGATACCTTAGAGGTATATAAGAGTTTCAGATATGAAGATTATAGAGACCGTATGTCGTGATATATAAGAAAAACTTAATTCCAATTTGTATTGATAATGAGGAATTTGGTGAAATAATGTAATAAATGTATTATAAAAAGTACGGAAAAGTTTTGGAGGTTTAGAAAAAAGCACTACCTTTGCATCCGCAATCGGGAAACAGCTGATGAATATCAGAAGCCGAAAGCGGAAGTTGCGGAAATAGCTCAGTTGGTAGAGCATAACCTTGCCAAGGTTAGGGTCGCGAGTTCGAGTCTCGTTTTCCGCTCACGAAAGAAATCTTGTGCGTAGTAACAAGCGAGTTACACAGAAAAGCCCAGGTGGCGGAATGGTAGACGCGCACGTTTCAGGTGCGTGTGTCGAGAGGCATGCAGGTTCGAGTCCTGTTCTGGGCACTGCTCACAAGAATTTCTAAGTTGATGGAGGAATGGCGGAATTGGTAGACGCGCCACTTTGAGGGGGTGGTGACAGTTATGTCGTGTGAGTTCGAGTCTCATTTCCTTCACCATCGGAATGGATAATTGCGGAAATAGCTCAGTTGGTAGAGCATAACCTTGCCAAGGTTAGGGTCGCGAGTTCGAGTCTCGTTTTCCGCTCACGAAAAGCCCAGGTGGCGGAATGGTAGACGCGCACGTTTCAGGTGCGTGTGTCGAGAGGCATGCAGGTTCGAGTCCTGTTCTGGGCACTGTTAGAATGAATAATTGCGGAAATAGCTCAGTTGGTAGAGCATAACCTTGCCAAGGTTAGGGTCGCGAGTTCGAGTCTCGTTTTCCGCTCTAAGCAAGAAGGTCAATGTAGGGATACGTTGGTTTTTTATTCCCTGTCGGGAAAGTGGAATTAAAAATAGTCAATGAAACATGATAGGGATTGTGAAACTAGTGTTATCTTTGTTCTGTTTGAAGGAGTTCCGATAGGGAGCAGGAGGGAGGATGAACACCTATTATTAATTGATTATGAATAGAACACTTTTGAAAAAGGCTGCTCTATGTTGCGGTCTGTTAATTGCTTCGCCATTCATCGCATTCGGGCAAATTCATGAAGGAGGGCACCGTCCTGATTGGAATGCCATCGATACCATCTCGTTTTTGTCATTCAATGATTTTCATGGCGCATTTGTGAAAGACCGCAATGTTCCCGGAGCCGCAGAATTGGTTCAGGCAGTTTTGGACGAGAAAGCAAAGAATAAGAATACTGTCGTTGTCTCTGTGGGAGATAACTTCAGCGGCAGCTATTTCTCCAGAATCACGCGCGGGAACCCGTTGCCGGAGATGTTTAGGGAAATGGATGTCAAGATGTCGGCAATAGGCAATCATGAATTTGACTGGGGATTGCCTTACTTGGTTGATACAGCAGCGGTATGCATGGATTATATCGCAGCTAATATTGTAGCAAAAGACGACCATGCTCCATTGGAATGGCTGGAGCCTTGCAAGATGGTGGTGCAGCCACTTAAGAATGGCGGCAGCGTAAAGATTGCTTTTGTAGGATTGACAACTACGGACACGGCTGTGAAGACACGGTCTGAAAATATTAGAGGAATTGATTTCGTAAATCCTGTGGATGCGGCACGCGTTCAGGTTGCGACCGGTCTTAAAAAGGAAGGGAAAGTGGATATGGTGGTGTTGCTGATGCACATTGGCACGGACATGTCTAATCCCGATGTGATTGAAGAAGAAAATGCAAAGCGGCTTCCTTGGATAGAAGGTGTGGATGCCATTATTTCCGGTCATTCGCATAAAGTGGTGCTGGCTGAGGTGAATCATCTTCCTATCATCCAAGCAGGTGTAAATGGCACTCATTTGGGGAAACTGAATTTTGAAGTGAAACAGGATGCAGGCAAGTATACTATTCAGTATATTGGCGGGGATACCATTCGTGTAGCAGGAAAGGGTAATTCGGTTATTGACTCGCTGGTGAACAAAGAAATGGATAAATATGGTTTTGAGGAGGTACTCACGATGGCTGAGAATGATTTAATCCATGACCGTAATATTAATAAAAAGATTATACTACGGTGGGAGCTTATGTGACGGCATCTTATGCAGATACTTTCCGTAAATATTCTCAGATATCGAAGAAATATGGTAAGCAGTCGGTTGTCGGGGTAAATCATTACGGTGGTTTACGTGCAAGTATATTGAAAGGGGAGGTGACAAAGCTTCGCGCAGGGAATGTGTTACCCTTCCAAGGACATTTGCTTGCGTTCCATTTCTCCGGTAAGGAGTTGAAGAAATTGTTGGCTGATGGTCGTATTAATAAGAATGGCTTTTTGCAGACATCTCATTTGGCTATCGGTCTGGCATCGGATGGAGTGACTGTTACTTCTGTCACTGATTTGGTTACAGGGAAAAAGATAAAGGATACAGATAAATGTATTGTTGTGCTGGATTCTTTTATTACTGATGGTGGAGATGGTTACGATGCAGGACTATTTCAAAAACCAATTAAAGAATTTAATGATTTGAATCTTGAACCGACTGTTGTTTTTATTGACTATTTACGAAATTTGGGGGAACTGTTTCTGTGGGAAAAGCTCCGTTACCTGAGGTTGTCATTGAAAAGGTACGATAATTCAATCCGGTAAGATTCTGATTGTATAAAATGAAACTTGCTCAAGCAGAAGACCGTTTATCTTCATTGCTTGAGCAAGTTCTTTTTCTGAGCCTTATTTATAAAACTTCGTTAGTAAAACCTTATCCGCAATGAAAATATCTGTTTACTAAGGCCAACATTGCTTCAGGATTGTCTTTCAGTTCGCTACGCAGAATTTTATCATTGTAACTTTGTAGTTTGTTGATAATTCCATCAATCATGGCCGGACTGAATACATTATATTTTTCAAATATCTCACGTTGTTGTTGCAGACATTCAGCGGAAGCAGTACAACTGTCGGGCAGTTGTGCCAATGCTTTTAGTTTGTCTGCGTTTTTTTTTGGTGAATATTTACGTTTACATAAGTTTTTTCTGCTATGTCCAGTGCATTCTCCAGCTCAAAACCATGTCGGCAAGCTACGGCCAGTCCGGCAATTAATTGATAGAGGTCGGCCGAGCCATCCGGTGAACGCATTTCTACTGTCTGCTTTTGAGTGGTATCATAATTGCTTTGGCTTTCCAACGGATTTGCAGTTATGCACATATCTGTTTTGGCAGCCCATCCCAAAGGTACCCGGACCAGAACAGAACGGTTGCGGTCTCCCCAGCAAATGTTTGTGGGAGCTTCCTGGTGTGGAACCAGTCTGAAATAAGAAGTTGGATTTGTATTGCCAAAAGCGGTAATTGAAGGGGCTGTAATCATCATTCCGGCAATGGCTTTGCGAGCTGTCTCCGACAATACCCCGTCTTGCAACATCTGATTTTGTCCGTCTTTCATGATGCGCATGTGGATATGCAATCCCGAACCTGCTTTTCCTGCCGTTATTTTCGGAGCAAAAGTAAGATCAAATCCATATTGATAAGCAAGGTTACGGATTATCCATTTGGCAATCATCAGTTGGTCGGCAGCATCTTCAGCCCGAACCGGCAGAAATTCAATTTCATTTTGTTCGTATATCATTCCGTTCAGGGTGAAATTGCCTACTTCGGAATGTCCGTATTTGATTTGTCCGCCGGCTTGTGCAATATAAGCCATGCACTGTGTGCGGAAATCATTAAATTTAGCATAGGGGGCAGACTCATGGTAGCCTTTCTGGTCGGTTGCCGGAAACATTCCACTATCAGGGGCAATTACATAATATTCTAACTCTCCCATTGCCTGAAACTCCATACCGGTGACATTGGTAAAAGCTTTGCATGCTTTTTGCAATGTATGTTCAGGAGAGCTTTCAATGGTTCGCCATCTTTATTAAAGAAAGAGCAAAGCATGGAAAGAGTTGGAATTTCGGCAAATGGATCAAGGAAAGCCGTGCGGAAACGTGGAATTACATAAAGGTCGCTACTTCCGGCTTCTATAAAGGGAAAGAGGCTGGAACCGTCTACTCGTTCGCCACATGTAAGAATGGCATCCAGATATCCAAGGTTGTTAATTACAAAATTAAGAGTTTTCAAACGTCCGTCTCCTGCCGGATACATAAAATTAACCATACGTATACCGTTCTCTTGGATATAGTGTATGATATCTGCTTTGGTAAATTCAGCACAAGGTTTACCTATAAAAGCCACTAATTGGTTGGGATTCATTTCTAATTCTTTATTCATAGTATGTTGTTTCTTTTAGTGTGTTCTAGGGTTAATGTCCCAAAGGTAATGAAAAGTTTTAAATCTCTATCAATATATGTAAGCTGAATTCTGCTTATCGAGCCAATTTATATGATGGCCGGACGCTGAAGTCCAATTGAGATAGTCGGGATAGGCTTCACTTACTCCTTTTCCTTCTATAGGATATCGCCATAAATTGTTGAGACTATTATTTGAGGAAGGGATATCAAGTGCCCATGGGTAATCATTATCCATGCGATAATAATATCCTTTTTCGGGCATTGAGCAGTCATCGTCTTCCTCTCTTCCGAATAAAGATATATCCATTTTGCTTGTTGGAGCTTTGTCAGTCAAATGTATTTCGTGATTTCTGTTGACAACATATATGAAGGGATTGAAATCTTTAAAAGAATTGAGTCCTATATTGCTTTTTAAAGTAATATAGACATTTTGTTTTGTTCCTGCTATTTCTGCATTTCCTTTTTTGTGTATTGATAAAACCGCCGTGTCCTCCGAATGCATCCTTGCGGGTATCTTCATAAATGATAATCGTTGCTTTCGTTTCGTCTTTTTCTATGTTGCCTCCTGTAACATTTTCTATATTATTGGTTTCGATAGGCAATTGAATACCAAAACCGCTATTATATGACGCTCCTAAAGCCCTTGGTATAAATGTTAAACGAATAGCCTTTACATCTTTATCATTGTTTCCTTTTATTAAAGAATAAGAATAACCAGTAACGAAATCATTGAAATCATAATCTCCCTTTTGCGGCCAATTGTCTTCAAATGCTAATGTGCCGCTGATGGAAGAAACATATTCTTCGGGGGCAACCGGTATTTCATCTTTGGGTTTCATAATAGGATCGGAGGTGACTTTGAACAAAATATCATTGTAGTCTTTATCATTATTTTCATTCTCATCATTATGCTGACGATTTTCCATACCTACAATGTTCATTTGTGCTTCTTCACACCAACGGGTAATACCATTTGTGTAGTTCCCGGGAAAGTTGCCAATTTTACTATTGAGGATAGAGGTGGAAAAACGATAATTTCCTATCATTTTATAGTTACTGTAATTCCCGATAATTCCATTGCTAATCATGACCCAGCCTATTTTAACTCCTTCGGGAAAGGTATCGACATATTGATTGCTTTTTTTCATCCCAATACAATAATTGAATTTTTGAACCGATAGTTGCCGATGCAGAGTTTGTCAGTCTTTTTGTATTAGTATTTGGATAGATGATGGTTTTGTGTATCGTTTGGGCATCATCGGCTGTCAGATTGCCGGTATAGGTATAGTAACACAGGGCATTTGCCACATTATTATTATTTATGCTGAATCCTCCGTCACCGATTAGTGTAACCCATACGTGTGCACCTTGAAAAGTTCCTTCTGTATTGGCTGGAGGAGTTATCTCTAAATCTGTACAATAATTCTCTCCAAAATATTTTTCATCTTCTACGGTAACTCTTTCCGGGAAATAATTGGAAGCCAGCGTTATTTCTTTTGAAGTCAAAGTATTTCCGGCTTCAATCACTTCTTTATCATTTGATTTGCCATCATTGATAATTCCTCCACTGGCACCATCGGTGAGTTGAAAGTTGTAAAAAGAGTATAGATTAGTAGATGCTTCTATCACTTTAGCATTTCTTCTTCCGGTAAAAACGCCTTCTCCTCCGGCTCGTGCTTTGGCGGATTTGGCATTGACACCGGTAGTGGTGAAGGTGATATTCATATTATTCTGAATCTCGCAGGTCTGAATCATTTCAAAACTTGAGACAGGAGTATAAACATAAAGAGTGGTTGCTGTATTAGGTACAGCGAGTGTCGCTTTATAGTACCGCTTTCTGCCGTTTTGCCCGAATAAAGAGGAAAGATATCCGTTCGGCGGTCTCCTTCTTCTGTATAAGGATTTTCCAAATAGACGTAAAATGGAACGTCAGGTATTGCCGAACCGCTATTGGAACGAGTTGTGATTTCCAATTTCTTTTCCGATATCATTCCGAAATCAAATGATAAATCTAATTCTTCTTCTTTGTCTCTGTCTGAAAGATTTAGATTATTCTTGTCTAAACAAGAAGATAATGATATGCATGTACATACCATATAAAAGATGACCCTGTTCTTCATATATTTATTATTATAGATGTTGGCAAATTTAAGTAAAAATCTAAATAAAAGCTATTTGTTTTCTATTTTTTGTCTTTTTGTTTATAACTTTGCTCTCCAATTTTAAGGTATAAAAAGAAATGTTATGGAACCGATGCACAAAATAAATAAAGTAGAGGTCCGAAATTTACAGATCGAAGATTATGCCCAGTTATCGCAATCGTTTAAACGAGTATATGCCGATAAAGATGTTTTCTGGACACATGAACAAATTGAAACGCTGATCAGGATTTTTCCTGAGGGGCAAGTAGTAACGGTAGTAGATGAGAAAATCGTGGGATGCGCTCTTTCCATTATTGTCGATTATGACATGGTGAAAGGAGATCATACTTATGCCAAAGTAACAGGAAATGAGACTTTCTGCACTCATAATCCGAATGGGAATATATTGTATGGCATTGAAGTTTTCATTCATCCGGATTATCGCGGACTGCGTTTGGCACGCCGTATGTATGAATACCGCAAAGAGCTTTGCGAGAAATTAAACCTGAAGGCGATAATGTTTGGCGGACGTATTCCCAATTACCATAAATATGCCGATACGATGCGGCCGAAGGAATATCTTGACAAGGTTCGTTCGCGTGAGATTTATGATCCGGTACTGACTTTCCAGTTGTCTAATGACTTTCACGTCAGACGTGTCATGAAGAATTATCTTCCTAATGATGAGGAATCTAAGCATTGCGCCACGTTGTTGCAATGGGATAATATTTATTATCAGCCTCCTACACAGGATTATGTAGATAAAAAGACAACTGTTCGTGTCGGATTGGTGCAATGGCAGATGCGTCCTACAAGACATTGGATGATGTGTTCGAGCAAGTGGAATTTTTGTTGATGCCGTATCTGATTATAAAAGTGATTTTGTACTTTTCCCCGAATATTTTAATGCACCGTTAATGGCTAAATTCAACCATTTAGGTGAAGCACAGAGCATCCGCGGGCTGGCGCAATATACGGAAGAGGTGCGTGATCGTTTTATCAACCTGGCAATCAGTTATAATATTAATATCATAACCGGAAGTATGCCCTATGTAAAGGAAGATGGCGGACTGTATAATGTGGGGTTCCTTGTCCGTCGTGACGGTACTTATGAAATGTATGAAAAAGTACATGTCACTCCGGACGAGATAAAGAGCTGGGGACTTTCCGGAGGTAAGATGGTGCGGACTTTCGAAACGGATTGTGCCAAGATTGGTATTTTGATTTGCTATGATGTTGAATTCCCCGAACTGTCGCGCATTATGGCAGACCAGGGTATGCAGATTCTATTTGTGCCTTTTCTTACGGATACACAAAACGGATATTCGCGTGTGCGTGTTTGTGCACAGGCCCGTGCTATTGAGAATGAATGTTTTGTCGCTATTGCAGGGAGTGTAGGTAACTTGCCGCGTGTGCATAATATGGATATTCAGTATGCACAGTCGGGGTATTTACTCCTTGTGACTTCGCTTTCCCCACAGATGGTAAACGTGCAGAAGCTACTCCGAATACGGAAATGATCCTTGTTTCAGATGTGGATTTGGACTTGCTTAACGAATTGCATACTTATGGTAGTGTGCGCAATTTGCGCGATCGCCGTCATGACTTATATGAGCTGAGGGTAAAAAAATAAGTTTTTTTGTATGAGCAGGTATATAATGCCTGCCCATACAAAAATGAATATTATTGTCGGAGGAAGTGGTATTCAATGATATTGTGGAAATCTGTACTCAGGAGTTTCCGGCCATTCTATGACAAAAACCGTTTTCCTTTTTGGCTTTCCTGTAAATAGAAATTGCCTCCGTGTTTTTTATGATTTGTTGACACAGACTGAGGCCGATTCCCATTCCTTCTGTTTTTGTGGTGAAGAAAGGTACAAAGATTTTCTCTTGTAGTTCGGGAGGGATTCCTTTTCCGTTGTCCGTTATATAAATGCGTAATTTTTCGCATCGGGTGAGGTTGATTTCTATTTTCCTCCGATTTTTCCTTCTAAAGCTTGGATGCTGTTCTTAAGAAGGTTCAGGAAAACTTGTGAGAGTTGTTTCTCGTCTCCTTCAACTGTTATGTCGTTTGGGATGCTGTGCAGGGTGAACCGGATGTGCGCTGTCTCGAAGTCCGATTGTAAGAGTATCTCCAGGTTGTGGAGTGCTGTTGTCAGCGAGAATGTTTTTTTTTTTATCGGATCGGGCAGGTAAGAAAGATGGCGGTAAGATGCTGTAAATTCCATCAACCGTTCACTTTGCTCACGTATTACATTCAGACCGCGTGTTACTTTTTCATCGGTTTGGGGACGGGCAGAAAGTGTTTGTGCCAGTGATACGATGGGAGCTATGGTATTCATGATTTCATGAGTGAGCACACGCGTCAGTTTACTCCATGATTCACTTTCTTTTCGCTCAACTCATTGCTGATGTCTTTGATGGCAAGCAGGGTTATTGTTTCCGGTTCCAGTTTCATATAGTTTAGAGAGAGTGAAAGCTGCCGTTTGCCAATGGAATGTATGACAGTCGATTTTTGTACCGTATTTTGTTGAAGGAAATCTCTTATTTCGGGATAAAGTTGTTTTAGTTGTCGGACAAAAACCAGTTGTTCGAATCCTAAAAGTGAAAGTGCCGTGCTGTTTGCCAGTATGATTTTTCCTTCGGAGTTCCATGCAATGATACCGCTTGGTATTTCTTCCAGTAAAGAATAATAAAATTTTTCCTGTTTTTGGCTGTCGGATTTGGCAGTGGCAAGCAATTCGTTTATACGGTTGAGAGAACGACTGAGCGCATTCATTTCCCTATCTCCGGAATATTCATTGAACTGTATCATGTTTTCTTTGTCTTCTATGGCATCGAAGAAGAGCTTGAGTTTGGCATTGGATTTGTTTAGCCGTTTTACGAGGGCTCCGGTTATGAAGAAGGAAATTATTATTATCAAACATCCTATAATAATCCCGGTGTGAGTGACGATCAATACCAGCCCGGTTCCGGCTACACCCAAAATCAAAAGGACATAACAGAGGATGACGATATAGAGATGACGGCTGAAGAACATACTATATCAGAGTTTGAATCGTTTAATTTTATTGTAGAGTGTCTGGCGGCTGATGCCCAATTGTTCGGCTGTTGCGGTCAGGTTACCGTCATTTTGCCGGATAGCCGTTTCAATGGCTTGGCGTTCCACTTCTTCCAAGTTGGGGACTACTGTAGATAGTTGAGGGCTCCATGTCTGTTTCACAAAAATATCTTTGGGGCGGATTACGTTTCCTTCACATAGAATAATAGCTTTTTCAATGGAATGTTGCAGTTCGCGGATATTGCCGGGCCAATGGTAGGAACGGAGCTTTTCTAATGCGTTTTCATGCAAAAAAATGTCTTTCCGTCCGTATTTGTTGGCATAGCGGCGAATAAAGTAATCTATGAATAAAAGTATATCATCTCCGCGTTCCCGCAAAGGGGGAAGTTCTAAATGGATGGTATTCAGTCTGTATAATAAATCTTCACGGAAACGACCGGATTCTATTCTTTCCTGAATATTAAGGTTGGTAGCCGAAATCAGTCGTATGTCTACGGGGATAACTTTGTTGCTACCTACCCGTGTGATATTCCTATTCTGCAATGCCGTTAACAGTTTTGCTTGCATTCCCAAAGGCAGGTTACCGATTTCGTCCATAAAGAGGGTACTTCCCGAAGCTGCTTCGAATTTTCCGGGTCGGCTTTCGTAAGCATCGGTAAAAGCCCCTCGTTCGTGCCCGAAAAGTTCACTTTCAAACAGCGACTCACTGATGGCTCCCATGTTGACTGTTACCATTTCTTGTTTCCGGCGAGGAGAAAGGTGGTGGATTTCGCGTGCCAGCATTTCTTTTCCGGTTCCGTTTTCGCCGGTGATAAGAATGTTGGCATCGGTGCGTGCTACCTTGATGACCATTTTCATGAGTTGTTGCATGGCGGGCGACTGACCGACAATCATTTGCGGCTTATGACCTAGGATAGGGAAGGTACTTTGCTTTTCTTTCCGTTGCCGAATGCTTCTTTTATCTTGTGCACAAGGGTTTGATTATCCCATGGTTTCAGTAAAAAGTCGGTAGCTTCATTTTTCAGTGCTTTGACGGCCAATTCCACGTCCCCGTAGGCAGTGAGCATCACGACGGGAAGGGTGGGAGCGATTTCTCGGATGCGTTTAAGCCAATACAAGCCTTCGTTGCCATTATTGATGCCGGCAGAAAAGTTCATGTCGAGAATGATGACGTCTATCGGTGAAGTATTGAGTATGGATATGATTTGGTTAGGATTACCGGCTGTTTTAATTTCGCTGAATTCTGTTTCCAATAAAAGTTCCAGTGATGCCAGTACTCCTTTGTTATCGTCTACAATTAAAATAGTTCCTTTTTCCATCATTAATTTGCTTTCGGGGATAAAGATATTTGCTTTTGCTTGTTCCTCCAAATGAGGTGTCTAATAATTGGACGTTTTTGGAAGATAATTTAATAGTTTCTCCTCTTAAATTCAGTTTTATAGTGAAGCGTCGGTGTCTATAACCTAAAATACATGGTAAAAAGTCTGCTCGTGATCGATTTTTATTCTTTTTATAGGAGTGGGAGTGTCCATGAGTTGGACGCAACAGCGTCTAAGAAATGGACAGTATTTGGTAATTCTAAATTTATATATTGTTGATAATTAATAGTTTGATGCTTATGGCATGCCATTTGCTTTACTTTATCCGTCAAAGTAAAAAAGTATGAAAAATAAAATGATAATTGTGTGTATTGTTAGGGTTGGTTTTGCCTCTAGATGGGCAGACCACGCTGGACGATTGTATACATTATGCTTGGAAACATAATCTCGAATTTAAAAACACACAGATAGAAGTGCAAGAAGCCCATACTGATTATGTGGCAGCTATGGGAAAGTTTATGCCTAGCGTATCTGTACAGGCAGAAGTGGGCAGGCATATAGGCCGTTCTATTGATCCCGGCACTAACGGGTATACTTCTGACTCTTACAATCAGGGAACAGTGGGCATGGATGTTACCCTTTCCTTATTTGAAGGATTTACTCGGATCAACCGTTTGCGCTTTACCCGTTTGGTGCAAAAGGAAAAGGAGTGGAGCCGTCTGGCAAAACAGAATGAGTTGGCTTACCAAGTAGTCGAGGCTTATTATAAGGTGGTATTGGATGAAAAACTTTTGCAGTTGGCCGAAGAGCAGTTGCTTTTGGGCAAACGTTATTTAAAGCAGACCGAGACGTTTTTGACATTAGGCTTGCGGTCTGCTTCTGATCTTCAGGAAGTGAAAGCGCGTCATCAGGGAGATGTGTTCCGTTATAGTTCGTATGCAAAGAACCGGGAGATGTCGCTTCTCTATTTAAAAGAATTGATAGGGATGAAATCATCCGCGGAATTGGCTGTTGTGTGTGCGGATGAAGATAGTGTGTTGGCATTGCCTGTTACGAATGCCGATGAACTTTATTGGCAATCTACACGTGTCTTGCCGGATTATAAGAAAAGGGAAATGTGGGAACGGATTGCGCGTAAGGAGTTGGCTATTGCTTCCGGACAGTTTAGTCCTACTATTTATGCCCGTTTTTCGTGGGGGTCTGACTTTTATAATTCTTTATTCTCTTTACACCAGATACGTGACCATTGGAATAAATATATTGGCGTAGGAGTTTCGTTCCCACTATTTACCGGTTTGGATCGTTATGCTTCTTTAAGAAAGAAAAAATTGAACGTAGCGCGTGTGCGTAATCGCATTGAAGCAAAAAACAACAACTTGCGTATTGAGACGGAGCAAGTCACTTTATCCTTGTACGCAGGATGGGAAGAGCATCGGCAGGCTATGCTGCAAGTACAGGCCGAAACACAAGTCTTGAAAGAGACGGAACGTAAATGGGAGGAGGGACTTGTTTCAGTCTTCCAGTTGATGGAGTCACGCAATCGTTTGCTTTCGGCAAAGGCAGAACAGGTGCGGACAAGGTTGCAGTATGAGTTGGCTTTGCGTTTGGCTGATTATTATCGGACTGGCAGTTTTAATAAAATAATATATGGATACACAGATTGAACATAAGAAAAGGTTTACTCGAAACAAATTTATGGTGGGGTGGGCGTTGTTTTATTAATAGTATTAATTCTTTATTTATTCTTTCGCGATACCAGTTCTTCCATGACAGTGGAAAAGAACCGGATAACCATTGCTACCATCAAGGAAGGTGAGTTTAATGATTATATTCGTGTCATAGGCCAGGTACTTCCCAGCCGTATGATTTATCTGGATGCTATTGAAGGAGGAAGGGTAGAGGAACGTCTCTTTGAAGAGGGAGCCATGGTAAAAAAAGGAGATGCTATCCTTCGTTTAAGCAATCCGTTGCTTAACATTGGCATCATGCAAAGTGAAGCTGATCTTGCTTATCAGGAAAATGAGCTCCGTAATACCCGTATTAGTATGGAACAGGAACGGCTGGCCCTGAAACAGGAACGTATCGGTATACATAAAGAGTTTCTTACAAAGAAACGGCGTTACGAACAATACAGGCGTTTACTGGAAGAACAACTGATAGCTCGTGAAGATTACCGGTTGGCAACTGAGGAATATGAAGCGGCCCGTGAACAATTGCTTATCTTAGACGAACGTATCCGTCAGGACAGCCTGTTTCGTCTGACGCAGATCGCCAGCCTTGACGAGAATATTCTAAATATGAAACGCAGTCTTACTTTGGTACGTGAACGGTTGGAGAATCTTAAGGTGAAAGCACCGATAGACGGACAGGTAGGAAACCTTGAAGCCCAAATAGGCCAATCCATTGCGGCAGGCGAGCATATAGGGCAAATCATCACCGCCGACTTGAAAGTACAAGCATTAATTGACGAACATTATGTGGAACGGGTGGTTCAGGAGTTGCCGGCCGATTTCACACGTGATGGTGAAAATTATAAGCTGGAAGTGACTAAAGTATATCCTGAAGTGAAAGAGGGACAGTTTCGTACCGATTTTCGTTTTACTATGGGACGTCCGGAGAATATCCGTGCCGGGCAGACTTATCATGTCAATCTCCACTTGGGCGATCCGGTGAAGGCTGTTCTGATTCCTCGCGGTGGCTTTTTTCAGACAACCGGAGGTAGATGGGTGTATGTTGTCGATGAAAGCGGTAAATTTGCTGTTCGTCACCCCATTCGCATCGGACGGCAAAATCCGCAGTACTATGAGGTGACCGAAGGGTTGGAGCCCGGGGACCGGGTGATTGTTTCCGGATATGAATTGTTTGGCGATAACGAGAAACTGATACTGAAATAAGTCTGCAATATGATCAATTACTTTTCGCAAGTGATACGTAGCCAGCGGGTTAAGAAATCCCTGGTATTGGTAAATATAATAGGATTGTCTGTCTGTATTGCAACAGCATTACTCATTATACTTTATGTATGGTCGGAGTTGAGCTACGATTCATTCCATAATGCCGGGCGTGTATATCGTGTCGAAAGTCGGTTGTATGAAGGCGAAACGCTTACAGATAACTGGGCAACTACAGCTTATGGGCATGCGCCCACAATGGTGCGCGAGATTGCCGGCATTGAGAAGTATGTTCGTGTGACGGCACAAGATCGCGAACAAGTGGTGAATTATTTTGATAGAAGGTTTGCCGAAGAACATTATTGTTACACCGAACCTGCTTTTTTTGAGATATTCAATTTTCCGATAATCAAAGGGAATAAGACCGGACAACTGGTGCGTCCTAATACGGTAGTATTGACTGAAAGTGCGGCAAGCCGTTATTTCGATGGTGAAGATCCGATAGGGAAGGTGTTGACTTTCAGTACGTCTTCATCGCAACAAAATTTTGAAGTAACCGGTGTGATAGCGGATATGCCTGTTCGCTCTCATCTGAAATACGATTTTTTACTTTCATATAGTACGATTCCTAAAGAACGGCAGGACATTTGGTACATTCATGGAGTTTATACCTATGTTCGTTTGATGCCCGGAAAGCATCCGGCAGAGATAGAAGATGCTTTTCTCAGGATATCTGATAAGTATAAAACCGATGCATTGAAACATAAGACTTGGGCTGTGGAGTTGATACCGCTGAAGGATATTCACCTCACTCCGCAAAAAGCCTATGAGAAAGAAGTAAAAGGGAGCCGGACTGCGGTTTTTATACTATTGGTGATGTCCGTTGCTTTGCTACTGATAGGTTGGGCAAATGCTTTGAATCTGACAGTGGCGCGTTTTTGGAACGCGGACGTGAGTTCGGGTTGCGCAAGGTTTTTGGTGCTTCGCATTGTCAGATTATCATCCAGGGGCTTCTTGAATCTGGTTTTATGAATTTGTTGGCTACACTGATAGCCTTTGGCTGGCTGGAACTCCTTTTACCTCTTGTTTATCGTTGGGTAGGGCAAAACTTTGGGACGGATATACTGATATTACCCGCTTTTTGGGGAATTGTAGTCGGAGTTGTTGTTATCGGAACGTTTGTCGTAGGGCTTTACCCCTCGTGGCTGATGGTTTCTATACGCCCGTCGGAGATTATGAGGGGAAAACTGTTGCATGGCAAACGTGGCAACCGGATAAGGAAAGTACTGATTGTAATTCAATTTTTGATTTCTTTTGTTCTGATTGTCGGCACGTTTACAGTAGTCCGGCAGGTTCGTTACATGCAAAGTAAGGCTTTCACCGATTCCCATTCACGCATGTTGGTTATTAAGTACCCTTCGTTTACCGAGGGATTGGCACTGCGTATGGAGAGTTTCACCAAGCGCCTGAAGCAGCGGGCGGACATAAGTCACGTTACTGTTTCGGGAGCTGTTCCCGGGGTAGAGGTGGCCAATTATTTCACCAACCGCCCTTACGGAAGCGACCCTTCGCAGGTGAAACTGATACAGATGTTTGCTGTAGATTATGACTATTTGCCTGCTTATCTGCCCGATCTGATTTGTGGACGGTGCTTTTTCTGAAGATTTTGGTGGCGATCTCAATCGGATTGTGCTCAACGAGGAAGCTGTCAGGTTGTTAGGCTATGAGTCACCCGAAGCTGCATTGGGACAACAGGTTAAAATGGAGGTGGTGGCTGATCCGCTTGAGATTATTGGGGTGGTGAGGAACTATCACCAACAGTCGCTTTCCGTGGCATATAAGCCCATTATCTTTTTTTATGAAAGAACGAGTACCGTTTATTGAAACTCCTTATATTTCAATCCGCCTGACAGGTGAGGGAGAAGATAGTGTTTTAGCAGAGATTAGGCAACTGTATCATGAATACTTTCCGACTTCTTTATTCTCTTATTTCTTTTTAAATGATTTGAATACTTTCCTATATAAATCAGACCGTAATTTCGGTTGGATATTTGCCGGTGCTGCTTTGCTTGCTGTGTTTGTGGCATGTCTTGGATTGTGGATTGTAACGCTGTTTTCAACCTTGTCGCGCTTGAAAGAAGTGGGTATCCGTAAAGTACTTGGCGCAAATAAAAGCAGCCTGTTCTTTGTCTTAACTAAGGAGCTGATGCTACTCACTGTATTGGCATCTATTATTGGCATTCCTGTATCGGCAGTGTTGATGGAAGGCTGGTTGGAAACATATGCTTTTCATATTTCGTTGTCTTGGTGGATATATGCAGTTACTTTCGTATTGTTGCTGATGATTGCATTTCTTACTGTCTTCCAACAAGTATGGCGTATAATTCGCCTGAAGCCGATGCGTATTTTGAAATATGAATAACAAATAAATATTGAACTGATTATGATTAAAACTGAAAAACTGACAAAACTCTTCACAACCGAAGAAGTGCAGACAAAGGCATTGAATGAAGTTACCTTGCAGGTGGAACAAGGGGAATTTGTTGCTATAATGGGGCCTTCGGGATGCGGTAAGTCAACCCTGCTGAATATTTTGGGTACACTCGATTCTCCTACTTCCGGATCTTACTCTTTTGAGGGGAAGCAGGTGGACAAAATGAACGAGAACCAGCTTACTGCCCTTCGGAAAGGCAACCTCGGTTTTATTTTCCAGAGTTTTAACTTGATTGATGAACTGACTGTGTATGAAAACGTGGAGTTGCCTCTTATTTATATGGGTATCAAAGCCGGAAAACGTAAAGTAAGGGTCAACAAGGTACTCGAAAAAAGTGAATTTGTTGCATCGTGTCAACCACTATCCCCAGCAACTGTCCGGTGGGCAGCAGCAACGTGTGGCTATTGCCCGTGCCGTAGTGACGGATTGTAAATTGCTTCTTGCCGATGAACCTACTGGCAACCTGGACTCAGTGAATGGAATAGAAGTAATGGAGTTATTGAGTGATTTGAACCGCCAAGGAACTACTGTCATTATCGTTACCCACTCCCAACGGGATGCAATGTATGCACATCGTGTCATCCAATTGCTGGATGGGCAAATTGTAGCAGAGAATATTAATCGTCCGATGGAAAAAATAACACCGGTTAAAAATGAAACCCTATGATAGGAAATTATTGGAATAGTGCCTGGCGGAATCTGATGAAACGGAAAAAGTTCAGTTTCATTAATATATTCGGGCTGGCTGTCGGTATGGCATCGGCATTGCTGATTCTTACTTATGTGGCCTTTGAATTCAGTTTTGATAAAATGCATGCGAAGCATGACCGTATCTACCGTGTACAAAGTACATTTTACGAGGGAGAGGTGCTGACCGATTATTGGGCAAGCAGCTCTTTCGGATATGGTTCGGCAATGCAGGAGAATCTTGCCGGAATCGAAGACTATACCCGGATTGCATCTTTGTTCCAGCCGGAACAACTGGTGAAATATGGAGAACTGTGCCTGCGTGAAAACGAAATAGCCTATGCCGATCCCGGCTTTTTCCGTTTGTTTGACTTCGAACTGTTGAAAGGTGACCGTGCTTCTTGTCTTTCTATGCCCGGGCAAGTAGTGATAACCGAACGCATTGCCCGTAAGTATTTCCGTGATGAAGAGCCTATGGGGAAGATACTTGTTTTTAACAGCAACATAGGAAAGGTTTCCTGTGAGGTGACCGGAGTGATGAAGGAAATGCCATCCAATTCACATATACATTATAATTTCCTTTTGTCGTATAAGTCATTGCCTAAATGGGTACAAGAGTATTGGTATAAACACGAAACATATACCTACGTTTTACTGGATTCGCGGGAACGGAAAGAAGAGATTGAACGCGCTTTTCCCGGGATGGCGGAAAAGTATAAAACGGAAGAGGCTTTGAAGAATAAGACATGGGGTGTCTGTTTAGTTCCATTGGAGGATATTCATCTCACACCGCAGTTGGGTTATGAGGCCGAACAAAAAGGGAACCGTTCGGCTATCATCGCATTGGTTTTCGCTGCTGTGGCTATACTGGTTATTGCTTGGATTAATTATATCAACTTGACTGTTGCCCGTTCGATGGAACGTGCCAAGGAAGTGGGGGTACGACGGGTAGTGGGGGCTTTTCCGCAACAATTGGTCGGTCAATTCTTGTTCGAGGCGTTGGTGATGAACCTTATTGCCTTTTGTGATAGCTGTGGGGCTGGTCGAAATGCTGCTTCCGGCTTTTAATTTGTTGGTAGGGCGGACAGTGAGTTTCTCTGTCTGGCTTACAGGATATTGGGGTTTGTCCGTATTTTTGTTGTTTGTGTGCGGTGTTTATGTTTCGGGTTACTATCCGGCACGTGCATTGCTCCGCAAAAAGCCTATTATGTTATTAAAAGGTAAGTTCCAAAATGGACGTTCGGGAGAACGTACCCGTAAATTGTTGGTGGTTGTGCAGTATACGGCATCTATGATTTTGCTATGCGGCACATTGATTGTATTTGCACAACTTAACTATATGCGCCGTCAGTCGTTAGGAGTAAGGACCGACCGGATTCTGGTTGTGAAGTTTCCCGGTCCGACAGAAGGAATGAAGATAAAGATGGAAGCAATGCGTAAAGCGATAAGAAAGCTTCCGTTGGTGTCGAAAGTCACTTGTTCGGGTTCGGTTCCGGGAGAGGAGGTTGCCATGTTCCTGTCCAATCGGCGAACGCATGATGCCTTGAAACAGAATCGGTTGTACGAGATGCTTAGTTGTGATCCTGATTATATGGATGCTTACGGGTTGGAACTTGTAGCCGGACGTGGCTTTTCGGAAGATTATGGGGATGATGTAAATAAATTAGTTATCAATGAAACGGCAGCACGGACATTGGGTTATACAGATTATGAGAGTGTCATAGGTGAAGAAATATCTGTTGAGACAATAGAGGAGCCAATGCAGGTGATTGGGGTAGTGAAAGATTATCACCAACAGGCATTGAATAGAAATTATACACCTATTATGCTGTTCCATAAAGATAAGATAGATTGGATTCCGCAACGTTATATCTCTATTGTAATGAAGCCGGGTGATTCGTTGGAGCTTGTATCGCAGATATCGGAAATATGGACAACTTATTTTGCTGATTCCAGTTTCGATTATTTTTTCTCGACCAGTTCTATGATCGTCAGTATCGTCAGGATGAAGCTTTCGGAGTATTGATGGGAGGATTTACAGGGCTGGCCATCTTTATTTCTTGTTTGGGGTTATGGATTTTGGTTATGTTCTCTTGTGCTGTGCGCACAAAGGAGATGGGCATTCGCAAAGTATTAGGTGCTTCACGGTTGAATTTGTTCTATCAGTTAGGTAAGGACTTTTTTATTCCTATCCTGATTGCAATTGTGATAGCATTGCCCGTGGCGTGGTTCAGCATGAATGCATGGTTAAGCCATTATGCATTCCGTACAGAACTGAAAGCTTGGTTTTTCTTGCTTCCGGTGGTGTTGATAGTGCTGATTTCGTTTTTAACTGTGGCGGGGCAGACCATTACAGTGATCTACAGTAAGCCGGCGCGCTCGTTGCGATATGAATAACAGATACAGGAGTCTTTTATCTTAATAAATCTATATTGAAAATGGACTAAATGTGCAGATTCGGGTCAGTCCGTTATTTAATGTTTGTGGAATGGTGGAAGAGCAAAAAGCTATTATTGGTTGTTTGATGGTATTCTATTCTTTGATTTAATCGAAAATAGAGCTGAAAAGTAACAGATTTATATTACCTTTGCCGCCTAAAATTAAAGAAAATGAAATCGGATATTGAAATAGCACGCAGCATTGAGCTGACAAAGATTAAACAGATAGCCCGCGAAACCGGAATTCCTGTTGAACACATTAGTAATTATGGCCGATATATAGCCAAAGTAGATGAAAACCAAATTGATGAAGAAAAGGTACGAAAGAATAATTTGATTCTGGTAACTGCCATCACTCCGACTAAAGCCGGTATCGGGAAAAACAACAGTTTCTATCGGATTGGCATTGGGATTGAACAGGATTGGAAAGAAGGCCATCGTTGCTTTGCGCGAACCTTCATTGGGGCCTTGTTTCGGTATGAAAGGCGGTGCGGCCGGAGGAGGATATGCCCAAGTGCTCCCCATGGAAAAGATTAATCTTCATTTCACCGGAGACTTTCATGCTATCACTTCTGCGCATAACATGATTTCCGCTTTGCTTGATAATTATCTTTATCAAAACCGGGACAATGGATTCGGTTTGAAGGAAGTGTTGTGGAAAAGAGTATTGGACGTAAACGACCGTTCTTTGCGTTATGTCGTTACCGGATTGGGACCGAAAACAAATGGTATCACACAGGAGTCAGGATTTGATATTACTCCGGCCTCAGAGATAATGGCGATTCTTTGTCTTGCCAATGATGAAGATGATCTTCGCCGTCGTATTGAAAATATTCTGCTTGGCTTTACATACGATAACAAACCTTTTACGGTGAAAGACTTAGGGGTGGCGGGGAGCAATCACGGTGCTTTTGAAGGATGCTCTTTCACCTAATTTGGTGCAGACAACCGAACATACGGCTGCTTTTTTGTACACGGAGGTCCATTTGCCAATATAGCTCATGGATGCAATTCCATCCTTGCAACCAAGATGGCAATGACTTTCGGTGATTATGCTATTACGGAAGCCGGCTTTGGAGCTGATCTCGGTGCAGAGAAGTTCTATGACATTAAATGCCGCAAAGCCGGAATTACCCCGAAATTGACTGTGCTTGTTGTTACGGCGCGCGCCTTAAAGATGCATGGCGGTGTTCCTCAAGACAAGATAAAGGAACCTAATTTGGAAGCTCTGCAAAAAGGCATTGCCAATATGGACAAGCATTTGCGTAATTTGGAGTCTTTCGGACAGACGGTACTTGTTGCCTTCAACCGTTATGGTGACGATACTCAGGAAGAAATAGATTTTCTTCGTACCCATTGTGCAGAGAAAGGTGTTGCTTTTGCTGTCAATAATGCTTTCACTCAAGGAGGAGAGGGTGCAGTGGAACTGGCGGAACTTGTTGTAAAGACTATCTAAGAACAGCCTTCCGAACCATTACACTTTGCTTATGATAATGAAGACAGTGTAGAAACGAAGATTTCAAAGGTGGCGTCTCATCTTTATGGTGCGGATATTATTACTTACAGTGCCGCTGCGCGTAAGAAGTTGAAGCATATTGAAGAACTGGGATATGCTCATTTCCCTATTTGCATTGCGAAAACACAGTATTCATTCTCTACAGATCCTAAACTTTATGGTGCAGTGGAGGGCTTTGAATTCCATGTGCAGGATATTGTGATGAATGCCGGAGCAGAGATGTTGGTTGTTATAGCCGGAGAAATCATGCGTATGCCGGGGTTGCCGAAAGAGCCGCAAGCACTTCATATTGATATTGTAAACGGAGAAATAGAGGGTTTGTCATAATCCCTTTTCTGTGTTTTGGCTTTTATTTGGTTATCAATTTAATCTTCTCTTAGCACAGATTGATACAAAACGCTTCTATGCTTTTGTGCAATCTGTGCTATTCATTAAATAATTTCATCCACAGTTCTTATGCAGGAAAAATTATACTACTTTTCTTTTTCGTCCCGATATTGCTGGGGAGATACTCCAAGATGAGCTTTCACATATTTACCGAAGAAAGACTGATTGGGGAAATTAAACTCCTCTGCTATTTCCTTGATGGACTTATCTGAATTTCTCAGTTGATATTTAATGTGCTCCATGGTATATTCGTTAATCAATGTCGACGGATTTTTACCGCAAGCATCTTTGATGACTTTAGAAAGATACTTGGGAGTGTAGAACAGGGCATCGGCATAATAGCTCACCGAGCGGTGCATTCCATTGTCTTTCGATAACTTTTCAATGAAACGGCGAAATATGTATTCATGCTGTTTCGTTTCGTTTTTATTCTCTGTTTCATCTTTAGGAACTTCTCTGGTGACAATTGCGATAATTTCACATAAGATGGACGAGAATATATATTTCATGGACTCTCTGTGATAGGGATGAGGTTCACTGTTAATCTTAGTCATTATCAAATCTTCATAGTATCGAAAGATTATATACTTATTTCCCTCTACATGCTTGATTGGATTATTGCGCAGATAAGTGGCTGTGTTCCATTCATTTTTCCCCATCTTGAAGACGCGTTGCAGAAATTGAGTGGAGAAACCGATGATGCTTATTTTGTGTTGAGGACTCAGCATGGTATGGCTGATGATGACGGACGGTAGCCCGAAGATGAGGTCGTCTTTTTGCAACTGATAGGTTTTATCATTCATATCCAACTGAATGCTGCCTTCCAAACAGGAAATCAGAAGAAAGCAATTCAGCCTCACCGTTCCGTTGCTGTAAGGGACATTCTCTAAACTGTTTATCACCATAAAGTCATCGTCTACATAGTTTACAAAGTTCTCGTTTGTTTTAAAGTCCTCTATACTGACATTTTTTATTATTCCTTTTTCCATACTATTCCTTTTTTAGTTGCTACAAAGTTGGTGAATAATAGGATAATCAATGTGTCCCATAATGCGTAAATACTGTCCGATATTTCCCTGTTATGCAGTGATTTATTATTAAAAAAGATGAATGGAGAAAATAGAACATAATCAGAGGAATATAGGTCACTCGGTCTTTCCGGCTTTGGTCTACTTTTGTTGTCAGTTTTTTAATAAAGACAATCAATATGATAACAGTAAACAAAAAATGGATGCGACTGATGGGAGTAATCGGTTGCACATTGTGGATGTCCTCCTGTAAACAAGCACCGGAGGCACAAACTAGTGCTAACTATGCAATAATGAAAGTAACTACTGCCGATAAGGAATTGTCTACTTCCTATTCGGCAACGATTCGCGGGCGGCAGGATATTGATATTTATCCGCAAGTATCGGGCACTATCGAACGACTCTGTGTTTCTGAAGGTGAAAAGGTACGCAAAGGGCAGTTGCTTTTCATTATAGATCAAGTACCTTATAAAGCGGCGCTGACAACAGCCCTTGCCAATGTGGAAGCGGCTAAGGCAGGACTTGCTACTGCAGAATTGGCCTATACCAGCACAAAGGAACTGTATGTCCAAAAGGTGGTTTCGCAGTATAACCTGAAAACGGCCGAAAACAATTATCTCACTGCCAAGGCACAACTCTCGCAGGCACAGGCACAAGAAGTGAGTGCCCGAAACAACTTGTCGTATACTGAGGTAAAGAGTCCGAGTGACGGAGTGGTGGGCGCATTGCCTTTCCGTGTTGGTGCATTGGTGAGTCCCGGCATACAACAGCCGTTGACAACGGTTTCCGATAATTCAGATATGTATGTTTATTTCTCGATGACCGAGAACCAGCTTCTTTCCCTGACCCGTCAGTACGGTAGCATGGACGAAGCGCTAAAAAAATATGCCTGAAGTGGAACTCCGTCTCAATGATAATTCAATATATGATGAGCATGGAATTATTGAATCTATCAGCGGAGTGATTGACCGTCAGACAGGTACGGTAGTGGCGCGTGCCGTTTTTCCGAATGAGTCAAGATTGTTGCATAGTGGCGCATCGGGCAATGTGGTCATTCCCAGTGTCTATAAAGATTGTATTGTTATTCCACAAGGCGCAACAGTGCAGATGCAGGATAAAACAATTGCTTATAAAGTGGTGGATGGCAAGGCTGTCTCTACATTAATATCTGTAGCCGGTATCAATGACGGACGCGAGTATGTCGTGCTCGATGGATTGAAGGCGGGTGATGAGATTATTTCCGAAGGTGCGGGTTTGATACGCGAAGGAACGGTGGTTAAATAAGAAGGAGAATAAGAATCATGAAAGGAAATATATTTATAAAAAGGCCGGTAATGGCCATATCCATTTCTATTCTGATAGTGGTGATTGGATTGATTTCCCTTTTTCTCATTGCCCGTAGAGCAATATCCCGATATCGCTCCTCCCACTGTGCAGGTATCTGCTACCTATACAGGTGCCGATGCCGAAGCTGTGATGAATAGTGTAATCATGCCATTGGAAGAAAGCATCAATGGTGTGGAGGATATGATGTATATCACTTCTACTGCTACGAATGCAGGTACGGCTACCATCGAGGTGTATTTCAAACAGGGGACAGACCCCGATATGGCGGCCGTCAATGTACAGAACCGAGTGTCCAAAGCGCAGGGGTTGCTGCCTGCCGAAGTGACGAAAATCGGTGTGACGACGCAGAAACGCCAGACCAGTTTCTTGCAGATCAATGCATTGGCAAGCACCGACGGACGTTATGACAAGATATTCCTGGGAAATTATATGGATATCAATGTGATTCCTCAAATCAAGCGTGTGGAAGGAGTAGGAGATGTGATGATGCTGGGAGATACGTACAGTATGCGCATTTGGTTGCACCGGAACGTATGGCACAATATGGTCTTGTGCCTTCGGATGTAACAGCCGTATTGGGCGAACAAAATATAGAGGCACCTACCGGTTCGTTGGGTGAGAATTCAAAGAATGTGTTTCAGTTCACCATGAAGTATCGCGGACGACTGAAAAGCGTGGATGAATTCCGGAATACCGTAGTTCGTGCACAAGCCGACGGTTCTGTGCTCCGTCTGAAAGATGTGGCAGATGTGGAACTGGGTACACAGACCTACAGTTTCAGCAGTGAGATGGATGGCAAGCCGGCTGTAATGTTTATCGTATTCCAGACGGCCGGATCAAATGCTACCGCCGTGAACGAATCGATTTCAAAGAAGATGAAGGAAATGGAAAAAGATTTGCCTCAGGGTACTGAGTTTGTCAACATGATGAGTTCCAATGACTTCCTTTTTGCTTCTATACATAATGTGGTGGAAACACTGGTAATCGCCATTATTTTGGTGGTTTTGGTTGTGTATTTCTTTCTTCAGGATTTCAAGAGTACACTTATTCCATCCATTTCCATTATTGTATCGTTGATTGGAACCTTTGCTTGCCTGATGGCTGCGGGCTTCAGTATCAATATCCTGACGCTTTTCGCATTGGTGCTTGCTATCGGTACGGTGGTGGACGATGCCATTGTGGTGGTGGAAGCTGTCCAGTCCAAGTTCGATGTCGGATATAAGTCTTCTTATTTGGCAACAAAGGATGCCATGGGAGATGTGACGATGGCTATTATTTCATGTACCTGTGTCTTTATGGCAGTATTTATTCCTGTTACATTTACAGGAGGAACTTCCGGGATTTTCTATACCCAGTTTGGTATCACGATGGCAACCTCTGTGGGTATTTCCATGATTTCGGCTCTGACTTTGTGTCCGGCGCTTTGTGCTATTATGATGCGTCCGTCGGACGGAACTAAAAAGTGCGAAGAGTATCAACGGACGAGTGCGTGCGCCTATAATGCTTCGTTTAATGCCGTATTGGGAAAATATAAGAAAGGAGTTCTTTTCTTTATCCGCCATCGGTGGATGGTATGGGCTTCACTGGCTATCACGACAGTACTGCTGGTTTATTTCATGGGTACTACCAAAACAGGCTTGGTGCCTCAGGAAGATCAGGGCGTTATCATGGTAAACATTGCTACTTCGCCGGGCAGTACCCTCGAAGAAACGAATAAAGTAATGAATAAATTGGAAGATATCTTGAAAAAAAGACACCTGAAATAGAGCACTATTCACGTGTGGCAGGATATGGATTCCTTTCCGGTCAGGGAACTTCATACGGTCTGATTGTGATTCGTCTGAGAGACTGGAGCGAACGAAAGGGTAACGAACATACATCAGATGCGGTGGTGGCACGGCTTAATGCGCAGTTCTATCAAATTAAGGATGCGCAGATATTCAGCTTCCAGCCCGGTATGATTCCCGGATATGGTATGGGTAACTCCATCGAACTGAATCTTCAAGACCGAACAGGCGGTGATATGACTACCTTCTATAACTCGGTGATGCAGTTCCTCGGTGCACTCAACCAGCATCCCGAAGTAGCGATGGCTTATACGTCATACGCCATGAACTTCCCGCAGATATCGGTGGATGTGGATGCAGCCAAATGCAAACGTGCCGGTATTTCTCCCTCGACGGTACTTGATGCATTGGGCAGTTATTGTGGTGGCGCGTATATCTCTAATTATAATCAGTTTGGAAAGGTATATCGTGTTATGATGCAGGCTTCGCCCGAATATCGTCTGGATGAGCATGCCTTAAATAATATGTTTGTACGCAACGGCTCGGAGATGGCACCTGTCAGTCAGTTTGTTACTCTGAAGAAAGTGTTAGGACCTGAAGTAGCCAATCGCTTTAACCTCTATAGTTCTATCACTGCCAACGTGAATCCGGCCGAAGGCTATTCTTCCGGTGAAGTGCAGAAAGTGATTGAAGAGGTGGCGGCGCAGACTCTGCCGACAGGTTATGGTTATGAATATGGCGGTATGGCGCGTGAGGAATCAAATAACGGTGGCGGAAAGACACTGTTCGTTTATGCTGTGTGCGTATTGCTTATTTATCTGATTCTGTCCTGTCTCTATGAAAGCTTTCTTGTTCCATTTGCCGTCATTCTGTCCGTGCCTTTCGGACTGATGGGAAGTTTTCTGTTTGCGAAACTCTTTGGATTGGAGAATAACATCTATTTGCAAACCGGTGTGATTATGTTGATTGGATTATTGGCAAAGACGGCCATCCTGATTACAGAATACGCTATCGAACGCCGCCGCAAAGGTATGGGTATCGTAGAATCTGCTTATTCTGCTGCGCAGGTTCGTTTACGCCCTATTCTGATGACAGTCTTGACTATGATTTTCGGTATGCTTCCGTTGATGTTTTCTACCGGTGCAGGTGCTAATGGAAACAGTTCATTGGGCACCGGTGTTGTGGGTGGTATGGCTGTTGGAACACTGGCATTGCTTTTGTTGTTCCTGTTTTCTATATCATCTTCGAGTTCTTGCAAGAGAAGATTCGCAAGCCGATGGAAGAGGAACCCGATGCGCAAGTTTTGTTGGAAAAGGAAAGAAGTCATGCGGAACAGAGTACTTTTGGCAATGAAAAAAGAAATAATGTAAGAAGAATATGAAGAAAATACTATTACTGACTACCGTTACTGCTTTGTTGAGCAGTTGCGGTATATACACCAAATATCAGCCCGAAACGACAGCCCCCGATAATCTTTATGGTGAAGGAACGGCGGCAGTAGTCGACACCGCTAATCTGGGCAATGTGGATTGGCGTGAATTATTCACCGATCCGCGATTGCAGGAACTTATTGAGCAAGGATTACAAAGCAACACCGATTACCTGTCTGCACAGCTTCGTGTAGAAGAGGCGAAAGCCACGTTGCTTTCTGCTAAATTAGCTTTTCTTCCTTCATTTTCTCTTGCTCCACAAGGTACAGTGAGCAGCTTTGACAAGCAAAAGGCTGTGCAGGCTTATTCTTTGCCCGTTACCGCCAGTTGGGAACTGGATATTTTCGGTCGTATGCGTAATGCCAAGCGTCAGGCAAAGGCTTTGTATGCTCAGAGTCAGGACTATCAACAAGCGGTTCGTACTCAATTGATAGCAGGAATAGCCAATACTTATTATACCTTGTTGATGTTGGATGAGCAACTCGCTGACTCAACAAACCGAACAGGCATGGAAAGAAACTGTTGTCTCTGCACGTGCCTTGATGGAAGCCGGGACAATACAATGAAGCGGGAGTTTCACAGATGGAAGCAACTTATTATAGTGTTCAAACTTCTATCCTCGACTTGAAGGAACAAATTAATCAGGTAGAAAACAGTCTTGCGTTACTCCTTGCCGAAACAGCCTCGTCATTATGAGCGCGGAACATTGTCTGCACAGCATTTTACGCAAGACCTTTCGGTAGGTATCCCCATGCAGATGCTTGCCAATCGTCCCGATGTCCGTTCGGCAGAACGTTCACTGGAAGCAGCTTTTTACGGAACAAATCAGGCACGTTCTGCGTTTTATCCTTCCATTGTGTTGAGTGGAAGTGCCGGATGGACCAATTCTGCAGGAAGCATGATTGTTAATCCCGGCAAGTTCCTGGCTTCGGCTGTCGGTTCACTTACTCAACCATTGTTTAACAGAGGTCAGGTTATTGCTCAATACCGCATATCAAAAGCACAACAGGAAGAAGCTCGTCTCTTTTTCGAACAGGCTCTTCTGAATGCCGGCAGTGAGGTAAATGATGCTTTGACTGCTTGTCAGACAAGTCGCGAGAAAACGGTATTATTTGACAAACAGATAGTATCTCTGCAAAAGGCATTGAAAAGTACTTCCTTGCTGATGGAGCATGGGACGACAAACTATCTCGAAGTCTTGACTGCCCGACAGACTTTGCTGAGTGCGCAACTTTCGCAAACAGCTAACCGTTTCACCGAGATACAAAGTGTGATTAGCTTTATCAGGCGTTGGGAGGAGGAAGAGAATAGGAAAAATATACTGTTATCTTCATAGCGATGAAGGCTGAAAGGGCTGTTCGGGCTGATTTTAGAACAGGAAAGTCTTTTTACCTAGAACATCTTCTCTTTCAACAGGAGATTTTCATTTTTCTGTCACTGCTACTAATTTGAATGGTGGTCTTTTCTCCACTTATTATTCTTGGGGTTTTCTCATTTCAACAGAATAAGCCGTTTTTCAGGCCTTTTTTTAGTCTGTCAGTCTGCTACAGTGGACTGTACTAATTTGAATGGTGGAAAATAATAGAGCTGAAGGATATACAGGGGGTCGGGTCACTTATTATTCTTGGGGATTTAAATATCATATCACAAACAAAGGGAAGAAATAAACCGTTTAATTTGGGGGCTGGCCAAGGTCTTTTTAACGGAAGATTATTACAGTCTGCGGCAATGGACTGTACAGTCTGCTACAGTGGACTGTACGGTCCACTGCAACGAACCATACAGTCCGCTGCCGGAGACTGTAGTAATTCGACGGACAGGCAGGCATAATCTAAAGGACGAAAACGCTTGGTCCGACTAACGAAACGACTTAGGAAGCTCAAAAACGCATGCAGGGGTTTCTATAGGCATCAAAGTACCGTGTACGGGGAACGACAGGGTAGGTGCATGATAACCGTAGTCCATCAGGCGTTTGGCAATGCCTTCTTTCACTTCTTGAATTTTTCGCACAAAGATGCCCGATTCTTTCGGTCGGTTCGATCATCAAAGTACCGTGTACGGGGTAACGGCAGTCCAAAATCGTTTTCGCTGATGACCTACGAATCATTTCGTGTCGAATCCTGTCCTGTGTAAACAATGCCGTAAGTGTCTTTGAAACATGCAGCCAGATAGTTGGCGCTCAGGATAGCAGTCTTGGTGGCACGTGTCAGTCCTTCGGCACCCATCATGCAGATGTAACCGTATGTGATGGGCAGGATACCTGCACTGCCGTATGGGGCAGAGGAAACTTCGTTGGTGCTGTTGCCGAAAATGGAGTGTCCCGGAAGGAACGGAACCAGATGCTCGGCCACGCACACCGGACCTACGCCGGGACCGCCGCCGCCGTGAGGACTGGCAAAGGTCTTATGCAGGTTTAGGTGGCAGACGTCTGCACCGATAGTGCCCGGATTGGTCAAACCGACCTGTGCATTCATGTTGGCGCCGTCCATATATACTTGTGCACCGCACTTATGAATAATTTTACATATCTCAGCTATTTCGGGTTCAAAGATTCCGTGGGTGGACGGATAAGTAATCATCAGTGCAGCCAATTCATCTTTATTTTCTTCAGCTTTTGCACGTAGGTCTTCTACGTCTACATTACCTTTGTCATCGCAGGCACAAGTGACGGTAGTGTAACCGCATTGTACAGCCGATGCCGGATTGGTTCCGTGAGCCGAAGCGGGAATCAGTATTTTGTTGCGGTGTCCTTGACCGATGCTTTCCAGATATGCGCGGATGACACGCAGACCGGTGTATTCGCCTGCTGCACCCGAGTTTGGCTGGAGAGTGATTCCTGCAAATCCGGTGATGGTTTTCAGTTGTTCGCTCAAGTTATTGATGAGCATCTGATATCCTTTTGCTTGGTCTTCAGGAACTAACGGGTGAATGGCCATCCATCCTAAGTTGCTCAGAGGAAGCATTTCTGAAGCGGCATTCAGTTTCATGGTACATGAACCGAGCGAAATCATGGAATGCGCCAAAGAGATGTCTTTGCGCTCCAGGCGTTTGATGTAGCGCATCATTTCTGTTTCGGTGTGGTATTTGTTGAATACCTCGTGTGTCAGGAATGAAGTGCGACGGCGCAAGTCGCGGTTCAGCGAAGATGCTTCGGGAATGTCGGTCACTTCCTGCATGGTTTCTTCGGCGGCAATAGAGAAGATGGAGAGCAGGAGATTGACATCTTTCAAATCGGTTGTCTCATCGATGCTGAAGCCTACGTCACCATTGTCGTAGTAACACAAGTTTACTTCCTTACTCAATGCAATTGTGCGGAGCTTTTTGTGCCGATACGTGGTCGGGAAGGCTGAAACGCAAGGTGTCGAAGAATATTTCGTTGTGCTGCACATAGCCCAGACGAGCCAAGGCTTTGTTCAGCCAAGTGGCGATGCTGTGGATACGTTTGGCAATGTTCTTGATTCCTTCTTGGCCGTGATACACAGCATAGAAGCCTGCCATTGTAGCGAGCAATGCTTGTGCGGTACAGATGTTGGAAGTTGCTTTTTCACGTTTGATATGCTGTTCTCGGGTCTGTAAAGCCATGCGGTAGCAGATTTTGCCATACTTGTCTTTGGACAGGCCGATGATGCGTCCCGGCATATTCCGCTTATATTCGTCGCGTGTGGCAAAGTAAGCTGCCGACGGACCTCCATAGAATAGAGGAATACCTAATCGCTGGGTGCTTCCGAATACGATGTCTGCTCCCCATTCGCCCGGAGGCAGGAGCAGGGCAAGACTCAGGATATCTGCATCTACTGCCACTTTACAGTTGGCTGCATGTGCTTTTTCTACAAACTCGCGATAATCTTCCACGCTGCCGCTGGCATTCGGATATTGGATAATGCAGGCAAAGATTTCGGGAGTAAATTCCAGTTCTTTGTAGTTGCCTACCTGTATTTTCATTCCTTGCGGAATGACGCGTGTCTGGATGACTGCCAGATTCTGTGGGAAAATGCTTTCGTCCACAAACAATACATTGGTGCCTTTCTTTTTTGCTGGTCACGGCTGCGAAGTCCGTACATCATGGTTGCCGCTTCTGCTGCTGCTGTCGCTTCATCCAGCAGGGAGCAGTTGGCAAGAGGCATAGCCGTGAGGTCGGATATCACGGTCTGGAAGTTCAGCAACGCTTCCAGGCGTCCTTGCGAAACTTCTGTCTGATAAGGAGTATAAGAGGTGTACCATGCAGGATTTTCGAACACATTGCGTTGGATAACGGCAGGAGTGATGGTGTCATACCAGCCCATGCCGATATAAGAGGTGTAAATCTTGTTTAGAGAGGCCAACCCTGCAATGTGTTCGGCGAATTCGCGTTCGGTCATCGGGGCTGCCAATGCCAATGGTTCTTTCAAACGAATTTTAGACGGAATAGTCTTGTTAATCAGTTCATCAAGGCTTTTCACGCCTATTTTCTCCAACATAGCGGGAAGGTCTGCTTCCTGAATACCGATATGTCGGTCGGCTAATAAATCTGTTTTCATGGTTTAATAATAGGTTTATATTTTTAATATCGTATTTGCTGTCCACAGGTCATTCCGAGTCGGTTTTCCGGTATTCGGAGTAATTTCCGGAACAGCAGGATTTATCTTCTCTTTATCTGAAGAAAGGATTGTTTTTCTTCTCGATTCCAATAGTGGTCGGGTCGCCGTGTCCGGGGTAAACTGTAGTATCGCCGGGCAGAACAAACAAACGGCTGCAAATATGTTCACGCAACTCGTCGAAGTTTCCTCCGGTGAGGTCTGCACGGCCGATGCTTCCCTGAAACAACACGTCGCCGCTAAACAGGCAGTTCTCTTCTTTGCAGTAATAAACGATGCTGCCGGGGGAATGACCGGGTACGTGGATTGCTTCCAACTTGGTGTTTCCGAAGGTGATGACATCTCCGTCGCATACATATTTTCCTAGTGGAACAGGTGGTTCGGGCAATTGGAAACCGAACATCCGTGCTTGTGCATCTGCTTGGTTCAGCCAAAATTCGTCTGCTTGGTTGGCTTCCGCCTTTAAACCATATTCTTTCAGCAGAAAAGGATTACCGAAAATGTGGTCTAAATGCAGATGTGTGTTCAGCAGATGTTTCACGTTCAGTCCGTTGTCATCGATATATTTCTTCAATGCCTGCTTCTCTTCTTCGTAAAAACAGCCTGCGTCGATGATAACCGCTTCCTTTGTCTCGTCCGATAGTATATAACAGTTTACCGGAAACATGTTGAACTCGAATCTCTTTATTCTCATGGCGCTTTAATCTATTATCATTTAACCGTTGATGGTAACGTAAACTACTTTCTTGGTCTCAAAAAATCTTCGTCGAATTCCTCTTTCAAGTCATATATCACAGTTTTGTGCTTCACAGGCATTGTTTCCTGTCCCAATTCTCTCCTCCTTTCAGGCAAATCAGTCCGTTGGGAAGCGCATTGTGTTGCTCTTGTGAGATGTTCTTGCGGATTATTTTTATCAAATCTCCCAAAGGCATGACTGCGCGGCTTACGACGAAATCGAATTTATCTTTTTCTTCTTCGGCACGACAATGGCGGAAAGTGACATTGGTCAGTCCGATGGCACCGGCCACTTCGGTCGCTACTTTTACTTTCTTTCCGATACTGTCTACCAAATGAAAGTTAGTTTCGGGAAAGAGGATAGCCAAAGGAATGCCCGGAAAACCGCCGCCTGTACCGAGGTCCATAACGTGTGTGCCGGGAGTGAAGTTTATCACTTTGGCAATGCCCAACGAATGGAGTACGTGGTGTTCGTAAAGGTTGGTAATGTCTTTACGTGAAATCACGTTGATTTTGCTGTTCCAATCGGTATATAAATCATACAGGGCGGCAAATTGTTCTTTTTGCTTCTCTGTGAGGCGGGGAAAGTATTTCAATATTAATTCCATTCTGTTTCTTAGTTGTTGGTTTGATGTATCATGTATTTTTCTATTTCTGCATAAGGCAGTGAAAGAACAATGGTTCCCATTGCATAGGGGAGCGATATCATATTTGTTGTATAAGAACGATGCTTCGTTTTTCTCCAACAGGAAATTGTCGGGCACATACATATTGGTTGAATTCAGTATTCCTTCATTTTGCAGGTCTTCCAAGGATTGAATATTGCTGTTATCCAGTTTGGTTGCCATTTCTTTTATCAGTTTTTCCAGCAACATTTTACTCATTGGAGTTTCCGAACCAGCCATAAATACATCTTTCAATGTCAGTCGTTTACCGGTATTCTTGTCAAAGTTTAGCCAGTTTTCCCATTGGTTGGGATGTGCTCCTCCCGAATATTCGAAAGTGACAGCTGTATAATTCAGAACACCTTCTTTGCCATCTTTGAATTGAGTGGTTAGGCTGTATTCGTAATTGTACCACGAAGGGAGTTCGTCTTTTGAGGTACCGTTCTTGATATCTTCCTTATATAAATCCGCTACACTGTTACGGTATTCGCGTACATACACATTCTTAAACGAGTCTATAGCAGCCTGCGGTTCCATTTCGGCATACTTCTTTCCTAAAATAGTGGACTGGACAGTGTGATTAATTTTATGTGCAATGGTGTCATTGCCATTTTTTCTGCTAAATAAGCGTAATCAATAGTCATTTTGCAGGCAGGAGAGGTTGTATTATCTTCCAAATGTACATCCTCTTTCAGATTTATATATTCTATTGTACTGCTATCAATTTGTTTTTGTCCGTTACATCCTGACAATAAAAAGCAGGAGACAATATATGTTGTTGCAACAGACATCATTATATTTCGTCTTTTCATGTCTTTTTGTTAATTAATATGGGTATTCTGTCTAAACTTTCTCCACAAATATAGAATAACTTCGTGAATTGTCCTCTTAAAAAACGAAAATATATTTGTCTTTTGGCAACTGAGTTGCATGAACTTTTCCTAAATTTGTCCGTTGAATGATAGATAGGAAAAAGAAAAAGATATATGAGCAAGATTACAAAGAAAGTATATCCCGTCATGGGGATGCATTGTGCGGCGTGTGCCAATAATGTAGAAAAATAGTAAAGAAACAAGAAGGAGTAGAGGATGCATCGGTTAATCTGGCTGCTGCTGTCCTGACTGTGGATTTCAATTCTGATGTCGTTTCACCGGAACAGTTGAAGGATGCAGTGATGAAAATCGGTTTCGATTTGATAATCGATGAAGACAACTCTATGGAAGAACAGGAAGAAGCAGAACATTCCTATTATGAACAACTACAGCGAAAGACTGTAGTGGCGTGGATATTTGCTTTGCCGGTAGCTTTTATGGGAATGTTTTTTATGGATTTTCCGGGCATAAACTGGTGGATGCTTGTGTTGTCATTGCCTGTGCTGTTTTATTCCGGACATGCTTTTATGTTAACGCATGGAAGCAAGCTAAACATTTTACCAGTAATATGGATACTTTAGTGGCACTGAGTACTTCTATCGCTTTCTTGTTTAGTCTGTTCAATACACTCTATCCTCGGTTCTGGTATGAACAAGGATTGGAGCCTCATGTATATTATGAAGCTGCAACAGTGATTATTGCTTTTGTACTTGTAGGAAAGCTGATGGAAGAAAAAGCGAAAGGAAAAACTTCTATGGCGATTCGTAAATTAATGGGGTTGCAACCGAAGACGGCCCGTATTCTGCGCGATGGTAAAGAAGAGGATATTCTTATTTCTGAATTAAAGAAGGGCGATAAGGTAAGTGTACGTCCGGGCGAACGTGTTCCGGTGGATGGACTTATTGTAGAAGGAGATACTTTTATAGATGAGAGTATGATAAGCGGTGAACCCATTCCGGTAGAAAAAAAGTTGAATGATAAAGTGCTTGCCGGTACGATAAACCAAAATGGTGCTTTTTGTTATGAGTGCAGAGAAGGTGGGAAGAGAAACGGTATTGGCACAGATTATCCGCATGGTGCAGGAAGCACAAGGTTCAAAGGCTCCCGTACAACGCATTGTAGATAAGGTTACTGCTGTTTTTGTACCGACGGTACTGGCAATAGCTATTCTTACTTTTATTGTTTGGATGATAGTGGGTGGGGTGGATGATTTCTCTTATGCGATGCTCTCGGCTGTTTCTGTATTGGTTATCGCCTGTCCCTGTGCTTTAGGATTAGCTACGCCTACTGCTTTGATGGTTGGTATAGGTAAAGGAGCTGAAGCTCATATTCTGATTAAAGATGCTGTGGCGTTGGAGCAGATGCGAAAGGTGGATACGGTAGTACTTGATAAAACCGGAACTGTAACAGAAGGTCGTCCGACAGTGACAGGTTGGTTGCATGATGCCGGTTGGGTAAACGAGCATAAAGGTATTTTGTATGCAGCGGAATTGAAATCCGAACATCCGTTGGCACTTGCTATTGTAGAGGAATTGAAGAAGGATGGCAATAAGCCTGCCATTATAGATTCTTTCGAAAGTCGTACGGGGCGCGGTATTGTTGTGACTCGCGGAGGTAAGACATATTGGGCAGGCAGTCATCGTCTGTTAAATGATTTCGGCGCAAAAGTATCCGATCTGCTGAAAAGTATGGTGGAAGAATACGAGCGTAGTGGCAAGAGTCTGGTTTACTTTGGCGAGGAAAGTACGTTGTTGGCCGTTATTGTCATAAGCGATAAGGTGAAGCCGACATCTATTCAGGCAGTGAAACAGATGCAGGCAGAAGGCAAGTATGTTGTGTTACTGACAGGTGACGGACATCTGACAGCACAAAATGTGGCGGGAGAAATTAATGCCAACCGTTTTATAGCCGAAGCTTTACCTGATGATAAAGAAAATGTGATTAAAGAACTACAGCGTGAGGGCAGGGTGGTTGCCATGGTCGGTGACGGAATCAATGATTCGCAGGCCTTGGCCCGTGCCGATGTGAGTATTGCGATGGGTAAGGGTACGGATATTGCAATGGATGTAGCAATGGTTACATTAATGACCTCAGATTTGCTGTTGCTCCCAAAGGCGTTTAAATTATCTCGTAAAACAGTAAGGCTGATACATCAGAATCTTTTCTGGGCATTTATATACAATTTGATTGGTATTCCTATTGCAGCAGGTATCCTGTTTCCGATGTATGGCATCTTATTGAATCCGATGATTGCCAGTGCTGCCATGGCTTGCAGTTCGGTTAGTGTGGTGTTAAATAGTTTAAGCCTAAATTGGCGGAAACTGTAAACTGTTTTTTTTTATTATGAGGCTGTCCAAAAAGCTAGACTGCTTTGTTATTTCGGACAATGTGAAGAATGACAGAGCAGAGAAAGATAGTGCAATATACCTTTGGAGACAGTCTCATAATAAAACAATAAATCAATCAGTAAGGTGTCGTTCGTCCTCTTTGTACTTCTATACGGATACCGAAATTACCATTCTCCGATTTCATCTCGAAAGCACCGTTAAAGTTATTCTTTTCCCACGGCAGTGCACTTGGGTTTCTAACTTTATTACCATCCGCATCATATTCTCCATAGGTTGTTATTTTCCATCCGTTTTTGAGTTTGAAAGTAGCACTTTGCAGGGTAGGAGGCATAGGGCCGAAACCATAAGCTCCGAATCCATACATTCCGAAGCCGGAATATCCACGTGAGAATATTGTAGCATTTTCTTTTCCGTAAGTGATATTCGGGTCAAGCTGAAACAGTTTATAATAATCTTTGGAGCTTTTCACACTGTGGGCGTCATAAGTGAGCTGTGGAGGTATCAGACGCATGGGGTTGCTATTTTCATCCCCATATCCAGAATAAAACCGTCATCATATATTTTGTAATTATCCATAGATATGCCGTGGATGGTGTCGGTCGGTACTTCCGACTGTGCAGAGGCCGCCAAAGATAGTAAATACAATGAGACGGATAATATAAACTTTTTTCATAATTCATAAACATTCTGTTGTGACAAAGATAACTCTTCTTTCTGTAATCCTGTAGACACTTTCGTAATTTTTAGGAATAAATAGTTGTGTTATTCTCTTTGTTGTATCTCCTCTTTGTAGAGTCTTTCAAAGATGCTTCTTAATTTGTTCTCATCTGTCAATATAGCACGCAACTTTTCCAACTGGTAGGCATTGGAAGATTGGGGTATCCATAATTTTAGGTATCCTCCGTAGGCATATTTGCTTCTGCAGGTGGGCAACGGCACGCTCGTATTGTGCTTCTTCGTCCAGTTCGGGATAGTTGGATAAACCATATTGGATGGCACGGCGCAGACTCACCTCGGGATTGATAATCCGGTCGGCTTCTGCCACAATTTTCCCATACATACTTCGAGGAGCCTGTTTGTTTGACGCACGATGGTCTTCCACGGCTTCTTTCATGGTTTGTAGTTGTGCTTCACTAAACCATTTCCGTAGTTTTTCGTCGGCTGCCAGAATCTTTCCCGAAATCAGGTGATGGAATTCCCGCCCTTCGCATAAGCCCAAATCATGGTAGGCTGCAATGGTATATACCATGGCGGGCTCTACTTCATAATATTGTGCCAGCTTCATGCTTTCTTCTATTACTTTTTCGGCATGATTCAGACGATGAGCCTTGTCAAAAAAGTCGCATATTGGGGGAAGAATGTTTATTTCGATATATTCACGTAGGTCTGTTGGTATTTCTTTATTGGATAATGCCATATTCTTTAGCTTGTTTGGAGTTGCAAATATACGATAAATATCTTTTCTTTGCAGAAAATAATGAATGCTTATGTGTGTTACTTTATCTACTGCTGATGATTTTGAAGAACTTACCGAGCTGTGGGAAGCGTCGGTGCGTGCTACTCATCATTTTATCCCCGAACAATATATTCTGAAGCTCAAACCGTTGGTGTGGAGTGTTTATCTTCGTAGTATGCCTGTTTACACGGTGCGAGGACCGGAACGGATAGAAGGCTTCATGGGGATAAACGGTGATATGCTGGAGATGCTTTTTGTGCACCCTCAAGCTATGGGAAAGGGAGTGGGGAAGAAATTACTGAAGTATGCCATTAACTCTTGTCGCGTGCGTTATGTTGATGTAAATGAACAGAATGAACAGGCTTATGGCTTTTACCGTCACTTAGGATTTAAGGTGATAGGCAGAGATGCTACTGACGCGTCAGGTGAACCGTATCCTATATTACATTTAAAATTAAAGGAAAACATGAAAATAGAAAATTGGGGAACAGTACCTTATTCCGAGGCTTGGGAAAGGCAGACTGTGCTTTTCAATGCATTGGTGGAAGCAAAGCAGGAAGGAAAACCATACGAGAACAGAATCATTTTTGTGGAACATCCACATGTCTATACGTTGGGGAAGAGCGGAAAAGATGCGAATATGTTGTTGGGTGAGGCACAACTGCAAGCCATTGGTGCAACGCTTTATCATATCGACAGGGGGGAGATATTACCTATCATGGTCCCGGACAACTGGTTTGTTACCCTATTTTGAATCTGGAAGATTATCATTTGGGTTTAAAAGAATACATTCATGTATTGGAGGAAGCGGTGATTCAGGTTTGTGCTTCGTATGGTATAGAAGCCGGCAGAGTAAAAGGAGCGACAGGCGTATGGCTTGCCATCGGAACTCCCCGGGAACGGAAGATTTGTGCTATGGGGGTGCGCAGCAGTCATTTCGTTACGATGCATGGACTGGCATTGAATGTCAATACGGACTTGCGTTATTTTGGGTATATCAATCCATGCGGATTTATAAATAAGGGAGTGACTTCTTTGCAGAAGGAATTGGGCAAAGAAGTTCCGATGGAGGAAGTCATAGAACGTCTGAAGCAGGCATTGCGCACGCTGTTATCATAATGTGTCAAAAGTGTAGTAACATTTTAAGAGTAGCGCTTCGGATAGCGGAGTATGATACTCAGCAGGGCAAATATTCCGATGGTAACCGGATAGTATAAATACTCGATTACGCTCAATGGTGACAATGCTGCCAGTTTGGAAGCTATTAACATTTGTGCTCCATAAGGAATAATTCCCTGGATAACACACGAGAAAGTATCCAATATGCTTGCACTTTTGCGCTTATCCACTCTGTAGCGGGTAGCTATGTCGTTTGCCAACGGTCCTACAGTGATGATAGCTATTGTATTGTTTGCCGTACAGAAATTGGCAATACTCACTAATGTTGCAATGCATAATTCTGCACCTCGTTTGCTATTTACGTGTTTGGTGAGTTTTTGGATAATATAATCCACTCCACCGTTAAAACGAATCAGTTCCAGCATACCGCCTGCCATGAGTGTGATGATAATTAAATCACCCATTCCTGTGATACCTGTTCCCAGAGAACCAAACCAATCGAAGAAATTGATGCTTCCGGTCAGTATTCCGATGATTCCTGTGGCGGCAATTCCCAAAATGAGCACTAGGGTCACATTCATACCGGCAATGGCTGTTCCCAGCACCACCAGATATGGAGTAACTTTTACCCATTCCACCGACTGTATTTGGGGAGTAGTCATAATATCCATTCCTCTGAAGATATAATAGCTGAATACAATCAATGCTGCCGGCAAAGCAATCATAAAGTTTACCCTGAAACTTATCACGCATGGCACACCCTTGGGTACGTGTGGCTGCAATGGTAGTATCCGAAATAAAAGAAAGATTATCGCCGAAAAAGCACCTCCCACCACAATACCTACCATAAAAGCCAGGTTCATGTCTGTTTTTTCGGCAATGCCTACCACTACGGGAACTAATGCTACAATAGTCCCTACTGAGGTTCCGATAGAAATGGATATAAAGCAGGCTGCTAAAAAGACACCTGCCAATAAGAGGTTGTCAGGCAATAAATGGAGCGTCATATTAACAGTTGCATCGATGGCGCCTATGTCTTTTGCACTTTGGGCGAAAGCGCCTGCCAGAATAAAAATCCATATCATTAACATGATGTTTTTATTGGCTGTACCAATGGAGTACTGCAACATTCGCTCGTTCAGGCTCAGTCCTTTGGTAATGCAGATGGCATATACCGAGGAAATCATGAATGCAACAGTTATGGGAACTTTATAAAAATCATCTACAATGATAGAGGTTACCAAATAAAGACACAGAAATACCAGTAACGGACTAAGTGCCCATAGACTGGGTTTATTGGTTATAGGGGTTAATTTTTCACCGTTCATGAATTTCTATTTTTATAAATGGGGTGCAAAGTTACAAAAAAGACTGTTCTATACCTCGTCAGCGGAATTAATTTATCCTTTTTTGGGTTACTCTTTCCCCATTTATATCTCCATTCAGAACGATTGAAACATCACTTACGGTAATTTGAATATATTGTTCCCTCTATGTCAATTGTCAGATTTATTTTTATAGGCATCCAAATAGAAATCTATATTTTCTATCGTCAGCAAGGTAATGGGCATATAGTTGCACTGTTTCACTTCTTTTTTGAAAATGAGATGATTACAAAGGCTTTCCACACCACTGTATCCCTGAACGGACGGCTGCTGTGCTATTAAAAATCCACAGCTCCTTCTTTCAGGCAATATACATTACGGCTCAGCAGGTCATATCCCATCAACTTAAAGTCTTTTTTGTTGTGCTTTAATAAATATTCACCTACAATGTATACTTTGGAGTTGAATGTGATGCCGCAATTGATTTGAGGATGTTCATTAAAGAAGTGTTGCAGCAGTATCTCGTCCTCGTCGGGGCGTTTGGCGTAGAGGTTTAATTCAACAATCCGGCAATCGGGGAAATGCTCCTGCATATATTTTCTGAACCCTTTCTCTCGATTTTCCTGTTGGTTAGAACCTAATCGTCCTTCATTAATCTGGCGGAACACGACAATTTCTTTCGGCTTTTCTCCCAGCATCATTGCCATGCGTGCGGCAAAATACACTTTGTTCTGATTTCTGTCCGAAGAAGGCTAATGGCCGGAGGCTGGGTACATTGGAATCGATGAAGATGTAAGGGATTTCTTTCTTTGCAGCTGCTCAATAAATTGTGACGTAATTTCGGGAATGGTGGGCGCCACCAAAACTCCGTCCACTTCCCGGGCCAATATTTCTTTGCCGGAATTTGTGAAAGAGGCATACTCGTATTGATCATAATAGGAGATAGAGAGCGTGATATGGAAATCGGAAAAGGTTTCCACTGCACGTTTTATGCCGGCTTCCACGTCAGTCCAATACTCTCCCTCCTTATGCTGGGGAAACAGACAGACAAACTGATATTTCTTGTTTGAAGCTAATGCACTGGCATACATATTGGGTTGATAGTCCAGTTGTTTCAAAATTTCTTCCACTCTCTTCCGGCTGGTTTCCGAAACTCCGGTGCGGCCATGCAACACACGGTCTACTGTGCCAACCGATACGTCCGCTAAGCGGGCAATATCTTTAATTCTGATTCTTTCGGGCAGTTTATTCATATACCTTATTATATATAGTGTATTCGGATACACTAATAAATTACTTTTTTCATCTACAAATATATAACAATTTTTGGTTTTAAAAAAATAAATAGTACCTTTGTGCGCGCACACGAATAAAATATCCGGGTAGAAGATAGAGCGAAGATATTAAAGTCTTGGCAATTATCGGACAGGAGAACAGTGTTTTGGTAATTTGTAAAATGAAACGAATAGATAAATAACAATTTAAAATCATGTAATTATGGGAAAAATAGTAACCTTAGGTGAAATCATGTTGAGGCTCTCAACTCCGGGAAACACACGCTTTGTACAGTCTGATTCATTTGATGTAGTTTATGGCGGTGGTGAAGCAAACGTGGCAGTGAGCTGCGCCAACTATGGTCATGAAGCTTATTTTGTGACAAAATTGCCGAAGCATGAAATTGGTCAGTCTGCTGTCAATGCTTTGCGTAAATACGGTGTGAAGACTGATTTCATTACTCGTGGTGGCGACCGCGTGGGTATCTATTATTTGGAAACGGGAGCGTCAATGCGTCCCAGCAAGGTTATTTATGACCGTGCACATTCGGCTATCTCAGAGGCCGACCCCACTGATTTTGATTTCGATGCTATTATGGAAGGTGCCGACTGGTTTCATTGGTCAGGTATTACTCCCGCCATTTCCGACAAGGCTGCCGAGTTGACCCGATTGGCTTGCGAAGCCGCCAAACGTCATGGTGTGACGGTTTCCGTAGACCTCAACTTCCGCAAAAAACTGTGGACAAAAGAAAAGGCACAGTCTGTCATGAAACCGTTGATGAAGTATGTAGATGTATGTATCGGCAATGAAGAAGATGCGGAACTTTGCCTGGGTTTCAAACCGGAAGCAAATGTAGAAGCCGGCGAAACGAATGCCGAAGGGTATAAAGGTATCTTCAAAGCAATGGCGCAGGAGTTTGGATTCAAATATGTTATTTCAACCTTGCGTGAGTCGTTTTCTGCTTCTCACAACGGTTGGAAAGCAATGATTTATAATGGTGAGGAATTTTATGAATCAAAACGTTATGACATCAATCCCATTATTGACCGTGTGGGTGGTGGCGATTCATTCTCGGGAGGCATCATTCATGGATTGCTGACAAAACCCAACCAAGGTGCGGCTTTGGAATTTGCTGTTGCAGCTTCTGCTTTGAAGCACACCATCAATGGGGACTTCAATCTGGTTTCTGCCGAAGAAGTAGAAGCATTGGCAGGCGGTGATGCCAGCGGACGTGTTCAGCGATAAGAAGTTATAATTTAATTTGTAAGATAGTAAGAGATGGCAAGATTTGATAAGATAGCCGTATTGAACAAGATTGGTTCTACCGGCATGGTTCCTGTGTTCTACCATAAAGATGCAGAAGTGGCAAAGAAAGTGGTAAAAGCCTGTTATGAAGGCGGTGTTCGTGCGTTTGAATTTACTAATCGTGGTGATTTTGCTCACGAAGTATTTGCCGAGGTAGTGAAATATGCAGCTAAGGAGTGTCCCGAAATGGCAATGGGGGTCGGCTCGGTAGTCGATTCTGCTACGGCAGCACTGTATCTTCAGTTAGGGGCAAATTTCGTTGTCGGTCCGTTGTTCAATCCTGAGATAGCCAAGATTTGCAACCGTCGTCTGGTGGCTTATACTCCGGGATGTGGAAGCGTGTCTGAAGTGGGGTTTGCACAAGAAGCAGGCTGCGACCTTTGCAAACTGTTCCCCGGTGATGTACTTGGTCCGAAGTTGGTAAAAGGTCTGCTGGCACCGATGCCTTGGTCTAAACTGATGGTGACCGGTGGGGTAGAACCTACTCAGGAAAATCTTACTTCATGGATTAAGGCAGGTGTTTTCTGCGTAGGTATGGGCTCTAAGCTTTTCCCGAAAGACAAAGTGGAAGCGGAAGATTGGGCTTATGTGACTGCAAAATGTAAAGAAGCTTTGGGATACATTGCCGAAGCTCGTACTAATAAATAACAGGTGCGTCAAAAGTAAGTTGGCCTGTCATTTTGTTTAAAGGTGTGTATAAAAAAGGGGTAAAAGCCATCGCAGACTGAGTTTGCGGTGGCTTTTCGTTTAAAATATCAATGAAAAGATTGGCGGATAAACGATAATTTCGTTCTTTTGCCTAATATTTAGAAATAGAATTAAGAACCATTAACAACTCACATGAAAATGAAAAAGACTTTGATGAAACTGGCAGTTGTACTGTTGTGTATGACCTGCTCTGTACCTGCAATGGCACAGTTCAATTTGAAAAAAAAGCCGTAGGTGGCGCTGTGAAAGCTGCAAAGGCAGTTACGCTGACCGATGAGCAGATGAGAGAATATGTAAAAAAGAATATATTGACTGGATGGACAAGCACAATCAGGTATGTGCCGATGATGATCCATACACAGTCCGTTTGAAAAAAGCTGACCGAAGGCTTGAATGAAGTGGAAGGCATTCCTTTGAATTTCAAGGTATACTATGTGATTGATGTGAATGCGTTTGCATGTGCAGATGGCAGTGTCCGTATTTTTTTCTTCTCTGATGGACATCATGAGTGATGAAGAGTTGTTGGGTGTAATCGGTCACGAAGTAGGGCACGTGGCTCACAAAGATTCCAAGAACGGTTTCCGTACTGCGTTGCTGACTTCAGCTCTGAAAGACGGCATTTCTTCGCAAGGTGGTAAGGCTGCTGCACTTACAGAATCTCAGTTGGGTGATTTGGGCGAAGCATTGGTTAATGCCACTTATTCACAAAAACAGGAGCGTGAGGCTGATGATTATGGTTATGAGTTCCTGAAGAAAGCAGGGAAAAATCCGTGGGCGATGGCTTTGTCTTTCCAAAAGTTGAAACAGTTGCAGGAAGAAGCCGGTGCACAGAAAAGCAGCAAGCTGAATCAGTTATTCTCTACTCATCCTGATCTTGATGCCCGCATCAAGCGTATGGAGGAAAGAGCGACCGGAGAAGGTATCGAAAAGCCGGAGAATAAAGCACCGGAGGCAGCCCGATAAGACCGGTCATAACCTGAAATATAATATATGATATAATACAGGCGAAAGGCAGAAAGTGTTTCATGCCTATTATTTTATCATCCTGAACGCAGTGAAGAATCTGATAACACAAAGTAAATGTTATCAGATTCTTCATTTCATTCAGGGTGGCAGAGCTAAATGATAGCATTAGCAACCGTTTGGACATGCCCCCGGATACGCCGGGAGCAAACTATTTCTTCAACCACTTATCCAGCCAGCTAAAGAATGTACGTTGCCACAACACTCCGTTCTGGGGTTTCAATACCCAGTGGTTTTCGTCCGGGTAGAGCAATAGCTCGGCAGGAACTCCGCGAAGTACTGCCGCATTAAAGGCAGACATACCTTGTGAGGCTAAGATGCGGTAGTCCTTTTCACCGTGGATACACAGGATGGGAGTATCCCATTTATCAACAAAACGGTGGGGTGAGTTGGCGAACGTGCGTTGTGCCGTTGCATTATCCTTGTCCCAGTATGCGCCACCCATATCCCAGTTGGCGAACCACATTTCTTCTGTTTCCAGATATTGCTGTTCTATATTAAAGATACCATCGTGTGCGATGAACGCTTTAAAGCGTTTGTCATGGTGACCTGCCAGCCAATAGACTGAGTATCCTCCGAAGCTGGCGCCCACACATCCCAGACGGTCTGTGTCCACATAAGGTTCTTTCGAGATATCATCGATGGCCGACAGGTAGTCTTTCATACATTGGCCTCCGTAATCGCCACTGATTTGTTCCAACCATTCCATACCGAATCCGGGCAGACCGCGACGGTTGGGGGCAATGATGATATAATCGTTGGCTGCCATTATCTGGAAGTTCCAACGATAGCTCCAGAACTGGCTGACAGGGCTTTGCGGACCGCCTTCGCAGAATAGCAAGGTGGGGTACTTCTTGTTCGGGTCAAAGTTGGTAGGATAGATTACCCATGAAAGCATTTGCTTGCCATCGGTGGTCTTGGTCCATCTTTCTTCCACTTTACCCAATTTCAGCTGATTGAAGATGTGGTCATTCTCATGTGAAATCTGAGCCAACCGTCCGTCGGCAGGAGTGAGGGTATAGATTTCATCGGCTGCACTGATGGAATGACGTTTGGTAATCACCTTATCGCCTGCCATCGCCACCGAACCGTAATCGTACATACCGTCGGTCAGTTTCTTCATTTCGCCGTTCAGGTTTGTACTGTATATCATGCTGGTACCATGCCATACACCGACAAAGTACAGGCTTTGGGAATTATTGTTCCAGCAATAGTCGTCTACACCCGATTCGAAACTCTCGGTAATATAAGTCTTCTTTTTGCTGCCCAAATCCATCACACAAAGGCGGTTTCGGTCACTTTCATATCCGTCGCGCTCCATGCTTTGCCATGCGATGTACTTGCCGTCGGGTGAGAATTTGGGATTGATGTCATAACCTTTGTTCTCGTCCTTTACAGTCAGTTGGACTGCTTGTGGGGTAGCACCGTCCATTGCATTGGTCATGGTAGCAGGTATGCTGCTTTCAGTATAGTCCTTGCATAAATTCTCGGTTTTTTTGCTTTCCAAATCATAAAGGTAGATATCCGAATCGGTAGAGACGGCATAAGCCAGTCCTTGTTTCTTACGGCTGGTATAGGCTATTTGTTTAGAGTCGCTGCTCCATGCCAGTTGCTCGATGCCGCCGAATGGTTTCATCGGAGCCTCAAACGGCTCTCCTTCCATAATGTCGGTGGCCGTTCCCATCATGTTGCCGTCAAAGTCGGCTACAAAGGGATGCGGAATCGTTTCCACCCATTCATCCCAATGCTTGTACATCAGGTCGTTAACAATGATACCGCTGGCTTTGGGCAGGTCAGGATAGAGGTCTGCGGTGCGCTGACCATATTTCACTGCGAGATGAAAAGAATTTTTTTGCCATCCGGTGAGAAAGAGAATCCTTCTATGTCTCCTTTAAAGTCGGAGATGATGCGGCGTTCCGAGCCGTCAGGATTCATTTCCCAAATTTGGCTGCCGCCACTTTCATTGCACAGAAATGCAATCTTGGTTCCCCCTTTTATCCATTGGGGCTCTCCTTCGTTCCAAGATGTTCGGGTAAGCAGGGTGTTGTTTTGTCCATCGGCATCCATTACATAAATCACACGGTGGCTTTTGTTTTCAGGAACACTGTAATATGCTACAGTATAGGCTATCTTCTTGCCGTCGGGTGATACACTCAGGCTACCTATACGTCCCATTGCCCATAGTGCTTCGGGAGTGAGGCGACCGTCTTTGATGGTAATTTCTTGTTTGCCGATAATGGGCTCGTAGCCCTGTCCTTCCTGTTTTATATCGGTGCAGGAAGAAGCCAGCATAAGTGCCGCTGCCATGATGGTTGCGCTTGATTTATTCATACTTAAAAGCTGTTTTTGATGATTAAATGATTGCAAAAATACACATAAAAGCCGGTGAAGTGAAATGTTCTTGCATATTTGTTGTTTTCTTTGTTTGCTTTAGAGCAGGCTGTTGGTGTATTTTGTGCGTTTGTATGGCTATTTATTATTTCGCTTCACATAAATCATTCCGTTTCTTTTTCCTTCCGTTGTGATGCCGTTGGCGGGGTCTTCTCTCAATCGTTTCAGCTCGAGAGTGGCGCTTGTCTTGCGCAGTCCGGTCAGCTTCATATAGTCCGCCACGCGCATGAAGTGATTTTCGTCCAGATATTTCAAGGCGAGTGTGATACGCTCTTCCGGCGAGTAGGGCGAATGGTGGATGCGGCTTACCCCGGCACGCTTCAATTCACAATGCCGGGCGGTTTCCTTTATCAAATCTTTGCTGGCGCGGAAGTTTACTCCATTCACCATAATGCTTCGCGCGTTTCGTTTTTGTTCGTCACCGTCCAATGTGTCTGTTTCTTTGCCTTCGGCTATTCCCAAAGTGGGTTTGAATGTTCCCACACCGTCTATGCTCACGCTGTATCCCTGTGCCATATAGTAAGCCAGTTCATCGGCAAGAGTGGTAAGTACATGCAGTACATTTCCTTCGCTCAGTCCTGACCCCGGACGTGCCAACTTGCTGACAAATTCCCGGGCATTGATGTTGTGATAGGTTTTCATGCGATAAAATACCCGCTGTTCGCCTGAGCCGTCCAGGTCACTCATTTCCTGTTTGATGTATTCAGCCATAATTGTCTGTATAAAGTTGATATTAATAGTATCCAATGTCTTTGGATACCATATACAAAGTTACTATATGCCTGATGTATATCCTAATTTTTATCATTGATTTACAGGTTGATGCCGTTGATTTGTGGATTAGTGCTTGTGATTTATAGATTAGTGGCGATAATCCGGTTGTCTATCAGTAAGCTTCGCGGTTTGTGATGGCATGAGGGAGGCTTTGCAAGGGGAGGTAAAAGAGTATGAGACGGTGTGGTGGGGGATTTCAACTAGTGCATAGGCACCTCATCGGGTTGGTGCATCAAAAGAAAAAGGGGGACGGCCAAATCTCTTTGAGAAATGGTCGTCCCCCTTGATAATTATTTATTTAAAAAATAGAATATTGCGGAGTCTTATTTTTTTCCTTTGTTCATTCTTTCCTGTTGCAGGCGTTCTTGCTCTTTCTGCAATGCTTCGAGCTTGGCCATCAGACCACCGCCGGCTTTACCGCCGTTTTCTGTTTCTTCTTTTCCTTGTTGGCTTCCAATTGTGCAAGAAGTTTCTTTTCATCAGTTGTCTTGCGCAGGAAGACCATAGTCAGGATACCTATCAAACCGGAGATGAAGTAATAATAGTTCAGACCGGAAGAGTAGCCGTTGAAAATAAAGATAAACATCACAGGCATGATATACATCATCAGTTTCATACCCGGCATTTGCTGCTGGCCGGTGTCTTGTTGCTTCATGGTGTACATTGTGTTCAGGATGTTAGTAATGCTGAACAGCAAACAGAACAGACTCAAGTGATTGCCCAACAAAGGAATAGTGGTGCTCCAATGAATGATGTCATCGTAGGTAGACATGTCGGGAGCCCATAAGAAACTCTGCTGGCGCAGTTCAATAGCGTTTGGCACGAAGAAGAACAACGCCATGAATACCGGCATCTGAATCAGCATCGGCAGACAGCCACCCATCGGACTGACACCATACTTGCTGTAAAGTGCCATGGTTTCCTGTTGTTTCTTCAGCGCATCTTCCTTTTTGGGATATTTGGCATTGATTTCATTGATATATGGCTTTAATACGCGCATCTTGGCAGATGACATATATGACTTGTGGGTAGCCGGATACACCAATGCTTTTACGATAATGGTCATTAACAGTAGCACTATACCCATGCTCAGTCCCCAACCGGACAGCCAGTCGAACAAGGGGATGGTAAACCAGCGGTTAATCCATCGGATAATCGTCCAGCCCAAATATACCAGATCTTCCAGTTCCAGGTCTTTTTGCGAAAGGCTCAAGTCATTGCTTGCCAGCAGTGTCTTGAAATGGTTGGGACCGAAATAGAACTGCATATTGGTAGCCTGTTTTCCCGTGGGGTCAAAGAATGTGGTCATGTCTGCGGTATAGTTCTTCATATATCCGCTTCCCTCTTTTAGGGGAGTAGAGACCAGTGAAGCCTTGTCGAAGTCCTGATCGGCAATCAATACGCTTGAGAAGAACTGGTTTTGAAAGCAATCCAGTCAAGCGGTCGGTCACTTCTTCTTTGGCATCTTTCATTTCGTTCAGGTAGTCCGAGCCTTTGTCCACCGGCTTGTAGGTGAGCGAAGTATAACGTTGCTCAAAGCTGAACCCTTTTTCTAATTGGCGTGCACGCTGATGCCAGTTGATGTTGACAGTGTTGGCTGCTGCTGGGAAGAAATTCTGCATTCCGTTGGCGCGGATGGAGAAGTTCACCACATAGGTATTGGGTAGCAGCTTGTAGTCGAAATCGATATAGCCTGCACCGTTGGTGGCCAGCCGCATCGTCACTGTACTGTCGGTCACATTGGTTGGTCGGAAGTAAAGGTCTTCGGTCAAAATGTTTTCGTTCTTTCCTTCGAAAGCGAAGTTCATGCCCGAGTCTTTTTCGTCAAACAGCTCCAAAGGCTTACCGTCCTGACCGTTATAATCTTTTAGCGTGGCGGCGCATACGCGTCCGCCTTTATTGGTAAATGTGATTTTCACCAAATCGTTTTCCAGTGTTGTCAACTGCTCCGTTCCCTGGCTCGCGCCATAGAACAGTGAGGTAGAGTCTGCCTGTATTGTATAGGCCGCACTCTGCTGTGCTGCCTGTTCTTGCATGGCAGCTTCTTTTTTGGGCGATAGCCTGAATGGAATCCTGGTAGTGTTTTGCACGTGCCATTTCTTCCTGGCTGGGACGGTTGTAGATGCTGAAGCCTATCACAACTGCACCAATCAGGGCGAATCCCACTAAAGTGTTTTTGTCCATTTTTTCTTGTTTACCTTATTTATATTATAATTCTCGTTTTATCCTTTATTAATGGCTGCCTTGATAAATGACAGGAACAAAGGATGCGGTTTCAGTACAGTACTGCTGTATTCGGGGTGGAACTGCACTCCGATAAACCATTTCAGGGTAGGAATCTCAACGATTTCCACCAAGTCTGATTCGGGATTGATACCGACACACTTCATGCCCGCTTTCTCAAATTCCTGCTTGTAGTCATTGTTGAATTCATAGCGATGGCGGTGACGCTCCTGAATGTGTTCGCTCTTATAGGCTTCGAAAGTTTTGGAATTCTGGTCGAGCACACATTCGTAAGCTCCCAGACGCATCGTACCTCCCATGTTGGTGATAGCCTTCTGCTCTTCCATGATATCGATAACGTTGTGCGGAGTCTTTTCATCCATCTCGCGGCTGTTGGCATCGGCATATCCCAGTACATTGCGGGCAAATTCGATGGCAATGCACTGCATACCCAGGCAGATACCGAATGTAGGAACATTGTGTGTACGAGCGTATTTGATAGCTATAAACTTACCTTCGATACCACGCTGTCCGAAGCCCGGGCAGATAATGATACCAAGTCCATGTCTTTGATTTGCTCTTCCACATTTTCATTTGTCAGCTTCTCACTGTTGATGAAGTGGATGTCGGCCTTGCGGTCGTTGTATGTTGCTGCCTGTGACAATGCTTCAAGGATGGATTTATAAGCATCCTGCAAATCATATTTTCCCACTAAGCCTATTTTAACTTTTTCAGTAGCTTTGTGACGACGGTCGAGGAAATCCCTCCACGGGCCGAGGGTAGGGAGTCTCGCCTACGGGTAAGCCCATTTTCTGTAGGATGGTAACGTCCAGTCCTTGTTCCTGCATGCGCACCGGAACCTCATAAATAGTAGGCATATCCATGGATTGCACCACTGCATTCTCGTCTACATTGCAGAATAGAGCGACTTTCTTTTTTCAGGTTAGTGCTCAATTCGTGTTCTGTGCGAAAGTACCAAAATATCCGGTTGGATACCTACGGATTGCAATTCTTTTACAGAGTGCTGTGTCGGTTTTGTTTTCAGCTCACCGGCAGCAGCCAGATAAGGTACATATGTGAGGTGTACGCATAAAGCGTTACGTCCCATTTCCCATTTTAACTGACGGATACTTTCCAGGTAAGGCAAGGATTCGATATCACCTACCGTACCTCCGATTTCGGTGATTACGAAGTCAAATTTATTTTTAGTGCCTAATAATTTTACGTTGCGCTTTATTTCGTCCGTAATATGGGGAATAACCTGAATGGTCTTTCCCAGATAGTCGCCACGGCGTTCCTTGTCGATAACGCTCTTGTAGATGCGACCGGTTGTAATGTTGTTGGCTTTGGTTGTCTGGATTCCCAAGAAGCGTTCATAGTGTCCCAGGTCAAGATCGGCTTCGTGGCCGTCTACGGTTACATAACATTCACCGTGCTCGTATGGATTCAGAGTTCCCGGGTCGATGTTGATATACGGATCAAACTTTTGAATGGTAACATTGTAGCCTCTTGCTTGCAGCAATTTACCTATTGATGATGAAATAATACCTTTGCCCAATGAAGAGGCAACACCACCAGTTACGAAGATATACTTAGTTTCTCCCACTACTTAATATTTTTAAATGTTATTCTCTTGAATTATCGAAGTTGCAAAATTACAAAATCTTTTTCTGAATTTCCCGGTTGCACAACAAAAAAACGTAATAGAACGTTTAAAAGTAACCGGCAGCGCTTTTTAAAAACTTCATCAGGTTTTAAAAAGTCATTGATATGGTTTTTAAAAGTACTTTTGTCTTTTGATATAAGGAAAATTAAGTGTACTTTTGCACCATTTAAGTGCCTTTTTACGCAAAAACGATAAAGAATATGAAAAGAAAACTGGCTTTACCCTTGATTTTGGCTTTGTTTTGCTCTGTAGCACCGGCGCAGAAGATAACAAAAGCGAAGGCAAGTCCTGCGGTAGCGGCATTTGCCGATTCTTTGGCTAATTTGAGAGCAGCTTATTATGCTTATTTTAGAATGTGGGATGACTTGGATGCTCCGGCTCCGCGTGTCCGCCGTGACCCGGCTTATTATAAATTGTTTGTTCCGCCTACTTATTATACCGCACCGGTAGAGCAGGCTTTCGAATTGAAGTGGTCGCCCGAAGAATATAATACTAAACACACGGCGGCAGATTCGGTTTATCGTGCCAAACAGGATTCTATTCGGTTGTTTACTGTGCCTGATTTGGAACGGTCGGCCAAGGTAGACCGTTGGGTGAATAAAATTCTTCTTAATTATTATATGCAGTATCCTGAGAGAGTGTTGGGTAATGAACTTTATCTGGCAGACTTGAAGCCTTTGGAAGACAGCCAGATTGTAATGAATCCACGTAAAGAGCATATTAAGAGCTTCTTACAACCGGAAAATCCGGTGGAGAGTGTGGATACGGAAAGTGATTTGGTGATTGTTCGTCCCAACTTCTGGAAATATAAAGGAAACGGATATGCTCAGTTTACACAGCATTATATTTCGGACAATTGGTATAAAGGTGGTGAAAGTACTAACTCTTTGCTCTCGGGCTTAGTGCTTGAAGCTAATTTTGATGACCGTCAGCGGCTGGAATTTGAAAATAAGCTGGAGATGAAGTTGGGATTCGTCACTGCCCCTTCTGATACGGTTCATAAATATAAGACAAACGCCGATTTGTTCCGTTTGAACAGTAAGCTCGGTGTGAAAGCATTCAAGAATTGGTATTATACATTGGCTGCCGAGTTCAAGACCCAGTTCTTTGCTAACTACAAAACCAATACGAACGACATGATTTCTAATTTCATGTCTCCGGCACAGCTTGATATAACCCTCGGTATGGACTTTAAGCAAAACAAGAAGAATTATACTTTGTCTTTGCTGACATCTCCGCTGGCATATACCTTTATGTATATCAGTAATGATAAAATTACCGATCCTGCTGCTTTTAATGTGGAGCCGGGGCACAGCACTGCCAACCTTATCGGTTCTAAATTTACGGGAAACCTCACTTGGACAATTATCCCGAGTATCGTATGGGAGTCTAAATTGGAATACTTTACTACTTATGATAAAGTAATTGCCAGTTGGGAAAACACATTCAACTTCGTGTTGAATCGTTATTTGTCGACGAAATTATTCGTTCATGCCCGCTATGATGATGGCGTGAAGTTGACGGAGGATAATAAGAGCTATTTCCAGTTGCAGGAATTGCTGAGTTTCGGTTTGAACTATACTTGGTAAATACGGTATTGTATCTTTTGTCATTTTGGATATTGTGAAGAATCTGCGCACATTACTTTGTGTCAGCAGATTCTTCTTTTTTGTTTCGGAATGACCAATAGTACTGCGCCGGGCCGATTAAAAGTGATGGTTATTCCTTTTCTCTTTATAATTTCTCTTCGAGCAAGGTTTGCACAATTCTTTCGGCAGCACGACCGTCCCAGCGTTCCGGCAGATGTCCTTTCTGCCATTCGCCTTTATTCAGCCTGTCAAGTGCCGCAGACAAAGCTCCGGCATCTTCACCCACCAAACAATTCGTACCGATACTTACGGTTTCAGGATGCTCGGCATAAGTGTTCAGTGTGATGCAGGGAATACCGAGGAAGGTAGCTTCTTCAGCCACATTGCCCGAGTCTGTGATAATGGTCTGCGCCTGATTTACCATATATCCGAAAGCCAGATAGGGTTGGGGAGGAAGAATATGCAGTCGCTCGGAATGAATGCCCAGGGCACTCAGCTTGTTTTTACATAATTATGTAAAGGAGCGACAATCGGTTTATCTGTCTTTTCCAATATTGTATGGAAAAGGTTTTTCAGAACAGCATCGTTATTAATTAATGTATGTCGGTTTAAAGTAAGCAGTACGTATTCTTTTTCCTTCACTCCCATAATAGAGAAAGCCACAGGGCGTTGTAGTCTTGTGCGGTTGTATCGCAAAGTGTCGATTAAGATATTTCCAACAAAATGAACATGAGCCTGTTCTGTTCCCGTATGGTTTAAGTTTCGGTTTGCCACCATTCCGGCAGTAAATAGGATATCCGAAAGTCCGTCGGTAATCATACGGTTGACTTCTTTCGGCATATCCATGTCGAAAGAGCGTGTCCCGGCTACCAAATGAGCAACTTTCAGCCCTTTCTTTTTAGCTGCGATAGAACAGGCCATAGTGGGAGTGAGGTCGTCTACCACAATGACAATTTGTGCAGGATGCTTCTCCAGCTCACGGGCAAAGGCAACGACAATGCCTGCCATTCGTTGGAAGAAATCAGTATCATCCACTCTTAAATATGCATCGGGACGGGGCATGTCGAGGTCGGTGAACAAAGAGGGCTCCAGGCTCTTGTCTTCGTCCGAACCTGTATATACCAGACGGGCACTGATGTTCTTACCTGCTGCTTTGGCAGCGTTAATAGCACGCATTAAGGGAGCAATTTTCATGAAATTGGGGCGTGCGCCTGCGATAATTGTTATTTTCATTTCATTTTAGCTATTTTCAAAAGACAAAAATACGTTTTCTTATCGAAATTATTCGTTACTTTGCAGCCAAATAAGTTTATTTATGATAACATTTGTACAAGTTTTGGATTTTATAGGAACGTTTGCCTTTGCCATTAGTGGCATCCGGCTTGCTTCGGCTAAACAATTTGACTGGTTCGGGGCTTATGTAGTAGGAATGGCAACGGCTATCGGCGGAGGTACAATTCGCGATGTGTTGTTGGATGTGACGCCGGGATGGATGACCGACCCCATTTATTTGATATGTACGGGGCTTGCATTGTTCTGGGTGATTGCTTTTGGAAAGTATCTGATTCACATGCACAATACATTCTTCTTGTTTGACAGCATCGGTCTGGCTTTGTTTACCGTTGTAGGTGTGGGCAAGAGCATTGCATTGGGGTATCCTTATTGGGTAGCCATTATCATGGGTAGTATTACGGGTGCTGCCGGAGGTGTAATCCGCGATGTGTTTATTAATGAGATTCCGTTAATCTTTCGTAAGGAAATTTATGCAATGGCGTGTGTCGTGGGCGGACTGGCTTACTGGATATGCGACTTTGCCGGAATGGAGGCTTACGGATGCCAGGTGGTAGGAGGAGTAACGGTGTTTTTCACTCGTATTTTGGCTGTTAAATATAGTATTTGTTTACCAACTTTAAAAGGAGAATAGCTCCGAAAACCACCTGTTAATCGACAAGATAGGGGGTAGAAACTGATAATTGGCGGTTTTTACCCCTATTTTGATAGTTTTTCCTTGTCCGCCCCTTAAAAAAGCCTTATCCTTGCAGCACGAGAGCATGAACAAAGAGTTATAAACCTAAACTTAAAAAAACTTATGAATAGTATTAGTTTTAAGAAGAACCTGCTTAGTGTGCAAGAAGAATTACTTCGATTTGCCTATAAACTGACAGCCGACCGTGAGGAAGCTAACGACCTATTGCAGGAGACGTCGCTGAAAGCCTTAGACAATGAGGATAAGTATATTCCCGATACAAACTTTAAGGGATGGATGTACACAATCATGCGTAACATCTTTATTAATAATTACAGAAAAATTGTACGTGACCAAACATTTGTCGACCACACCGATAACTTATACCACTTGAACTTGCCGCAGGATTCCGGTTTTGACAGTACAGAAGGTGCTTATGACATTAAGGAAATACACCGGGTAGTAAATCTCTTGCCGAATGAATACCGTATTCCCTTTGCCATGCATGTGTCAGGCTTTAAATATCGTGAGATAGCCGAAAAATTATCTTTGCCGCTTGGAACAGTAAAAAGTCGTATACTTTTTTACTCGTCAACGCTTGCAGGGACAGCTACGTGATTTTGTGTAATTAGCGTCTGTAAATAACAAAAAAAGAAAGAATAGGTCGGATAAGTTCGGCCTATTCTGTTTTATATAGCTGGCAATATGATATTAAACATGTTTTTAGAGGATAAAAAATCTACTTGAATATTAACTTTCTTTTTATTCATTTGTTATATTTGCAGAAGGACGAAACACCTTTAAATCGAAATATAATTATGAAAAAAAGAAATCAAATTCAGTTTGGTCTACCGCGATATGTGGCAGTCATCAGGAAAGTATCAACCCAGAGCAGACCAGTTGGCACGGATAGCTCCTCTTATCATTGAGATGGGCTGTTTTGCCCGCGTGGAGACCAATGGAGGTGCTTTTGAACAAGTGAACTTACTTTATGGGGAGAACCCGAATAAAGCAGTCCGTACGTTTACCAAACCATTGCATGAAGCAGGTATTCAGACTCATATGCTCGATCGTGGTTTGAATGCATTGAGAATGTATCCCGTTCCCGCTGATGTGCGACGGTTGATGTATAAGGTGAAACATGCACAGGGAGTTGATATCACTCGTATTTTTTGCGGTCTGAATGAAGTGCGCAATATTATTCCTTCTATAAAATATGCCAAGGAAGCCGGAATGATTCCGCAGGCTACCTTGTGTATTACTTATTCTCCGGTTCACACCGTAGAGTACTATTCCCGCATAGCAGATCAATTGATAGAGGCAGGGGCTCCCTGAAATCTGCCTGAAAGATATGGCAGGTATTGGACGTCCCGAAATGTTGGGGCAACTGGTGAAAAATATCAAGGAAAAACATCCCGAAGTGATTGTTCAATATCATGGACATACGGGGCCGGGCTTATCGATGGCGTCTATTTTGGAGGTTTGTGAAAACGGTGCCGATATTATTGATGTTGCAATGGAACCCTTGTCATGGGGAAAGGTGCATCCCGATGTCATCTCCGTTCAGGCCATGCTGAAGAATGCCGGTTTCCGGGTGCCCGAAATCAATATGAAGGCTTATATGAAAGCGCGCAGCATGACGCAAGAGTTTATAGATGATTTCTTGGGTTATTTTATCGACCCTACCAACAAACACATGTCTTCGTTGTTGCTCGGTTGCGGACTGCCGGGCGGCATGATGGGGTCCATGATGGCTGACTTGAAGGGTGTTCATTCGGGCATCAACTTGATATTGAAAGGACAGGGCAAGGAGCCGATGAGTCTGGATGACTTGGTGGTGATGCTGTTTGAGGAAGTGGAATATGTATGGCCGAAATTAGGCTATCCTCCATTGGTAACTCCATTTAGCCAATATGTAAAGAATGTGGCGCTGATGAACGTAATGCAGTTGATAAAGGGTGAGGGACGCTGGACCATGATAGACAATCATACTTGGGATATGATATTAGGAAAGAGTGGTAAGCTGCCCGGTGAGTTAGCTCCCGAAATTATAGAGTTGGCAAAGAGCAAAGGGTTGGAATTTACGGATGAAGACCCACAGAAGAACTATCCCGATGAGTTGGACAACTATCGCAAAGAAATGGATGAAAATGGTTGGGACTATGGAGAAGATGATGAAGAGCTCTTTGAACTGGCAATGCACGACCGCCAATATCGGGATTATAAATCGGGTATTGCCAAGAAACGTTTCGAAGATGATTTGCAGCGTGCCAAAGATGCCGCATTGGCAAAGAGTGGTTTTAATGAAGAAGAAATCAAAAAGTATAAGCGCGCCAAGGCCGACCCGATTATTGCGCCCGAAAAAGGACAGGTATTGTGGGAAGTATCGGTGGAAGGTCCGTCGACAGCTCCTTTTATCGGTCGTAAATACCAGCATGACGAAGTGTTCTGTTATATTTCCACTCCATGGGGAGAATACGAAAAGATAATGGCCAATTTCACCGGAAGAGTAGTGGAAGTATGTGCTGCACAGGGTGCGGTTGTCAACAAAGGTGATGTCATTGCTTACTTGGAACGAACGGAGTTTTTCGCTTGATTTATAATATAGCAACAAGGGACGGGCGTTTGTTTTTCTAAAAAACAGGCGCCTGTTTTTTTATTATCATTTATTTAATTACTATCTTTACTCCTTCAGAAAACCAACAGGATGAAACGAACGGCTTTATTATTCTTTTTTGACAGGAATGCTGATGCTTCCTGCGGCAGCTCAAGAGAAAGACAGTATAAAAGTGGAGGCTTTATTGCAGAAAGCGTCGGCATTGCCCGGCGATAGCAGCAGAACAATGTTTTTTGCCCGACAGATGCTGGGCGTGCCTTACGTGGCGGGAACCTTGGATGAAGGCAACGAGGAAAACCTTGTAGTTCATTTGGACAAGGTGGATTGTACGACTTTTGTTGAGACGGTTTTAGCTTTGGCTTTAGCAGATAAAGACAAGGAAAGGAACTTTGGCAGTTTTAAAAAGCGTTGCAACATATTCGTTATAGGGGCGGAGTATTGAATGGCTATCCATCACGTCTGCATTATTTCAGCGAGTGGATAAAGGATAATGAGCGGAAGGGTATCGTAAAGGAGCGGACAGACGAATTCAGCACCCTGCAACAGGAGTTGCATCTCAACTTCATGTCTACCCATCCCGACAGTTATAGGCAGCTGAAAGATAATCCCTCTTTAGTAGCTGAAATAGTGCGGCAGGAACAGGCGTTGAATGGGAGTGTGGTTACTTACTTTCCGAAAGACCAACTGAGCTATCCTCCTTATAAGTTGAATATTAAGGATGGTGATATATTGGCAATCACAACGAATATTACCGGACTTGATGTGGTACACGTCGGTTTTGTCTGTTGGGTGGGAGATACCCTTCATTTGCTGCATGCTTCCTCTGTGGCAAAGAAGGTAATTCTGGACCCTCAGCCAATGTATGACTATTCAAAGGATAAAAGGACTCATACCGGGGTTCGAATCATATCCGTATTGTAAGGCAGGGCTAAGTGTTTTCCGCCTTCTTCTTTTCTTTTGGGGGAAAGCGGGGAACACATTTCATTAGATAAAGAATTTTCTTTTGTCTTTTAAACATATAGTTGCTTGGCTTGCCCGAATTAAACTTGGGGTTGGGCAGGCTGGCTGCTATCAGGGCACATTCACCCGGAGTCAATTGACCTGCCTTTTTATGAAAATGCTCTTTGGCAACGGCTTCTGCTCCATAGATTCCTTTTCCCATTTCGATGGAATTGAGATAAACTTCCATAATCCTTTCTTTACTCCAACATAATTCTATGAGAGTCGTGAAATACACTTCCAGCCCTTTTCTCAGCCAAGAGGAGGCCGGCCATAAAAACACGTTCTTGGCAGTTTGTTGGCTGATAGTGCTTGCGCCGCGAGGACGTTTTCTGGTCTTGTTTTCCTCCATGGCTTTTTCTATTTCTTTAAAGTCGAATCCATTATGTTCGGCAAACCGGTTGTCTTCCGAAGCTATGACAGCCATGGGCAGATGGCGGGAAATCTTCTCTTTCGACACCCAGGTGTGTTTCCATTTGATGTCCTCGCCATGAATTATCTGTTGTGCGGTTCTGATGAACATCAGGGGAGTAAAATAAACGGGGATAAAACGCAAAGCTATGACTGACAGAATAGATGAGCCAAAGAATATAATCAATAGATTGCGGATAAACTTAAGAATCTTTTTTTTCTTCATGTTTGCGTAGCGAAAAAAGTAAAATCACGCTTTCAATCTACTCACAGAGGTAGTTGAAAGCGTGATTTTATCACATAATTTATTTCAATGTACCGGCTTCAGCCTGCTGAATCATTTGTTGGCTGGCATACATATATACTTCCACGCGACGATTCTGCTGACGTCCTTCGGCAGTATCATTGTTTGCTATAGGGTCGGCTTGGCCCAAACCTTCAACTGATTTGATTTGCGAAGTGCTGGCACCGCAACTCAACAGATAACTTGCTACGCTTTGTGCACGTTCTTGAGACAAGTTGAGGTTCTTTTTGGATGCTTTGTTCGGCAGTGCTGTTTCTCCAACCTTGATTGTCGGTGTAACCATATATGGATACGTCCATGCCTCTGTTCTGATTCAATACATTGTTGGCGAATTTGCTCAATGCTGATTTGGCTTGAGGACTTAGGGAAGCATTTCCGGTGTTGAAGAGAATGCCCGAGTCGAAAGTAACTTTTACAGCCTGAAGTCCGTTGTTATCAGTTACTTGCTCTACCTGAGCACCTTGAATCTGAGCAGCTTCGGCAGCTGCCTTATCCATTTTCTTGCCAATCAAAACACCGGCACCCGTACCAACGGCAGCACCAACGGCAGCACCGATAGCAGCACCTTTGCCGTGTCCGGCAATACCTCCGATAATAGCACCCAAGGCAGCACCGCCACCGCCGCCGATTAGTCCGCCTTTAGTTGTATTATTCATGTTACCACATCCACTGAATACTAATGTCGCACTCAGCAAAAAAGCAATAAATTTAGTCTTTTTCATAATCTCATTTGTTTTTAATTATATAATGACTTAATGCAAAAATTGTTCATCAATCAGCCTGATAACTTAATGCCTTTTTCTTGATAGCCATAAACCATATCAGGCAGATAATCCCTTTCATTGTGCTGGTAATGGTTACGCTCCACCAAATGCCCGGCAATCCCCATCCCCATGAGACAAACAGGAGCGCCATCGGGATGCGCAGATAATTGCAGCTGACACTTATCACAGCAGGCGGCATTGTACGTCCGATTCCGTAGAATACTCCCTGGATGGTGATTTCAAGCATCATAAATATTTGGGAGTATCCGTCAATGCGTAAAATACACCGCCGGTTTCGTAAGCTGCTTTCTCAGGTACAAAGATAGAAAATATTTCATTACCATAGCATATAAAAAATGAAGGTACAGAAGGTGCCGAAGATAAAAGTCATCCACAAGGTGGTGTGGTAGGCCTTCAGTACACGGGCTACTTGGCGTGCTGCGTAGTTTTGAGCTACAAAAGCGCTGAGGGCAGTGGCAAAAAACCTTGTGAGGTATTCCAGGTTATGGCTTCAATCTGTCCGCCTGTGGTGAGAGCCATCAGCCCTAGATGCCCACCCTGTTCGGAGGCGGTTCGTCCGAGAAACATATTGACGAATGCAAATAGGGTGTTGAATGTTGCTACAGGGAGTCCTATCTTGATAATGCGTACGGCGTATTGTTTTTTAAGGTGTGTAAAGAAAATAAAGTTGTCCCACAGAATCTTTTTTCTTCTTTAATTGATAGACAAAAAGAAAGCATACGATGGCTTCTGCCAGCCAGGTGGCGATAGCGGCACCGGTAGTTCCCCATCCTAAACCAAAGATGAGGGAGAGGGTCTAGTATAATGTTAGTTATCAGACCAATACCGTTGATTGAGAAAGGAATCTTACTCCTTCCTGCTGCATTGAATGTTCCGGTAAAAGCAGTGGACAGGAATACGAACGGCAATGCTGTAGATATGATGCGCAGATATTCCACTGCCATGTCTTCGATGTGTGGTTGCAATTCGTAGATGCTGATTATAGGGCGTGCAAAGATAAATAGTATGGCACCCCAAAGTACGGAAATCAACAGTGCTAAAGTAATATTATTGGAAGCAAAATTACGTGCGGCTTGTTCGTCTTGAGCACCGATTGCTTGCCCCACATTTACTTCGGCACCTACTTTATTGAGCAAGGCAATGGCGGTGGACATCCATGTGAGAATCCCTACGGAACCCACAGCGGCAATGGCTTCACTTCCCAATCTTCCTACCCATGCCATATCTGTCAGGCTATATGCCATTTGGATAAAAAGAGGTAGCCATAATGGGCATTGCTAAAGTAAAAAGCTGGCGTAGAATGGGACCTTGAGTTAGATTCTTTGTTCCTTTCATCAGTCGTTAATGTAAAATGTGTGCAAAGGTATAAAAATAAAGGAGGATTTCCAGTAGAGATGGAAAACATTTAGGCTTTTTCAAAAAAGCCGGAAGTGTTTTGCATAAAGGCCTTGATGTTTTTTTAAAAGACCTTGGTGTTTTCTTGAAAGCCGAAAGAGTTTTGAAAAAGACCTTGGTCTTTTTTGGGGGAGGTTGTTGTATGAAGTATCATCAGCTTAATACATTATTCTATGTTTCACTGCAATTGATTGTGAAACAGTGCCTTAATCCCTTTGATACGTGTGAAACGTGCTTTTTGTTTTTCTTTTTTTATAGTTCAAGAAATGGGGTGCGTCAAAACTAACCGGTCTATCTCAATGTTTAGACACAATCCCCATTTCTTTGATGGTAAATGTAAGTGTTTCCTGTTTTTAATAAGCAAAAATAGGATATTTCTTCATTGTTTCATTCACGCGGGCGCGAACCTGTGCAATTACTTCCTCATTATCCACATTAGAAAGAACGGTTTCAATCATTTCGGCAATTTCAATCATCAAATCTTCTTTTGCACCGCGAGTTGTAATGGCAGGAGTACCCAGGCGGATACCCGAAGTCTGGAATGCTGAACGGCTGTCGAACGGCACCATATTTTTGTTTACTGTGATATCGGCAGAAACCAATGCTTTTTCAGCCACTTTACCTGTCAAATCAGGATATTTAGTGCGTAAATCTACCAGCATGGAGTGATTGTCGGTGCCACCGGATACAATGGTAAAGCCACGATCTATCAAAGCCTGTGCCAATACTTTGGCATTCTTCTGTACTTGTTTTTTGATATTCTTTATATTCAGGTTGTAAACATTCACCGAAGGCAACAGCTTTGGCAGCGATAACGTGTTCCAACGGTCCGCCCTGGATGCCCGGGAATACGGCAGAGTCCAATAGTTGCGACATCATCTTGATTTCACCTTTCGGAGTTTTCTTACCCCATGGGTTAGGGAAGTCTTTGCCCATCATGATGACACCGCCACGAGGCCCGCGAAGTGTTTTATGAGTGGTGGAGGTAACGATGTGAGCATATTTTACAGGATTGTCTAGCAGACCTGCGGCAATGAGTCCGGCCGGATGAGCCATATCAATCATCAAGATGGCACCCACTTTATCGGCTATTTCACGCATACGTTTGTAGTCCCATTCGCGAGAGTATGCAGAGCCGCCGCCGATAATCATTTTCGGCTTTTCACGTAATGCCACTTCTTCCATCTGATCGTAGTCTACACGTCCTGTTTCTTTGTTCAGATTGTATTCGCACGGAGTGTAGATGATCCCCGATGTATTTACCAAAGAACCATGTGACAGATGACCACCGTGAGCCAGATTCAATCCCATGAATTTATCGCCCGGATTCAAGACCGCCAAGAAAACAGCGGCATTGGCTTGTGCACCAGAGTGAGGCTGAACATTGGCCCATTCCGCACCAAAGATTTGTTTTAGTCTGTCGATTGCGATTTGTTCGCTTTGGTCTACCACTTCGCAACCACCATAATAGCGTTTGCCCGGATAACCTTCGGCATACTTGTTGGTAAGGCAAGACCCCATGGCTTGCATTACTTGGTCACTGACAAAGTTTTCGGATGCAATCAGCTCGATACCTTTGAGCTGGCGTTGATGCTCTTTTTCGATGATATCGAAAATCAAATCGTCTCTTTTCATTTCTTTTTATAATAAGTTTATGTACGATATTCGATTTAGAGTTCACAAAGTTAAGAAATTTTAGGTTAGAAGGAAATAAATTCGGGAAAATCTTTCGCTACTGTGATAATTTAAAAAATAACTCCCAATGAGAAGCTGAGTACGTTTTTATGACGGTTGATAACAATGCCTTTTTCGTGGGATATTTCTCCGTTGATGTTCTTTTCGTAAATGATTTCTTTTGATATGTTGGTCAGCCCTATTTCGTAGCGGAAATCAAAAAAAATATTCGAGATATTTACGCCTAAACCGATGACACTGCTCACATTGATGGGGTGTAACTCTTCTTGAATATTGTCATGCCCAAAGTTGGAGAATTCTTCTTTCGTCTTTCTCTTCCAGATATATTCCAGTTTGGGACCGATGAAGAATGCCATGCCGTATGGATGACTTTTGACGAAGCTGTATCCATACAGCAGGGGGATTTCCAATGAATGGATGGTGGAACGGATAGTGGCAAAATCGGGTGGGAGAGTTTCGTTGTTTTGATTTTTGTCGAAAGTGATATCTCCTTTGTTTACGTTATAAGTAAACTCGGGTTGATGAAATGGCGTTTCATGTTGAAACGGAAAAACAAGGCGGCAAAATAGCCTACCTTGTAGTTGTTTTGTATGTCTTCAAAACGTTGCCCGTCCAGTTGCAGGCGGCTGGTGAAATACATGGAGGAGTTAAATCCTGCTTTCAGGCCTATGTTGACTTTAGGCTCTGTTTGGGAGCTCTGCTTCTGTTCTTCTGCTTTCAGGACAGACGTGGAAAGAAACAATGCCGATATGAGCAGGAAATTTTTCTTCATCTATTCTTTTTTCTTTTTTCTACTGACCAGCCAAATTTACCGATCTTGGTACCCAAATCAAAATATCCGCCGTGTACATATACCAATGGGTTGCTCCCGGCCAGTTCGAACTTTCCTGTTTCTTTATTCAGATATTTGTCATCCGCTTTTACGTTCACTACATCGGCAATGAACATATCGTGTGAACCCAGTGAAATGATTTCCTTCACACGGCACTCGATACATAGTGGAGATTCTTCAATGATGGGTGCACTTACCATTTTTGCCTTTCCGGGGGTTAGTTTCATTTCTTGAAACTTATTATAATCTCTTCCGGAGCGCACACCGCACCAATCGGTAGCAAAAGCCATATCCCTGGTAGTGAGGTTGATGACAAACTCCATATTGCGTTTCAGAATGGGATAAGAGTGACGTTCGGGGCGTACGGATATATAACACATGGGTGGGTTGGTACATATTGTACCTGCCCACGCCACTGTGATGATATTATATTCTTCTTCCGTACTTCCGCAACTCACCAGAACAGCTGGCAGCGGATAAATCATGGTTCCCGGTTTCCAGTCTTGTTTCATAATAACTTAATTGCTTCTTTGCTTTGTTCTTTTTTCGCAATAGTGGCATTTCAAAATACCGTGTTCCTTGTCGATGACGTGAAACAGGGTTGCCATCGGTTCATTATTGGTGATACATTTGGGGTTGGCGCATTTCACGATGCCGCGTAACTCTTCGGGCATCAGTACCTGTTTCTTTTCCACTACTTCATAGTCACGGATAATATTTAGTTTCACGTTGGGGGCAACTACCGACAGGCGGCTGATCTCTTCATCCGTAAAGAAACGGTCGGCTACCTTGATGATACCTTTCTTACCCAATTTCTTGCTCTCGAAGTTGTTTCCGATAGTAATGTTTGAGTCAGAATTCTGTAATCCGAGCAATGCAACTACAGTAAACAGTTTGTCGGAAGGTATATGGTCTATAACAGTTCCGTTCTTTAAAGCGGCAACTTGTAATTCTTGTTTGTTCTTTTCGCTCATAGTCTTTTCGTTTTTACTTATTACCATCTTCAATTACATCATCCAATGTAATGCCCAATACATCGCAAAGGATGGCCTGGCGTGCATACAGTCCGTTTTGTGCCTGCTGGAAATAGTATGCTTTTGGATTTTCGTCCACATCGTATGCGATTTCGTTTACGCGGGGCAGCGGGTGAAGAATGCGCAGGTTGGGGCGGGTGTGTCTCAACATTTCATTCCTTAATATATATACGTCTTTCACGCGTTCATACTCCATCAAATCGGTGAAGCGTTCGCGTTGCACACGTGTCATATACAGAATGTCGGCTTCGGCAATAGTATCTTCGTTGAAGTCTGTATATTCCTTATATTTAATACCGTGTTCGCGGCAATACAGTTTATACTCCTCGGGCATTTTCAGCTCTTCGGGAGCGATAAAGTGAAAAGTCGGGTTGAAATGGCGCATGGCCATCAACAGGGGAGTGAACGGTTCGTCCGTATTTCAGGTCGCCTACCAAATAGATATTCAGATTTTCGAGAGTGCCTTGTGTTTTGTATATGGAATAGAGGTCTAGCATGGTTTGTGAAGGATGCTGGTTGGCTCCGTCTCCTGCATTTACAATAGGCACCGGGGCAACTTCGCTGGCATAGCGCGCAGCTCCTTCCAGATAATGTCTCATTACGATAATGTCGGCATAGTTGCTCACCATCATAATTGTGTCTTTTAATGTTTCGCCTTTTGAAGAACTGGTAACTTTGGGGTCGGTGAATCCGATAACCCGTGCTCCCAAGCGGTTGGCTGCTGTTTCAAAACTGAGTCGTGTTCGGGTAGATGGCTCGAAAAAAAGAGTGGCTACCACCTTGTTGTCCAATAATTTACGGTTAGGTTTCTTCTCAAACTCTTTTGCCATTTCCAACAAATAGAGAATTTTCTCTTTGGAGTGTTCGGCAATAGTGACTAAACTTCTATTTTCCATACCTATTTGTATTTATAATTACAATTATACGGAGCGTAAAGGTATGAAAAAAAATAAAATGACGAAGCTTCTAAAGATATTTAGTTGAACTTTGTTAGAAACGCCTTCTATCTCAAAGTTTTTCCTTACTTTTGCAGTGATAATTACTAGAAACAGACATGAGGAAGAAGTTTATTTATGTACTTTGGGCGTTGGTAGCCTGTGTAATATTAGCTATAGCCTTCATTTTTACCGCGATAGCCAAGGGGTGGATTGGTTATGTTCCTCCTATCGAGGAGTTGGAGAATCCGAACTTGAAGTTTGCAACCGAGATTATATCCGATGATGGCAAAATGCTGGGCACTTGGTCAATCAGTAAGGAAAACCGTGTTTTTGTGGGATACGACCAGTTGTCACCTAACTTGATTCATGCCTTGATTGCTACCGAGGATGAACGTTTTTCAGAACACTCAGGAATTGATGCACGTGCGTTTATCCGCGCATTGGTGAAACGCGGTATTTTGATGCAGAAAAATGCGGGAGGTGGTAGTACCATCACGCAGCAGCTGGCCAAGCAGTTCTATTCTCCTACAGCGGACAATGTGATGGAACGTCTGTTGCAGAAACCTATCGAGTGGGTAATTGCTGTGCAACTGGAGCGTTATTACACCAAGGAAGAAATCCTGACCATGTATCTCAATAAGTTTGATTTCCTTAATAATGCTGTGGGAATCAAGACGGCAGCAAACACTTATTTCTCTAAGGAACCGAAAGACCTGAAAACGGAAGAGGCGGCAACGCTGGTGGGTATGTGCAAGAATCCTTCGCTATATAACCCGAAACGTTTTAACGAGCGTTCCCGTGGGCGTCGTAATGTGGTGCTTGATCAGATGCGAAAAACCGGTTATCTAAGTGATGCTGAGGCGGATTCGCTGAAGAAGTTACCGTTGGTGTTGAAGTATCGTCGTGTGGACCACAAGGAAGGTTTGGCAACTTACTTCCGTGAATATCTGCGTGGCGTAATGACAGCCAAGGAGCCGAAGAAGAGTGAATATCGCGGCTGGCAGATGCAGAAATATTATGAAGATTCTTTGGCGTGGAAAAATAATCCGCTGTTTGGTTGGTGTGCCAAGAATAAGAAGAAAGATGGTACGAACTATAATATATATACAGACGGACTGAAGATTTACACCACACTCGACTCACGTATGCAGCGCTATGCCGAAGAAGCTGTGAGTGAGCACGTAGCTAAATATCTGCAACCGCGTTTCTTCAAAGAAAAGTCGAAGAAGAAAACAGCTCCGTTCACTAGGAATCTGACTCAGGAAGAGGTAAATACTATCATGACCAGAGCCATGAAGCAAACCGACCGTTATCGTATTATGAAAGAAGCCGGATATTCGGAAGCTGAAATCCGTAAGGCGTTTGATACGAAGTATGAGATGTCTGTATTCTCATACGAGGGAGAGAAAGATACTATTATGACACCGATGGACTCTATCAGGTATTACAAGCATTTTCTGCGTGCCGGATTCATGTCGATGGATCCCACAACCGGATATGTAAAAGCATACGTGGGAGGACCTAATTATAATTATTTTCAGTATGATATGGCTATGACAGGACGCCGCCAGGTGGGGTCTACCATCAAACCTTATCTATATACGCTGGCGATGGAAAATGGTTTTTCTCCTTGTGACGAGGTGCGCCATGTGGAACAAACGTTAATAGATGAAAACGGACGTCCCTGGACTCCGCGCAATGCCAACAAGAAACGTTATGGTGAAATGGTGACAATCAAATGGGGGTTGGCCAATTCCGATAATTGGGTAACGGCATATCTGATGAGTAAGTTGAATCCTTATCAGTTGGTTCGTTTGATTCATTCGTTTGGTGTATTGAATAAGCAAATAGATCCGGTGGTGTCATTGAGTCTCGGTCCTTGCGAAATATCGGTAGGCGAGATGGTCAGTGCCTACACTGCGTTTGCCAACAGAGGAATCCGCACTGCACCGTTGTTTGTCACTCGGATAGAGGATAACGAGGGAAATGTACTTGCCAACTTTACTCCTCAGATGGATGAAGTTATCAGTGAATCGAGTGCATATAAGATGTTGGTAATGCTGCGTGCGGTTATCAATGAAGGTACGGGTGGACGCGTTCGCCGTTTGTACGGCATTACTGCTGATATGGGAGGTAAGACGGGTACTACCAACAATAACTCCGACGGTTGGTTTATGGGCTTTACGCCTTCACTGGTTTCCGGTGTATGGGTGGGCGGTGAAGACCGCGATATTCATTTTGACACGATGGTCAACGGTCAGGGGGGCTGCCATGGCGCTGCCGGTATGGGGACTCTATATGCAGAAAGTATATAAGGATAAAAGTTTGGGATATTCACAGGAAGAACGTTTCAATATACCCGAAGACTTTGATCCTTGTAAGGATACGCTGATGGATAACTCTTCGAGCAGCGAAGACAATACCGGCTTGGATGCTATTTTTGAATAAGTGACAAAACTTCTTCCTTTGCCTTTAAGACTTTGGAAATTATAAAGTAAAGCCCGTGTGGATGTGATAATTCTGCGGGCTTTTATTGTGTCTGCAGGTGATGTGGGTGTTTTTATTATTTTCTTCTTTGCAACGCATAGCTAAAGATTGGTTTTAAAGAGAAAAACGAGTTTTTTTGGAAAGTCCCCATAAATTCCTATATTTACGAAAAGGAAAACTTTAGTTGAATATGAAAGGAGGAGGTGATGGATAAAAAATATAACTCTGTATCAGATAACCAATGTAATGGCTGAGAAAGTCTTTCAGAAAATAGACCATTTTAATAAGGGACGCAGGGAAGACACAGGATATTATGCGATTAGCGTTTCTACTCCCTACCGTTCTTATTATGCTTTGTGGCGCATCTTTCCTGATAATAGCCATTCTCCTTTGTTTGTACGCACTCTGGCTGTCACTTTCGATGATGCTGCCGAACGTGCATTTTTGTATTTGCAGAATTGTAATATCATGCTGAAGGTAAAAGATAACAGTTTCTTTGAGCCTTATTACGGCTCTTCCGAAGATATTGTGGCTTTCGGTAAATACAGAGGCAAACGGTTGGCCGAGGTGTATTATGTCGACCCTAATTATGTGTTATGGCTGGCTCATAAATTTGAAGCCCGAAATCCTCGCGATAAGAAGCTGGCTGTGATTGCCAAAGACTTTGCGGTGGTGCATTATGATACTGTGATTAGAAAACATCATTTGTCCGGCGGAAGCCGTTTCATAGGCGGAAAAGGAGAGAAGCTGGTCGATTTGCACTTGGAGGTACTGGGGGTAAGATTGCAGTTGGATAGCTACAAGACTCATGACTATTATGTGGATCAAAGTGTGTTGGCGGCAGATGCGGACGGCAATCGTTTTTCCTTTGTTATAAAAGCAGCAGCACCTAGTCTGACACCGGATACATTGAATTGTTATACCAAGAAGATTAATCAAAGGGATACATTATATATTAAGTCGGCCAAAGTGCTGTCACATTATGAAAGCAGAGGAGTTAAATGTACCCGCATCGGTTATCTTAAGTTCAAATAGGAATATTTTGTAGGGGCGACGTTTGGTCGCCCGAATATACAAATGGATGAAATAATCAAAAAATCATCCGTTCACTTTTCGATAGTCGGCAAGAAACTTTTCCAGTCCGATATCTGTCAGTGGATGGGTCAGTAATCCTTTGATAGCAGACAGAGGACAAGTTACTACATCTGCGCCCACTTCAGCACATTGCAATATGTGCAAAGTGTTGCGGATGGAAGCGGCCAGGACCTGTGTTGTGTAATCATACGTCTGATATAAATCGACAATCTGGGCAACCAGCCCCACACCGTCGCTACAAATGTCATCCAGTCTGCCCACAAACGGAGACACATAGGTTGCTCCCGCCTTTGCCGCCAGCAGTGCCTGCCCTGCTGAGAACACCAGCGTGCAGTTGGTGCGGATGCCTTTGTTGCTGAAATACTTGATGGCCTTGATACCGTTTTCAATACAAGGCACCTTTACTACGATGTGTGGGTTGAGGGCGGCAAGTTCTTCGCCCTCACGAATCATTTCTTCATAGTCGGTGGCAATCACTTCGGCACTGACATCCCCGTCCACGATATTACATATCTCGATGTAATGCTTATGTTGGTTTTCAACTCCTTTAATGCCTTCTTTAGCCATTAAAGATGGATTTGTAGTCACGCCATCCAATACGCCCAATGCGTTTGCCTCGCGGATTTGCTCCAAATTGGCTGTGTCAATAAAGAATTTCATAACTTTTCTTTTTAGATAATTAAAATCAGGTTAGCAATAGAGTGCTAAGCTACTGATATTAATGATAATAAACAAGCAAATGTTCCGATTAATTCATTATGAATTTAAAACGTGCCTAAATTTGAATAACCTTAGATATGTTATAGCAAGAGTGAAGAAGAGTTGCCAATGGTAGGAAAGGTGAAATCAGAGGAGAGATATTCCGCGGCGAATGTATTCTCTCTTCATATCTTCCGGCTTCAGTACCTTGTTGTCAAAGGTCAGCAGGTCAATATCCAGTTTTACTATTCCTTGTGCCTTATCTCCGGGAAGGCGTCCGCTGTGTCGTTCCAGCTCCTTGAACAGGTTGTGGACGGACTCGGATGACAGAGTGGTGGTGAATCTTGCCAACTGATTGCTGAAAGGAGAATGGAATCCGCTTCCGATAGCTTGTGTTTCCATAAGTTCGCCGAAATGAATGTCGGGGAAGGCTTCACTCAGAACTTTTCGTGCATCCGAAAGCTGTGTGAAACGGTTTGTGTTAGAGCCCATACAAAGCAAACAGTGGTGTTCGTTCATAACATTTATTGCATTTATGCTGCAAAAGTAAGAAATGTTTTTGTACTTTTGCGTGATTATATAAAAGAAATAGAACCATGAAATTTATCGGAATTATTCCTGCAAGATACGCCTCCACGCGTTTCCCGGCTAAACCTTTAGCCCTTTTTGGGAGGCAAACCTGTGATTCAAAGAGTTTATGAACAAGTGGCCGGTGTTTTGGATGAGGCTTATGTGGCTACAGATGATGAACGTATAGAAGCTGTTGTAAAGGCGTTCGGAGGTAAGGTTGTGATGACTTCCATCGACCACAAGAGTGGCACCGACCGTTGTTATGAGGCTTTTACCAAGGTGGGACAGGGTTATGATGTCATTGTCAATATTCAGGGGGACGAACCTTTTATCCGGCATTCGCAACTGGAGGCTGTCAAGTCTTGTTTTGATGATGCCTCCACGCAAATTGCTACTTTAGTGAAACCTTTCACTCCCGAAGATGGCTTTGCAGCGTTGGAGAATGTAAATTCTCCCAAGGTGGTAGTTAACAAGAATATGAAGGCATTGTATTTCAGTCGCTCTATTATCCCTTATCAGCGTAATGCCGGAAAGCAGGATTGGCTGGCAGGACATACTTATTACAAGCATATCGGTCTCTACGCTTATCGTGCTGATGCGCTGAAGGAAATTACTGCTCTTCCACAATCTTCACTGGAATTGGCCGAATCGTTGGAACAGCTCCGTTGGTTGGAGAATGGTTATACAATTAAGGTCGGTATCAGTGAAGTGGAAACAATAGGTATCGATACTCCTCAGGATTTGGCACGTGCAGAAGAATTCTTAAATCAGCAGGAGGCAAAGAACGCATGACTTTAGACAGAACAACCCCACCGGCTATCCGCCAGCTAAGTGAATTCAGTATCTCACTTCCTGAACGGAGAGTGATGAAGAATGGTATGCCGCTGAATATTATTAATGCCGGAACAGAAGATGTTGTCCGTTTTGACCTATTGATCGGTGGTGGACAATGGCATCAGGAACAGCCTTTACAAGCGATGTTCACCAATCGTATGCTACGTGAAGGGGCAGGAAGCATGACTTCGGCGCAGATTGCCGAGAAACTGGATTATTATGGGGCTTGGTTGGAACTTTCTTCATCGGTGAATTATGGTTTTATTACACTTTACTCATTAAATAAGTATTTCTCCCGCACTTTGTCTGTCATTGCTGAAATGGTGAAAACGCCACTTTTCCCTATAAAGGAGCTTTCGGTGGTTGCGGATACCAATAAACAGCAGTTTTTAGTCAATAGTACGCGTGTGGAAATGATTGCACGTAAACAATTGAATCGTGCCTTGTTCGGTGCCGAACATCCTTTCGGACGTTATGCGGTGGCTGAAGATTACGATCGTATCACCCCTGAAGTATTGCACGATTTTTACCGGAAGTACTACCATTCGGGTAATTGCTCAGTTTATATATCGGGAAAAGTCACTCCCGATATCATTCGGAGCGTTGAAGAGAATTTGGGTAATGAGGCATGGGGAGAGGTGAAAGATAAACCTGTGATGCAGGCAGTTGTACCCCGAACTACTTCTGAGAAACACCTCTTTGTCGAACGTGAAGATGCTCTGCAAAGCTCCCTCAAAATGGGAAGTTTTGTGATGGAACGTCATCATCCCGATTTTTTGAAGGCGAGAGTGATGGTGACTTTGTTTGGAGGTTACTTCGGTAGTCGGCTGATGTCAATATCCGTGAAGAAAAAGGATATACTTACGGTATTGGAGCGGGGATTGTATCTTATCCTGATTCGGGGATTTTAATTATCAGTACTGAAGCGGCGAATG
>VOFG01000769.1_pt1 | contig 116000 bp, 193 predicted proteins | sample 5384171 | NCBI WGS metagenome assembly VOFG01 (sample SAMN12384726, study PRJNA508395) | human gut metagenome | isolation source: healthy gut F | host: Homo sapiens
TCAATTTAAGCATGTCCGCCCTGCTGGACGACGGGGATGAAATCCTGATCCCTTCCCCCGACTACCCGCTCTGGACTGCCTGCGCAACGCTTGCAGGCGGCAAAGCCGTCCATTATCTCTGCGATGAGCAGGCAGACTGGTATCCTGACCTTGCCGACATTCGAAAAAGATCACGCGCCACACGAAAGCGATCGTCATCATCAATCCCAACAATCCGACCGGCGCGCTTTATCCGAAGGAAGTTCTGGAAGGAATCGTGGAAATCGCGCGTCAGCACCATCTGATCATCTTTTCCGATGAGATTTATGACCGACTGGTCATGGACGGCGGCGAGCATATTTCCATCGCATCCCTTACTTCCCGACCTGTTCTGTGTCACCTTCAGCGGTCTGTCCAAGTCCCACATGATCGCAGGCTTTCGAATTGGATGGATGATTTTAAGCGGCAACAAAGCCATCGCGCAGGACTATATCGAAGGCATCCGCATGCTCTCTAATATGCGCCTGTGCTCCAATGTTCCCGCGCAGTCCATCGTCCAGACTGCCCTCGGCGGCTACCAGAGCGTCAGCAATTATTTAACGCCCGGCGGACGGATTTATGAGCAGCGCGAGTGCATTTATCAGGCATTAAAGGACATTCCCGGACTAAGCGTTGTAAAACCGAAAGCAGCTTTTTACATGTTCCCGAAGCTCGACGTCAAAAAGTTTCATATCACCAACGACGAACAGTTTGCCCTCGATCTTCTGCGCGACAAAAAATCCTGCTTATCCATGGCGGAGGCTTCCACTGGGAACAGCCTGATCACTTCCGGGTCGTATACCTGCCCCGGATCGAGGTACTCAAGGAATCTGCAGACAAAATTGCGGACTTCTTAAGCTACTACCAGCAGAACCGGCGCTGAGAAAAAACCAGCCCTGCGGCACAGGAGCTTCCAACCGGAACCTCCCGCCGTAGGGCTGGTTTTTCTCTTTCTCAGAACTTCAAACTGCGCTTTGAACATCACCCTGGTTCGATCTGCCCGAAAGCAGCTTTTTTCGCATATAAAAATATCCCGGAATCAGCACCAGATCGGCGCCCATCCATGCCAGTACCTCTGCGAATAAAATTCCATTTTCTCCAAAAAGCACCGGTAAAATCAGCGTCGCACCGGTTCTCATAATAAATTCAAAATTCCGGATACAAGCGGAATCACGGTATTTCCCATTCCCTGGATCACGCTGCGGACGATATGTAAAATATACAGTACCCATAAGAAGCTGCTCATAATCCGCAAAAGCGCCATGCAACCACCGCAGCCTGACTGCCCTGGGCTGCATCTGCAGAGATGAAAAGTCCCAGAATATTTCGTCCGAACAGAAACATCAGTCCGGTAATGACAAAGGAAGTCAGCACACCGATCAAAAACACCGATTCTGGTTCCCTCCTTGATCCTGTCTGTTTTTCCCGCACCGAGGTTCTGACCCGTGTAGGTAACCATTGCAAAGCCATAGGAGGTCGCTGCCACCTCAAGGATACCATAAAGCTTTGCACGTCGCCGTATAGCCTGCGATAAATGCAACGCCGAAGCTGTTTACCACAGTCTGCACGATCATACCTCCAATGGCGATCACAAGGTTTTGAAATGCCATCGGTAATCCAAGATAGATCAGCTTCCCGCAAAGTCCGGCATGAAGTCTCCATTTGGCGGCCTTCCTTTTTCTGCAAGCACCTCGATCCGGCACAGCTTCCACAGACAATATGCAGAAGCAAGGGTCTGGGCGATCACAGTTGCAAGCGCTGCACCCTTTACACCCCAGCCAAGCTCCAGGATAAAATATAAATCCAGCGCAATATTAAACAGCGCTGCGATAACACATGCTGTCAGAGGTGTTTTACTGTCTCCAAACGCCCGCAGCATAGCCGCAGTAAAATTATAGAGCATCATCAGCGGAATACCACCAAAGAGCACATACAAATAGTCAGACAGATCGGGCGGATATCAACAGAACCTGTAAAATCCCGACCAAACCAGGTAATCCGATCAGAATACCAACGGTAAATAAAATCGCCGCCACTACTGCCAGAAAAGACGCATGAAAAATGGTTTCCTGAAGCGCCTCCTCTTTTTTGGACCAAACTGCTGGGAAACAAGGATGCCAAAGCCCTGGGTGATTCCCTGAATGGTCCCCAGAACCAGCCAGTTTATCGACTCTACTGTGCCGAGTGCTGCCAACGCATCCACTCAAGTATTTTTCCCACAATGGCCGTATCAGCCACCGTATAAAACTGTTGAAATACATTTCCCAACATCAACGGCAATGCAAAACTTAAAATCAGCATCGCCATATTTCCCTGCGTCATATCCATAACACCGGATTTGCCTTTTGTTTTCATCCTGTTTTCTACCCTTCTTTTCTATTTCACAATTTTCTGTGATATTCACAGCACTTTCCACACTTCCCATATTGACTTTTTTTCCGCCATTCATTTTATGATGAAGAAAAAATTGGAGGATTTCCATATGCAGCTTACAATTAAGCATCCTTTTTCTCTGTCTTCGGTTGTATCCCACCCGAAAGATACCAGGTCCTGAAACTTTTTTGACGGCGAAAAGCTTCTTTTATGTGTTTATTTTCCTTTCGGAGAAGCCGCTGCAGACAACGGAACCTATTCCTACGAATATCTTTCCCCTCTGCCGGTTTCTGAATGGATGGGACGCACGCTAACCCTGTCTGCAGAGTTTCCTGCAGGTTTTGAAGATGCAGTTACTCAGACTGACGAGCTTCCTGTCTCCGGCGAAGTGCATCCGGCTGTCCACTTTACAGCCAACGCAGGCTGGATCAACGATCCAAATGGTCTTGTTTACGACAATGGAACCTATCACTTATATTATCAGCACAATCCCTTCGGTGTCAATTGGAACAATATGAGCTGGGGACATGCCACCAGTACAGACCTGCTCCACTGGACACGGCTTCCTGTTGCCATGCTTCCGGATGAAGAGTAACCATCTTCTCCGGCTGCGGTCTGACAAACGAGCACAGGGATGAAATTCAGGCAACTGCTGACAGCAACCTCTATCGAAGTCTTCCCAAGGATGCACTCCTGTTCTTCTATACTGCAGCCGGCGGCAGCCATGACAGCGCCTGTAGCGAGGGAAAAGACTACACCCAGCACACAGCATACAGCACCGATCATGGTCTCACTCTGCAGAAGCTTCCGGGAGCAGTTGTTCCGTTTCTCAAAACAGACAACCGTGATCCCAAGGTTTACTGGCACGAAAAATCCAAAGCATTTATCATGTCCCTTTACTTAAAAGGCACGGAATATGCCATCCTTCGTTCCACAGATATGCTCCACTGGGAGATCACTCAGCAACTGACTTTTGAAACTGCCAACGAATGCCCCGATCTGCGCCCGATTTCTGCGCCGGACGGCACTGAAAAATGGATTTTCTATACTGCTTCCAGTGAATACTTTATCGGCGATTTTGACGGCTTCCGCTTTACCAACTACAGCGCCGGCAAACGTGCTTCCTATACAGAAATCGCTTATGCCGGACAAACCTATAATAACGCACCTGACCGCATCGTACTGATTCAGTGGCTGCGCACCCAGAATCCGGAACGTCTCTATACCGGCATGCTGACGTTGCCCCGTGAACTTGAGCTGATCGAGCAGGATGGTGAATGGATTCTTGCACAGCATCCTGTTCATGAATGGTTTGATGCAAAAAAGCAGCGAACACACTCTTCCACGCAGCTGACACCACATCCTGCCAGGCAGAGCTGACTTCTCCTGCAGCAGTTGGCATTGACGTATCCCTTGGCAACACCGGCAAAGTTTCCTTCTCCATTTTAGGAAATGTCTGCGCCTATGATGCAACAACCGGTATCTTTACATGTGCAGATAAAGCCACCCAGCTTCCTGCCGGCTTAACAGAGCTTCATCTGATTGCTGACCGCGGCATTCTGGAGCTTTCTGCTAAACAGGATACCGTCATTGCCTACTGGGAGCTGCCTGATGACCGTCCCTGCGGAACCATTACTGTCAATGCTGACACACCGATCTGTGCAGAAGCATGGACGGTTCAGTAAAAGCAGCTTGTATGAATTACAGGCATTTTCATAACAGATATCATTAATATAAAAGCCGTCTGAGCAGAAACTATTTTCTTTCGGACGGCTTTTTGACATTGTAGACAGACAATAGAATGCTCGCAAAGCGTGCATTCTATTGTCATGAATAAAAAAGTGGAACAAACGCCCTTTGCTCCACTCAAAAATGCTATATTTTATAAAACAACAAAAAATCCAATCTCAGCATCCACCAAAATCAGACTTCACACAAAAGTGCTGGTAGCCGGACTTGAACCGGCACGGAGTTGCCCCCGAGGGATTTTAAGTCCCTTGCGTCTGCCTATTCCGCCATACCAGCATATAAAATTATAATTTCTTTTAAAAGAAACGACCCAGACGGGACTCGAACCCGTGACCTCCGCCGTGACAGGGCGGCGCTCTAACCAACTGAGCCACTAGGCCAAATAACTAACTAATTTTAAAAATGGACCTTCGGGGACTCGAACCCAGGACCAACCGGTTATGAGCCGGTTGCTCTAACCAACTGAGCTAAAGGTCCAAACCCTTAGGGTACCTAATCAAACAACTTACATTGTCAGAAATGACCCGACGGAATCGAACCCGTGTTACCGCCGTGAAAGGGCGATGTCTTAACCGCTTGACCATTCGGGCCAGGTGATTACTGTAAAAGCAGACATACCTCTCACTGGATTTGCATTCCCAGAAGAAAACACAGGTCTTTTCGATCTGTGCTGCTTTTCTTAGCTCCCCCTGTTGGACTCGAACCAACGACACTGCGGTTAACAGCCGCATGCTCTACCGACTGAGCTAAGGAGGAATAGACCCTTCTCTTGGTCCTACCTGAAAGTATTTGTCCAGTTCCCTGTTTCATACCTTCAAAACTGAACACTGAAATCCTCTTTTGTATCTTCCACATCCATTCCCAACCTGTCAGGATAAGCCCTCGACCGATTAGTATTTGTCAGCTCCATGCATTACTGCACTTCCACCTCAAACCTATCTACCTCATACTCTCTAAGGGGTCTTACTTATTGGGATAACTCATCTTGAGGGGGGCTTCACGCTTAGATGCCTTCAGCGTTTATCCCTGCCGGACTTGGCTACTCTGCCATGGCTTTGGTAGCCAACAGATACACCAGCGGTCCGTCCACCCCGGTCCTCTCGTACTAAGGGCAGCTCCTCTCAATTATCCTCCGCCTGCGCCGGATAGGGACCGAACTGTCTCACGACGTTCTGAACCCAGCTCGCGTACCGCTTTAATGGGCGAACAGCCCAACCCTTTGGGACCTGCTACAGCCCCAGGATGCGATGAGCCGACATCGAGGTGCCAAACCACTCCGTCGATGTGAACTCTTGGGAGTGATAAGCCTGTTATCCCCAGGGTAGCTTTTTATCCGTTGAGCGATGGCATTCCCACTTAATACCACCGGATCACTAAGTCCTACTTTCGTACCTGCTCCACCCGTCGGTGTCGCAGTCAAGCTCCCTTCTGCCTTTGCACTCTTCGGATGGTTTCCAACCATCCTGAGGGGAACCTTTGAGCGCCTCCGATACCCTTTCGGAGGCGACCGCCCCAGTCAAACTCCCCGCCAGACATTGTCCCACTGCCGGGTCACGGCAGCTGGTTAGAAATCCAATACTGCAAGGGTGGTATCCCAACATCGGCTCTGCGGCAACTGGCGTCACCGCTTCTTAGCCTCCCACCTATCCTGTACATACAGCATCGGATCCCAGTATCAAGCTGGAGTAAAGCTCCATGGGGTCTTTCCGTCCTGGCGCAGGTAACCAGCATCTTCACTGGTACTTCAATTTCACCGGGTGCATTGTCGAGACAGCGCTCAAATCATTACGCCTTTCGTGCGGGTCGGAACTTACCCGACAAGGAATTTCGCTACCTTAGGACCGTTATAGTTACGGCCGCCGTTTACTGGGGCTTAAATTCAATGCTTCGTTTCCTGACATCTCCTCTTAACCTTCCAGCACCGGGCAGGCGTCAGCCCATATACCTCACCTTTCGGTTTCGCATAGACCTGTGTTTTTTGCTAAACAGTTGCTTGAGCCTATTCTCTGCGGCCTGCCTCTCGCATAAGCACGCCCTTCTCCCGAAGTTACGGGGTCATTTTGCCGAGTTCCTTAACAATGCTTCTCCCGCCGGCCTTAGGATTCTCTCCTCATCCACCTGTGTCGGTTTACGGTACGGGTATCATATGAACAATAGCGGCTTTTTTCTTGGCAGCCAGCTCACCTGCTTCGCTACTTTAGTTCGCTCCGCTTCACGTCTTCGGATTGCCGTGCGGATTTGCCTACACGACTCCTACCCCGCTTGCACCGGTTTTCCCTTTCCCGGCTCAGGCTCTCTTTCTGCGTCCCCACAGTTCTGTCATATGATAGTACAGGAATATCAACCTGTTGTCCATCAGCTACGTCTTTCGACCTCGCCTTAGGCCCCTGACTTCCCAGGGCAGATCAGCTTTACCCTGGAAACCTTGGATATTCGGCCTGGAGGATTCCCACCTCCATCTCGCTACTCATTCCGGCATTCTCTCTTCTTAACAGTCCACAGCACCTTACAATGCTGCTTCTTCCCGTTAAGATTGCTCCTCTACCAATACATTTCCATGTATTCCTAAGCTTCGGTGTCGTGTTTTAGCCCCGGACATTTTCGGCGCAGGACCTCTCGACTAGTGAGCTGTTACGCACTCTTTTAATGCGTGGCTGCTTCTGAGCCAACATCCTGGTTGTCTTTGAAATCCCACATCCTTTTCCACTTAACACGCACTTTGGGACCTTAGCTGTAGGTCTGGGCTCTTTCCCTTTTGACTACCCAACTTATCTCGTGCAGTCTGACTCCTGTGAATCATCATTACGGCATTCGGAGTTTGATATTCTTCGGTAGACTTTGACGCCCCCTAGGAAATTCAGTGCTCTACCTCCGTCTGACTGTCACAGGGCTAGCCCTAAAGCTATTTCGAGGAGAACCAGCTATCTCCGGGTTCGATTGGAATTTCTCCCCTATCCACACCTCATCGCCACCTTTTTCAACAGATGTGCGTTCGGACCTCCATTGCCTTTTACGGCAACTTCATCCTGGACATGGATAGATCACCCGGTTTCGGGTCTACTCCGGCTGACTGGACGCCCTATTAAGACTTGGTTTCCCTTCGGCTCCCACACCTATAGTGCTTAACCTCGCCAGCCGACGTAACTCGCCGGACCGTTCTACAAAAAGTACGCGGTTGTATCCATAAGATACTTCCACAGCTTGTAAACACAGGGTTTCAGGTTCTCTTTCACTCCCCTCCCGGGGTCCTTTTCACCTTTCCTTCACAGTACTATGCGCTATCGGTCACTAAGGAGTATTTAGCCTTACGGGGTGGTCCCCGCTCATTCCCACAAGATTTCTCGTGTCTCGTGGTACTCTGGATCCTGCCTCCCTTCCTTGCCTTTCACGTACGGGGCTTTCACCCTCTCTGGCCGGTCTTCCCAGGACCGTTCTGTTAGGCTTGATTGTGGATTCTGCAGTCCGAACCCCGGAATGCACGCACTCCGGTTTGGGCTCTTTCCCGTTCGCTCGCCGCTACTTAGGAAATCGATATATTTTCTTTCTCTTCCTCCGGCTACTTAGATGTTTCAGTTCACCGGGTTCCCTCCGTATACCTATGAATTCAGTATACGGTGACTGAGGTTTGCTCAGCCGGGTTTCCCCATTCAGACATCTGCGGGTCAATGGATATTTGCTCCTCACCGCAGCTTTTCGCAGCTTATCACGTCTTTCATCGGCTCTTAGTGCCAAGGCATCCTCCCTGCGCTCTTTACAGCTTAACCTGCAGAATAGTCTTGCTATTCTCGTCTGGTCTGTTTTGCATAGCGTTGCTCTGCAGACCTGGTTGTTCTTAAATTGCTTTGTTTTTCCATTGATGTTACTCAATGGCCTCGGATGTCTCTGTTTTTGATGATCGGAATGTTACTTCCTTTCATCTTCCTATCTCGTTGTTTGAAATCTTTCGATCTCTCACAAGCTTGATATTGATACTTGAGATTATTTTCAATGTTCAGTTTTCAAGGTACCATATAACTTGCTGCGCAAGTTACTTCGAGAAATTGCTTCGCAATTCTCGGTATTTCTACCGGAAATGCTTTGCTTTCCTCTTTTGAATCGAAACAGTTTTATCTCGATTCCGTGGAGACAGAGAGATTCGAACTCTCGACCCCCTGCTTGCAAGGCAGGTGCTCTCCCAACTGAGCTATGCCCCCCTTACGGGTAATTATGCTATTGTTGGTGCTTGCTCTGACTTTCTCTGTCAGCTTCGGGTTTTCACCCTATGGGCTTAAGTGGACTCGAACCACCGACCTCACGCTTATCAGGCGTGCGCTCTAACCAGCTGAGCTATAAGCCCATCAGATTTTCTCTGACTTTTAATGGATTCCGGCAGCCACCTGCTCTCCCATACCGTCTCCAGCATAGTACCATCGGCCGCTTAGGTCTTAACCATCGTGTTCGGGATGAGAACGGTGTGTCCCCTAAGCGCATCGTGCTATCCTATAGTCCGTTCGTGCAGTCTTTCCTCTATTCGCAGATACTTCGTATCTTGCTCATAGAGTCAAGCCTTCCTATAGAATCGTCTGTGTCTTCGCATCTATCCGAGCAAACTCGGCTATCTGCTCTTCCACATCCTCTTCTGCACTCACTCCTTGATAGCTAAACAGTAATGCAACTCCTTACTTCTTCCGTTTCCTTAGAAAGGAGGTGATCCAGCCGCACCTTCCGATACGGCTACCTTGTTACGACTTCACCCCAGTTATCAGACCTGCCTTCGGCTGCTCTCTCCTTACGGTTGAGTCACAGACTTCGGGCATTTCCGACTCCCATGGTGTGACGGGCGGTGTGTACAAGACCCGGGAACGTATTCACCGCGACATTCTGATTCGCGATTACTAGCGATTCCAGCTTCGTGTAGTCGGGTTGCAGACTACAGTCCGAACTGGGACGTTATTTTTGGGATTTGCTTACCCTCGCAGGCTCGCTTCCCTTTGTTACGCCATTGTAGCACGTGTGTAGCCCAGATCATAAGGGGCATGATGATTTGACGTCATCCCCACCTTCCTCCGGGTTATCCCCGGCAGTCTCATCAGAGTGCCCAGCTTCACCTGCTGGCTACTGACAATAAGGGTTGCGCTCGTTGCGGGACTTAACCCAACATCTCACGACACGAGCTGACGACAACCATGCACCACCTGTCTCCGATGCTCCGAAGAGGAACCCCGTTACGGGTTTTTCATCGGGATGTCAAGACCTGGTAAGGTTCTTCGCGTTGCTTCGAATTAAACCACATGCTCCACCGCTTGTGCGGGTCCCCGTCAATTCCTTTGAGTTTCATTCTTGCGAACGTACTCCCAGGTGGATTGCTTATTGCGTTAGCTGCGGCACTGATAGTCCATACCCACCTACACCTAGCAATCATCGTTTACGGCGTGGACTACCAGGGTATCTAATCCTGTTGGCTCCCCACGCTTTCGAGCCTCAACGTCAGTTACCGTCCAGTAAGCCGCCTTCGCCACTGGTGTTCTTCCTAATATCTACGCATTTCACCGCTACACTAGGAATTCCGCTTACCTCTCCGGCACTCCAGCTAAACAGTTTCCAAAGCAGTCCCGGCGTTAAGCACCGGGCTTTCACTTCAGACTTGCCTTGCCGTCTACGCTCCCTTTACACCCAGTAAATCCGGATAACGCTTGCCCCCTACGTATTACCGCGGCTGCTGGCACGTAGTTAGCCGGGGCTTCTTATTCAGGTACCGTCACTTTCTTCCCTGCTGATAGAGCTTTACATACCGAAATACTTCTTCACTCACGCGGCGTCGCTGCATCAGGGTTTCCCCATTGTGCAATATTCCCCACTGCTGCCTCCCGTAGGAGTTTGGGCCGTGTCTCAGTCCCAATGTGGCCGTTCACCCTCTCAGGCCGGCTACTGATCGTCGCTTTGGTGGGCCGTTACCCCGCCAACTGGCTAATCAGACGCGGGTCCATCTCACACCACCGGAGTTTTTCACACTGTTCCATGCGGAACCGTGCGCTTATGCGGTATTAGCAGCTATTTCTAACTGTTATCCCCCAGTGTGAGGCAGGTTACCCACGCGTTACTCACCCGTCCGCCACTAAGCTGTTTTAAATCCATTCGAAGATCTCATCAAAGCAGCTCCGTTCGACTTGCATGTGTTAGGCACGCCGCCAGCGTTCATCCTGAGCCAGGATCAAACTCTCATGTTTAAGTTTGTCCGGTCAAAATCAGTCTGGCTAATTTTACCGTTCTACTGTTGTTTTAGGTTTTTGTTCTCTGAAATTTCTCTCAGAACTTTTTGTTCTGTTTGGAATTTTCAGGGTTGCATTACTGTTTATTTGTCAAGGTGCTGTTCTTCTTATTGGAAGTGTTTTCCCAGAAGAACTTTCGTTCCTGTCGCTCAGACAGCTTATTGAGTTTATCATAAGCAGTTCTGCCTGTCAAGAACTTTTTGAACTTTTTTTCAAAAGTTCATCGCTCAATCAAGTTGAGCGAACGGAGAAGGAGGGATTTGAACCCTCGCGCCGCTATTAACGACCTGCACCCTTTCCAGGGGTGTCCCTTCAGCCATCTTGGGTACTTCTCCATGTGCTGATTCACATTTACCAATATGACAATCTTACGATTATCTGGAGGATTCCATCCACAGCCATGCTCCGCAAGACTATTTGCTGGAATCTAACGGAGAGGGTGGGATTCGAACCCACGCGCCCTTTCGGACAAACGGTTTTTCAAGACCGCCTCGTTATGACCGCTTCGATACCTCTCCGGGTCATTCGGCTCATCTTTTGAACTTGCCGCGCTTCATCAGCGCAAGATGTATTCTATCAGAGCTTTACAGGAATGTCAACACTCTTTTTCGTTTTTTTACTTTTTTGTAAAAGCCTATTTTTGTTGAAAACATCCGGTTTCCGACCTAGAAAAAACATGTCCAAATCCTTTAACTGTGCAGATATTTTTCTGCGAGCGGAAGATCTTCCGGTGTTGTCACTTTCAGATTACGGTAGCTTCCCTCAGTCAGTTTCACCGGATGATCTGTAAATGTCTCCACCACCATCGCGTCATCCGTAATTTGGATTCCTTTTTCCGCCAAAGTATCTTTTTGTTCTGCAAGCCGGGCATAAGCATCATAAATCAACCCAAACGAAAATGTTTGAGGCGTCTGCACCTGCCATACGCGATCCCTGCGGGGTGTCGTTTCCGCAAAGCCGTTTTCATCCGCAATTTTAATCGTATCCTTTACCGGCACTGCGGCAACACACGCATTATATTTTTGAGCATCCTGAAAACACCGTTCCAGAATATCCTCCGATACCATTGGTCTTGCTCCATCGTGAATAAACACAATTCCCTCTGTCGCTTCTTTTGGCAGATCGTCCTTTACCGCCTTCAGTCCCTCCAGACGGAATCATAGCGTTCTTTTCCACCTGTGATAACCGAAGCAACCTTCTGAAAGCCATAGGGACGCAGAATAGTCTCCTGACAATAGAAAATCTGTTCTTCACTGCCGACAGTCAGTATGATCTTATCAATCCGCGGGGAACGTTCAAAAGCAAGGAGCGTATAGTACAGAAGCGGTTTCCCGTCTATTTCGAGATACTGCTTTGCAATCTTTGTCCCCATTCTTTTCCATAGCCTGCTGCCAGTACGATTGCTGTACAGAATGTTTTTTCATCAGATTCTCTCTCCCAGTTTCAGATTCGGCACTGCGTTTAAGTCCCAGCCATGCCGGACACCCTTCAAATACTCATAATATCCTGCCGCCCCGATCATTGCAGCATTATCCGTGCACAAAATCGGAGATGGTCTGAAAAACTTCACGCCCTGTTTGCTGCACGCGCTCTCCAGCGCCGCCCGCAGATGGCTGTTTGACGCAACACCTCCTGCAATTGCAAATTTGTCCACATGATACCGTTTTACAGCATCCATCGAGTGTTCTACCAAAACGTCCACCACCGCTTTCTGGAAGGAAGCGGCGACGTCAGCCTGATTGATTTCAATGCCTTTCATCTGCACCCGTTTAAATAGTTCAAAACAGCAGACTTTAAGCCGCTGAAGCTGAAATCATATACGTTATCTGCGATTTTGGCACGCGGAAATATAATTGCCTCCGGATTGCCTTCGTTTGATACGCGATCGATTTTGGGCCCGCCAGGATATCCAAGTCCGATTGCGCGCGCAACTTTATCAAAGGCTTCTCCGGCTGCGTCATCCCTTGTTTTTCCGAGGATTTCATATTCCCCGTAATCCTTTACCCGGACGAGATGGGAATGTCCACCCGATACGACGAGACATAAAAATGGCGGTTCCAGTTCTTTATTTTCAATATAATTGGCGCTGATATGCCCCTCGATATGATGCACACCGACAAGCGGCTTGTTCGCAGCAAATGCAATTGCCTTTGCTTCCGCCACACCGACTAAAAGCGCTCCGACCAGTCCCGGCCCGTAGGTCACTGCGACCGCTGTAATATCGTCCAGCGTACAGCTTGCGTCCGCAAGCGCCTTACGGACAACCTGATTTATCTTTTCAATATGCTTGCGTGACGCAATTTCCGGCACTACGCCGCCGTAAAGCGTATGCAGGTCAATCTGCGAATAAATGACGTTGAAAGCACTTCCCTGCCGTTTTTGACGACAGCCGCCGCCGTTTCGTCACAGGAGCTTTCGATCGCCAGTATGAGCACATCTTTTTTCTTTTGTATCTGTCATGTCCTTACGCCTCATTCTTCCTCAAATGCAAGATCCTGGGTCCATCCGTCCTTTGCCGCAAAGGAATCCGGAAATATTTTGCGCACGCCGCCCATAAATTCCTCCGGATGCACCAGTGACGGACTGTAATGGGTAAGCCACATCTTTTTCACCTGTGCACGCTTCGCCATGTCCGCAGCTTCCAGAAACGTCATGTGCTTATGTTCTTTTGCCTTATCCTTCTTTTTCCGGCTCCCCGTACATGCCCTCGCAGATAAAAAGATCCGAACCTGCCGCATGCTTTACAATGCCTTCCGTAGGTCTGGTATCCGTACAGTAAGTAACCTTCAGTCCCTTTCTGGCTTCTCCCATGACCATATCCGGCGTATAGATTTTTCCCATCCAGCTCCAGTGTCTCACCTTTCTGCAGCTTGTTCCAGTAGCGCCGCTCAATTCCAAGCGCTTCCGCCTTATCCAGCTGGAACTTGCCTGCACGGTCAATCGAAAGACTGTATCCATAGCAGACAACATTATGATTGACCCGAAAAGGCTTCTATTCTCAGCCCATCAAAACACAGGGTCTGTTCATTTTCTTCAAATTCAATACATCTGATTTCAAACGGAAGCTCCGGTGCAATCACACGGAGCGCATTCACCGTCCTGGTAAGCCCTTTGGGGACCGATTACCGTCAAGGGTTCTGTCCGTTCTGCATTTCCCATTGTTAAAAGCATTCCGGGCAGCCCGCTGATATGATCTGCATGAAAATGAGTAAAACAGATCACGTCGATAGGCTTTGGGCTCCATCCTTTTTCTTTCATCGCAATCTGTGTACCCTCTCCACAGTCGATCAGGATACTTTTTCCATTATAACGAACCATCATAGACGTCAGCCACCGATATGGCAGCGGCATCATTCCTCCGGTTCCCAAAAGACAAACTTCAAGCATTCTATTCCTCATTTCTAAATGATAAAATATCTGTTTTTCATTCAGAGAAGCTCTGTCGCTTCCTCTTCCTGCGGTGCAATCAGAAAGCTTTTCTTTAACTCCTGATAGCATGTCTCGCACAGGTCAAATTTGACTTGTGTTCCATCCATTGCGCTAAAATAGCCAAAGGTCTGACATACCTGCAGGCAGCCTTCTTTCAGCACTCCGTTTTCTACCTTCAGCGGTTTTCCGCATCGGTTGCAGATAACAGACTGCAGCACAGCTTCATTCTGTTTCCATTTCCGCATGGCAACCTCCTTTTCCTGCTCATTGTAGCGCTTCTTATGCACAATAAACAGCGGTAAATTATCCCTGCGTTTCCTGCTTTTTCCATAAAATCAAAGCATCTTCCTTCGGCGAATCATAAAAATTGGGACGCACGCCCTCGTCCAGAAATCCAAGCTTATGATATAGTCCAATTGCAGCCTCGTTGGATCTGCGCACTTCGAGCGTGAAATTTTTCACGCCCCGTTTTTTTCCGTTTTCCATCAAAAAAAGAAGCAGCTGTTCACCGATTCCCTGCCGTCTGAGGGTCTGATCCACCGCAACGTTGCAGATGTCCGCATCCTCAAAGGACTGCCACAGTCCGCAGCAGCCGACCAGACTGCCATCCAGCCACGCGCCCGCATACCACGCATTTTTATCTTCCAGCGCGTCTTCCCACGCTTTTTGCTCCACGCTTCCTTTAAACAGGACGCCTCCAACTCTGCTGCTTCCTTCGCAGATGTTTGTGTAAGCTGTCCAAGCACAAGCACGCCCTTTTTGTTTTCCGTGTCCGTTTTACACTCATTTGGTGATCCCGGCTTTCATCAGCTCACGATGCGCCTCGTCTGCTTCCATCCGTTCGCGCTCTGCCTGGGACATGCGCAGATATTCCGGTGCAAAATCGTCGGAGCTTACCGTTTTTCCTGCTGCCGCCAAGCTTTGTCCTAAGACAGCAACACACGCCGCACGCTGTCTGTTGCAGCTTGCAGGTGCAAATTCACACTGCCCCTGCAGGATTTCCTGCACTTTTTTCCCGATAGACCGGAACACCATCCCCCAGCAGAACCACTTTTTGCCGTATTTTTCGCATTCTTCTTTCAGTCTGCCCGCAAGCTCTTCTACAGAAATCGCGCACTGTTCCTGGATCACCTGCATTTCACCGTTTACAAATGTATAAATTCCAGTATATACCTGTCCTCTGCGCGCATCCACCATCGGGCAGATCAGCTGCTCACAGCCGTACAGGTTATACGCAAGGGCATCCACCGTCGGTACTGCTGCCAGCGGAATATCCAGTGCAAGTCCGAGCCCTTCGCCGTCGCAGAGCCGATTCTCAGCCCTGTAAAGGAGCCGGGACCTGCCGCAACCGCAATCAGGTCAATGCTCTTTAAATCGAGATCCACCATCCTGCGCAGTTCATCCAGCATCGGAAGCAGCGTCTGAGAATGTGTTTTTTGTAATCCGTCGTATATTCCGCAATCAAAACATCATCCTGTATCAATGCAACCCCAGCCACAAGGCCGGAGCTGTCCAGTCCAAGCACCTTCATGCTTCCACCTCCGTCACTGTAATTTTTCGGTAATCAAAGCCTTTTTCCAGGTCTTTTTCAATTCGGATTTCGGTATATTCTTCCGGAAGGATCTCTTCAATCAGGTTCGCCCACTCAATCAGGCAGACACCGTCCCCGTAAAAATAATCCTCATAGCCGATCTCGTCCATTTCCTCCACATCGCCGATGCGGTACACGTCAAAATGATACAGCGGCAGGCGTCCTTCCTCATAGACCTGCAGAATCGTAAAGGTGGGGCTGTTGACTGCCTCTGTGATGCCAAGCCCTCTGCCAGTCCCTGTGTCAGCACGGTTTTGCCAACGCCAAGATCTCCTACCAGCGTGTAGACAGTTCCCGGTTCTGCAGCTTCACCGAGCTTTTTCCAAATACGAACGTATCGTCCGCACACAAACTTTCGATGATCATCGCTACCTCTTTTCTGCCGCCTTTTAAGAGCGGATCTGCACCTTTCCAGGCTCCATATGGGAAGAAATCATCGCGATTACCGCAGACTGTTTCTCGCCCAGATCCTTTCTCGGGAAAATGCTGGCATGAATTTTGTCTGTATACAAAATCAGGCTTTTGCCTGTGGAAACCGCGCGGTACATATCTTCCCATTTCTGAAACTGCTGCGTCTCCTTCTGGGAAACCTCCACGCCCTCTTCGGTCATCTTATAATGAAGAGGCTCCTTAAAAACGGGAAGCAGCGCCTGTTTCTGCGCACGCAGCCATAAAGACACCGGCTGATACAGTAAAACCACCGCGCCGAAAATCACATAAATCGGATACCGCTGCATCATGCCCGCAACAATGCCGAGCGCGCCTGCTGTACTTCCCAGAATCCCCGCAGCCTTTGTAAAGGTATGGCGGAGCATATAATCGTATAACGCATTCGCATCCACATGTACGTCAAATTCCAGTTCCATCGCTTCCTCCTGCGTCTCTTTCTTACCTTTATCAGATTACAACAGAAAAAGAGGACGGTCAAGCAAAACCGCCCTCTCAAAAAGGTATGCATATGCCTGTTGCTGCAGCGTTTACTATCTATCACGCTTTTGATTTCCGGATCACTCGTCTCCGAGATCCGGCGTATCACACAGGATTACTGTAGCTTTGTGTTTCCCTTCTGTTTCGAAAATCAAAAAGCTCGTTTTGCCGGGCTTTAATAATGCGCCAGGCAGATAGAGACGGCGCTGGGGACCTTCTTCCCAGAAGCGTCCGAGATTAAAGGCGTTTACAACCACGAAGCCCTTTGCCCCAGCCTGTCATATCCAGGAACGTATCGGCAGGCTCGTCTACGTTAAATTCTACCTGATAAAGGCAGGAAGTCTTCTTCATAACCGGCTTCAAAGTTCAGCTGATCCAGGTTCGTCATGGGCAATGCATACTGCTTCCAGTTATGCTGTGCAAAACGGTCGTTAATCATAACGCAGCCGTCGATACCTTTTCTCTGCCAGTTTAAGTACGGTCCGTAGTTGACGCGTCCCATGTTCTCCACCAGAATGTCGAGGTGCATATTTTTCCCATGGAACGGTCCTACCTCATGACGCACCTCCAGCTCCCCGGTCGTATGCTGTCATCGCGCGCTGTTTATCAATGAACGCGATTGCGCGGTCCGCCGCTTTGAATAATTTCAGGCTGTTTAGCTCTAAGCTGGATTCCAGAACAGCAGAATACAGCATGTAGCCGTAACTCTGTCCCATCCGTTCCATCGCCTGCGGCGTTTACGCTCTCCTGTGGCTGCGCCAGATCCGGCAGGGCATGGAACAGATCGGTCTTTGCCACAACGGGCGCTTCTCCGTATGCGCTGCGCTTTACCGGTGGCAAGAGCTCTACTTCCTGCTGTGGCTCAAACTCTGCGATCACCTTCTGGCATTTTTGTACTTTTCAGTAATCTGACCGTCCTCTGTCAGCAATGCATCATAATCGTAGGACGTTACATCCGGTGTCAAAACTCTCCATAGTTAGAACCGTTCATGAAGCCGAAGTTCGTTCCGCCCTCCGCTACATACAGATTGACACTGCCGCCCTCTAAAACCTCACGAAGCTCCTTTGCCGCCTGATCTGCATCCGTTGTATGATGCTTTCCGCTTCTCCAGGCATCAAACCACCCTACCCACAGCTCTGCGCACATGCAGGGACCGCCGTGATTATATTTTTTCAGACAGTCAAATGCGATCTTCCCTCTGCTGCCAAAGTTTGCCGTCGGAAACAGGTCCTCCACCGCTGTATTCTGAAAAATATCATCGGCCGGGCCATCCGACTGGAACAGTGGTACATCGATTCCGCCTTCGCGCATCATATCCCGCAGCGCCTTGATATATTTTTGTCATTTCCAAAGGTACCGTATTCGTTTTCCACCTGCATCATCAAAACAGGTCCGCCCTGTGTGATCTGCAGCGGCGCAAGATAAGGCATCAGCACCTTGTAATAGTCCCGGACGTGACGCAGATACCGCTCGTCGCTCGTCCTCAGCGCCATATCACCGTCTGCAAGCAGCCATGCCGGGAATCCGCCAAACTCCCATTCCGCGCAGATATACGGGGACGGACGCAGGATCACCCACAGTCCGGAGCTTCTGCGCAAGCTTTACATAGCCTACAAGGTCTGTCAGCCCGTGAAGCTTTTCCCCGGTAAAATCAAACTCGCCCTTTTTCGGCTCGTGCAGGTTCCACGGTACGACCGTCTCTACGGTATTGCAGCCCAGCGCCTTTAATTTTAACAGGCGGTCTTCCCAGTATTCCGGAAGTACCCGGAAATAATGCATTCCGCCGGAAATAATCCGAAACGGGTTTCCGTCCAGATAGAACTGATCCTTAATTTCAAATGTGTGCAGCTGTTCCATTTTCCCTCCCATTTCTGCGCACGTTTTTTGCGCATGCCAAGTTTGTGTCAAGTGCGAGCAGACACAAATCTTTGCCCCTCTCTTTCTGCCAGTTTATTCATGCCGGAGTGCTTCAATCGGACTCAATTTTGCAGCCTTTTTTTGCAGGATAGATTCCGAAGAAAATTCCAACCGCTGAAGAAAACAGCGTCGCGCCCAATACCGTAGACAGCTTCACCTTTGCAGAAAAGCCGATCAGGCTGCAGACGCCAAATGCGCCCAGTACGCCCAGCAAGATTCCGATCAATCCTCCCAACAATGTAATAATTGCAGATTCGGACAAAAATTGCAACAGTACAGAACCGGTTCTTGCACCGAGCGCTTTACGGATTCCGATTTCCCGCGTCCGCTCCGTAACTGATACGAGCATGATATTCATAACGCCAATGCCGCCCACCAGCAGCGAAATCGCCGCTACCAAAACAACAAAAATCGTGATGTAATTCAATACGCTGTTGACGGGCAAGCGCATCGTTAAAGCTCTGCACTAAAATAATTCCCTTTCCGCGCACATTATGGCGTTTTTTCCAGAAGGCTCACGCTGTCCTTTGCGATCTTCGAGGTATATTCATTGCTTTCCCCAATAATGTAAAAAGTCTGAAAAAATCGCTCACATAATAGCCGAAGGTTTCCAGCGTCGACAGCGGGATCTCCATGGTCTGCATTCCTCCGCTCGTCATATTGATCAATGCGGCGCTGCTATCCTGCCGGATACCGATCACTTCAAATTCTGGGAAATACCGTCGATATCCAGATTCAGCGTCATTCCGACCACATCCGTCGTGCCAAATAACGTCCTCGCCGTGCTCTCCGGGATCACGCAGACCTTTTTGCCCCATAATAATCATTTTCTGTAAAGAAATGTCCTTTGATGATCGGGTCTTTGCTATAGTCCTTCAAGCCAGCCGTCCGCAGCTGAGCATGATATCAAAGCTTCCTTCCGGGTACTCGTAACCATATACATTATAGACCGGCGTAACACTCTTTACGTGAGCCACCTTTTCCTGAATTGCATCAAAATCTTCTTCACTGAAGAAAACCTGTTCCTCCTGATTTTGCTGCATATCCGTATAAATTGCGACCTGTCCGCCAGCCATATCGTTTAACTCGCCGTTTACCTCTGACTTGATGCCGTTTCCGACCGAAATAATCATGATGACAGAGGAAATACCGATGATAATACCCAGCATCGTCAGAACAGACCGTCCCTTATTGCTCCTGATATTCATCAGCGCAATTTTGATATATTCCCAAACCTGTGACATATATTCTCCTTTTGCTTACTGCATCACAGGATTTACCTGCAGTCCTTCCATCAGATCCATATCCGAGGAAATCACAACAGTATCCCCCTCGCTGATTCCTTCTTTGATTTCAACATCCATATCGCTGGAAATCCCAGTTACAACGTTCTGCCGCACAATCACACCGTCTTTTACCAGATAGCAGAAATCGCCCTCCTTATCCGTGTTGACCGCCTCATAGGGGACAAGCACGACGCCCTCTGCGGAACCGGTCAGGATCTCCGCCTTTCCTTCGATGCCGAGGAAAATATTGCCGTCCGGATTTCGATCGTCACATCCGCATAAACGACCGGTGTATTCTGGGCGTTATTCTGGGCAACGCGATTGATCCTGCTCACCGTTCCCGAATAGGAAACGCCTGCGACCGTCACCGTCGCGCTCTGTCCCTCTTTGACCTTTTTCCAGATCATATTTGCTCAGTTCAACCGTTACCTGTACCGCGCTGCTGCTCTGGATGGTGAACAGCTCGCTGCCCTTTTCCACGCGGCTTCCGGCTGCAGTCTTAATCCCGCTGATGATTCCGTCAAAGTCCCGCAATAATGCCTTCCTGCGCCTTTTCCAGATCGGAGGCTGCCTGATCGGCATTCAACCTTGCGCTTTCTACGCTCGCCTCTTTGCTCTTTTTATCATAGCCGTTTAAAATGCCGTTCTCGGAGAATTTTTTACTCTCGCGTTTCTGAATTTCCTCCTGCATATCCTCCAGCTTTTTCTGCTCAGCGTCAATCAGACGCTGCTTCTGCAGAATCTTTTTCGTCGCTGTCGATCATGCTCAGCTGGTTCGCCACATCCGCACGCTGACTGTTGATATTGTCAATGACTTCACTGATGGACTCCGTATCGCCGCCGTATGCCTGCTGCTCGGAAAGCTTCCGGTTCTGATAGTTCTGCTCCTGCATCAGCTTCTTGTCCCATTCGTTTAGATCCTTGCGCTTTGCGTTCTTGTCATCCTCCAGCTCGTATTTCAGACCCTGAACATACTGCTCTGATCTTCCTTCATCTGTTTTAATTCATCGAGACCGATGGACGCGTCGGAATATTTATTCTGCTTTTCGTTGCTCTGCTGCATAGCGCTCTGATAGCTGCCCTCGCTTGCTTCCGCATCCAGGTCCGCCTTTTTCTTCGTCAGCTCCAGATCCGCTGTGTCGAACGTCACCAAAACCTCTCCCTTATGTACCGCGTCGCCCTCTTTGACATTGAGTGCCTGCACAATCGTGCCGACCGGCGCATAGTAGGTTTGCGTTTCCGCACTGCCCACCTTGCCGCTTGCAGAAAGCGTCTCCTCCACATCCCCGACAGCTGCCGCCTGACACAGAACGCTCGGAAGCACCTTGCTGCTGCTCGCTTTCACATACAGCCCTACGCCAATGACCGCTACTGTAACAATCGCTGCAATCCATGCCTTGCGGTGCTTTTTGGTTCCGGACGCCTTTTGACTGCCCGCTCTTTTTTTTCTTTGCTGCACGTTTTTCCTTTGCAGTCTGTTCTGTGCCGATTTCCTGCGTGCTCTCCATTTTATCCATCTGATCGCTCATTTTCAGTCTTTCCTCTCATTTCTGCGCACGCTTTTTGCGCATGCCGAGTTTGTGTCAAGTGCGCGCAGACACAAATCTCGCGATTGAAAAATTTAATTTTTCAATCTTCGAAACTGTTCAGTACCCTCACAGTTACGCGCAAAAATCCATTCCAAATCGGCTGTGCCGATAGGATTTTTGCCTTCGGTCTAAAGGTTTTCTTACGGTCAGCGCAGTAAATGCGCAGACCTACTGAGCAGTTACCAATCTTCTACCTGCTGTTCGAAATCCGCCTCGATTTTTCCGTCTTTGATGCGGATGACCCGCCTTGCCTGCGCCGCGATATCGTTATCATGGGTGATCAAAATCACGGTTCGTCCCTCGCGGTGGAGTTGTTTTAAAATGCTCATGATTTCTTTGGTGGAACCTGAATCCAGATTACCGGTGGGTTCGTCCGCCAGGATCACCGGCGGCAGCCTGTGCAATTGCCCGCGCAATCGCAACCCTCTGCTGCTGTCCGCCGGACATCTCCGATGGCTTATGCGACATACGCTGTCCCAATCCGACCTTTTCAAGCGCTGCTTCCGCCAGCTCCCGGCGTTCTTTTTTGCCGACGCCGCGGTAAATGAGCGGCAGCTCTACATTTTCCAGCGCCGTCAGATTCGCGATCAGGTTAAAGCCCTGAAAAATAAAAACCAATCTCCCGGTTTCTGACGTCCGACAGTTCATCGTCACTCATGCGCGACACATCTTTTCCATGTAAAAAATAGGCCGCTGGTCGGCACATCGAGGCAGCCGAGCATGTTCATCAACGTCGATTTGCCCGAGCCGGAATGACCGATAATCGCCACAAATTCCTTTTTCCTGAATGGATACCGACACATGATCCAGCGCCCGGACTTCGTTCTCACCGGGGTTATAGATCTTGCAGATATCCTTAACTTCCACAAGTGCAGCCATTGATTTGCCCTTTCTGTATTATTTATATAATACAATAATACGGTTGTGCTTTTCTGTCAACCCACAGGTTTTACACATTGTAGTTCATTGTACAGGAATACCTCTGAAAAATCCCCATCTTTCATAAAATCTTTCTTAAATTTTTCCAAAGAAATCAGAACCCGGAGGGCAGGGCGCACTTTTTGGAAAACAAAACCGCAGAGGGATTCGCCTCTGCGGTGCGTGGTGAAATTTGTGTGGATTACGACAGCTGCCTTTGCAGCCATGTAATCGATTTTTTTTTATTCATAACGATAGAATGTTCGCGGAGCGTGCATTCTATTGTTTATGCGCTGCCTTTAAGATCGGGCTGAGCTTTTTTGTAAACTAAAATAGTGATCAGCGATACCAGACCGCCTTTTAAGAGGTTTAACGGTACAACACACATCAGCACCAGTCCGCTGATGCTGTGGATCGCCGGGTTAATCGCCGTTCCCATTCCGATGATCGCATCCAGCGGGATTCCGTACAGCTCAGAAAATTTCGGAAGCAGATAAATGGCATTGAAGCAGGAGCCAAACGCCGTCATGATCAGTGTACCTACAACAGTGCCGAGAATCGCCTGTTTTCTCGATTTTTTGAACAGGTAGATCACGGACGCAGGCAGCACCAGCATGCAGCTGATCGAGAAGTTTGCCAGCTCTCCGACGAACGCTGTGGAAGAGGGCTTTAATACAAGCTTGATCAGAATTTTACAAAACTCGATCATGACACCCGCCACCGGTCCGTATGCAAATGCACCGATCAGCGCCGGAAGCTCGGAAAAATCCAGTCCGTAGAAGGACGGTGCGAAGGAACCGGAAACTCAGTACCATCAGGATCGCTGCAATTGCGGAAAATACGCCGATCACGACGATTTTCTGGTTGCAAGGACACGCTCTGTGTCGTTATTTTTTTCTTGACTGCTTTTCAATGACATAGGCGATCAGAAACATCACCACGATCAGTGCAAGAAACTCCAATACAAATACTACGTTTTCAGATACGGTTTGCCATAAAGAACTCATTTTAAGTCTCCTTTCGATTTGCAGGAAAGTTCTTTGCACAGCGATATGCCTGTCAGGATCCTGCCAAAGGGCTTTTCCTTCACAGGATATCCCTTCCTTTGGGACACAAAAGAATGTGCCTTGGCACATTCGCGCCGAGCGCGGTTGCTTTAGCAACCATCTACCCCTGCGCCGAGTGTGCATCCTCGCGAGCATTTTTATCGTATGGAAACGAAGTTTCCTATACGAAAAAACCCGGAAGAGAAATCTTCCGGGTCTGTGCGCTGTTTGCTTTGGGTTTCTTCTGCGTCGGCAAAAACGCATCAGAAAAAGCAATCGTCTTCTTCCATCCAGACTGTACTGTCGGCTTCGGAGTTTCCGTCTGCTCCATTGCAAGGATACCGAATCATGCCCCCCGCTGACTTATACAGCGAAAGGCTCGTGGGCTATACCACCGGTTGGGACTTGCACCCGACCCTGAAGAACTTTACCTTTATTAACGTGTTGAGTATATGACGTTTTTGATAAAAATCAAGAGAAAATTTTGTTTTTCTTATTTCTGATCCAGACGCATCGTCAGGCCGATCCGTTTTTTGACCGGATCAACGTCCAGTACCTTTACATCCACGATATCCCCAACGCTGACTGCTTCCAGCGGATGCTTGATAAAACGGTCCGTGATTTGGGAAATGTGCACCAGTCCGTCCTGATGGACGCCGATATCACGAATACGCCAAAGTCGATAACGTTACGAACGGTTCCCCTTTAACACCATGCCGGGCTTTAGGTCCTTCATATCCAGCACGTCGCTGCGCAGGATCGGGCGGGGCATATCCTCACGCGGATCGCGGGCAGGCTTTCAGCTCCCATGACAATATCTGTCAGCGTGATCTCGCCAATACCGAGCTCTTCCGCCAGCTTTTTTCTTGTCCGGGATGCGGCGTTCCAGTGCAGAAACCGGCTGCTGTCTTCTGGCTGCCGGATGTGCTGCTGCCTGCAGCGGCTCCTGTCGACGCATTTGCAGCGTTCAATGCTCCTGCGCCAGACCGCCCCGATGGGTTTGCTCCTTTTTGTCGGTTCCGCCATTGTCTGCATCCAAAAGTCATTCCTGCATGGCTGCTGCCAGTGCGCGTCCCATCGCCGTATCCGTATTGCGGATGTTGAAGCCGTTTTGTCTGCGGTCCTTGCGGTTTTTGCTTTGTTTTTGGCGGACACATTCTGGCGTGCAGCGTCGCCTGAAGTATTTTTGCTGTCAGCGCCCGATGTGTTCTGCGCAGCGCGTCCCTTTTTGGCTTCCGCCTGCAGCATGCGCACATCTTCCATGGAAAGCTCCAGTTTCTTTAACAATTCCATCGTCGCAGGATAGGACTCGGGATGTACGCTCGTCGCATCCAGCGGATTTTCTCCGTCCGCAATCCGCAAAAAGCCTGCGCACTGCTCAAAGGCTTTGGCGCCCCAGCTTCAGGAACCTTTAACAGCTGCTTCCGGTTTGTAAAGCGTCCGTTTGCTTCCCGGTATTCTACGATATTTTTGCAACCGTCTTGGAAATACCGGAAATGTACTCCCAAAAGCGGAGCAGATGCGGTATTTAAGTCCACGCCTACCCGGTTTACACAGTCCTCTACCACACCGCCCAGGGCTTCCCCAAGCTTTTTCTGGTTCATATCATGCTGATACTGTCCGACACCGATGGATTTGGGATCGATCTTTACCAGCTCGGAAAGCGGATCCTGCAGACGGCGTGCGATCGAAGCCGCACTTCTTTGTCCCACGTCAAACTGCGGGGAACTCTTCCGTTGCCAGCTTGCTGGCAGAATAAACAGATGCGCCCGCTTCGTTGACGATCACATACTGAACCGGCTTTTTCAGCTCTTTGATCAAATCGACGATCACCTGCTCGGACTCGCGGCTCGCAGTGCCGTTTCCCACAGAGATCAGAGAAATATCGTACTTGTCGATCAGCTTCTTTAATTCCTTTTGGCTTCTTCTACTTTGTTCTGAGGTGCAGTCGGATAAATGACCTTCGTATCCAGTACCTTTCCGGTCGCATCCACAACAGCAAGCTTACAGCCGGTACGAAACGCCGGATCCCAGCCGAGCACTACATGTCCGGCGATTGAGGCTGCATCAAAAAGCTGTTCCAGATTCTTGCCAAAGACGCTGATTGCACCCTCTTCGGCTTTTTCTGTCAGCTCATTGCGAATATCGCGCTCGATCGCCGGGGCGATCAGACGGTCATAGCTGTCCTCAATCACGGCGCGCAGTACCGCCTCCGTCACCGGATTTTCTTCGGTAATTACTTTTTTGCAAGGTACTGTAAAATACGGTCACGGGGTGCTTCCACCTTAACGGTCAGGAATTTCTCCGCCTCGCCGCGGTTCAATGCCAGCACACGGTGTCCCGCTGCCTTTTGAGCGGCTCCTCGTACTGATAGTACATCTCATAAACACTCTGCGCCTTTTCATCCCGCGCGGTGCTGGTGAGCTGCCCTCGTCCATCGTGATTTTCCGGATGTACATTCGGTAATCCGCTTCATCGGATATTCCTTCCGCAAGGATATCCTGTGCGCCCTGCAGCGCTTCCTTTGTATCCGCTGCGCCTTTTCAGGATTCACATAAGCAGCGGCCGCTTCTTCCAGAGAACCGGAAAATTTCTGTTCCCGGATCAGATCGGCAAGTCCGTCCAGCCCCTTTTCCTTTGCAACACTCGCTCTCGTCTTTCTCTTCGGACGGTAAGGGCGGTATAAATCCTCTACGACAACCAGCGTTTCTGCCGCAAGAATTTTATTTTTTCAGATCGTCCGTCAGCTTGCCCTGCTCTTCAATGCTCGCCATAACGGAGGTCTTTTTCTCCTCCAGATTGCGCAGATAGTTCAGACGCTCGTACAGATTTCTCAATATCTCGTCATTTAAGGAACCGGTCGCTTCCTTACGGTATCTGGAAATAAAAGGGAATCGTGTTGCCCTCGTCAATCAGCTTGACCGCTGCTTCTACCTGCCAGCGCTCTACCTGAAGTTCCTCTCTGAGCTTATTTAAAATGTCCATGTTAATTTCCTTTCTGTCTGTTTGCTTCCTGCCTGCACTGCAGCGCGTCCTGGTCGATCAGCAGCGGCATATTTTACCAATCTGCGGCGCATCCGGCGCGCACATTCCAGTCCGAAACCATATTTGACAGCATACCAGAAGTCCCGTTTTTGTAAAGCTTTCGCCCGGTCAGCACGTTGGCCTCATTCTCCGGATTTCATGAGCTGGTTTTCCCACGATTCATAGCCCTTTTGTCCCCTGCGGTCGGGAAAGCTGTAATTTTGGGAAAGCCACTTTCCAAGATACGCCGTGTACTTTGCGCCGCCCGCCTCGTTTAAGTGCGCGTGGTCTGCATAATCCGTTGAAAAGTCCAGCCCCATCTCCCGATAATGGGCAGGCGTATTAGTGTTCCAGAACAGCAGTCCATCTTTTTCTGCCAGCTGCCCAATGGAATTGTAAACCTCCTGATCCCTTTCTTCCAACAGATACGGTCCGGAAATCAACGCAAGCGCGATGCCTTCTTTTTTTCGTCAGTTCTACGACTTTTTCAAAATATTCCTTTGATTTTCGGTCATTTCCTGCGATGTCGTCACATGGCTCATATCCGGCTTTCCGTCAGCTCTGCGTGGCGGTTTAGCGGCGTGTAGCCTTTCCAACGCTCCTGCGTTTTCCGATTCCAGACGAAATTCTGAAAATCCTCTGTCGTCAGCTGGTCATATCTGGAATGATATTCCGTAAATCCCAGAAAAAGTGACTTTGCTCCTCCTGCACGCTTGTATACACTGCTTCCAGCTTATTCAGGGATATCCGCATCCCGTCAAGGTTTTCATCCGCCCATCCCGGCTGAAAATCATCATAAAAACGACTCGGACAGAACATGTCCAGCACCACCAGCTTCGGCTTCTGGTTCTTCAACGCTTCTTTCAGATTATAATAGCTGTTCCAGAGCGGCTGCTCCGCGCCGGTCATCAGGTACGCTGCCATGCCGTATTCGTCCCAGAGCAGCTGCGTATTCACGTTGCAGTGAACGTGGCTGCTGCCCAGAAAAAAGTACGTCGATTTTATTTTTCGGCTGCACATACAGATACCGCGTCTGATCGACTCCATGCGGCGATTTGACACACAGAACCCGATTTAAATTGTTCAGTAAAAGGAGCACCAGACACAGAAAAATGCCCCTCGAATCCACTTTTTTCTCATTTTATTCTCCATTCCGCAGGCGCTTGCGCCGAAGGAATCGCGAGGCGAACATCCAGTTCGGCTCTGCGATCCCAGCTACTTTGTGACGCCTGCGGCACAAATAGCAGTGTGAAAAAATAAGCGATCACGCTTATTTTTCACATTAATCTCCCCCACACGCCTTAAAATTCCACATAAATAAATCCGGACGGGTCAAAGCCCTTTCCATATTGCCCGACCACGAACACTGCGCCGATCAAAACAGACAGATCGCCCAGCGCACCGGAAGCGGCATCCTATAAATCCAGACTGCCGGCTCCTGTTTCTTTTTTCAGAAATCAAATCAATTCCAAACAGCACTGCAATCCCAGCGATTGCAACGAAAAACTGCGTTTTTCCAATCCCATCGTGAACAAAAACTGTCTCCAGTACAGAAATCCGTTCCACCTGGTAAACATATTTTTCAGACAGATCACTGCCATCGATACCGATTCGCTGCGGAAAAAGATCCAAAAACACATCACCGTAAAAAAGGTCAGCAGAACCGAAAGCATATGCCGCAGCTTTTCCAGGCCAATTTTTGCTTCCCCGAATACCGCTTGCTTCGCCTTTTTGTAAAAATCCTGCACGACCTGTCCGGCACCATGCAGCAGTCCCCATGCCAAAAACTGCGGCGCGCCGCCATGCCACAGACCGCTGATGAGAAAAACAAGCAGTATATTGCGCTGTCTGACTGCAAGTCCCTTTCTGCCGCCGCCCAGCGGAATATAAATATAATCCCGCAGCCAGCTGCTTAATGAAATGTGCCATCTGCGCCAGAAATCCGTCAGGTTTTTGGCGAAATAAGGCTGCTTAAAGTTCTGGACCAGCTCAAAGCCAAACAGTCTGCCGACACCGACCGCGATCATCGAATAGCTCGCAAAATCACAGTAAATCTGAACCGCATAAAGAACGCCGCCATCAGCATCGTAAAGCTGTTGGCATCCTGATACATGCTGTATACCTGATTTACAAGGATTTCCGCCCGCTGTGCGACAATCAGCTTCATCCCATAGCCGAGCAGCATCGCAATCAGCCCCTGCATCACCCGATCGTAATTTAGAAGCTCACGCCGCTTTTTTTTCGTAATTTCTCTAAGCTGTCCCAGAAAATGCTCTCCGCGCTCGATCGGTCCGCTCATGATGTTCGGAAAAAGAGAGAAATGCCGCAAAGCGCCAGAAGCTTTTTTCCGCAGGATATTTTCCCCTCGAAACGTCTATCAGATAGCCGATCGCTTCCAGCGTATAAAACGAAATTCCGATGGGTGCGACGAGTCCGAACTTCGCTGCAACATCCAGATGAACGATTTGTAGACCTCTTCCATATGTTTTGTTGATGATTTCATTCCAGACCGGCAGATATTTAAACACTGCCAAAAGAATCAGCTGAAAAAAGAAAGGCACGCTCCGATCAGCAAACGGCGCTTCGTCCTGTCTGCGCCTTTTTCCACTAAAAGGGCACAGCCCCACGTCAGACACACAGAACTCAGCAGCCAGATACCCGCAAACGGATCTGCCCACTCGAAAAAGAGGATATTAAAAATCAGCAAAACTGCCAGCCGTCCCTTTTTCGGCACGGCATAAAATCCTTCCCTACTGCTGCCGCCAGAAAAACGGCAAATTTAAATGATTGAAACGACAAGACTTTTCTCCCGGATATCGGGAAACCCCATTCCCGTATTTGTCCGTCGACCCATCGGGCAAAGCCTGGTACAGCGTTTCGTAAATAACTATACCAATCGCGTAGGATGTGGATTCGAGTGTGCAGGTATAAAAACGCAGGCGTAGCGGGCTACGCTGAGGCTTTTATACCTGTGCAATCGGATTCACAGGCAAGTGAGTGGTATAGTTATTTCGAAAACGATGTACTAGCCGTTACAACAGTGCGGAATGGATGCAGGGCGGCTGGCTCAGCACCGCGTGGTTCGATCCATCTAACGAACTGCAGCTCCGTTTTGCGTAACGACTGGCTGTAAATCCGGTTTCTGAAAACTCCATTGCCCTGTTTTCTCCGAAACCGTTTTCTTTCTCATTTCCTGTTGAGAGTATTATATCCATTTTTTCAGAAAGCGTCAATCGTTTCGTCCAAATCCTAAGAAAGACTTAAGCTTTTGGTTACAGTTCACTCGTACCGTTTGGGAGCAGATTTCATGCTCGCATGAAGATCTGCTTACAAAAAGGTACGGAGGGAGCGCCATTTTATGAGCAAAAAAAATGAGCTGCGAAGCAGCGGAGAGCGTCGAAGACGCGGTTTTGCGAATGGCGCGAGTGAACTGTAACAGCTTTTCAAAGGGAAAGCTGCAAAGCAGCGTTCTTTAACGGTACACGATTTCCCGCTGGATCAGGAAGCTGATAAAGAACAGGAATACGTCCACCAGGATCTTAACTGCCACCTCCGAGCCACCCAGAACGCCATACAGCAGGCTGACCAGTCCGGCGCTTGCCAACATCTGCACGACTGCGAGCACAAAATAGCGCACCGCCGATTTCCACATTGCGCCGCTGCTTTTAAACACAACCCTGTAATTCAGGAAAAAGTTGTAGCCCGCCGACACCACGCGCGCAAGCACGGTCGAAACCACAATATAGCTGACAGCCTCCGGCATTCTTTCTTTCGTCAGGCTGCAAAACAGCGCAAACAGCACCAGATCGATGATGCACGATGACAGGGAAGAAAACAAAAATTTTGCAAATACCAGATAAATCCGAGCTGAATCCAGCAGCGGGTTGAAATGGCTGCCTTTGTTATCGTTTAAGTAAACCGTTTCAATTGGCACTTCGCGGATGCCGACCTTTTTGCTCTCCTGCCTCCAGAAGCATGTAGGTTTCAAACTCGAACCGCTCGCCCTTGACGTTCATCAGATGGCGCATAAACGCAGCCGGAATGCCGCGCAGCCCGGTCTGTATCCGATACCGCCACGCCGCAAAGGTATTTGAGCACCTGACGTGTGATTTTGTTGCCCCATTCCGATTTTGCCGGGACGTTGTCCTGATCGAAATTCCGGCAGCCCAAAATCAGCTTTTCCGGCTCTTTTCCATCGCTTCCATACATTTCTGAATACAGGCGGGCGTATGTTGTCCGTCCGAATCCGCGGTAATCGCCCGATCGCCTCCGGGTATCTGTTTAAAACTTCATTAAAAGCAGTTTTTTAATGCACGCCCTTTCCCCAGGTTCACCGCATGAGTCAAAAACAATTGCGCCGAGCTGTTTTGCCTGTTCAAACAGGTTCCGATACTCGTTTCCGCTTCCGTCATCCACCACGACGATTCTCTCGATTCCAGATTCCTGCAGCGTCTGCAGCAGGCGGATCATTTTTTTCATCCGGTTCATAAGCCGGTATAATGACCGGTATCCGTTTCTCCATTGTATTCTCCATTCCAATGTTTTTCCCTTGCGCTATTTCTGTGTACCCTTACTCTGGTGTTATCCAACGCCGTTTGATTCCTTTTTATGGCTGTCCCTGTCGGCTTTCTTCCGCCCTTTCCAATATCAGCGTCCCGTCGTTTATTTGAATTCGATACAACGTTTTCCACGCAAATTCCTCTGTATAAGGCGCAAACAGATCTTTTAACGCTTCATCCGTTTCATCTGCATATAAGTAGCCCGCATGGGAAGCCTGCACCAGTTCCCACACCTGTCCGGATGTGGTGTCTTCCCCGATTCCGCCAAACAGCACCGACACCGGAGACGCCTCAAACGAAATGTAAGTATTTCTGACCCACTGCGCCGCATCCTGTACATTTTTCAGATACAGCACCCGCATCCCACTGCCCACGTCCTGTTTGGACATTTTTCCAGAAATTCCTCCGACGCTTCCGTGATCATGTTCGACCGTGCCTGCAAATCGTCGTCTAAGCGCTGCCGGTAACCGATCATCCCGTCATAGACAGCGCCCCAGTTTGCACACAACAATACAGCTGCAGCCAGCGCTGCATAGGGGCGAAATTTTTCCCCACAACCTCGGACTGCGTTCCAGAAAAATCCCGAACAGCAGATACAACTTTCCAACTGTAAACGGTGCACTGTAGCGTTCGATCGACGCAATCATCCCGGTTGCTTCCAGATACTGGGTTTCCGTCGCAAAAATCGTCAGATGACTCACAAGGTTGATGCCGTAAAAACAATTCCGTCATCGGCACATACACAAACAGGAAATTCCGCTCCGTTTTGGTCAGAAGCTTCCTGCGGTACAGCCATGCGATTCCGATCAGAAAAATCACAAACAGGGCAAGCGCCGATACACCGATCCAAGAAAATCCATCCCGATGCAGCGCCCGTGCTGCAAATGCTTCTGCATACGCATGCAGCAGCTTCTGTACGGTTCCTTCAAGCAGGATCGGCAGGTTGCCCGACGCCATCGAAACCGCCGCCCCGGTCAGTTTTGCCACCCGCTTCATGAGCAGACAAAACAGCATCCAGCTTCCTCCACTGACGGCTGGAAGTGCTGTGATGCAAAGCAGCTGCCGTATTTCTTTCTTTTTTGTCCGCTGCGCCATGCAGCCGCCAGAACCAGACAAAGACGAGGGCGAACGCCGCCCACAAAAATCCAACGGACTTTACGAGCACCAGAACGCCGAGATACAGGGCGATCCGCAGGTTGGAGAAGGTGCGGGAACGGGAAGCTGCATCAGCAATGTCTGCGGTAGCAGTGTCTGCGGCGGCAGTGTCTGCACCAGGCGCAGCCCGATCTTCGAGACAGCTCATCAGTATCACACCGTAGATCACCGCCACCACCAGGTCGGCGCACATTCCTCCGAGGTAAAACGTCTCTGTCATACTCGGAAACGCTGCCAGGCAGACCACAAGCACAACGGTCCAGAAAAGCTGCTTCACCGTCCGTCTGTCAGTCTGCAGCGCTTCGTCCAGCCTGCTAAGCAGTGGCGTCAGAAAAACAAACACGCCGAAATAGTATCCGGCAAACATCAGCCCCTCAGAAAAGCCGTCCGGCTTTAAATGAACAAACCACCATTTGAGCAGCTGGATTCCCGGCGGGTAATCGCCAAACTCCGAAGCTGCATTCGTATATTTCGCTGCAAAGCCATCCAGCGCATACAATGCCTTGACGTCCGTTGCCCAGAAATTCAAGTCATCCCACCACGTTGCAATTTTATTTCCGGTCAGAAGCACTGCACCGGTCAGCAACACCATGGCAGCAATCGCAGACGGCGCAAAGAACAGCTCCCGCAGCTGTGCAAACAGCTTTTTCTTCTTTTCTCCGGATAAAAACAGAACTCTCAAAACTGCTCCCACCACAATCGCTGTGCTGAAATAATCGATCCGAGGACAGCCGCCGGAAAATGCGAGCACATATAATATTAAAATCAGAATGCAGGTTGCCAACGGCAGGACATCCGTCAGCTGCTTTTCAAATCTGAGCGCCAGCAGGCAGGCGATCATCAAAAAAGCAGCGAGCAAAACAACAGCCATGTTCTTTCTCCTTCTTCTTTCGTGTCTGTTACATCTTAGCATAATACAGGATGGCGGGCAACTGCAGAAGTGCTGCGCAGTGCGCCTTACGGCATAACGTACATCGCTGTAAAGCGCACCGCAAAAATCGGGCGGAAGCTTTCGCTCCCGCCCGGTTTTGGTTTGCTGATTCAAATTTGTCAATGGCTCTGTCCAGATTTATACTTCCGGCTCAATCAGCCCGTAGGTATTGCCTTTTCTTCTGTAAACAACATTTACCTGATCCGTCTCTGCATTGCAGAATACATAAAAGCTGTGTCCTAAAAAGCTCCATCTGTACGCAGGCATCCTCCGGATACATCGGTTTGATATCGAACTTCTTGGTTCTGACGATTTTAACCTCTTCCTCCTCTTCTTCATCCGCTTCCAGGTAATCAGGCTGGAAACTTGCAGCCGCCTGCTGCTGTGCGATCAGCTTCGTCTTGTATCTTCTGAGCTGTCTCTCGATAATTTCCTCTACCAGATCAATCGATACATACATATCGCTGCTGGTCTGCTCCGACCGGATAATGTTTCCTTTCATCGGGATGGTCACTTCAATTTTCTGTCTGTCCTTTTCCACACTTAATGTTACATAGATTTCCGTATCCGCTGTAAAAATACCGCTCCAGCTTACCGAGCTTTGCTTCTACTGCACTGCGCAGACCGGGTGTAACGTCAATGTTCTTTCCGCTGATAATCATCTTCATAAAATCATCATCCCTTCTGGTCCATAATTAGGATATTGCAAGAGCTTTCTTTCTCTATCCTTATTCAGATTATACCATAAGTCCTCGTCCCAGGCAATATTTTCTGAGCATTTTAAACAATTGTCTTTTTTTCTGACAATTATATTTCTTTTCAGACTGCCGACAAAAACTGGATTGCTGTGATAACTTCACAAAACAACTGTTTGTTTTGGACATTCCGTATTCCACAGGATTCGGTTTTTCGTCTGTGGATAATGTGGATAAAATAGTGTATAACTTAATTTCCCGCATTTTTCGCCTTTTTCGATGTGGATAACTATGTGAGTTTTCATTTTTGTTATTTCGCACATTTTTGTTTCTTCTTGTGCATTTTAACAAATCCGGCTTCCTGAAATTCCATTGCTGCTTTTTATCAATATCAGACAATTTCCGTGTTTTGAAACAATGGGCAGATTTTCGCTTTCTCCCTGTGAAAAAGAATGTGCCTTGGCACATTCTCGCGCCGAGGCGCGGTTGCTTCAGCAACCATCTACCACTGTGCCGAGTGCGCATCCTCGCGGAGCGTTTATTATCGTATGGAAACGAAGTTTCCAATACGATGAGAAAACCGCTGTACATTCCTGCACAGCGGTTTATCTGTTGGTCAAAAGGTCTGAACCCACATGAGCTTGCTCATAGGTGGGTTATTTTATGACAATCGAATGCTCGCAGAGCGTGCATTCGATTGTTTTGCGTATTTGCTGCAGCCGTCTTAGAAAATACGTCTGATGGCCACAGGTGTTCTGTAGCTTGCGTTCGAAATCTTGATACCGGTTGCTTCCGTGCTGGCATGGACGATCTGTCCGCCACCGATATAAATCGCAACATGTCCGGAATAGCAAACCAAATCACCGGGCTGCGCATTTGCCAGACTTCCTACGTTATAACCGACATAACGATCGGAAGTGGAGGAATGCGGCAGGGATACGCCGAAATTCTTATAAACGCTCATAACAAAACCGGAGCAGTCCGCACCGTTTGTCAGACTTGTCCCACCGTATACATAGGGATTACCGACAAACTGTACCGCATAGTTTGCAACGGACTGTCCCAAGCCGGAACCAGAAGATGAAACAGTCGCCTGCTGAGAAGCAGTGGATTCGGAAGAAGTACTCTTATCCGTTATCTCGGCATTCTTCCCTTCCTTTGCTCTTTCCTTCGCTTTCATGCGCTCTTCCGCTGCCTGCGCGGCTTTCTTTGCGTCTTCTCTTGCCTTTTCTTCTTCGGCAATTCTGGCTTTCTCTTCTTCGATGGATTCTGCGGTCACATACTCTGTTGCAACTACGACATAATCCTCGAAACCCAGCCGTCACCTTCCTCAATGCTGACTTTGACGAAACCGTTTTCTTCATCCAGAACGGAAAGTTCTTCGCCTCCTGGAACCAGACCAATAACGCTCGCTTCCAGGCTCGCATCGCTTCTGACCTTCAGGGTCTCGGTGTTGACAGTCGCCATCTTCTGACCGACTTCATCTGCGATCTTTTCCGCCTCGTCTCCGGTCTTGAAATACTCCGCCTTCACATAACCTTCTACGCTGCCGGATTTTACCTGATACCAGTCGCCGTCCTTTGCAACCAGCGTGCCGACAGAATTGTTATACAGCTTACCGACGATTTCGCCATCCGTGCTGGCGGTGCTGCGGATATTTACATAATCGTTGACCTGCGCGATGATCAGAACGTCCTGTTTCTTTTCACGCTCTTCATCGGAGATCTTCGTCTCAGGCTCTTTTTAATACCGGCTCTACCGCTTCGATAATCTCCGTCTCAGCTGTGCTTTCTGCCTCCACTGCAGCCTCTGCTTCTGTCGCAGATTCTGCGACTGTCTGTGTTACAGATGCCTTGGTGTCGCTGGATGCAACCGGCTCTGCCGGCTCTTTTTCTTCTTTTCTCTTTTTAATTTCTTCGCGAATCTGCGATACCGAAACACCGTCATTTAATACCAGACCAACGCCTGCTGCCGGCAGGACTGCTGATATCGCAGACTTTGCGGATACCGTCGCTGTATTTAGTTCTGCAGCAGGCATGTTTCCGGTAACTAATACTGCCATCGCCATAGCCGCTGCTGTCATTTTAATCTTATGATAATGCATGGATTACTCCCGATTCTCAAAATTGTTACATTTGTTACAAAATTATTAAATTCGAAATATACTATAGCACTCCATGTTATTTTTGTCAATTCCTGCAGATCGCAATCTGACGGAAATACTGTAACAAATTTATGAATTTTTATGACTTCATACAGCCAAAGCATCTTTAGCTGCTCCGGCGACCAGCAGTTTTCCCTTTGGACGCTGTTTTTTACCGTGTCTGGAAATATTCCTGCACAGAGTTGACCGCATTTGCCCGTCTGCAACCGCTGTCACGATCTGACGCAGCTTTTTCGTCCGCACATCCCCGACTGCAAAAATGCCCGGCACGCTCGTGCAGCAGTCCTCTCCCGCACAGATATAGCCTGCCTCGTCCGTTTTTACAAGGCTCTTGAAGCTCTCGGACACCGGCTGAATCCCGACCGCAATAAAGATTCCGTCCGCCGCGACAAAACGCTCTTCTTTTGTCTGTGTATCCAAAAGCTGCACGCCGGTCACGAACGCTTCTCCCGTGATTTCCTCTACAGCTGCGTTCCAGACCAGCTCCACATTCGGCAGGGTAAACAGCTTTTCCTGCAGGCTCTTTGCCGCACGCAGGCTGTCCCTGCGGTGGATCAGGTAAACCTTTTCACAAAGTCCCGCCAGGAAAATCGCATCCTCCACAGCAACATCCCCGCCGCCGATCACTGCCGTCACTTTCTTCTTATAAAAAGCGCCGTCACAGGTCGCACAATAAGAAATACCTCTGCCAGCCAGCCGTTTTTCCCCGGGCACGCCAAGCTTTTTGTGCTCCGCACCGGCTGCAATAATGACCGCCTTTGCCGTAAACTCCCAGCCGACGTCAGAACCTTTTTGCAGTCCGGCAAATTTTTGATTCCGGTCACATCCGCTTCCACAAATTCCGTACCGAGTCTGTCCGCATGCTCCCGAAATTGCATGCCGAGGTCAAAGCCGTTGATACCGGGAAGCCCCAGATAGTTATCCACCTCACAGGTATTTAACACATGACCGCCGCTCATGGGATTTTTTTTCAAGCACGAGCGTGGAATATCCCGCCCGTTTTCCATATATTGCCGCCCCGAGCCCCGCAGGACCTAACCAAATAATGATTAAATCGTACATAATTCCTCCATTCTGCAGACAACGCTTGCACTATTGGAATCATACCTGTTTTCCTGTGCGCCGACTGCCTCTTCAAAAGTATACGCAAAATCCGGCATTTTCACAAGTGACAACACAAGAAATCTGTGCTACGCTGATCCTGGTATTACAGTTTCCTCGTGCCATGAAAGCTACGTGTAAACTGTAACATCACAGTAGTGCCAGGTGTCAGAAAACGCCTGCGGAATGGAGATTTTTATGTACTCTGATCTTACCCCTATTTTTCCGGCGGAAAGCTCCTCCCGCCCCATCGCGCTGATCACCGGCGCGTCCCGTGGTATCGGAAAAGCAATCGCCGAAACCTTTGCGCAGGCAGGCTATGACCTGATTTTAACCTGCCGCCAGAACCGGGAAACGCTGGAAACGCTCTGTAAAAAGCCTTTCCGAAGCTTATTCAATCCAGACAGCCGCTTTTATCGGCGACCTCGGCGACTATGAAACGGTAAAGGGAACTTTTTGCCCCGATCCGCCGTCTCAATCTTTTTAGTCAACAATGCCGGAATTTCCCATATCGGACTTTTAACGGACATGTCCCCCTGACCAATGGCACACCGCGTTATGTCAACCAATCTGGACGCCTGCTTTTATACCTGTAAGCTCGCCGTCCCACTCATGCTGCACCGCCACTCCGGGCGGATTTTAAATATCTCCTCCGTCTGGGGCAATGTCGGCGCTTCAATGGAAACCGCCTACTCCGCCTCCAAAGGCGCAGTCAACAGTCTGACCCGCGCACTGGCAAAGGAGCTTGCGCCCAGCAATATTGCGGTAAACGCCATTGCCTGCGGCGTCATCGACACCGACATGAACCGCTGTTTTTCTGAAGAGGAACTGCAGGCACTGATCGAAGAGATTCCCGCAGACCGCTTGGGACAGCCTGAGGAAGTCGGACTGCTTGCGTTAAAGCTTGCAGAATCGCCCCTTTACTTAACCGGGCAGATTATCACAATGGACGGCGGATTTTTATAATCCGCCGTCCATTTATTACTTTCTCCCCATTCCCTTCGGGAAGTTTACCTGATTCTTTTGTTCCTGCATCCGCTGTCTCTTGTTCATAATCCGTTTTAAGAAATAGATGATATAGGCAGTCTGAAGGTAATTGATCTCCATATTCCAGCCGATTCCCCCAAAGAAAAGGACTTGAAATCCCATACAGGACGATCAGCACCATCGGAATATAGATGCCCCATTTGCCAAAGTAGTTCGAATGCCAGCCAACGGCACGCCATAAAGACCTGATTGACGAACATAACCAAAATAACCATGGCGTTGCCTTTTGCCGGATCGGGCAGCTGCATCAAAATCAGCGACACCAGATAAAAGAGAATACCCCCCCCGCGCTGAAGCACGCCAGCCGAATCCAGTTTGCCTTGCTCAATTGTTTCATAACGTATATTTCTCCTTAATTTTCCACAAGCCAGTCGCGCTATCCTGCGCGCTCAGCGCCCCTGCGATACGCTTTTTCGTCCGTCGATGCGCACCGCACCCACGGCGAACTACGCTGCAGCGTCAGGACTGCAGTGCTTTCAGCTCGTAGAAATATCCTTTCTTTTCCATCAGCTCGTCGTAGCTGCCGACTTCGACAATCTTACCGTCCCGCATCGCAACGATCCTGTCCGCATTGCGGATCGTGGAAAGTCTGTGTGCTACCAGGAAGGTCGTGCAGTTTTTCATCATGTTGCTGGTCGCTTCCTGAACTTTTTTCTCGGAGGCAGAATCCAGCGCGCTCGTGGCTTCATCGAATACGATGATCTTCGGCTTACGAATCAGTGCCCTGGCGATGGAAATTCTCTGACGCTGACCGCCGGAAAGCTTATCCCCGTGTTCTCCCAGCTGCGTATAGATGCCATCCGGAAGCTTTTCGATCATATCCTCCAGTCCGACATCCTTTATGACCTCCATCACTTCCTTTTCCGTCACACGTTCCAGACCGTAAGCGATATTGTCCAGAATCGTTCCGGAAAACAGGATTGTATTTTGCGGCACGACTGCGATCTGATGACGATATTCATTGATATCCAGATTGACCATATTGATGCCGTCGATCAGGATCTTTCCGCTGACCGGAGGGATAAAGCCGATCAGCAGGTTCAGAACCGTAGATTTTCCGGCGCCCGATTCTCCCACCAGCGCAATGCTCTCCCCAGGCTTTACATCCAGAGTGAAATCGCTCAGCGTATTTTTATCGCTGTCAGGATATTTAAAATCCACATTGACAAATTTTACTGCGCCCTTTAATTCCCCCAGCGGCACAATGGAATTGTTTTCCTCCACATGGCTGTTGCCCATGATGTCGCCGATGGATTTGACAGACTCCAGACCCTTGCTGATCTGCGGATAAATATTGATCAGCGTCGAAATCTGTCCCACCAGAGAAGTGAAGTAGGTCTGATACAGAACAACCTCGCCAACCGAAATTTTGCCTTTGACTGCCAGATACGCAGTAAAGGCAAGACAGATCATCTGAAGGACTGGAATACAACCCAGTTGACTGCACCGAAGAGTGCATTGATCAGATCCAGATTGTAACCGCGGTCTACGATCCGGTTCAGGTAGGTATTCATCTTGCTGATTTCCACTTCCTGCAGACCATGTGCCCGCGCCACCGGAATCATTTCAAGCATTTCGGCAACTGCACCCTGCGTGTTTTCCATCTCGCTTCGAAATTCCTGGTTTTTCTCCCGGACAGGCTTCTTAAATGCCCGCATCGTCAGAACTGCAAAGGGTACGACCACAAGGAAAAACAGAAATACCATCGGACTTTTCCGCAGGGTAATGACAATGATCACGGAAATATCCAGGACAAAAAGAACAGGGTCCTGAAAATCTGGTTCAAAAGCTCCGTAACATTTTCCACGTCTCGCATGATCTTTGATTGCAGACGTCCTGACTGTACTTCGTTGTGGAACATGATGGAGAGCTGCTGCAGCTTTCTGACCATTGCATTTCGAAGAGAGCCTTCGATTCCTCTGTTGACGCTGGCAAATGCAACCGTTGCCAGATAGTTCGTTCCCGCGTTCTGCATAATAAAGAGCAGTGCAACCATCACATTCAACAGGATGATCTCCAGAGAGCCTGCATCCGGATTCGTCGCCGCATTGATGATGTTGCTCGTTGCAATCGGAATGATCCAGATCGGAGAGCGCTGCAGGATCAGGAAAAATCCTGTTTCTACCAGCTTCTTCTGCTTGCCTTTATAAAAACTGCACAGGATTTTTATCGGATGGTCTTTGTTCGTGGAATAGGTCTGCAGATAATCCTGAAACCTTTCCAGCCCCGCTTCTGACGGTTCTCTTCTTTCCGACCAGCGCACTTTCCTGGGCTTCTCCGGTTTTATCCCCGCCAGTTGTCCCTCCAGAGCCTTTTCTTTTTTATGGAATAACATAGTAAGCGTCCTCCCGTTGTTTTCTTCCATAATCCTGATTTTTTAAAAATGAATGTGCCTTGGCACATTCTCGCGCCAGGCGCGGTTGCTTCAGCAACCATCTACCCTTGCGCCGAGTGCGCATCCTCGCGGAGCGTTTTTATCGTATGGAAACGAAGTTTCCTATACGATGAAAACGCCGGTGCACAACCGTCTGTGCACCGGCCCTTCTTCCTAACTGCGCGGTACGCCAGGCCTTCCTATGGGCCTGCGTGCCATGCTTTCGATCAGCGAATATCGTATACGCTGCGCAGACGCAGGTTTTCGGTACTGCCGGAGATCACCTTCACACGCTTCTCATTTGCATTTAAGTCGAAGTAGTTGTCTTCCAGAACGAGGTCTTCGTTCTCGTTGAGGATTTCAACGCTCTTTGCATATGCTTTGCGGATACAACGATCTCATCGCCCTCTACGCGGCAGGTAAGCTCGGGATCTTCGTAACGGAAATACTTCGGATAAGAGAAGTTTACCGTACCCTCGGATACAACCTTTCCGTCGCAGATCAGCTCGTAGCTTACATAATGGGAGAAAATATCCGCATCCGGGAACTCTACCTTATCCAGCCATGTGCTGGTCAGAGCGGGAACGGTCAGCTCCTGCTCGCCGCTTTCCAAAACAGCTGCACCGGGATCCCGCAGTGCCCAGCGAACGGTTACGTTCTGATCCTGCATGGTTTCGTTTGCAACGTTTAAGCGAATGGACTTCTCGAATACGAAATGCTCACGGTTCATGTTCGCCTCAGAGCTCATCATGCCCTGCTCTTCACAGGAAATCATCAGCGGTGCGAAGAACCGTTTTGCATAGTAATGCAGTGCCTTTAAGCGTCCGCAGTAGTCTACGGAAGACCAGGAAATTACCGGCCAGCAGTCATTTAACTGCCAGTACACAGCACCCATACAACGTCCTCTGTTGCGGCGGAAGTGTTCTACACCGTAACGGATACCGTCTGCCTGCAGCAGCTGGGATGCGTATACAAAGGTCGGGAAGCTGTTGGGATATTTGTAGGTCTGCTGCATATAACCCATGATCTTTCCGTTTGCACTGTACTGACGCTGATGCTTCTCCATGATATAGGAGAAGGGGTTCATATCCTCTTCGTTATCCGTAAACTGTTCAATCGTTTTCACAGACGGGAATGCCTGGAAACCAAACTCAGACAGATAACGGAAGAAGTATTTGCGGTACTCGGTGAACGGACGGTTTCCGTGCCATACCTTCCAGTAATGTACGTCGCCGCGGTTCGGATCGTTAGGCTCGTCCAGACAGCCGCCTGAAGACGGGCTTGCAGGCCAATAGAAGGTCTGCGGATCGTACTCGTGAACGATTTCCGGGATGATGCGCTCGAACATCAGGAAGTAATCCTTGACTTCGGAGGGCTTGGTCAGCCAGGAGTTACGTTCGAATACGAACTGTTCCATTTCGTTGTTGCCGCACCACAGTCCCAAAGATGCGTGATGGCGCAGACGTTTTACATTCTCGATAAATTCCTGACGGATGTTTGCTTCGAATTCAGGTGTCAGCTCATAAACTGCGCATGCGAACATGAAGTCCTGCCAAACCATCAGACCCATCTCATCACAGATATCATAGAACCAGTCGGAGGGATAGTAACCGCCGCCCCATACCCGGATCGCATTGTAATTTGCAAATTTTGCTTTTTCCAGAAGCTTTCTGGTGGTATCAGGATTCACTCTGCCAAGCAGATTATCCTCCGGAATATAGTCAGCGCCCATTGCGAAGACGTCCACCGTTTACCTGATGTGCGAAGCACTCGCCCCACTCGTCCTTTCGATGTGCATGGTCATGGTGCGCAGACCGATTCTTGCGGGTCCACTCATCCAGCGCAACGCCGTCGCTAAACAGGGTAACCTTTACTTCGTACAGGTTCTGCTCGCCGTAGCCGTTGGGCCACCACAGCTTGGGATCGTCGATCTTGACCTCAACCGAGAGTTCTCATACAGCGTCTTGCTTCCATCCGGAGCAGTGATCTCTACGGTAGGTATAAGCCTTGCCGCACTTTTTGCAGGTATGACCACCGGTAATGTTCTTTAGCTTCGGTCCTCTCTGCAGATTGCCCACGACCTCCTGCTCCACGTCGAAGGTCAGAGTAACGGATTTTGTGATGGGACGAACGGTGGGCTCTGTCTCGCCGGTGCGCTCATGGGTCTGCTTTAATGTATACACTGTCAATTCTTGCAGTGTTGATGCCAAGCAGGGAAACCGGACGGAAAATACCGGCATCCGGGAGATGTGCGCCCCAGTCCCAGCCGAACATATAGTGTGCCTTACGCAGATGTACGAAACCTTCGAAGGTATCGTCATTGCCCAGGGTGCGGCATTTTTTGAAGGCTTCACGAATCCATTTGTTGGGAGAATGCAGGATAACCTTCAATTCGTTGTCCTTTTCATGCAGGATTTCCTTCACATCATATTCCCATACACGATGCATGCTCAGAGGGCTGCCTAGATGGATTTCATTTAAATAAACGTCGCCGACAGTATCAATACCGTCAAAACGCAGCACTACGCGGTCGCTGTCTAAAAGACCGTCCTCACAATCGAAGTGAGAAACATATTCGTAGTCTTCCTCCATCAGCTCGCAGGCATCGTTTTCATTGTCTTTCCAGAACGGGTTTTCCATTTTTCCGTTGGAAAGCAGGTCGCCGTATACGCTTCCGGGTACGGCTGCAGGCAGGAATTCGTCATTGCCGATCTGCCGCATTTCCCAGATTTTTCATGTAAAACTGCTGTTTCATTGCTGTTCCCTTTCCTTTCGTACATTCCGTTATTTGATCTGACGCAGGTAATCTCCATACCAGCATACCAGTTCCTGGATATAACGCAGTTCAGATTCTTCACTGATGCTGCGGTATACTCTCTTGTAAAAATAGAACCATGTCTCCAGCTCCTTGGCAAGTGCCCAGCTGTCCGGCATGCTCTCATAGGTGCAGCCCAGCACATCCGCAGTTGCGAATTTGCCGATCTGATTAAAGATGCGGATCGCATCCACTGCAACGATCTGGGACATTACCAGTGCGCGCTTGCTGCTGTCCATCTGCTCGATCTGTGCATACAGCTCTCTTGCGATTTCTTTCAGATTTGCGTCCTTCTGATCGATGTTGTCCATCTGACCGATGCGTTCCTTCATCAGGCCAACGCTGACTTCATCCTGTTCATGCAGACCGCGCTTCATTTCCCAGTAGCGTACTGCAACATTCCAGTCGTAGCCGCTGTTTTCCTGAATCTTTGCTACAACAGCCAGGTAGTTTTCACTGCTGTCCCGATATTCGATTCTGGAAATCTGACGGTTGATATCCTCGTAGGAAAGAATATTGCTGTTCCAGGAGAACGCTGCACCGTAGATCATGCCGACTCTTGTGAAATCGGGATGGTTGACATGCAGATAATCGCCCCAGTCCGTATTTAACAGCCCGATCGCACCGTACTTGTTTGCATAGGTACACATTCTCATGATGTTATTGTATGCGTACCAGTTGAGTGCAGAAAATTCATTCCATCCACAGCAGCCGGGACAGCAATACTGAACCGCTCCTGCTTCGTACATCCACTTCGTCTCTTCTTCGCGCTGGTTCCACATATAACCCCAGTTTAAGCAGATGATCTCTTTGGGAAGCTCTTTGATCATCTCCGGGAAGCCGACGATAATATCCCCCAGAACATGGGCCGACGGCCGTTATCCAGTAAGAACTGAGCCAGCTTCTTAATATAATCGATATAAACTCTGTCCTTGCCCAGCTTTTCCACTGCTTCTTTGTTGCGTCCTCTGCCCAGGTCAAAGGTCTCATCTGCACAAATGTTGAACTGTCTGGAGGTAAACAGCTCCATATATTCGAAATCATACCCTTCGATCAGCTGCAGGCTCTCCGGATCGGAGGTGTTGATTGTGTGGTGTGCCATTCTGCCGGTCTGGGAGAAGGGTTTTCCTTCGGAATCCTCCAGCTCGCATAAATGAGAGTATTCTCTGGAGCAAAGCAGTTTGTAAAGGTGTCCAAAGCTGGACAGGGACGGTACAAGCTCGATGCCGCGCTCTGCACAGTAACGATCAAACTCCATGATCTCTTCTGCAGTCACGGAGTGTCATCTCTCCACAGCTCTGTCATACCGCGGAACAAATAGGAATGCTCTACGTACAGCTGTAACTGGTTTAACTTGTAATAAGCCATCCGGTCAGCCAGCTGCTTCAACCAGGAAAGCTTCGGAATACGTCCTCTGGTGCAGTCGAAGTAATAGCCGCGGTTTACAATAGCCGGAGCATCCTCGATATGTAAAGCGGACAGGCATGCGCCCTCCTGTTCGATGATCTGCAGCAGTGTCTGCATACCATGCCACAAACCTGCCTCATCGCCGGTCAGTACAATTGCATCCTCGGTGATATCCAGCACATAGCTCTGGGCTTTCATGGTGTCATCCTGCTTGAAAACGACATCACCAGCCCGGGCAGCTCCTCTTGTCAGAAGGGGACGGTAGCCCAGTTCTTTTTCTGCGCCGTCACAAAACAGGGACGCCTGACGGGTCACCAGCTGGCTGCAGCTTTGATCTACCGTCACATATCTGTCATAGGCCCAGATAAAACGGCCTTCTTTTTTTCTCCAGCTTCGCCGGAGCGGGAATTAAATACATAATGTAAATTCTCCTTTCCATATGGTTTGCGCGCTGTCAGACAGCTCAATCCGGAATACCCAGGTTCCGCAACATACTTCATCTTCTGATTCCACAGGCAGAATGCCTCCTTGCCAAGCTGCAGGGAAACGGTTCTTTCCTGTCCTGCATCCAGCCATACCTTCTGGAATGCTTTCAATTCTTTCACTCTCCGTACCGTGGATGCTGCAACGTCCGTCACGTAAATCTGCGGTACGATATAGCCGCCTCTTTCACTGGTATTTTTCACAGAAAAGCGGATGGTCAGGCCCTTATTTTCCAACGCAGCCACATTGCACCGTTCTGTGCTTAAGCTGCAGGCTCCCCATTCAAAGGTCCCATAGCCAAGTCCGTAGCCAAAGGGAAACAGCGGTCCTGCCTCCTCATCCATATAGGTCATCGCCCGGTAGGAATTTTTATAATTGTAATAAACAGGAACCTGTCCTGTCGATCGCGGCAGGGAAACCGGAAGTCTTCCGGAGGAGCAACTCTTCCTGAAGATCACCTCTGCAATTGCCTGTCCGCCTCTGGGACCGGGATAAAATCCAAGGATTACACCGTCTGCCAGCTCACACACCTGGGTCAGCACCAGCGGGCGACCGCAGATCACAACTGCGATCACAGTTTTTCCGGTTTCTTTCAATGCCTTTAACAGCTCCAGCTGCGCATCCGGAAGCTCAAGGTCGCTGCAGTCCATTCCCTCTCCGCAGTCCATCAGCGTCCCCTTGTCGTCGGCCGCAGCATTCTCTAAAAGCGCCGCGCCGTTTGTGTCAAAACTTGCACCGCCGAACCGGCTTGAGGAACCGCCCAGCACACAGATCACAATGTCACTGTTTTTCACAGTATCCACTGCCTCTTTCAGCAGGTTTTCATCTCGTTTTCTCAGATAACATCCCTGTGAGAACCGGATATCGGATTCTTTGAAAATCAGCTTCATGCCGTCCAATACCGTGATACCGTCGTCCCTGCGCAGCGGAGGTGTGTAGTCACCCAGCTGGTTATACAGATCGTCTGCATTTGGTCCGACCACAGCGATCTTTTTTACCGGATGCCTGAGTTTTCCCAAAAGGGAAGCACCTGGTTTTTATTTTGCAGGATCACAAGTCCTTCCCGTGCCAGCTGGACACTCTCCGGATTCTGTGCATAATCCATATGGATCTCTCCCTCTTCTTCCAGGTAAGGGATGCTCAAACAGTCCTCTCTCGAATTTGAGGGTCAGCACACGCAGCACTGCCTGATCGATCTGGGCTTCCTTTACAAGACCTCTGCGTACTGCTTCTTCCAGTTTGCCAAACGCCTCATCCCACAGACCGACGTCCACGCCTGACTGCAGGGCCAGCGCACCGGACACCACATTATCACCAGTCATGCTGTCAAGCTGATCGATGGCAACACCATCAGACATCACGATACCGTCAAAGCCCATCTCCTTGCGGATGACATCATTTAACAGCCAGCGATTTGCGTGACAGTAAACGCCGTCAATCTCATTATAGGCAGCCATGATGCCCTTTACCCTGCCTTGATTGCAGCCGCTGCCGGAGGAAAATGAATTTCCCGAAGTTCGCGTTCTCCAATTCTTGCCGCGCTCGCATTGACGCCGCCGGTTCCTTCGCCCTGTGCTGCAAAATGCTTTGCTACAACCTCAGGTCCGCTTTCCTGCATACCGATTACGGCAGCTTCTGCCATCCGCGCAGACAGATACGGATCTTCACTGTAGCATTCCTCACTGCGTCCCCATCTGGGATCCCGCAGCACATCCAACATCGACATTAAGGCAAGATCCACACCCATATTCTGCAGCTGACGGCCGCTTACCCGGTACGCTGCCCGGACCATTGCAGGATCAAAGGTCGCTCCGGCCAGAAGGTTTACCGGAAGCAGATAGCCGTCCAGCGCCTGATGTCCGTGGGGGCATTCCGAGCTCATCATTACAGGAATACCGAGTCTGGAATGCTCCAGCACATAGCGCTGTACCTGATTATATGCTTTTTGGAAAGCACGCCGGTCAGACCGGTTTCGTAATTCTTATCCGCCCAGGGATCCGCACGGTATAAACCGTACAGAACTCCCAGACCGCCGTATTTTTCAACTTCCTGACGAAATTCCTCCGACAGCTCGATGGTATCCTCACCATTTACGCATTTTCGCTCATAAATCCGAAATCCGTAAAGACGCTGATTGAGCTGACCGACCTTTTCTGCCAGGGTCATCTCCTCCAGGAGAGCCTTCGCCCTCCTGGCAGGAGCTAAAGAAGCATCCTGATATGCCTTCATTTATTCACAATCTCCGTATTTTTTTCTTTCAGCAGTTCGATTCCGTACTCTCTCGGAGTACCCTTCAACCGCTCCATATAGGACTTCAGCTGTCCTCTGCAATGCTCAGGGCCGCCCTCCCGCATCACGGTCCACATGGGATCTACATCGTAATGGGAGGTCTTCATCATCTTGTCATTCCAGTCGAGGATCATCTTCGCACCTTTTGCGCACAAGTCAGGGCGCTCCTCTGCCAGGTTGTGCTGCTCGTGAGGATCTTCCTTTACATTGAACAGCATTTCCTCCGGGAACAGATGATACCCGCCGTGTACGGTTCTGATATATACATAGTCATCAAACCGGGCACTTCTCTGGCACACATGGGCACACTGGGTCAGAATCGCATAGGGCTTGGAGCAGTCTGTGCCATCCTTTAATGCCTTTGCAAAGGAACTGCCGTCATAATGATAACGATCCGAAAACATCGGTGTACCCAGCAGTTCCTGCACGGTAGGTGTCAGGTCTGTATTGTCATAGAAGCCCTTAACCACTGCGCCCTTCTGCATGCCGGGCCAGCGAACGATCATAGGAATACGGCAAACCGGCTCATCCGCAGTGCCATGCTCTCCGTAAATACCGAACTCGCCAAGGTCTTCGCCGTGATCCGCGGTGATAATGATCGCAAGATCGTCGTCATACAGTCCATTATCCTTTAACCAATCAATAATCTGACCAATGTTATCATCTGTGTATTTTACACCGTCATCATACAGATCCAGAAGGTGCTTTGCCTCTTCCAGAGTTGTCAGCTTACCGGGTGCTTTGGCCACTGAGGAAACGTATCATCATTCCACATGTTGATCTCGTTTGCACAGTGGGGTCCGATGTGCAGCAGGTGCTCTTCAAAGGTCTTCTCGTCGATCCAGTCATCCGGAAGCGGCGTATCCGCAAACTGGCTCGGATAATCCGCAGGTGTACGATAAGGTGTATGAGGATCCCAGTAATGCACATGCATCATCCAGTTATCCTTCTTGCCGTTTCTCTCCAGCCAGTCCAGCACATGAGGCGTTACCATCTCTGCGGACTCGCTGCCTCTCCTGCCTACGTTGTAGCATTCATTGAAACCGGAATTAAACCACCATGCACTGTGACGTTCTGCAAAGGAAGAGAAGGAAACCGTATGCATTCCGGCTCTTCTAAACTGCATGAACAGTCCGTTCTCAGACATGTCATCCGTAAAGCTTCTGGTGATTCCCTGCAGACGCATATCCGCAGCTGTACCGCCATGCCCTACAATTCCGTTATGAATTCCATACTGTCCGCTGATCATGGATGCTCTGGACGGAAGGCACGGTGCATTCGGGCAGTAATAATCATCGAACCGCACTCCCTCCTTTGCAATTTCATCCATTACAGGTGTGGTATTTCTGCCATAGCCATAACAGCCCATATGATCCGCCCGCAGCGTATCAATGTCAAACAGTAATACTCTCATTTGTGAGTTGCTCCTTTTCCCCATTTTTTATAACAACAGAAAATCATTTTCTGCAGTTTTCAATTTTTCCCCGCTCTCATTTCGGAAGGTGTGCTGTCATAATAATTATGAAAATGCTGATAGAAATAATTCATGTTGGAATATCCTACTTCCGCGGCTACCGAAGAAATCTTGTCGTCGGTATTTAGAATCCTCTCCCGCGCGACATACATCCGGTATGCCATCAGGTATTCCGAAAATTTCATATCTGTTTCCTTGATAAAAATCTGACCAAGATAGGTCGCATTCATCCGGAATCGGTCGGCTATACTTTTTAAGGAAATATGCTGCCCATATTCCATTGCCACGATCATAACGATCTTACGGATCAGCGGGGATAATTCCTCATAGGGCCGCCGCAGGATCGGATCTTCGTTTTACGCACCTCCAGCTGCACAGTTCCGTGCAGGTTTTCTACCACAACCTGTTCAATGCGCTTCTGAAGCTGATCCTTATCAAGGGGCTTTAACAGATAATCCACTGCGCCGCAACGCAGTGCTTCACAGGCATACTGAAAATCGTCATATCCGCTCATCATAATATAGTTGGATTTGACGCCCATTCCATTTAAACAATTAATCAGTTCATAGCCAAATTCATTGCCGATCCGTACATCCACCAGGCAGACATCCGGTTTCCAGTCCACCACATGGGATACCACTTCAAAACAGCTTCTGGCGGTCGGATTCGTTCAAAGCCAGAGATTTCCAGTCAAGAAGCCTGCAAATGCCTTCGGCAATGGCAGGTTCATCATCCACGATCACCAATGTACATCTTCTTCCACCTTTCCCGGTATCAGGATAGAAATTGTAAATCCCCCTTCCGGGTTATTCCCGATTTCCATCTTAAAACCATTTCCATAAAAAATAATTCAAACGCATATATACGTTTCTCAGTCCGATATCCGCTTCCGGATCGTCATTTCCTTCGCGCATCGTCTTCTGTACCTGCTCCAGCTGATCTGCAGGAACACCGGAGCCATTGTCCATGATTTCGATCACGGTGTCCGAGCCTTGTGCATGTCCGCTGATGATCAACAGATTATACATGCTCTCCCGGTCAAAGCCATGAGTAAAGAAATTTTCCGCAAGGGGCTGCAGCCAAAAACTCACCGTCGGGATTTCTCTGAGTGCATCTTCCAGCTCGACCTGATAGAAAAATTATCTCCAAACCGCAGCTCCATGATCTTTAGATACATTTCAAGCAGCTTAAACTCTTCTCCCAGCGTGATGGTATCCTTCGTATGGGTTCTGGCACGATACAGTGCCCCAAGCAATGCGATCGCATCCGCTGTATCCCGGTCTCCTTCCAGCAACGCCCTGGGCGCAGCGTTTCCAGTGTGTTATATAAGAAAGTGCGGGTTGATCTGATGCTGCAGTGCACGCATCTGAGTCTCCTGCTCCTTCAGCTTCCAGACATATTCCCGCTGGATATGCCCCTGCAGCTTTGTACCCACATCCTTTAGGGCAACTGCGATCATGCCATATTCATTTTGCGCCGCTCGCTGCTTAAATCTTCCTCCTGAACATCCGCAAACTCACCGGATTCCATGTGAGAAAGCATATGAATGATCTTGAAAGAAACTCATAATCCGCTTTCAGCTGCATATTTGTAAACAGAATGATCCCAAAGGCTATCAGAAACAGTGTTGTCCCTATCACGCCAACGACATAACGATTATCCGCCACCAGCTCTCCGATACTTTTTATGACAACATAGGAAAACGTTCCCTGATTGGATGTATGTTTTGTAAAAAAAGTCCTCCGGCTGCCGGTATTCTCCAACCAGCCAAACTGCACCCCCGCAGGGCCGCCTGGAACAGCTCTGCTTCCTGCTGTGGGCTCATCTTGCTGTGGGCAAGCATATCCCCATCTGCATCGAAAATCCCCCAGGAAGCATTGATCTCATCATTGTCCTCATAAAAATCCGCCGTGCTGATCCAGAAATCCATCGTTCCCATTGAAATACTCATATTATTCGGATCACGAACCGAATAAGAGGACGCCATAATATCCCCAAATCCTGGAATTGTCTTCACATCCTCGATTGTGCGGCATTCAAAATCCACCCACAAATCATAGTTCGTCATTCGCAGAGCTTTTATACCGTTATCCGACCGCAGCGTTACACCGCAGATCTTCGTCCTGCCATCTAAAAACAGCTTCTTGATATCTGCCGGCACATACCGGATTTCCGAATCACTGTTCAAACTGTTTTCCCGGCGCTTCGCGATGTAATCCTGATTGTTCACAGAGGCAAACAATGCCTTTAAATCTTTCATCAGCGCCGCGTCGGTGTACAAGCCTTCCACATAAGACCGTGTCCAGGTCTGAACATTTTCCAGCTGGCGCTCCTTTTGCTGGAAGCGGTACTGAGACTGGATCTGCACATCATTGACCCAGTTGCGGATAAAGAAAAAACAGAACACCCGAAAACGCGCTCAGGCAAAGCACGATGACTACGATGATTGTCCCCAGAAATTTTTTCCGATAGATCCGATATTCTAAAAATGTACTGTGGCCTTTGCTCATTTGCTGTCTTCTCCTGTGTCATACATCTTCTGCGAAGCCGCAGCTTTCCGATCCCTATTCCTAGCTCGATTATATCCTGTCTATATAGACTTTGCAAGCGTGTCCACTCTGCGGACGCTGTGTTCTTCGTGCTTTCCCATGCACAGATCTGCATGGGGACAGGTTATCTGTACATGGGAAAACACAAAGGAGCTGTTATGGCAAAAGGCCGCCCGAACCAAAGTTCGGACGGCCTGTCTTTAGTTCTTATCCAATCAATATGACAGGGAAATGTTACTTCACCTTTTACAGTTTCTTCTGCATCCGGCATTCTTCCCCTGCAGATTAGTTCGCAAAGAACTCGTCAACCTGCTTCTGTGCCTCTTCGATAACGGTATCCAGGCCTGCAGCCTTCAGCTCTTCGATACAAGCGGGAACTGCAGTTGCCGGATCAGATGCACCGGTCAGCAGGTCATTCTTGTACTTATCCCAAACAGTGTTGCCGTTTGCGATCTCGTTCTGCATATTGGTTACATCCAAAGCAAAGCCCAGGCAGGTAGAAGATACAGCAGATTCGTTCTGCTCTTTTACCTGATTCCATGCATCCGGATCGCCATCCGCCTGAGTAGACAGGATGAAGAAGATGCCTGTGTATAGGAAGGCCAGTTCCAGTCATCACGCAGCTTCTGTACTGTGCCGTCTTCTGCGTACTCCATGTAGTTGCCTTCTGTACCATATGCACACATATCACGGAATTTGGAATCTGTGTTCATCAGCTGCAGAACCTTCAGCGCTTCTGTCTTATACTTGAGTTTGCAGAGATCGCGTTCATAGAACCCTGAATGGTCTCGGTTGTGTACAGAGGTCCGAATACCTGAGTCAGGTCATACTTCTCAATACCCGCGTTGAATGCCCATGTGGTTGCTGCTGCGGGCCAGCCCTGTGCAGAACCGAAGATGGATCCTTTGCCGCCGTCTGTTACAACGTTAGCATCGGGATTGATGATGCCGTCCTGATACCATTTGTGCAGCCAGTTTAAGCCATCCATGATATCATCCTGCTCCAGTGTGCATACAACCTTGCGGCTTGCATCGTCATATTTTACGCCGATGGGCTGCAGACCGGAAGCAAGACCGTCATAGTTGTTGAAGAAGCCGTTGAAGGTAGAGCCCTGAGCCAGCTGCATCGGGTATTTAGATTTGCCTTCCCCCTCTTTGATGGTCTGCAGAGCGTCATTTAAGGTTGCATAATCTTTGATGCTGTCTACATCAATGTTATACTTCTGTACATAAGCATCATCCAGCATCCAGAACTGGGTCAGGGAAGAATCCTTGTAGGTCGGTACTGCATATACATTACCGTGGATCTTGGCACGCCTTCCACAGGTCTGTAGGAATGAAGTTGTACAGATCGGGGTTTTCCGTCTGAACAAGGTCTGTGATGTTCTCCAGAGCATTCAGATTTACAAATTTGGTGTAGTTTGTGTTGTTTACGAACATCAGGTCGAAGTATTCGCCGGTGTTGATGATGTTGTTCATCTTGGTTTCGTAATCTGCCCAGCCTGCAATCTTAACGTCGATTCTTACGCCGATCTTTTCTTCTGCGTAATCGCTGATCTGAGATACAGCCTGATCGAAATCGTCTGCAGGTGTTCCGCCTATAGTCCACCATACCAGGGTAGGTACTTCACCATTGCTTGCTGCAGAATTAGAAGCGGCTTCTGTTCCGGCTGCAGCGCCGTCAGTTGTGGACGCAGAGCTGCCACAGCCTGCCAGCATTCCAGCTGTCATAGCGGCAACAACGCCCAGGGCAAGAATCTTGTTCATGCTCTTGTTTTTCATAATGTCTCCTTAAAATCGGGCTCCTGTATGCAGAGAGCCCGTTTCTATACCACAGCCGGTTCTTCCGGCAGGATATCAAATTAAAACACACAGATAATATAGGGAATATCAGCCCTTAACCGCACCAACCGTCAGACCGGAAATGAAGTACTGCTGGAAGAACGGATATGCGCAGGCGATAGGCAATACGATAATAACTACGATAGACATACGAGCCGCTTCCTTCGGCATCATTTGCAAGCATTTCTGCTGCAGATGCACCCAGTGTTGCTGCATTCTGTACCAGCATCTGGATATTGGTCAGGATCTGGTTTAACAGAGCCTGCAGGGAAAGGAGCTTGGTGTTATCAATGTACAGCATGGACTGATACCAGTCGTTCCAGTATGCGAAGCAAAGGAACAGACCGATAGTTGCCAGTACCGGCAGCGAAATCGGAAGAACGATTCTGCTGAAAATCGTCAGCTGAGATGCGCCGTCCATCTTCGCGGATTCGATCAGGGATTCCGGAACTGTTGTCTTAAAGAAGGTACGACAGATAATAACGTTAAAGGATGAAACTGCCAGAGGCAGGATCAGTGCCCATATCGTGTTCTTTAAGCCCAGCAGCTGGCTGACTACGAAGTAGGTGGAAACCAGACCGCCATTAAATACCATGGGGATAAATACCACCATTGTAAGGAAACCGTTTAATTTGTAGTTCGGACGGGAAAGTACATAGCCCATCAGAGTTGTCAGCATAACACCCAGAACCGTGCCAACGATCGTTACAAACAGAGAGACACCCAGTGCTCTCAGCAGCATCGTGCTCTGAGAAGCCAGGAATGTGTAGCCCTCAAGAGAGAAGATCTTGGGATGAAGCGATATCCGTATTCTGTGATGGAATCCTCAGCAGAAAAAGAAATTGCAACAACCAGCAGGATCGGTATTACGCACAGCAGCGACATAATAATGAAAATGATATTCAGTACAGCGTTAGCGCCTTTGGATACCCGGTTGAACCGGTCGAACCCGGTAGGCTCGTCTTTGTTTACTCTTTTAATTTTTTCGTTGTTTCCATTGTTCTTCTCCCTTAAATCATTGCGCTCTCACGGTCAATCTTACGAACGATCGCATTCGCCGTCAGAATCGTAATACATCCGGCAACAGACTGTACAAAGGCCGCAGCGGACGCCATACCGGTGGTCGAAGTTTTCAACTGTTTGAAAACATATACATCCAGAGTATATACATAATTGTACAGCGTATTGGAATCTCTGGGCACCTGATAGAACAGACCGAAGTCGGAGTAGAAAATACGTCCTACTGCCATGATAAACATCATGATGATAACGGTCTTCATCAGAGGCAGAGTGATGTAGCGGATCTGCTGCCAGATCGTAGCGCCGTCGATACCGGCTGCTTCATAATAGGTTTTATCAATACCGGTAATCGTTGCCAGATAAACAACCATTCCGTAGCCAAGACCCTGCCACAGGTTCATAAATACCAGGAACGGAGGCCACATAGCCGGCTTCATATACCACTGCTGGCGGTCCATTCCCCAGGACTCCAGCATACCGTTGATCAGACCCTTGTCATAAGACAGGAATGCCCAAACCAGTGCGCTTACAACGACCCAGGACAGGAAGTAAGGCATGAACATCGCAGTCTGATACGCTTTGCAAGCTTCTTGCTGTGGAGCTGTCCAACTGCGATTGCTGCAGCAACCGGTGCCACAATGCCAAGGATAATGAAAATGACATTATATCCCAGCGTATTACGCAGGATCAGCCAGATATCCTTTGAGGAAAAACAGGAATTTAAAGTTGTTAAATCCCACCCATTCACTTTTAATAAAGCTTGTTAAAAATCCACCGTATACCTTGTAGTTCTTAAATGCGATGATAATACCGAACATCGGCAAAAAGCAGAACAGCAAATACCAGATGGTAGTCGGCAGTGCCAATAACGACAGCTCTGTGTCGTCTTTACCCCAGATGCGTTTCTTGCCTCTGCGGCCAGTCTTTTCGTTACTCATTTTCCGTTTTCCTCCTTCTTCGCAGATTCCTCACGTAAATTCCTTTACTCGGAAACTATATGCTTATTATAACTTAGTCAATTTGACTTCACAACCTAAAATTTATTATATACTAGTATAAAAAGGCCAGTTCAGGTGTACAATTTTATCTTTTGTTTTTGTGCATTTTTACACAGTTTTTCACCAGATTTCGGCACATCGTCTTTTTTAAGAATGTAAAGCTGTATAAGGACAAGTTGCATGCACCTAACGTTTTGAATATAATTTTTGCTTTTTTTTCATATTCTCAACTCTTTTTTTCCTATATATAATAGGCTCTCCGGATTTTATGCCGAGAGAGCCTATCATGCTGTGCATTATCACTTTTATACAATCTGATGCTGTTTATTTCAAAAAACTCATCAATCTGTCTCTGTGCTTCTTCGATGACTTTATCCAGACCCGCTGTCTTCAGTTCTTCGATGCAGGCAGGAACTGCAGTCTCCGGATCCGACGCACCGGTCAGCATATCATTTTGTATTTATCCCATACCATATTGCAGTTTGCAACTTCATTCTGGATATCCGTGATATCCAGTGCAAATCCAAGGCAGGTAGAGGAAACAGCGGTTTCATTCTGTTTCTTAACCTGTTCCCAGGCAGCCGGATCGCCGTCCGTTTGCGTAGACAGAATGAAGAACGTACCCTGTGTATAAGAAGGCCAGTTCCAGTCGTCACGCAGTTTCTGTACGATACCATCCTCAGAATATTCCATGTAATTGCCTTCTGTACCATATGCACACATATCACGGAACTTGGAATCTGTATTCATCAGCTCCAGAACTTTCAGCGCTTCTGCTTTATATTTGGAGTTTGCAGAAATCGCATTCATGAGCCCTGGATAGGTGCCGGTCGCATACATCGGCCCGAATACCTGCGTCAGATCATATTTGTCAATTCCGTTATTGAATGCCCATGTGGTAGCTGCTGCAGGCCAGCCCTGTGCAGAGCCGAAAATAGACTGCTTGCCGCCATCTGTTACAACGTTTGCATCCGGATTGATGATGCCATCCTGATACCATTTATGCAGCCAGTTCAGTTTTTCCTTCACATCATCCTGCTCCAGAAGACTAACTACTTTACGTTCTTCATCTTCGTACCAGACACCGATTGCAGAAACACCGCCTGCCAGATCATCATAACCATTGAAGCAGCCGTTAAAAGTAGAGCCCTGTGCCAGCTTCATCGGATATACAGATTTGCCTTCCCCTTCTTTGATCGTCTGCAGCGCATCATTTAAAGTAGCAAAATCCTTAATGCCCTCCACATCAATATTATATTTCTGTACATATGTATCATCCAGCATCCAGAACTGTGTCATGGAAGAATCTTTATAAGTAGGAACTGCATATACATTATTATGAATTTTAACACCGTCCCAAAGCTCCTGGGGATGAAACCATACAGATCCGGAGTTTCAGACTGAACTAAATCTGTAATATTTTCCAGCGCATTCAGATTTACAAATTTGCTGTAGTTTGTGTTGTTTACAAACATCAGATCGAAATACTCACCGGTATTTACGATATTGTTCATCTTGGTATCATAATCCGCCCATCCGGCAATCTTGACATCAATTCTTACACCGATCTTCTCTTCGGCATAATCACTAATTTCAGAAATTGCCTGATCGAAATCATCTGCAGGTGTGCCGCCTACAGTCCACCAGATCAGAGTAGGGACTTCCCCCGTTATCCGTTTTTGCGGTCTCCTGTACAGCAGCAGTTTCGCTTGTTTCTGCAAGGGCCTCCGTATCTGCAGAAGCGTTGTCTGTTACTGCCGCAGGTGCAGAGTTTTCCACAGCCTGCAAGCATTCCTGCCGTCATAGCTAAAACAAGTCCAGTCGTCAGCATTCTGTTTCCCGTTTTCCTTTTCATATCTTTCCTCCTTCTTTAAAAGCAGCTTCCCGCTTTCTTTTTATAATTATAAGGAAGTCTTCTGATTTTTTTCTATCACTTAACAGTATGTCTCTCTCTTTTTTGTACTTTTCGGAACTGCCGCAGGCTGCTTTCTTATCATCTGAATCCATGTTTCTTTAAAACAAAAAAAGAAACCCTCCGGCTCTTACCGGAAGGTCTCTTTTAGTAGTGGTTAGTAGAATGATTTCCTAAAATTAATTTGCAAAGAAAAGCATCCAGCTGTTTCTGAGCCTCATCGATAACAGTCTGCAGACCAGCTGCATTCAGTTCATCAATGATGGTAGGAACAGTTGTCTCAGGATCGATCGCACCTGTTAACAGGTCGTTATTGTATTTCTCCCAAGCAGTATTTACATTTGCAATTTCGTTCTGAACCGGTTCGGGATCGAATACGAAGCCCAGGCATGTAGAAGAGGTTGCAGCTTCATTCTGCTCTTTTACCTGCTTCCAAGCATCCGGATCGCCATCCAGACTGTGTAGCCAGGATGAAGAAGGTACCCTGTGTATAAGTAGGCCATACCCAGTCATCACGAAGCTTTGTAACAGTGCCATCCTCTTCATACTGCATGAAGTTGCCTTCGCATCGAATGCACACATATTACGGAACTTCGCATCGGTGTTCATCAGCTGCAGAACCTTCAGTGCTTCTGCCTTGTAATTGGAGTTAGCAGAAACTGCATTCATAACCCTGGATTGTCTCGGTAGTATACAGAGGTCCGAATACCTTTGTTACATCATACTTCTCAATACCCTGACCAAATGCCCGGGACTCTGCTGCTGCAGGCCAGCCCTGACCTGTGCTGAAGATAGCGCCCTTGCCGGCATCTGTTACAACGTTAGCATCGGGATTGATGATGCCATCTACATACCATTTATGCAGGTAGTTCAGGTTTTCTTTTTACATCGTCCTGCTCCAGCAGGTTTACAACCTTACGGCTCATCGTCATACTTTAACGCCCATGACAGCAACGCCTGCTGTCAGTCCGTCATAGCCGTTGAAGAAACCATTAAAGGTAGCTCCCTGAGACAGATGGATCGGATATACAGACTTGCCTTCACCCTCTTTGATGGTGTGGATGATGGGATCCAGAGTTGCAAAGTCCTTAATGCTGTCCATATCAATGTTGTACTTCTGTACAATAGAGTCATCCAGCATCCAGAACTGAGTCAAAGAAGAATCCTTGTAGGTAGGAACTGCGTATACCTTCTCTTTGATGGTAGCGCCTCTCCACAGGTCTTCGGGAATGAAATCATACAGCTCAGGTGTCTCAGACTGTACCAGCTCTGTGATATCAGCAAGTGCGTTCAGGTTAACGAACTTGGTGTAGTTTGTATTGTTTACAAACATCAGGTCGAAATACTCACCGGTGTTAACGATGTTGTTCATCTTGGTTGCCCAGTCAGCCCAGCTTGCGATCTTAACATCGATTCTTACGCCGATCTTCTCTTCTGTATAGTCACTGATCTCTGCGATGGTCTTATCGAAATCATCGGGAGGTGTTCCGCCAATGCTCCACCAGATCAGAGTAGGCACTTCACCATTGTCTGCCTTCGCAGTATCGGTGGAAGTTTTGTCATCCGTAGCTTCTGTAACGGTTGTGTCAGCAGCACCATTGTCTGTTGTTGTGGATGCTGTGTTTCCGCAGCCTGCCAGCATACCAGCTGTCATAGCAGAAACGAGCCCCAGCGCAAGAAGCTTGTTTACGTTCTTCTTTTTCATACGTTCCTCCTTTTGTGCACTTTTGCACTTTTGATTCCCCTCTCAGGAATATTTTTGAACAATCTGAATCGTTTTGGGCCGATTCAATCGTTCCGTCCGTCATTCGGTATACATTCTTATGTTCCGAACTGATGTATTTATTATATATTAGCAAATCTGTCCGCACAACCTAAAATATGTTATATACCAGTATAAAAATATTATCTTCAATATACAAAAGTGGCGCTTTTTTGTGCATTTTGTATGTCTCCCTGTTTTTTGTTCTGCTGCTTCACTGTGGTTACGCATAAAAAAAAGGTGATTTTTGAAATATTCCATCTCACTTTTTTAGGATAGACACCACACTTTTTTGTAAGGCTTATACTGTGCATAAAGGCAACGGTCTTGTCCGTCCTTCGGCAGAATCCTGACATGCTCTGCCTCAATATTGCCATCCGGAGGAGGTTATCTTATATTATGGCAAAGGATAATATTTTGCTGATCACAACGGATCAGCAACGTTTCGACACTCTGAACGCATGGGGAATCAGAGTATCTTTACACCGCATCTGAACTATATGGCGGCAATGGGCATCAGCTACAAAACTGCTATGCCAGCTGCCCGATCTGCGTTCCGTCCCGTACAACCATCATGACCGGACGTCAGGGCTACGAAAGCGGTGTTGTTTCCAATGCAACCCATGAGACTTTTATGCGTGCCTGCACTGAGGAACGCTCCACCCTTCCCGCTGTTTTGACAGACGCCGGTTATCAGACCTGTGCAAAGGGCAAGATGCACTTTGAGCCCGCCCGCGCCCACTATGGTTTCGAGCATATGAAGCTGCCCCTTGACTACATGCGCGAATATGACAAGAAGCAGGTTCTTGCACATCCCAAGGCCCACGGTGTCGGTGAATGTGAGGTAGAGCCTGTGATCTCCACTGTAGATGTCAAGGACAGCATTACCAGCTGGATTGCAGAGGAAGCCATTGATTTTCTGGAGACCCGTGACACGACGCGTCCGTTCTTTTTATGGACAAGCTTTACCAAGCCCCATCCGCCCTTTGATCCCTGCCGTGACTTCTGGGAGCTGTATGACAATATCCCGATGCCGGACGCGGTGACAGGCGACTGGTCCAGAACCGTTGAAGAGACCCCCCAGGGCTTCCTTGCGGGTTCTTATGAAAACACAAACCAGCATCTATTCGGTAAAGAGCAGCGGGCTGCTTCCAAACGCGCCTATTATGCCTGCATCACACAGATCGACTATGCACTGGGACGTATCTTTGGCTGCCTGAGAGAAAATGACCTGTTCAAAAACACCTGGATCATCTTTACTGCAGACCACGGCGAGATGCTGGGAGACCACCATATGTCCCAGAAGAATCTGTTCTTTGAAGGCAGCGCTCATGTACCGCTTCTGATCATGCCTCCCCAGGGACGCAGCCTTCCCCAGAACATCAGCGTAGAAGCTCCGACTGACCTTGTAGACCTCTATCCTACGATCCTTGCAATGGCAGGCCTTTCTTCCCCTGTTTCTGTCAGCGGAAGAAACCTGCTTGAACCAGTTCCCATGGATCGTATATTCTTTGGAAACAGTTTAAACAGGAACTTCTGTGTCATGGAGGAAAAGTTGAAGCTGGTTTACTCTGCAGTCGGCGATCACGTTCTGCTCTTCGACTTAAATACCGATCCGATGGAACAGCACAACCTCGCAGAGGATCCTGCCTGGCAGGAGCGCAAGGCAAAGCTCTGGAAGCTTCTGCTGGAGCACACCGCACAGTATACGCCTGAGGCGCTGGACGAAAACGGTCAGTTCCTTACCTACGAAGCGCCCCATTTCCCCGGCGATGTGCCCGGACGGTGGTTTGGTTTCCATTATCATGATTATTCCGTGGATACGTTCCACTAAGGACAACGTATAAGACTCAAAAACCGGGCAGAAAAAATCTGCCCGGTTTTTGAGTCTCAGTGCTGTCAGATGAAGGATTTATCTTTTGCACCTTTTATCCATTTACCAACGAATTTTTCAGACATCCTATCATCGGAAGCCCCTGTCCGGAGTCTCCCCTGTTCCACAAATCCTTCTTCTCGCCCTTCCAGGGCCTCGATCATCCAGCCCCTCATTTTCTGAACTCTTTCCTGATATTCTGCATCACAAACTGCATTGTGCTGCTCCCTGGGATCCTTTGACAAATCAAAATACTGCTCTTCTCCGCTTTGGGAATACCAGATAAATTTATCCTGCTCCGTAACAATATAATGATTGGATTCCTCTCCATACAAATGTTCCCCATGCAGCCACGGGCGAATGCGTTCCTCCGTTTTTTTCACCATAGGAAGAAGACTTTTCCCATCTACTTCCTCCGGTATCCGGTGCATGAGCCAGATCCAGAAAGGTAGGCATAAGATCTCTCAGCTCCACAACATTGTGGCAAACCTGTCCCTCTTTCCCCCAATCCATGACTTCGGTCCTGAAATAATCAGCGGAATATGACAGCTTCCCTCATAGGGACGGCATTTTCGAAACATATAGTGATCGCCTAATTCTTCTCCGTGATCAGAGGTAAAAATAATCACCGTATTGTCCATAACCCCGGATTCTGTCAGACTCTGAAGCAGCCTTCCTATCTGATGATCCACATGAGTGATACAGGCATAATATCCAATCTGCGCCTCCCGCATCAGCTCTGGATCAACCGGCCCTGTGGAAGAATCAAAAATCCTGCCGGACCGCTCCAGTTCCCCGGGGTTCTCCCAGTCTCCCAGTGCGGGTGTCCTTAGCTTTTTGTTCCGATACAGATCAAAATAACACTGTGGCGCATCAAAGGGCGGATGGGGACGCACATACGACACCATCAGGAAAAAGGGCTTTTCCCTGTCCCGACGGCGCAAAAATCAATTGCCCGGGTCGTAACCCAGTTTGTCGGATGGAGACTCTTCATAAATCCACGGTCTGGGAAACCCACGAATTGCATTCCAGACCGGTATCCGTAACATCTGTCTCAATTCCTTTTTCCTTTTTCAGCCAGTAAAAATAATCATCTGCGATCTTCTGAGATTCATAATAGGGAAACCGTTTCCCTCCTATATATGCCCCCAAATAACCGTCATGCAGCTCTATATTGTGAAATCCCATCAGATTGCGCAGCGGGTGCACGTGCATTTTTCCTACACACTGCGTATAATATCCGGCTTTTGCCAGCTCTCCGGCCATCGTATGGGGATATCGAAACGTTACCCGATCCTGATATCCAACCCGACCGTGTTTTTCCTGCGAAAGCCCGGTATGGAGAGCTGCTCTCGCAGCAATACAGCTGGGGCAGGCCGAATATGCTCTGTCAAACAGTGTTCCCCGTGCTGCCAGCGTATCCAGAAACGGAGTTTTCACATCCGGATGCCCTGCTATTCCCATACAATCTCCACGCATCTGATCCGTCATAATAAAAACAATATTTGGTTGCTTCTGTTCCATAACCTCCCCCATGTCTCCGGCTATTTACACGCCCCGTATATCTTACCGTGCCACGCGGATATCGCAGTAATCCAGAACCAGCTCACAGAACATGGCATTTGCCCGGAGAACCACTCTCTGGTGTAATTTGCAGGATCATTCACATCGAAGCCCTCGTGCATCATGTGCTTGCCGGCATCGGTATTTTTCATGGTGTTCAGGATTGCCAGCTTTCTTCTTCTTTGGTCTTGCTGGTCAGACCCTGGATTGCCAGAGCAATATGCCAGATATAGCCAGGGCTTGGTGTGCTGGCTGCCTACACCCTTTGCACAGCTGCCTTCATAATAGTAAGGATTTGCACAGCTGAGCACAAAATTGCGGGTGTTTTTCCACAACCTGACGGTCATCCGCCTCGTAGCCAAGGTAATCCATCGCCAGCAGGCTGGGTACATTTGCATCGTCCATCAGCATATACTGACCGTAGCCGTCTACTTCGTATGCATAAACCTTACCATAGTAATAGTTATCTACGATCGCCATGCTTTCGATGGCATCGTGGATCTCTTTTTCAGGGAAGCTGCTTCTGCTGCCAGAGCCTCATCCTTTAATACTTCATGTGCAATGGTTTCCATATAGCCCAGAACAACTGTTGCAAAACATATTGGACGGGATCAGATAGCCGTAGATGCAGGCATCATCGCTGGGACGGAAGCCCGACCAGGTCAGACCTACGCCGGATTTTACCAGAGCGCCCTTGCCTTCTCTGGACAGGGTATCTGTAAAGTAGCAGCCCTTACGCTGGAAGGAATAAGGGGATTTCTCCTCGTGATACTGTTCGGTTTTCCATACGTTCAGGATGGTGTGCAGGCCTTTACGAAATTGTCATCAAAATGGTCTGTACGTCCGGTGTTTTTCCAGAGCAGATATGCGAACTGAACGGGATAGCACAGAGAGTCGATCTCATATTTGCGTTCCCAGAGCCAATCGCTCATTTCCGTCTCATCGTGATCCCAGCAGTTGCCGTTTTCTTCCTGATTGAAGGCATTTGCATAGGGATCATGGTTTACAAAGAAAAACTGTCTTCTGGACAGGCCAGCCAGCAGGTCGGAAATCTCCTGATCCTCTGCTGCAGCTACCAGATAGGGGCGCACCTGTGCAACGGAATCCCGCAGCCACATCGCCGGGATATCACCGGTGATAACATGGGTTGTGCCGTCCTCCATCTTTTTCACAGTTGTATCCAGGGTGTTGGAAAACAGTTGATAAACAGTTCTACCATTGCAGGATCCTCTGCAAAGGTCTCTTCCACCTTGCAATGAATCAGCTTCTGCAGGGATACCGGTAAATTCTCTTTCATTGGTATGTACTCCTCTCTTCTTAGATACTTCTATAGTGCTGGGTTTTTCCCAGTCTGTCAAGATAGAAAAAACTCATATTCTATCCCCTTTTTCTTAACCCTGAAGTTCCCTTGCATCTTTCCGAATGGTGCGTGGCCCTGCAGCACTTGCTCTGTTTTCAAAACCATGTTAAAATCAATCCATTACGATTCACGGATAGGTTCCTTACAGCAGGAGCAAAACGAGACAAGGATCTTTTATTATGAAGCAACAGCAGGACAAATACGATATTTTAAAAACCTATTATGGATATGATACATTCCGTGACGGACAGGAGGAGCTGATCGACTGTCTGTTAAACGGGCAGGATGTCTGCGGCATTATGCCCACCGGCGCCGGGAAATCCGTCTGCTATCAGGTTCCAGCCCTGCTGCTGCCTCATGTTACCCTCGTGGTCTCCCCCTTGATTTCCCTGATGAAGGACCAGGTCCGTGCCCTGAATCAGATGGGGGTCCACGCAGCCTATTTAAACAGCTCTCTTTCCTGGAATCAATATAAAAGGCCCTCGCTTATGCCAAAGAAGGCCGTTATAAGATCATCTACGTTGCGCCGGAACGGCTGCTGACGGAAGATTTTCTGGATTTTGCAGCCTCCACACCGATTTCGCTGCTGGCAGTTGATGAAGCCCACTGTGTATCCCAGTGGGGACAGGATTTCCGCCCCAGCTATTTAAAAATCCCGGAATTTGTCCGCACGCTGCCCATCCGTCCCGTCATCGGCGCTTTTACCGCGACGGCAACCAGGGAAGTTCGCGAAGACATCATCCGGATGCTGGAGCTGTCCGATCCCCATGTCGCCGTGACCGGTTTTGACCGAAAAAATCTCTATTTCGAGGTTCGCCACGATAAGGACAAGTACCGTAGCATCCGCGATTATCTGCTCGCCCATCCCGACAGCTCCGGCGTCATTTACTGTGCAACACGCAAAAATGTCGAAGAGGTCTGCGACAGGCTGCTTGCGGATGGTTTTCGGGCAACCCGCTATCACGCCGGACTTTCCGATGAAGAACGGCGCGCAAACCAGGAGGCCTTTACCTACGACGATGCACCGATCATGGTCGCAACCAATGCGTTTGGCATGGGCATCGACAAATCAACGTCCGCTTTGTCCTGCATTATAACATGCCGAAAAATATGGAAAGCTATTATCAGGAGGCCGGGCGCGCCGGACGGGACGGTGCAAAAGGCCGATTGTATTTTTATTTTACAGCGGTCAGGATGTTATCACAAACCAGTTTTTTATCGAACAGGATCGTGATAACGAAGAGCTGACCGGCGAAGCACTGGAGGAGGTTCGCAGACAAGACCGCGAACGCCTCAAGAAAATGACCTTTTACTGCCACACCACCGACTGTCTGCGGGACTACATGCTGCGCTATTTCGGTGAGTTTGGCCCAACTACTGCGGCAACTGCAGCAACTGTTTAAATACCTTTGAAACCATCGACATCACAGAGCTTGCCAATGACCTGATCGGCTGTATCTTAACAAGCGGCATGCGCTTTGGCGTCAACGTCATTCTCGACACGCTGCGCGGCAGCAAAAACGAAAAGGTACTGCGTTTTGGTCTGGATTCCAACCGTTACTACGCAACGCACGCCAAGGATACCATCGTTTTTCTGCGGCAGGTGCTCAATTATCTCGTTCTGACGGATTATCTGGTCGTTACAGACGATCAGTTTCCTATTGTAAAAGTGAAAGAAAAGGGACTGTCTTTTTTATGCAGAGTCCGGGGAATTCCGCCCCGTACTCACGATGAAGGCAGCAAGGAAGACTACGCAGACACCTGCAAAAAGCCGGGCAGCTTCCCGGCACGGACAAATCCGGCAGAAAGCGTTCTTCCCTGCACACCGGCAGCGATCCCTTCGAGGCGCTGCGCAGGCTGCGTACCGAAATCGCACGGGCACAGCATATTCCACCCTATCTTGTCTTTTCCGACAAGTCACTGGAATCCATGTGTGTCCTTCTGCCTCAGACGAAAACTGAAATGCTCGCTGTTCATGGCGTCGGCGAGCTGAAATACCAAAATACGGCGAACAGTTTCTGGCGCTGTGCCAGAAGCTCGCCGGAGAGTCAGAGGAGTTTTAAGCTTTTTATGTTTCAACAAAAAATAAATAAAGATACCATCCTTCACTACGGTTCCATGCTGCTGGGCGCAGCAGTGCTGTCCTTTGGCCTGTTCAACGTCCACAGCCAGAGCAGAATCACAGAGGGCGGAATCCTGGGACTTACCCTGTTTCTGCACCACTGGACGGGCATTTCCCCGGCATCTTTTCCTTTCTGCTCGACATGACCTGCTATATCATCGGCTTCAAGCTTCTGGGACCGACTTTTTGAAGAATGCCATTTTTTCCACCTGCTGCTACGCACTGCTGTACCGGTTCTGGGAATTTACCGGACCGTTTCTGCCCTCCTACGCAGATAAACCACTTATCGCCGCCATCCTCGGCGGTCTGTTCGTTGGCATCGGCGCAGGCTTAATCGTCCGCAGAGGCGGCGCTTCCGGCGGAGATGACGCACTGGCGCTCATCCTCCATCAAGTGACCGGCTGGAAAATTTCCCGCTCCTACTTTTTTACGGATTTCGTCGTGCTGATGCTTTCGATTTCCTACATTCCGCTGCGCAACATCTTCTTTTCCCTGCTGACAGTTACGCTGTCATCTGCAGTCATCGAGCTGCTGCAAAAGAGCAGACAGAAAACGTCGGCGGAGGATTGATTTTTACCTTCCGAGCATTACAATTAGATATAGAAATGCAATGATGTCCAAGTGGACAAGAACCACCCCCGAGGTGCCAGCTCCGAGGGTGTTTTGTTCCATCTATCGAACGTCTGTCGCGTATCATTTCATTCATAATGCTCCGCCTTTCCTGCGGTAGGTGTTTTCATGCACGAAATGCTTCCAGCCCTGCTGCCGTATCCGGAAAGAAAATTCCGTGCCGCGCCAGCTTGTCTGTAGGTCGCCGCATCATCAGGTTGCGGACATTACCGCCTGTCGCTTTTTCTGCAAGGGCTTCCTGCCCAAAGGATGCCATCACGCGGCGCACCGTTTCATATATGTCTGCATCGTTGCTGCTTCCATAATTGTAAATGCCGCCCGGCAGTTTCCACGCTGCTTCCATGTTCTTTACGACAAGGGTTACGTCCGTCACACCACGGTGGTCCGTATCCGAAAATTTCCGGGACTGCTTTTGGTTGAGCATTTCCCGAAGCATCGTTGCAAGGTTGCGTCTGCCTTTTGCCAGCTCGTCCTCTGTCAGGCTGTCATACATCCACGAAAGCCGAAGCACTACGCTCTCCGGCTGGTATTTTAAGCAGAGCTCCTCACCCTGCAGCTTTTGTTTCCCGTAAAGTGGCTCCGGCGTTTCGATGCAATCCTCCCGGTGGGGCTCCAGATATGCTTCCAGACTCTCCTGCTCTCCCGTTTTCTGAAATAAACCTGATCCGAGCTGCACATTACGAGCTTTGTTCCTGTTTTTCCGCAGGCTTTCGCAAGGTACTCCGTTCCCAGCACATTGACGGCATGAGACAGCTCCGGTTTTTACTGCATTCTGCCACGTCCGAAATCGCCGTGCACAGTGAAGCAGCACATCCGGGCGGTATTTTTCCACTGTTTTGAATACCGCTGCCTCATCCGTCAGATCCAGGTCTTTGTGGGTTACGCCCCACACGTCGTATTTTTCCCCATAATAGGCTGTCAGACGGCTTCCTACAAAGCCGCCTGCGCCTGTCACCATGATTTTCATAGATTTTTCCGTCTCCATGCGATCCTCGCTGTCTCTTGCGCAGGCTCTTTTTCATGACAACAGAATGCTCACAGAGCATGTATTCTATTGTTCACGACAATAGAATGCTCGCAAAGTGCATTCTATTGTTTAAAAGCTTCTCAGCTCATCGTCATCCCCTGCCGACTTGTCGATCGAACGGATCACGACATAGTAGCCGTCTCCACCGCCGATTTCCACAAAAACTCTGTCACCAACCTTGTGCCCAAGCAACGCTTTCCCCAGCGGAGACTCGCCGGAAATCAGTCCTTTTTAAGGAATCCTGGCGCATTGTCGTCACAATTTTGTAGGTTTCTGTCTCGTCATCCTCTTCAAACCAGACCTCTACCTTATTATTCATGCCGACCTCGTCCGCTGCGGATTCATCGAAACAACCTCTGCCGTTTGATCATCCGCTCCAGGAAACGAATCCTGCCTTCATTTTTGTTCTTGAATTTCTTTGCAGCATAATATTCGAAATTCTCCGAAAGGTCGCCCTGGCCCGCGCTTCTTTTACATCCTCCAGCGCTTCCTTGCGGCCAACGAGCTTTCGGTATTCGATTTCCTCCTGCATCTTTTTTTGATATCGCTTTCCGTCAATTGATTATGCATGATTTCCTCCATTTTGAAAATATTTTGCATATTTTCCTGCTTTTTTGGCATGTTTTTTCAAGCATCCTTTTAAAAAGAATGTGCCTTGGCACATTCTCGCGCCGAGCGCGGTTGCCTCGGCAACCATCTACCCTTGCGCCGAGTGCGCATCCTCGCGGAGCATTTTTATCGTATGGGAACGAAGTTTCCTATACGACAGGAAAGAGACGGAACTCTTTTGGAATCCCGCCTCTGCTTTTATTTCTAATACTAAAATCACTTCCGACGCGCGCACACCATCCTGCCTCACTGCTTCGGTGCAAATCCCTCAAAAATAAAGTAATCGAAGGATCTGCTGCAGGCATCCAGCTGTGCCTGACATTTTACTGTCCATGCAACGGACGGACAGCCAAACAAGTTCCGGCAGATGTTTTTGGATACTGCATGCATTGCACGGCAATCATATAAGCAATGAAATCCGGCTTTGTAAGAAAATTGGTCAACAGATGACGCAGTGCGAAATACTGCGCACCCTTTGTATTATCGTCCCGCTCAAAGTTCATGGAAAGCTGTCCGCGGCAGATATGGGGATAGTTTTTCCGATACCAGACCAGTACCTGCGGATGGAAGGATTCAATACAGTAAATTCCGGTATAGCTGTTTAAAATCTCCTGGGCTTTTTCACAGATCTTGCTGCCCTCTTTATATTTCAGCTCAACGATCAGCGGTACCTTTCCGTCCACTGCCTTTAAAAACATCCTCAAACAGCGGCACTCTCTGGTCGCTTCCATAGATCGGATAGTCCTGCAGTTCTGCATAGGTACACTGGTCGATCTCTTTGTCCACACCACTGATCCGCTTGAGGTTAAAATCATGTACAACAACAACCTTTCCATCTGCAGTCATCTGCACATCCAGCTCAATGCCATAGCCTGCATCCACCGCTTTTGGAAGGCTGCAAGAGAATTTTCAGGCGCGTCTGAAATATTATCATACAGACCGCGATGGGCGTAATACACCTTCGGCATACGCTCCGGCCGTTCACAAAGTCTCGGAGCGATTGCAATTAAATAAGCACCTGCAGCGGTCGCTGCCGCCGGTATCCATTTTTCATCGATATGCCTCTCCTTTGATCCAGTCATCTTTCCGTTTCATTGTCGTTTTCGCAATTCTGAACTATGAAAGTATTTTAATCCTCTACGTCAAAATTTTCCAGCAGATTTTTCTTGCGTTCCGGTTTATTATCGCCGTGGTGCACCATGCTCATGGTAATCATCGCCGCAACCGTAAAGACACAGGCATACGGAAATAACGTCCGATAGGAAACATACTGTAAAAACGCGCCGGACAGAATCGGGGTCACAATCTGTGCCGACATGGAAAAGGTATAATAAAGCCCCGTATATTTTCCGACATCTTCACTCGAACACATCTCCACAACCATCGGCAGGGAGTTTACACTCACTGCTGCCCAGCCCATTCCGATCAGGGCAAAGCCAAGATTGATAACTGCGTGATATTCCGTAAAGAAAATCGCCACAAAAAAGCTGATCAGCATCAGTACCAGACCGCCCATGATCGTCTTTTCCTGCCCACCTTCGCGGAAATCATGCCGATGGGGATATAGCTGATAATCGCCGCTACGGTTGCTACCATCAGGCAGTTGGCAAAGCCGCCGCCCTCCATGCCCCATACGGTACGGGCATAGCGGGAAAATGCTGTCGTCACTGCATTGTATGCGGTAAACCACAAAAAGATCGAGATCAGGATCATCGTCAGACTGCGCTTTACTCCCGGAGTAAGCTCCCCTGTCTTGTCCGCCTTTTGTTCTTCCTCTGTTTCTTCTTCCAGATTTGCTTTCGCAACCTCCTGTGCAAGCTTCTTTTCCCGCACTGTCAAAACAAGAAGTACAACAGCAACCACCATCAGAAGTGCTACGCCCAGAAAGACCGGTGTATAATCCGGTTTGTCTCCGCCCTTTAACAGCAGACTGATCAAAATCAGGGTATAAATACCTCCGACTGCACCCATCAGGTTAATGATCGCGTTTGCCTGACTGCGCAGCGGCTTCGGTGTCAGGTCAGGCATCAGCGCTACTGCAGGCGACCGGTACAATCCCATCGCAATCAGCAAAAAAACAGGCTGATGACAAACAGCACAAAATTTCCTGTTTTATCCGCATGCGGAAGCAGCATCATCAAAACAACTGCGAGTACCGTCCCAACCACAATAAACGGCGTACGTTTTTCCCCATCTGGTATCCGCTTTATCGGACAATGATCCCAGCAGCGGAAGTAAAAATACCGCAAGTACATTATCTGCCGCCATAATTGCTCCGGTGAGCGTCTCATTTAAGTGAAACGTTCCCTGCAAAATCAGCGGGACGATGTTGTCATACATCTGCCAGAACGCACAGATGGACAGAAAGGCAAGTCCTACCAGAAATGTTCTTTTGTAATTCAGTTTCAAAAAAAAAAAATCCCTCCTTTTCCTGCCGCAGCTGTTTACTGCCGCGGCTGTTTCACTGCCGTCCCCAGATCTCCCCGGCGCGAAAGCCCAGAAGCATCAGCTCCAGCATTTTCGGATCGTACTGGCGGTATTTCAGAAAATAGTAGAGTGTATCCAGATAGTTCATAAACGCCTTTTTATCCTGCTCCCGCAGTACCTGGTCTTTGCGGTTTCCAACCAAAAATGCCGCAAGTCTGGAGAAAACGAATTTTTCATTGATAAATGCCAGAAAATCATCCTGCCGCTGTGTCACTACCTGCAGTGGTTTTCTGCGCAGCAGCCAGAATGTTTCATAAGCGATTACCTTTGTTTCGTTGATATGATGGATATGGTGGAATTTTTTCAGTCTCGACACATCCGAAAAATAATCCAGCACTACATGCATCAGCAGTACTTCATCCAGCCGCACCTCTGACTCCAGCTTCTGACTTTTCAAAATTCCATACATTCCTTGTATAAAAAGCGTACCTGCTGCGGATGACATCCTCCGAAAATTCCTCCAACAGTCCGCTATAGCTCAAATACATGCTCGATATGGTTCATTCCGCTGTCCATCCGGCATTTCTCCCTTTCTGTTCCTCCCTGCAGCAGGCGGCAGGCGTTGTTTTCTCTCCCTGCTCTGCAGCCAATCCATCCGATGCTGTCTCGTCCTGCGCAGACATGCCTGATCCCTCCAGCTGCAGAATCTCACAGCAAAGCTTTGTCTGTAAAAAATTGCAGTATTCATCCACGCTCTGATCCTCAATCGTGCCATGCCGGATCCGGGACGTATCTCCCAGCAGGTGCTGGCGGATTCCGCCCTTTCGCGCAAGTGTCAGCATTCGATCTGCGCTTTCATACGCGCTCTGGGGGGATTCCCCAGAATAAACTATCCTCCATGCGACCTCCTTATTCCGCCAGAATGGAATTGATCGCATCCTGAGCGGTCTTAATTTCTTCCAGTTCTACACGTCCAACCTGGGTTTCATGGGTCTCATATTCCCGCCGGACATCCACCATACTTTTTTTTGTCCAGAAAGGCATCTCCCGGAACATCCTGCAGACGTCTGTAAAAAGGACGCCATTTCGTCCCCCATTCCGGCAAGTCGGTTCAACAGCTCCGAAAATTCCGTCAGCATCGGATTCTGTTTTTTTTGTAGGGATAAAGAATGTGATGATCGATTTCTCCCCAGCCCTCTTCAAACAGCGTCCTGACCTGCACCTCCAGGTACATGCCGCGATATTTGAGAATATAGTGCACGGAACGGTAATATTTCTGATCATAAATATCATCGCTGGCGATCCAGTCTGCATAAATATCCGCGAAATCCCCGGACGCATGTGTCTTGGGCGCTTCCACCATGTAGCGGTCGCGGCTTTCGTCAAAATCCTTCAGACAGTCATGCACATACCATGAGGCATGATTTTCAAAATGCTTCAGCAGATATTTATGGAACACCACCCAGTCCTCCCGGTACAGCAAAGTCCACAACCCGATGATGTCTGTGACGAATTTCAGATAATTCTCCTTCGTCAGTTCTTTATATTTCCGATAATTTTCAACCCGTCTGCGGATAATTTTTTCTACCAGATGCCCCGGTGTCTTTATTCTGGTACGATAGGAATGCAAACCGGTCTCGTCTTCTTTATTCTCGATCAGTTCTTTTTAAAAACATATCCCGAATCATGTAAAGCCGTCCACGCGATAGGCATAGTCCTCCGCAATCGCTTCCAGATCCGCCCAGCTCATACCGGCTTCTTCATACATCTTTTCCGGAATGGCATATTGGTTTAGAAAAGCAGTTTTATCTCCCAGCATTGAAATCCCCTGTTGCATCACATCTTATCCATCCGGTCGGAATGAGCAAGCCATTTCTCTCCGCGAAAGCGCAGACCAAAGGCAACTGTTTTGACCGCCCATTCGGTACACATCGCTATCCAGACGCCCTCCAGACCCAGTCCCATCGGGATCGCCATCAGGTAGCCCAGTCCGACACGAACCACCCACATCGTAACAAGAGAAAAGTAGGACGCGTAGGACGCATCACCCGCCGAACGCATGACAGAAGGAAGCACACTGGATGCCCCCAGAAAAAAACGGCATGCTGACTGCCGCAATGATCAGTACCCGGTAAATCATTTCCAACCGTTTCTGCCTGCGCCTGATAAAGCTTTAACAGAATCGGAATACACGGCATTCCGATCGCCAGTGACAATAACACCAGAACAGTACACAGCCAAACCATGGATCTGCCGTAACGGCGCGCCAGCTTTTTCTCTCCTGCACCGATACACTGACCAACGATCGTCACGGCCAGCGTCGCCACTGCGGACGGTCTTGCCGCATACAAAACAGAAAAGATCGAGTTGGACACGGCATTTTGCCGCAACGCTCGCCGTTCCCAGTTTTGCAATGTAAACCTGAACCAGCATCGCGCCTCCGTTCATAAACAGCTGCTCCATTCCACAGGGGATGCCGATCCGAAAGATTTCTTTCTGAATACGCCAGTCGATTCGAAAAACGTGCCTCGGACGGATCTCAATCGAACTTTTTTTAGATATCAGCATCAGGACTGCAGCCATGCCGCCCACCAGACGCGCCAGGTTCAAAGAAAGTGCACTTCCCATGATATCCAGCTTCAGGATATTGATAAATACAAAGCTTGCCACAAAATGCAGGACATTAATCAAAATCGACAGGTGCAGACATTTTTTCGTCTCTCCCAGTCCACGAAATACCGCAAATCCACTCATGTAGACAGATAAAAATACCGCCGAGATCGCAACCCCGATCAGATAATGCTCTGCCTTTACGAGAATCGTTTCCTCCATTCCATGAAACAGGAAACGGATCAGCGGATCTGCACAGAGCACGAGAAGGATACATGCAGCAAAGGAAGAAAGGGGCAGTCCCACGATCAGCTGACCTGCTGCCTCTTTACCCGTTCGGTTTCCCCTTTTCCCTTAAACATTGCGACTACAACGGTATCCACCGGCAGAAATGGCATTGTTGATGGCATATACCATCATATAGAGCGGTCCGACCAGACTGACCGCTGCTACCGACTCCTGACTGGAGGAGCTGATCATCGCAGTCGTCAATACACCGATACCGAAAACGAAAAACGAATCCATGATCAGCGGCATCAGCATCGAAATGATCTGACGTCCTGTCAAAAATCGAGCTTCCAAGTTTTTTGTCCAAAATTTTCGTCAACATGAGTGTACACCTTTCTGTCGGTTTCTCTGTGGAACCTTACGCTGTAGTGCGCATCCTCGTAGAGCATTTCTTATCGTATGGAAACGAAGTTTCCTATACGATAAGAAAGCCCGGTGCAAGTTTCCTGTAAAGCACCGGGCATTTCTGTATGTGATTTTATCAGAGCCACCTAAAAAACAAGTACCGAATTTTATATAAATCCGTAAAATTTCAGAACTCACATTTTTATACTTCAAACAGCAGCGTCACGATTTCGTAAGGCTTTACGGTCCTCTGAATCGTACCGTTTTCTTTAAAATCGCCCTGCGGACGCTCTCTTAAATCGCACTCACAGTAACGCTTCCATGCAAAACCGGGCGTTACGGTCAGCTTGTTCGTGCCGCCGGTAAAGTCGTGGAACCGGACTGCAATATATTTTCCATCCTCTGTCTTCTTGACAGCATCCAGTTCAACGCACTCTTTGTCAAAGCCTACAAAAGAACCTGCAAACGGAAGTTTTACGCTGCCTGCAACGCTGTGCATCGGCCAGTTCAAATCGCTCGCTTCCTGTACGGTGCGGCCTGCAATAAAGTCTCCGGTATGAGGCAGCAGCGCATAAGTGAAGTGATGCTCGCCCTGATCCTGGCTGTGATCCGGATAGGTTGCTGTCTTGATCAGAGTGATGCGCAGTACATTATCCTTTACATCATGACCGTACTTACAGTCATTTAACAGGCTGACGCCATAGCCGTATTCGGAAAGATCTGCGAAACGATGTGCAACGCCTCGAACTTCGCCTGATCCCAGCTTGTATTCCAGTTATTAGAACGACGTACATTACCATACTGTACATCGAACGATCCGTAAGTGGTGCGGATGTCAACCGGGAATGCAGCCTTCAACAGCTGATGGCGCTCATGGCAGTCTGCATCCGTCACGAAATCAATTCTGCGGTCATCTGCATACAGGATAACATCCTGGTCAATGGTGGAATTCATATACTTCCATCCCATGTGAAGCACCAGACGAACCGATCCGCACTCTTTGACTTCAAAACAGGTCAGTCCGTCAATGACACGCATCTTTTTCCTGATAGTAGATCTCGATATCCCATGCGTCATTGCCCATCGGCTTATCTTCAAATACCTGCAGGACGTTGCCGCACTGTCCGGGTGCAAGCACCTCACGGTCATTTTCTTTATCATACAATCTGGAAATCTGACCGGCTTCATTAAACTCAACCAGATAAAACGGAGTTTCAACCTTGTGTCCGTCTACGGTAAATGCCGTATTCTCTGCAGCAGGTGCTTTTTTCAGGACAACCGCAGCGGTGCCCATTGCAGGAACCTCCGGGATTTCCACAAGAAGTCCGCCTTCTGTTTCCTGACTCTTTAATGCCGTGCCGTCCTCCAAATAAGCGCTGTTTCCTGCAGCACCGAGCAACAGAACCGAGCCGCCTTTTCTTGCAAAGCTGTTGCTGTTAAATACGGTATAAACAGAAGCTTCTTCTGTTACGGCGTCTGCAAGGAAGCCTGCTTCCACTTCTTCCCCCTGTGCTGCGATCCATTCGTAATCTTTTTGGAATCCTCATATACTTCGAAGATCGAGGAGCCGGGGATAATGTCATGGAACTGGTTGGTCAGGATATGTTTCCAGCCGGCTGTCAGCTTTTCCTGCTCCGCCAGGGACAGATCATTACCAAGCAATGCACGCAGTACGGTAAAATACTCTGCCTCACGATATAACAGCTCCATCTTACGGTTCATGCGTTTGTTATGCGCATGGCTGGTATAGGTACCGCGGTGATATTCCAGATACAGCTCGCCATCCCAGGTATTGACATAGCGGTCTGTCTTTGCAACCGTTTCCTTCAGCTTACGGAAATATTTGCCTGCAGTAGTCGTCTCCACATGCGGCAGTCCCGGAATCTTATCCAGTCTGCGGCGCTGCTCCAGCATATCACGGTTGACACCGCCGCCGCCATCTCCGTAACCATAGGAAAGCAGCAGGTCGTGATTCATTTCCTTTTCGCTGTATCCGTCCCAGATACCCTTGACGGTACGGGGCTCAATCAGTCCGTTATAGGTATAGAACCAGCTGTCTCTTTTCTCCCGGGCCCGGCGTCGTAATAAAGTGGGTCAGCACTTTGCTGCCGTCGATGCCTTTCCAGTAAAACGTATCATGCGGCATACGGTTGTACTGGTTCCAGCTGATTTTTGTCGTCATAAACATGTCGATGCCGGCTTTTTCAGGATCTGGGGAGTGCCCAGGAATAGCCGAATACATCAGGCAGCCACAGAAATTCCACTTCCTTGCCAAATTCATCCTTAATGAATTTGCTGCCGATTAAGATCTGACGGGTCAGAGACTCACCGCTTGTCAGGTTGCAGTCTGCCTCAACCCACATTGCGCCGTCTGCTTCCCAGCGGCCCTCTGCCACGCGGTCTCTGATCTGGCTGTACAGCTCCGGATAATCTTCCTTTACCCACTCATAGAGCTGGGGCTGTGTCTGCAGGAAATCATATTCCGGGAACATCTCCATCAGGCGCATGACAGTTGTAAAGGATCTGCCGCACTTTTTCTCTGGTGTTTTTGAGTCTCCAGAGCCATGCAGTATCAATATGGGTATGTCCAACTGTGTATACATGGATATCGGAGTGCTTGTCCATCGCGTCAATCGCTGCGTTTAAGCAGTCGTCTGCTTCCGCAACAGATGCATAGAAGTCATCGCTGCCCGGATAGGACCAGTCAATCTTTAAAAATGCACGGTCAAGGGCTGCCTGCAGGTTATGACGAACCGGATCGTTCTCGGAAAGCTCTTCAATCGTCTTCCAGACCATCAGACCAAGATAATACAGGTCGTCTGTCTTTTCATCCAGATAGCCTAAAAATGCGCTCTTTAAGCGATGCTCCATCTCTCTGGGCAGTCCGCCGCCTTCCAGACCGGACCAGAGGCGGAAGGTCAGGCTGACCTCATTTCCACAGATCTCAGGTCTGAAAAATACTTCCTTATGATTGGCATCAACCGCCTGATACTATTCGCCGTTTACAAACAGCAGTGATTCAAACCCGGTGTTGTTGCCGCCGCCTGTCATACCGAAGTCAAACACGCCTACCGCGCGCTTTCCTTCCCATTCTGCTCGGCACCTTCATCTCCCCATGCAGCCAGAGATATAAATCCCTGCCCTTCCAGTCAGAGCCGGTACAGATCCTGTCCCAGCCGGTAAAATCTGTCGGCACATCCGGATTTACCAGGCCGCTTTTGTCTTCTTTTGCCAGAAACGATTCAAAATTTCTGACGTCCCGGTAACGGTATTCTCCCAGCTCCCGGATTCTTCCTTCCAGCTTTCGCTGTGTGAAAAACATGTCCATTGTGTTTCCCCTTTCTTGTTTCCCTTTCCTTTTTCCCTTTTTTATAAACTCCCTATAATTCCCGTTTGCCCAGCCTGACCTCTTCCATATAAAAACCAACTCCTCCGGCAAATGGTCAAACAGGTAATTATGGTCGTTTTCCGTAAGTTGTTTCTGTGTGCTGCCCGGTCTTTTTTCAATCCGTTCCAGCACCTTTTCGCGGGTCAGCTCGACTTCCTCCAAAAGCTCCCGCGCCGCCATCCTGCGCGCCCTGTCCGTAAATGATGACCTGCTCCAGCGCATCGGAGGTCGCTACCGTCACATCGGCTTTTTTCCCGATTTTATGGACGGTTTTTCGATATATTGGTCAGCCGTCTCCGCTTCCTTCGTAAAGACGACGTGAATATTATGATAATTGAAAACGCGTTCCTGCCCGCCTTCCACACGGTAAGCGTCGAAGACGAGGATCAGCGTGCAGCCGTTAAAGCCCTGGTAATCGCACAGAACATCCATCAGGGTTCCTGGCGCTTTCGATATTAACCTTCGAAAGCTCGCGCAGCATTTCCCAGGAAAAAATGATATTATAGCCGTCAACCAAAAGATAGCGTTCCCGCGGCTTGCTCCGATCCGCCTCTGCCGCACGGGAGCGTTCCATCAGGCGTCGTGGGGTGCTTCTTCCCTGTAGCGCTTCTAATAGCCCTTTTTGCTCTTCGGCTCGCTGTTCTGATAATAGGTGCGCTTGAAAATTTCTTCCAGCTCTTCTTCGCTGACAAAGGTTTCCGGCGTCTCTTTTCTTTCCCGGACAAAATATTCTGCGTGGCTGCTCTGGGATATCGGTCGCTTCTTTTTCGTCTGCACTGCCTTTTTCAGACGGCAGCGCAACCGCTTCGAGGTGCATATAATCCTCTACCTGATCCCATGATACCACAAATCCGGCTCCGTGTGCACAAAAAACGGAGGAAGGAGGATTTTCCAGGTCTGCTTCGGATCATAGCCGGCTGCCGCCATCACTTCCTCTGCGTTATGGCACGCAGCATAGCCCCTGCAGCGTACAGAACAGCTTTCCACGGCCTCTGCTGTAGGAGGTAACCTCCTGCTGATAGCCCCGCATACATGCAACCGGCGCGCTTCCGCACAGAATCGCAAATTCCCCTTCCGTCTGCGGCGGCTCAAAGGTACCGTTCATCCGCTGAATATCCGTCATTGCCCGTCCGATCTGCTCCTGTGGAATCTCCAGTCGAAAGCTGTAAACAGGCTCTAAAAGTACGTTTTGTGCTCGCATCAGTCCCTGTCGGAGTGCCCGGTAGGTCGCCTGACGAAAATCGCCGCCCTCGGTGTGCTTGATATGCGCCCTGCCATTTACCAGTGTGATCTTCATATCCGTGATCTCTGCGCCGCATAAAAAACGCCTTTATGGCGCTTTTCTTCCAGATGGGTCAGCACCAGCCTCTGCCAGTTACGGTCCAGCACATCTTCGCTGACAGCTGACGCAAACTGCAGTCCCATGCCGCGTTCCAGGGGTCCAGCAAAAGATGAACCTCCGCATAGTGCCGAAGGGGCTCGAAATGTCCGACGCCCTCGACGGGCGCTGCAATGGTTTCCCGGTATACAATGCTGCCCTGTCCGAAGGAAACCGGCACGCCGAAGCGCTCTCTGATCTGGTTTTTCAGGATTTCCATCTGCACTTCGCCCATGACCTGCGCGCAGATCTCAGAGGAAGCTTCCTCCCAGACAATCGAAAGCTCCGGTTCTCTTCCTCTAACTGCCGAAGATTTCTGAGCATCGTATGTGCATCGCAGTCCGGCGGCAGCTCGATCTGATAGGTTAATACCGGCTCCAGCAGCGGCAGCACCGGTTCCGTTTGCGCCCCAAGCCCTTCTCCTGCATAGGTTTTTGACAGTCCTGTCACGCTGCAGATTTCTCCTGCGGCCGCCTGCTGTACCTGTTCATAGCCACTTCCGTTATAAATCCGGATCTGGTCGGCTTTTTCTTCCCATTCCTGTCCATCAGCAGTTTGTCCCCTCAGGCTCTGCCGCGTAAAAGACTTCCTCCGGTCAGCTTCATATGCGTCAGACGCTTTCCGGTTTCATCCCTCGTGATCTTAAAAACACGTGCCCCAAACTCCTCTGTGTATTCCGGCTCTTTCATCAGCTTCGACAGCCCGGACAATAGCGCATCCACGCCACAGACTTTTAGTGCCGATCCAAAAAACACGGAAATAGCTTTCTTTCCTTTACCAGAAGTGCTGCATCCCCCAGGTCAGCGTATCGCCATCGAGATAGCGTTCCAAAAGGTCTTCCTGACACATGGCGACATTTTCCCAGAAATCCGGGACAGGAATCGGTGCTGCACATGGCTGCAGGCTGTCCGAAGCGTTTGCGCGCATGGCGGACACTGCGTCTGTACCTGTGCCCAAAAGACCTGATGCCGGTGCTATATCTGCGTTGTCTGGCTGCTGCGGCATACTGCACACTTTGATACAATGCTCATTCAGCTGTTTTGCAGCTGCAAAGAAGTTCTGCCTCATCTGTCCCTTCCTGGTCCATCTTGTTGATAAACAAAATGGTGGGGATCTGATAACGGGAAAGCAGCCGCCAGAGTGTCTCCACATGTCCCTGCACCCCGTCCGCGCCGCTGATGACCAGCACCGCATAATCCAGCACCTGCAGGGTCCGCTCCATCTCTGCAGAAAAATCCACATGTCCGGGCGTATCCAGAAGCGTCACGTCAAAATCGCCCAGTGCAAACTTCGCCTGTTTTGAAAAAATCGTAATACCCGGGCCCGCTCCATCGCATCCGTATCCAGAAAGGCATCCTGATGGTCCACTCTGCCCAGCCGCCGCAGCATACCGGTCCGATATAAAATTGCTTCTGCCAGTGTGGTCTTTCCGGCATCCACATGTGCCAGAATACCGACTGTTACCTTTTTGTGCCCAACTTCCGATTCCTTTCTGTAAGATTTCGCGCTGCGTAGATATCTCCACTGCTAAAAAAAAGCCCCGCATATGCGGGGCTCTTTTAGTCATCCTTATGCGATGTGAACGTTAACCGCTCTCAGCTTTCTGGAATCCTTAGGATCGCTTTCTACATCGAAAGTTACCTTCTGGCCTTCTTCCAGAGTCTTGAAGCCATCTACCTGGATAGCGGAGAAGTGTACGAATACGTCCTCGCCGTTTGCATCGTTGGTGATGAAGCCATAGCCTTTGCTGGAATTAAACCACTTAACTACACCTGTGTTCATTTTCAAGTACCTCCTGAATAATTTGGATCAATTGGAGACGCCGCTGCGCTGACTTACGAAATCTATCCGTAAAAAGACTGTCCGCAAGCCACCATAAAGAAAAAAAGGACGACTTTTCAGTACAGTCAGTTCTAAGCTCAAATTGATTCTGGAGCTATCATAGCATTATTCCCCTATTTTGTCAAAGATATTTTGCAGTTTTTTCAATATCGTAGTATGCTAAAAGGAGGTACCAAACGAAACACCAAGGAGGTTACAAAATGCAGTATTTTGAACGTCAAAATGACAGTCTGCTCTTTCGCTTAAACGGAGAAACCGTCATGGTTTCCCCGGGGAGAAGACAGCCTGCGCACGCGGGCGGCATTGTTTAACGAGCTTTCAGACAACAGTCCGGCACTTCTTTCTCCGGCAAAAAGTGAGCCTGTTATCGAACTCGGGAACGTCAGGCTGTAATTACCAACGGCAAAATCCACGCTGTGCTTTCCCTGCAGGACTGGGGCGATGAGCTGCAGATTTCCTATTATAATCAAAGGGCGAGCTTCTGCTGCAGGAAATTCCAAACGGCGGTGCCTGTTTTTAAAGGCACGTCGCTTTCAGTCCCTGCCCGGTGACTCTTTTTTCCTGACCGCATCCTTTTTTCTCTCCAACCCATCAGAAAAAATCTACGGTATGGGACAGTATCAGCAGAAACCCTCAATCTAAAAGGCTGTAATCTGGAGCTTGCCCACCGCAACTCACAGGCGAGCATCCCTTTACGTTTCCAGTCTCGGTTATGGCTTCTTATGGAATAATGCCGCTGTGGGAGATGTCCATTTCGGCACGAATATGACACAGTGGACTGCCCGCTCCTGTAAACAGCTGGACTACTGGATCACTGCAGGCGACACTCCTGCTGAAATAGAAGAAGCTTATGCCAACGCAACCGGAAAATCTCCCATGATGCCCGAATACGGTCTTGGCTTCTGGCAGTGCAAGCTGCGCTACTATAATCAGGAGCAGGTGCTTTCCATTGCCCGTGAATACAAGAAACGGAATATCCCCCTGGACGTCATCGTGATCGACTTCTATCACTGGCCCTACTGCGGTGACTGGCGTTTCGATGAAGAATTCTTCCCGGATCCTGCTGCCATGATAAAGGAGCTGCAGGAGCTTTGGCGTAGAAACCATGGTTTCTATCTGGCCTGCCGTAGATTTTCGCAGTGAAAACTACGAAGAGATGAAGCAGCAGAATATGCTGGTAAAATCCAACTCCGGCGTCGATGTCCAGATGATCTTCCACGGCAATAATGCCTTTATGGACGCAACCAATCCCAAAACACGCCGCTATGTCTGGGAAAAATGCAAACAAAACTACGCGGACCTCGGCATTCACATTCTGGCTGGACGTTGCAGAGCCGGAGTATACATCCTACGATTTTGAAAACTACCGTTACTATTCCGGTACGGTACTGGAAACCGGCAATATCTATCCCAGAGAATACGCGCGGCTTTTCTACGAGGGGCAAAGGGAAAACGGTCAGGACGACATCGTCAATCTGATCCGCTGCGCATGGGCAGGCAGCCAGCGTTACGGTGCTCTGGTCTGGTCCGGAGATATTATGTCAACTTATGAGGACTTCCGTAAGCAGATCTGTGCCGGAATCCATATGGGACTTTCCGGCATTCCGTGGTGGACAACCGATATCGGCGGTTTCCATAACGGCGTTGCTGCAGATCCCGATTTTTAAAGAACTGCTGATCCGCTGGTTCCAGTTCGGTACCAACCTTCTGGCCTGTTATGCGTCTGCATGGTAGCCGCCAGCCCTATACCCCAATTTATAACAAGGCGGGCGAGCTTCGCGAGGAACCGGAACCGATAACGAGGTATGGAGCTATGGCGAAGAGGCTTATCAGATCATGACAAAATTCATCCATGTCCGTGAGCTGATGCGAGACTATACGAGAAGCCTCATGCAGCAGGCACACGAAAACGGTCATCCGGTGCTCCGTGCTCTGTTTTATGAATTCCCGTCCGATCCAATCTGCTGGGACATCAAGGATTCCTACCTGTTTGGATCTGATCTTTTAGTCGCACCGATCTGCCATGAGCATGCAGTAGACAGACAGGTTTATCTTCCTGCCGGCGCATCCTGGACAGATGCCCGCACCGGAGTAGTTTATGAGGGCGGTCAGTGGATCATGGCGGATGCGCCGATGGATACGCTCCCCGTGTTCCTGCGCGACGGCAGACAGGACTACCTGATCGGAGAGATCTGATACAGCCACCACCGTTAAGAAAGGAACTTTCAACCAATGGATACCAAAAAAAGACCCTTTCCAGAACCTTCAGGAAAGAATGCGCAACGCCCTTGCTGACCACTCGATCCGCGCGTTTCAGGAGCTTTCCAGCTCCACGCGGGATCTGATGTCCTGCTATCGCTGCGCGATTATGGAGATTGAAACGAAATTCCGCGTATTAAACGAACGCTTTTCCTCCAGCACGACCGCAACCCCATCGACAGCATCCAGAGCCGCTTAAAGTCCCCCGACAGCATTCTGGACAAAATGCTTCGAAAAAAAGCTGCCCTTTACCCTCGAGGCAATTGAAAACAACATCTTCGACATCGCAGGCATCCGTGTCGTCTGCTCCTTTGTGGACGATATTTACATGCTCGCCGACTGCCTGCTGCAGCAGGACGATATCACGCTGATCGAGCGCAAGGATTACATCAAAAATCCGAAGAGAAACGGTTATCGCAGCCTGCATCTGATTATCGAGGTGCCGATCTTTTTACAGAATGAGAAAAAATCATGAAAGCGGAGGTACAGCTGCGCACGATTGCCATGGAGTTCTGGGCAAATCTCGAACACCAGCTCCGCTATAAAAAAGACCTGTCACCCGAGTTAATGGAGCAGACCTCCTACCAGCTGAGCGAATGCGCACGCTTAAGCTCTGTCCTCGACGAGCAGATGCAGGCGATCCGGGATATTATTGAGAAGGAAGAAGATTCGTCCGAAAAAAGCGACAGCCCTAAAAAGCCTTCCGACCTACTTTCCCGTCCGATCTTAAGTGCGCTGGAAAACTATGCCCCGAAGACAGAATAAGGAGGATACTTATCATGTTCAGCAGTCGATTATGGCAGCTATTTTTAGACTCTTTTTCCCAAAATCCTGCTCCCGGGCCTGACGGCAACCATCCCGCTGACCATTATTTCCTTTTCGCTGGCGCTGGTGATCGCGGTGGTTGCGGCCCTCGTGCAGTTTGCAAATATTCAGGGGCTCAAGCAGATCGCCCGTTTTTATATCTGGATTTTCCGTGGAACGCCGCTTTTGGTACAGCTGTTCGTCGTGTTCTTCGGTCTGTCCAGAGTCGGCATCGTCCTGGATCCGTTTCCCGCTGCAGTCAGCGTCTTTTCTTTAAATGAAGGCGCTTACTGTGCAGAAACCATCCGGGCGGCACTGGAAGCCGTTCCGAAGGGTCAGCTGGAAGCCGGTCTTTGTGCAGGACTTTCCTATTTACAGACCATTTTCCGCATCGTGCTCCCCAGGCAATGCGTACCGCATTTCCGCCGCTGTCCAACTCCCTGATCTCCATGGTCAAGGATACCTCTCTGGCAGCCAACATCACCGTAACGGAAATGTTCATGGTAACCCAGCGAATCGTTGCCCGTACCTACGAGCCGCTTCTTCTGTATCTCGAAGTCGGTCTGATCTACCTGATCTTCTCCACCGTCCTGACAAAACTTCAGGCTGTCGGTGAGAAAAACTCGGTTCCTACGGACAGAAAGGAGTCTGACCTATGCTGGAAATCCGAAATATTCATAAATCCTTTGGCAGCACTCCTGTCTTAGGCGGAATCGATCTGGACGTAAACCAGGGAGATGTTATCGCCATCATCGGTCCGAGCGGTTCTGGCAAAACCACACTGCTGCGCTGCCTGAATTATCTGGAGCACGCCGACGAGGGCACGATGGTCTTTGACCAGGAAACCTTTGCGATGAATAAAATTTCCAAAAAGGACATCGCCCGGCTCCGCAAAAAAGACTGCCTTCGTGTTCCAGAGCTATAACTTATTCGCCAACAAAACCGCCCTCAAAAACGTCACAGAGGGACTGATTGTCGGCCGCAAAATGCCCAAAGAGCAGGCACGTGAAATCGCTATGAAGGCGTTGGAAAAGGTCGGGCTTGCCGACCGCAGCGACGCTTATCCGGCACAGCTTTCCGGCGGTCAGCAGCAGCGTGTCGCAATCGCGCGTGCCATTGCCGCCCAACCGGAAATCATCTATTTCGATGAACCGACTTCTGCCCTCGACCCGGAGCTGACCGGTGAGGTCCTTTCCGTCATGCGTTCCCTGGCAAACGAGGGGATGACGATGATCGTGGTCACCCACGAAATGAGCTTTGCCAAAAATGTTTCCAATAAGGTCATCCTGATGGAAAACGGGCGTATCGTGGAACAGGGACCTCGAAGGAGTTTTTGCAAATCCGAAAGAAGAACGTACCAAAGCATTTTTACAGTCTTTTGACCAGCAGTAATCCGGCGCTTTACCTGTCCGGCTGCCGCTGGCAGGAATATCAGAAAGGAGTTATTTTTTATGACTTTCAAAATCTATTGTACTGCTGCTTTCCGGCTCCATGCTGGCAGCGGCTGCTTTAACCGGCTGCGGTTCTGACAACACTGCAGCAGCTGTCTCCAACACAGCAGGCAAAGACCTGTTAGACCAGATCCAGGCACGGGGCAGCATCACGGTTGCCATGGAGGCCTGGGCCCCCTGGACCTATCACGATGAAAACGACGAGCTGGTGGGCTACGACGTAGAGGTTGCAAAGCTGATCGCAAATGAGCTCGGCGTCGATGTAAACTTCGTCGAGGGCGAATGGGACGGTCTGCTCGCCGGCCTGGACGACGGCCGCTACGACATCATGGTAAACGGCGTAGGAGTTACACCGGAGCGTCAGGAAAAATACGATTTTTCCACACCTTATGCCTATAATAAAACTGCTGTCATCGTCCGCAGCGACTACGACGAAATCCATTCCATGGAGGATTTAAAGGGAAAACACACTGCAAACACCATCAGCAGTACCTATGCGACCCTTGCGGAAAAATACGGTGCAGAGGTAACGGGCGTCGATGACCTGAATCAGACCATCGAGCTTTTACTTTCCAACCGAATCGATGCAACCCTCAACACAGAGGTGACCTATTATGACTACTTTAAAGGCACATCCTGATGCAAATATCAAAATTGCCGCTTTGTCTGATGAGGTAGAAAAGGTTGCAATCCCCGTCCGCAAAGGGCGACGATACAAAGACGCTGCTTGCAGCCATCAACGACGCACTCGCAAAGCTGGACGAATCCGGCGAGCTGACCGCATTGTCGGAAAAATACTTCGGAACCGATATCTCGAAGCTGGAAAACTAAATCACCAAAATTCAATTCAAAAAGCTCCTGTGCATATTCCTGCACAGGAGCTTTTGATTCGTAGGGTGTATTGTTTCGAAAGTTTATTCGTGAATCTCCAACGGAAGTCCGTCGGGATCTGCAAAAAATGTCATCGGTTTTCCGGTAAACTCATCGGTACGGATCGGCTCTGTCACAATTCCGAGGCTGTTTAACCGCACAACCGTATTCTCCACGCTCTCCACAAAAAATGCGAGATGTCGAAGTCCCCTGTGCCTCCGGATAGCTCGGACGCTTGGGTGCATCCGGCTTGATAAACAGCTCGATCTCCTGCTCTCCGCATTTCAGATCGATCTTGCAGTCTGCTTTGTCTTTCCGGTGGTTTTCCCGGATCACCGTAAAGCCGAGCAGATCTACATAAAAATGTCTGGAGCGCTCATAATTGCTTCCGATGATGGCAACGTGATGGATTTTTTCGGATAAAGGGACCGCTTTGATTGCCAGCTGTCCGGTACGCTCTTTCAGTACGTCTGCTGCCGCCGATGCCTCCTGCGCACTGTCTGTCAGGGTCGGAACGATTTCTTCAAAAAATTCCATCCAGCTCGTCCTGGGTCTGATAGGTTCCCGTCGTCAGGATCACAAACAGATCCTTATCCGGCAGCACAACGCCGAACTGTCCGAAGGCGCCATCCGCACGGAAGGACCCGGGTGTCCTGCACATCCAGCACTGAAATCCGTAGCCGTAAGCCCATTCCTTGACGTGTCCTTCCGCATCTCCGGCAGTCTCGATCTGCTTGGTGCAGGCAAGGTTAAACCATTCCTCTTCCAGCAGCTGCCTGCCTTCCCAGCGTCCACGGTTTAACACAAAATAAATAAAACGCGCCATGTCCTCCGTCGTCATCCGCATACCGCCGCCAGCCATTTCCACTGCTTCCGGTCCCGGGCACTTGAACAGGTCAGAGAGGTGATGCCGAGGGTTCCAACAGACGGGGCTTTAAAATTCCGTCACATCACAGCCTGTTTTTCTCTTCAACACAGCCGCCAGCATATTTGTGCCCGCCGTATTGTATTTATAAAATGTTCCCGGCTCGTGTAAAAACGGGTGCTGTAAAAACTCCCGGATCCAGTCGGGGATTCCATATCTATTTCTGTCTCATGTCCGCAGCTCATGGTCAGGAGATGCCAGAGGGTGACCTTCTGCAGATTTTCTGACGGCTCCTTCGGCAGAAGCTCCGGAAAAAAGATCCACTAACCGTTCCTCCAGTGACAGGATTTTTTCCTGTCGTGCAAAACCCGATTGCCGTTGCCGTCAGGGTTTTGCCAAAGGAATACAGCGGGTGGGGCAGCGTCTGGTGCATACGGCTTCCACCAGCCCTTTGCCGCACATTTTCCATGCCGCACCACCATAAAGCTGTGCAATTCGATGTTCTTTTTCTCCATCCGGTCCAGGAACCGAAGAATTCCCCCGGAACTGATCCCCAGCGATTCCGGTGACGCATCCTGAAAATAAGACATACCCCATTTCCTCCTTTTTTTAGATGATACACCAAAACCGGCTTCCCTGTTTTCGGAGCCGGTTTTGGTAATACACATCAATTCAGACCCGTTTCAGTTCATATGCACGGCGGTGCCCAGACCGATTTTTTCTGCCTGATCCAGTGTTGCCTTCCATTCAATGTTCGGATTGGAATCTTTGAAATGATCGTGATGGCAATGCCATCCCGGTTCTGCCAGATGTTCTCCAAGCTGGCTGTTTGCGATCGGAGTCGCCTGCAGGCAGGCATCCGCACACGCCTGATCCAGTGCAACCGGGTCAAAGCTTGCGAACATTCCGATATCCGGAAGGATCGGCGCATCATTTTCACCATGGCAGTCACAGTTAGGGCTGATATCCTGTACCAGCGCAATATGGAAGCAGGGACGGTTCTGACAGACTGCCATCGCATATTCTGCCATCTTCCGGTCCAGAAGCTCGTTTGCACAGCTGTTTTCATTATAAACCGCGTCAAAGCTGCAGGCTCCGATACAGCGTCCGCAGCCCTTACATTTGTCGTAATCGATAACCGCTTTTTTGTTCGGATATGTAATCGCGTCGCTTCCGCACTCATGTGCACAGCGTCTGCAGCCGCGGCATTTTTCCAGATCAATGGCAGGCTTTCCGCTGGTATGCTGCTCCATCTTGCCGGCACGGCTGCCGCACCCCATGCCGATATTTTTGATGGCACCGCCAAAGCCGGTGGATTCATGTCCCTTAAAGTGCGTCAGGCTGATAAAAATATCCGCATCCATAATTGCGCGTCCGATCTTCGGTGCAGGACAATACTCTGCATTGAACCGGTACTTCTACCTCGTCCGTACCCCGCAGACCGTCTCCGATCAAAATCTGACAGCCTGTTGTGATGGTATTAAAGCCGTTTAAATTTGCACAGTCCAAATGCTCCAGCGCATTTTGCGGCTGCCGGGATAAAGGGTGTTGCAGTCCGTCAAAAAAACGGAACACCGCCCTGTGCCTTGCACAGATCTGCCACTGCCTTTGCATAGTTCGGACGCAGAAATGCCAGATTTCCAAGCTCGCCGAAGTGCATTTTAATCGCGACAAACTTGCCGTCCATATCAATGTTTTTGATGCCTGCCGCGAGACAGACCTTTTTTAACTTATCCAGCTGACTTGTACCAACCGGACACCTGAAATCCGTAAAATAAACTGTTGATTTTCCCATGCTTCCCTCCAAATTTTAGCTATGCATAGCACGACACGTGCTATTTTTCTGCCTTGAAGACATTTTACCATCTTACATCAGGAAATCCAATGCACTTTTCAAAAATTTGTCGGGTGACGCCACAGCCTGTAGTCCTGTTATTCCTCGTTTTCTCCCGTATCGGAAGCAATGGCCTGATCTATGAGCTTTTGCAGCGTTTCCGCCTGATTCTTCTCCGTAATAGCGCCCACGATGGGATCCCCCACGATATTGCCCTTCCGATCTACTACATAGGTAGTGGGGTAGGCATAAATGCCGGTGGTAAATCTTCCCGCTTCGCTGTCTGAGTCAAAATACACATTCTGATACGTAGCGCCTTTCTTGGCCAGTACGTCCTTCGCCTCGGAAATTTCTGCCTCATTCCCATCCAGCGTAAAGGAGTTCACACCGATGAGTGCGCCGTTTTCTCTGCAAGCTCTTTGTTCAACGCATCCAGTTCCCCGAGCTCGCCTACACAGGGGTTGCAGGTGGTAAACCAGAAATTTACCACGGTTACTGCATTACCGGAAAACAGCTCGTCACTCTTGACCGGGTTTCCGTCCAGATCCTTGCCTTCAAAGGCAGGAAACTTCGCTACACTGCTATCCTCAGAGGGAGCCTGCTGGGTACTGTCCCCAGGGACACTCGTTTCACTGTCCATGGATTGCTCCACGATCTCAGGATATTTTGCTCCAGCTCCGTCAGCTTGTTTTCTATCTCGCTGATCTTTTCAGCAGAGGTTTTGAGCAGCTCATATTCTTCGTCCGAAAACTGATCTTTGACATTCTCTATCGTGTCCAGCAGAAAATCTCCGTAGTTTTTTCCGTTTTCCAGCATGGCTGTACCCTTGTCAGCCTCCATGTAGACCTTTTCCCACAAATCGGTATTCTCCGAAAGGATCTCGTTTTCCTGCTCCATCAGCTTTTTATACGTAGAAAGTGCCTCCTGGGCATTTTCTGCTTCCGCCGTCATCGTAACTTCATTGCTGCTCTGATCTGCATTCCCGTTGTTCTTTGCGCCGCAGGCTGTAAGAGAAAATGCCAGCAGTACAGTCAGTCCCAGTTTAATCCATTTCTTTTTTTGTTCATTTTGATTCCTCCATATTTGTTTTTTTGTAGTTTTTTTTTTCGTTTCATTTGCAGCCCGTCTCCAAAGCCGTAGCGGAAGCAAACCGCACCGGTAGGACAGGCTCGAACGCACATCCCGCAGCGGATGCACTCTCCATGATTGGGTGTTTTTGTCACATCCACATCCATTTTGCAGGCTCTAGCGCATTTCCCGCAGGAAACACATTTGCTCTCGTCCACCTTCATCTGAAAAAAGGGACACCCGGTTCATCAGGGCATAAAATGCTCCCAACGGGCAAAGCCATTTACAAAAAGGGCGATAAAACAGTACACTCAGTACAAGGATTACCATCAAAATGGTGAATTTCCATGTAAAAAGAGAGCCAAGTGCCGCCCGGATGCCGGAATTGGCAATAGACAGCGGGATCGCCCCCTCCAGCACGCCCTGAGGACAGAGGTATTTGCAGAAAAAGGATTTCCCATGCCTACATCGTTTACAACCAGTGCCGGCAGTAAAACCACCATTACCAGCAAAACCACATATTTCAGATAGGTCAGGGGCTTCAGCTTTTTGTGGAGAGCTTTTTCGTTGGAATTTTATGCAGCAGCTCCTGAAACCAGCCGAAGGGGCACAAAAACCCGCAAATAAAGCGTCCCAGCAATACTCCCAGTAAAATAAGAAAGCCGGTTACATAATAGGAAAAGCGGAACCGGGAGGAGCCTGCCACTGCCTGAAATGCTCCAATGGGACAGGCCGGAGGCTGCCGGACAGGAGTAGCAATTCAGCCCCGGTACGCAAACCGTTTTTCCTTTGCCCTGATACAGTCCGCCCTTGATAAAATTCGGCAGATGCAGATTGGTCAATAAAGCTGCGCCTGCCTGGATCCAGCCCCCGAAAACGGGACATAAGCTGTGATACACCTGAAAATTTTTATCCAATTCCCACACACTCCAGACATAATTTGATGGCTTTACTCAGTACCGTCGCTGCCTCGCCTCTCCAGACACCAAAGCACAGCATTGCAGCTCCTGTGATCAGCAGTGCGATCTGCGCTGCGATTTTTTTCTTGTAACGCAAATTTTTATCATCCTTTCTTTTTTTACGTTCTGATCATAGCACAAATCAGTTAAAGTCTCTGTTAAGAATGAAAAATTAACACAAACTTTATCTGCTTCTGCTATAATTATGGGAAAACAATCGCTATTAAAATAGGAGGATTCTTATGCACCTTTTGGTCATTGAAGATGAGCGCGTCCTGTGCGAGACAATCGTCCGCAGTCTGCGGCGTCTGGCATACAGCGTGGATCACTGTTACGATGGAGATAAGGCACTGGAGCTTCTTGGCACAGAGCGGTATGATCTGGTTCTGTTGGATCTGAACCTGCCCGGTAAGGATGGCATGACAGTACTGCGCACCTTTCGTCAAAGGGATCGTAAGACCCCTGTGCTGATCCTTTCCGCCCGCAGTGAAGTGAAGGATAAGGTGGAGGGATTGGATGCCGGAGCCAACGACTATCTTTCAAAGCCCTTTCATTTAGCCGAGCTGGAGGCCCGCATCCGCAGCCTGACTCTGCGGCAGTTCACCCAGCAGGATGTGCTGCTGACCTTCAAGGCTCTGAGCTTCGATACCCGTTCCCGCACCGCCACCGTTAACGGACAGACGCTGGCCCTCACCCGCAAGGAAACAGGCATTCTGGAATATTTAATGGTACATCAGGGATGTCCGGTGAGTCAGGAGGAGCTGATGGAGCATGTCTGGGACAACAGTGTGGACAGCTTCAGCAACTCCATCCGTGTGCATATCTCTGCCCTGCGTAAAAAACTGCGCGCTGCATTAGGCTATGACCCAATTCGCAACCGCATCGGCGAGGGCTATCTGATGGGAGGTGACACAGATTGAAAAAAATTTCCCTGCAATGGCGCATCACACTGATGACTGCTCTGCTCATCGGCATTACCTGTATCGCCATGAATCTGCTGCTCTGCTCCTCCGGCATCTATTATATGGATTCCATCGCCGACACACTGCAGGGTAGCGACAGGATCCTCCTCGACGAGGAGGACACCATAAGCTTTTGACCCACAGGTGGCAGCGCCCGATGGCGAGCTGACGATCCTTATTGATGGAGCACAGGGACGCTTTCGCACAACAAACTGGTATATCACGGCGGTGGTGACGGCATTGAGCGGCATTCTTGCCTACTTCGTCAGCGGACATGCCCTGAAGCCCCTGCGCAGCTTCGCCTCCCAGACAGAAAAGGTGCAGCTGAACAATCTTGCAGATATCCGGATCAACGAAAATGTTCTGCCGGAATTCAGACAGCTTGGTCACTCCCTGAATCAGATGCTGGACCGGTTAAACAATGGCTTTTCTGCCCAGAAACAGTTTACCGGCAACGCTGCCCACGAGCTGCGCACACCCCTGGCGCTGATGCAGGCCCAGCTGGAGCTTTTTTGTGCAGAGCATCCCGACATGCTGCCGGAGACGGCAGACTTCCTCTCCCTGCTGCAGGAGCAGACGGAGCGGCTGTCCCAGATGACAAAAACCCTGCTGGAGATGAGTAATCTGCAGCAGGTAGAACGAAACGAATCCATTCAGCTTGCTCCCATGGTGGAGGAAATTTTCACAGACCTTACGCCGCTGGCGGAGAAATCCGGCATCACTCTGGAGCTTGCAGGTGACGGTGTTATGACCGGCAGCGACGCACTGATCTATCGTATGATCTTCAATCTGACAGAGAATGTGATCAAATACAATCGTCCAGACGGTTCTGTACAGGTCTGTATCACCCAGGGCCCGAAAAGCTTCTGATCCTTGTTTCCGATACGGGACGGGGAATTCCGGAGGAATATCAGCAGAGTATCTTTCAGCCCTTCTTCCGTGTAGACAAGTCCCGCAGCCGAACCTTCGGCGGTGCCGGTCTTGGTCTTGCGCTGGTATGGGAGATTGCAGCCCTTCACGGAGGCTCTGTCCGGGTTGCAGAAAGCTCAGACAGCGGAACCACCATCGCTGCAGAGCTGCCACGCTCCGGCAATCATGCAGCAGATCCCAAAAAGAAATTCCAAAACGAAATGCTTTAGAAATCATGAATCAAAACGAACAGAAATGAGAGGAAAACATGATAGATAAAATGCTGATCCGTGGAGCGAAAGTCCACAACCTGAAAAATATTGATGTGGATATTCCGCTTGGAAAAATCGTGGGAATTGCAGGCGTGTCCGGCTCCGGCAAATCATCCCTTGCATTGGGTGTGCTCTACGCTGAGGGCTCCCGGCGCTATCTCGAAGCCCTCTCCACCTATACCCGCCGCCGCATGACCCAGGCTTCCAGGGCAAGTGTGGATGAAGTCCTGTATGTTCCCGCTGCACTGGCACTGCATCAGCGCCCCGGTGTGCCGGGTATCCGCAGTACCTTCGGCACAGGAACAGAACTGCTCAACAGTCTGCGCCTGATGTATTCCCGTCTTGCCAGCCACCGCTGTCCTAATGGACATTTCCTTTCTCCGTCTCTGGCTGTAGCCGCAGGAAAAGAGCTTGTCTGTCCGGAATGCAGCGCACATTTCTATGCACCGTCTGCAGAAGAGCTGTCCTTTAATTCCCAGGGTAGCCTGTCAGAGATGCGGCGGCACCGGGATCGTCCGCACTGTGAATCCGGATACACTGGTGCCGGATGACTCGCTGACGATCAACGAAGGAGCTGTTGCCCCCTGGAACAGCCTGATGTGGTCCCTGATGACAGACATTTGCCGGGAAATGGGTGTGCGCACGGATGTGCCGTTTCGGGAGCTGACAAAACAGGAAAAAGGAGATCGTATTCCACGGTCCTGCTGTGAAAAAGCACATTCTTTACCGTCCGAAAAAATCTGACTCAACGACTTTGCAGAACTGGATTTCACCTATTTTAATGCCATCTACACCGTAGAAAATGCCCTTGCCAAGGTCAAGGATGAAAAAAGGCATGAAACGGGTGGAAAAGTTTCTCAAAGAAGATATTTGTCCGGATTGTCATGGCACACGCCTGTCTGCCGCTGCCCGTGCGCCGAAGCTGCAGGGTATTTCGCTGGATGAAGCCTGCGCTATGACCCTCTCTGAGCTGGTCGTCTGGGTAAAAGGCGTCCCCCAAAGCCTGCCGGAAGAAATGCGTCCCATGGCCCAGAGTATCTGTGAAGCCTTTCAAGGTACCGCAAAGCGGCTGATGGACTTGGGACTCGGCTACCTGACCCTTGATCGATCCGCATCCACACTCTCCACCGGCGAGCGGCAGCGGATGCAGCTGGCTCGCGCCGTGCGTAACCGCACCACCGGCGTCCTCTATGTACTGGATGAGCCCTCCATCGGTCTGCACCCTTCTAATATTGTGGGGACTTACCGGTGTACTGCAGGATCTTGTTGCTGACGGAAACTCCGTCATTTTAGTCGATCACGATACGCAGATTTTGAAGGAATCCGACTGGCTCATAGAAATGGGTCCGGAGGCCGGCGCAAAAGGCGGTCACATCATTGCGCAGGGCAATATTTCCACCATCGCAGCAGATCCTGCTTCCCAGATCGGACCGTTTCTTTCCGGCACAGCGAAAGCCAGACTGCGCCCCTGCATCGAAAAGGAAATGCTCTTTACAAACGGCAGGATTCACCTGTCCACGGATCGGATCCATACCGTAAAGCCCCTGGAGGTCGATATTCCAAAGGACGGCTCACAGTTGTCACCGGGGTATCGGGCCCGGCAAGACCACCCTGATACTGGAGAGCCTGATTCCTGCACTGCAGGCAAAGATCAGCGGCAGTGCACTGCCTGCCCACATCCGCGCAGTCGATGCCGACGGCATTGCACACGTCAAGCTCATGGACGCCACGCCCATCGGCATCAACGTCCGCTCCACTGTGGCAACCTATGCAGGCATCCACGACGAGCTGCGCAAGCTTTATGCGAAGTCTCCGGATGCCAAAGCCCTAGGCTACAAGGCCGGTGATTTTTCCTACAACACCGGGATGCTCCGTTGCCCCGGCTGCGACTGGAACCGGCGTTGTCAGTCTTGATGTACAGTTCCTGCCGGATGTGAACATCCCTGCCCGGACTGCCGGGGCTCCCGCTACAGCAAGGCGGCTTACGCAGTAAAGCTCCCCAATAAAAGCGACGCGCACATTTCCTTACCGGAGCTGATGGATATGGACGTAAACACCGCCATCGACTTTTGCAGGGATATAAAAAGCGTCAGCCAGAAGCTGGAAATTCTGAAGCAGCTCGGACTCGGCTACCTGACCCTTGGCGAAGAAACGCCCGGACTGTCCGGAGGCGAGGCACAGCGGCTCAAGCTTGCCAGCGAGATTGGAAAGACCCAGGAGCATTCCGTATTCGTCTTCGACGAGCCCTCCATCGGTCTGCATCCGCTGGATGTGCAGGTTCTGCTGGGCGTCTTTCAGGCGCTTCTTCATCACGGTGCGACCGTTGTCGTCATTGAACACGACCTGGATGTGATCAAAAATGCGGACTATGTGATCGACATGGGGACCGGGCGGCGGCGAAGCGGGCGGACAGATCATAGCCAGCGGAACGCCGCAGGAAATAAAGGAAAACCCAAACAGTATTACCGGGAACTATATCTCATAAACCTCGTTCTCGAGGTGGCTTGTCTTTCTCAGCTGGCCAGGATTTTCTGAGTGCCGCGTAGGAAATCAGAAAATCCGCAGGCCGGCGGCTTTTACCGTCTTGGGACTGATTCCCCGATTGAGTCTTTATATGGAGATTTCGATTTAATTTTGTCTGTATCCTGCTACTCCTCTTACCTTATAATTTCCCATTTTGCTTTTCTCGTTGTTCCGTTCTGTACCAATCTACCTTTTTTCCTGTAAAAAGCGAACATTCGAGAAATCGTTCTTTTGATACACCCATTTTTTTCCGCATAATATGCCTGTGTTGCAGATGGATTTTTCTCTATAATCTGCAACAGGTTTTTCTAATGTTTTATCTGTTCCTTATTAAGCGGTACTTTACCGCCATTAGTGCCACTTTCGTTGCGATTAACGCCATTTCCGGCATTACTAACGCCATTTTCAACGCCACCAATGTCATTTTTGGCGTCGTTGGCGTTAATCGTGGCGTCGTTTGTATCAACCTGACCTCGATAAATATTGATACGCAAATCAACTTCGCCACCAATAAACTCCGGCTCCCGCAGTCCGGCAGCTTTTACTTTATCAATAATTCTCGGAATACCGCTTCCCCAATGCTCAATCAGGTTCATATAAGCAAACGCATGGGCAAGGGCTTCATTTCTGATTTTGGAATAACCTTCTTTCATACGCTCTATCGTTTGTCCCATTGGCAGCTTTCCTGGAGAAGTAATTTCCAATCGGTTGTCATATACCGCAACCTGTATCGTACCATGATCCAGATAACTACGATGTACCATAGCATTGATAATCAACTCACGAATGGCATCCGGTGGAATCTCATAAACATCCTGCCGATAAATTCCCACAATGTTAGCACCCAGATGAATATTTCTCAAAACAAACTGAAATGCTTCCTCTATCTGCTTCCAAAGCGGACCGGTATATTCTCTACGGTCAACAAATACCGCTTTCGTTGTACCCTTGAACACGCCACATTGCGTTGCAACATGAAGTCCACCGTTGCCTGTCAAAATAGCAAAGGCATTAGATGGATAATCTTTTCCCTCATGCTCAATCAAAACCCCCAGGAACGCAGCTGCTGTCTGCCAACATCTTTGATGGATGCTTTTTTTGCTCCTCATTATGGGCATTCCTGACTGCCTGCTCCTTCATCGCTTTGCAAAGAGCATCAATATCTTCATCCGTGATATCCAGTCCGTTACACAAAGCCTGATCGTAATAGCGGTTACTTCCCTCAAACAGCAGCTCCTTTACCATATACTCGTCGGCAAGGCGGGTAGTTCCAGCAACACGGACATATACGCCACCATCTCTGCCAAGGGCTTTGATATAATATGGGCGCTGTCTGCCCTCAGAAACCTCTACCACAATAACCGTCTTACCATCAACCGTCTGTAAAGTAATATCCGGGATGATTGCCGGTTCACAGCTGTCTGATACGGCATTGGCAATGGCATCCATTTTCTTGAACACATTTTCTTTGTCAAAGCCAACAACCTCTCTGGTTTTATCGGCAATTCCGAAAATGATTTTTCCTCCGGTTCCATTTGCAAAGGCAACCACAGACTTCATATATTTGATGCTTTTCTCCGGCAGGTTCTCTTTAAACTCTACATTCTTCGATTCTCCTGCAAGAATTTCTTCTATGGTCATTGTAACACCTCGCTCTCCATGGCAGCTATTGCAACCATTCATATTATAAAATACCCACAGTTTTCTTATTTTCCACTTCAAAAATCAACTCATTCATCAAGTCGTCCTTAATATCAATCAAACGGGGTTTGACCGGGGTCTGGCTACTGGCTGCCCCCTTTGCACCTGGCCACACTTGGATATAATCTGCACACCCGGAACATAATCGCAACTTTTGAAATAACGTACCTTCGAGGAGCTGCTGGATTAGCTCCTCTTTTTTCAAATTCCCTTTTTAGCTCCTTTTCTTACGACTACTATCCGTTTTACATCTGCATGTGATAGAGCTTCACTTTTTCCTCGAACGGCAGTCCCGGATCAATGCCGACTTCTTCCCACATCACACCATACGGTGCGCCGCCATCTGTATATCCAGCGATAAAAAAGCAAAACGACCATCGCAGTCCTCATACAGTTCTGCCAGCCGTTCCCCGTTCTTTCGCTTCCCGCTCCATTCTCCGCTGTCGAAAGCGCGCTTTCTTTCGCTCAGCCTTCGTCAAATTCTTTTTCTTTGCCATTTGCGGAATCTCCCGGATTTTTTGCTGATGACTTTTTGTTGCATTTTTCGGTGCTGTCAGCTCATAGCTTAAAAAAGCAGGTCTTTGATGGCATCATCCAGTTCCGGATTTACCAAGCTGAATACTGAGCCACTTCTCCTTATTCATGTGATAGGCCGGAAAATAGCCATCCTGCCCGCGAAGAGAGCCTATTAACAGCGGATCACTTTTCACATTAAGTACATCAATGATGCCTACCTCCGGCAATCCCAACTTATCAGCAGATACTTCCAGAACTACACCATACCATTTATTATTGTCGTTGTGCCGCAGCACTGCATTCCAGTCATGCCAAGGGTATTCCGGCTCCGTGCCGTACTTCTGACGTATCCATGTAAATAATTCTTGTCGTGTCACTCCATCGCTTCCCCGCTATTTTATGTGTGGTTTGTGCAACAACCTGTTGCACAAATTTTTGCCTCAGATAACTCTCCACGCTGCATCGACATCAGAAATCATCCAGCGCAGCATCTATCTTCCAGCCGATCAATCCAGCCTCAGATTTCTTCTTGGTTGCTGGAATCCAAACCACTTCGAACCGTTTTTCTTCTGTGAACAAACCTTTTACCTGAATTCTTTCCGGCTTGTTGTTGGTCAATCCCACTGCAATTCTCGTATCTTCAAGGATTTGACAGATAGCCTTTCAATCTTGGTCATGACACTTGACCCCTTTCGCAACTCAATCAGACACTGAATCTGACCCATGACCTAGCAGCAATCATCCTCATCCTTTGATTTAAGATAGAATCATTCACTCCTCATACCATTCCTTATAGACCAGTATCTCAGATGCAATCATTTCCGGATAAAGAGCATGATATCGTCTGCAAACCTTCTTGAACAGATTCAGCATTCTATCATCATGGCATACATCAAGCATGTAATCCAACAAATGTTCCACTTCCTTTTCAGATGCCTTTTCTACAATAATGCTACCCACGAGCGGTTTATAGTAATTATATGACAACTCACTCATATCTTGAATTCGTTCTACAATCGCCTTTGTATCCATATCCATTTTGGTAACATCCTCTCTGAATCTCAGCCCCGTCTGCACTTCCCACTGCATCCTCCATTTCTACAAAATTCAGAGGCATATGACCATGACAGCGTAAATGGAACATCATCGCCAGAAATCCGAAACGGTGTTTCGGAAATTCGTCTCTGCCAGTTCAAATGCGACCGGCTTTGACCGCAGTCTGACCGGATCCGACCCAGGATTACTGTATAACTTCTTATACCCTTCCAAAAGTTACTGACACATTTTTTCTCTTTCACACAGTATATTACAGCTGATTATACTTCGCTGCACTTCCCTTTGCTTTTTCCACTGGATACTTTGCCTCATTCTGTGCCATCTTCATATTGATGATTTCATCTGCATCCAGCCCCAACTTGTCCAATAGATTCTGGCAATAAACCATGACATCCGCTATTTCCTCTTTTACATGCTGTAAATCATATTCCTCATCATTCCATTGAAAACATTCCAGAAGTTCAGCTGCCTCAATCACAATTGATTTTGCAAGATTTGCCGGAGAATGGAACTGATCCCAATCCCTATCCTCTGTAAATTTTCGAATTCGATCTATTGTTTCCTGTTTCATATTCAAATCTCTCCTATTATTGATGATACATATTTTCTCAAATTGTCATCGCAAATGTACAAATATGTTCCCTTAATTCCTCTCGTCATAAGTACATAATAAATATGCTTTATGTATTCTAACAATTCTTCCTTCGAAGCTGTTTTTCTACCATTTTGATCATAATAATTTTCAGGTCTAACAATTATTTCTTTGCTTTCAGGATCATAGCCGATCTCATTCCCCATAATGACAAATCCATAATTCAAATCAAAACCTTGTATTGTATGAATACATCCAACTTGCTTATCAGCACCTTCAGAAAGCACCCAATTCTCTAATCTATAATTCCATTGCTTTTAACACCATCCAATTCCATATCGTAAAGAGACTTATCCTTTTTACTCTTCCACTCCCAGGCATATCCGCAATCATGCGTGACAAAGTAAACTCATCCTCCAGTTTTTGCTGAAGATTATTAAACCTGTTAAAATCACTCATTACTTTGAAATCATAATTTTCCAAGCAAGCTTGTTGATTACATTTTCCAGAAAGAATACTATTCACCAAATTAATATAATCATTTCCACCATTTACTCTCATTTGTGTAAGTAAACTATAATACGTGACTAATCTGCGATTCTGTTCCAATTTCATTTTTCATCAAATCGCTCTATATTAATTCCAGATGGGCCAACTACCTGCATTTTATCATAAAACAAAATTGGGCAATCGCACTGTTGCATAATCAATCAAGTTCGTCACTTTCGGTCGTCAACCCCAGTGCCTTACAATTCGCCTTAAAGCTGGCTCTATTTACAATATTTTTATATTGGTGCAATCTATGTGCCTCATCAACAAGTAAAATATCGTAATGTTGCTTTACAATATCGGAAGGTCCAATTACATCTGTCGCTTTTAATCCGTAAATACTTCGAAACACTTTAGACAACGTTTTCCGCAAGGATGTAGGAGGAACAACAAATCCTATGTTTTATCCTTATATTCTTCACTATCACGAAGTAACTTCATAATATAAATTGCTACAATAGTTTTTCCACTTCCCGGCATACCATTAACAACAATTGCCTGATATGGATTTTGTTTAATTCTCTGCGTTATTTTATCAACCGCATCTCGCTGATCATCATTCAGTTCCTTGAACGGACTATATTTAAATAGATCTGAGTTTTCTATTTCTTCAATTGAATGCTTAGCTAATTTTTCTCGTTGTAATTTATGACAAAGGATATGAAAATTCACGTCATATTTTTCTTTGTCAAAGTATTCCTTATCCGCAATTCCGGCATTTTTATTTGTAACAACAAATTTTCATCTGCAACAATATACTGAATAAGTTTTGACTCATAATCAAAAGTTACCGACTGATTGAACTGTTTCGAATAGATAAAATGTACTTTATCAAATATGGATTTTTCAACAGACATGTGATGTTGATTCATACGTGTTTTTACATGATTTGATTCACCAATATAAGCCTCTTTCCCATTCTCTAAAATATAAAGCATTGGCCAATTCGTAAGATAATTTTCCGTTCCATATTCTTGATTTTTAAAATCGCCCTCAATAATTTTAAACATACACTAATCCTTCTTTTCAAACCAGAACTTAAGGTCATCTATTTTCTGCTCGGTCACATTTCTTTTTTATATCTTTTCCGATATTGTGACACATTCCATTAAAACTTAAATATATGCAGAACGCCACTTTATACTATTTGCATCTAATAGATTATCATTATATGTTAACTTACTCTCCCATACTCTGAAATAATTTCAATACATCTCAATTTGACCGGGGTCTGCCCCCTGACCTCTCATCGCTTCCCATCCCGGCTTCAAAAGAAATATTTCATTGATTTTTCTGCTGTTTATCGTGATAATCGGCAAGAATCTTATCCAGTGTAATAGATTTCATGCTGGTAATCACATCTGTTTTTCAACTCTTCGTAGGTATCATCCAGCACTGACTGAATCTTCCTGCCCACAGGGCAAAACGGCGATGGTGACGAATGAATACCGATCATTTTGTCAATGGCATCCGGTTCCACTGCTGTACAAACCGATAAAGTGTTATCTCTTCAGGTTCTGCTGCAAGAGTCGCACCGCCAGTACCGGACTTCACATACAGAACACCGCTTTTTTTCAGCGCACTGAGAATACCCCTGATTGTCACCGGATTGCAGCCGGTAGAAAGCGACAGCAGTTCGCTCGTCACTTTATTCTCTGTTCCATATTCATGGATAAAGATCAAACAGTGAATTGCAATCGAACATTTGTTACTGACATGCATAATCTTTGCCCTCCACTTTCATATTAACATAGTACCCTCCTGCTGTAAATATTGACACGACACCTCACGACTGCTATACTGATATTAATATTGTAATTCTATTTTTACAACAAAGGAGTGTTTATAATGAAGTGCTATCAGATTCTTTTCAGTCCCACTGGCGGAACCGAAAAAGTCGCCGCTGCAATCACTCAGAACTGGCCGGGAGTCCAGACGATTGATCTTTCATCTACCTCCACAGATTTCGCATCGTTCTTCATTGAATCCGATTCACTGGTGCTTGTCGCCATGCCGTCTTTTGGTGATGTAGCCCCACAGCTGGCAATTGATCGTTTTGCTCAGATCAATGGAAATCGCGCGAAGTGCGTTCTTGTGGCAGTATATGGGAATCGCGCCTATGGGAGTACGCTTGTTCAAATGGAGGATACTGCAAATGCCGCTGGCTTTCAGGTGATTGCCGCCATTTCTGCCATTGCAGAACATTCAATTATTCACGAATATGCCGCAGGTCGTCCCAATGCAGAAGACTGCAAACAACTCTCTGCATTCGGTACCAAAATTTTGAAAAAGTGCTATCCGGCTCCCCTGGCTGTTCCAGCCATTCCTGGTAAGCGTCCTTACAAAAAATCCAGCGGCGGATTTGTTCCCTCTGCTGATTCTCATTGCACAAATTGCGGTTTGTGCGCGGAGAAATGTCCTGCTCAGGCGATTTCCAAGGACAATGGCAAGGTCACCGATAAATCCAAGTGCATTTCCTGTATGAGATGTGTCTCAATCTGCCCTGTTCATGCACGCAGCGTTAACAAGGTGATGGTTTCTGTTGTGGCATTAGCTATCAAGAAAGCCTGTTCCGTCCAGAAATCAAATGAACTTTTTCTATAAGGGGACAAACCTTTGGATGGGTTTTGCCCGGGGTCTGACCCCTGGGTTTTAAGCCAGTTGTTGCAAACGATTAACCTTTTCTGTATTTTTGTTTTTCTGCCGCTTCCGTCCTGATAGATCAAGCCGTCTGTAACCATGCGTTTTTAGAATACGGCTGGCCGTTGTTTGGCTGACATCCAACAGTTGATCCACATCGCTACGCACTACATAGCCGTTTTGGGCAATCAAGTCCAGAATCTTTTCTTCATTGGATTTACGTTCATTAGGCACGCTATCAGTTGCCTTAACGGCATTTCTATTGGGGAGTGTAATTTTGAAAGCGTTGTTTGTCACTTCAATTTTAGGTTCTACCCTGTGCCTGCGTATGCTTTCATGATTTTGGGCATACCGGTTGTAAGCTTCAATCAGCTGTAAGCGATAGAAGATAGCTGCTAATTTCGGATTTCTGCAAACGGAAAGTCCTAGCATAATGTCATCAAAGTGATTCCGGCAGGCAGACCGCCCACGGATACGAATTCGATTCGATCATCATAGATACTGACAAGGGTGCTGGCACTAAAAAAGAATAATCTCTATGCACCAGAGAATTCATCAATGTTTCTCTCAGCGCGTCCTCTGGATAATCTTTGGTATCAGTTCGGTATAGTCCCTCAAATGTGGCCTTGGTTTGATTGTGCAGATCGAGATAGGCATACAAATCCTCCATCTGCTGAAACAACGAACCGGTAAACTCACGTCTATCTTGGAATACGCTCTGATCAACACCGGCAAAGGTTGCAGCCTTGATGGTACTCGGACATTGTTCGGACAGAAGCAACGCTACATTGGAGTAAATGTCGTCCGAGGAAACCATTCCCAAAGTCTGCATCTTAGCAGCATCATAGGGAACCTTCCTCTTGGCAAACTGTGCTTCAGCTGCCTGAAATGACAAATTCTGCTCCAAAGAGCGCATGGTTTCAAAACTGTCGCCATCGGTTTCTTTAATCATTTTCGAATGGCAGTATCAGAGGCAGGATCTGTAGATGTACCATTGCGGACATACACGCCGCTGGGCTTTAATCCCTTACTGCCCAGATAATAGGGACGGTCTGTACCCTCCTGAACGATCACGGCGATAATTTGTTTATCATTTATCACCTGTGTCTCGTAGTGGACAAACATCGTAATATCAGGTTTGATGGAATCCCGAACCATATTATTTATTTGCAAAGGTAACACGGTCGGCACTATCCCACCAATCACCGTACCATTGTCCTCAACACCAATGTAAAGAGTGCCGCCTCTTGTGTTAGCAAAGGCAATCACCTCTTTGCAAAAAGGTCTGCAACAACCGAAGACTTGAGTTCGATAGTTTCGCTCTCAATAAATGTCATAAGGCACACCTCCTGTAGTTTTCCTAATCACCATTATAATCATTGTAGTCATTATAGTCATTTTTGTCAATTTATATTCATGTGGTGATTAGAAAACCTTGACACTCTCACAGGTGAAAGTTTGCCCGGGGTCTGACCCCGACCTTCTATTATTCAATCCTCCGTCCTATCAAAGCGGCATCGGTGTCCGGGCGATCAGAATGATCGCCAGAATCGCGCCCACAAATGCCGCAGCCCCTATGACTGCCAACACCTTTTTGCCGAACTTTTTTCTTCGCTGCCTTGCAGATCAGCGTGGCGCAAGCCACACAGACAGCCGCAGCCACAAGTGCAATGCCCAGCGTTTTCCCATAGCCAAGATAGTTCATATAAGATTTTCATGTGATCATCATCTCCTGTTCGTTAAACTAGAATTTGCGCGAGAGACTGTATTATGTACGATTTCTAATATGTTTCCATTTGCCCACATAGCATATTATAAACCCAAATCGCTCATAAAACGACTTTAAGCATTCTTCATAAACCACTGAAATCATGTAGATACGCTTTTTCTTCAGATATTCAATCATTTTATCCATCAGGTCTGTGCCAATCCCTTTACCTTGGTAATCCGGGCAAACCATTAAATCTTGAATATAAGCATCTAATACCCCATTTGATACACTATCAATATACCCAATCAGTTTATCATTTTCATAAACTGCAATATGGTAATACGATGTCATCAAAGGGTTTTTATACTCTTTTTCCATCCTGTTCCAACCCACAGATTCACGCAAATCTGCCAATGCTTTTACAGACACTTTTCATTAAACTTGTACATCATTATGTTTTTCCTCATCTCCTTATTGTGAAATATTTATATCGTTAAATTTGAAGTTGCTTATTAAACCTTTTTAACCTTAACCAACAACATCATAGGTCTACGCATTTCATCACACATTCCCGGCATACCCATCATATCTGCCGGAGGCATTGCTTCCTCAATAGCCTCAATTTGAAAACCACATTTTATAAGTGGATTCAATATCTGCGTTAATGTGTGGTGCTGTTTAATTACTCGTTGACCAAGAAAATTGGTTTCTCTTTCGCCTGTGTAATAGTAATTGTCGATTGGCCAATATTTAGGTTTCCCATTTTCATCATAAATCCAATCCTCATTAACACCTGCGGTGAAAGTCGGATGTTCAATATTGAATAGGAAATACCCACCTACTTTTTAATGTGCAATACACCTTTTGATAAACATTAGCTAAATTTTCGATATAGTGCAGTACCAGGTTAGAAACAACTAGGTCATAAGTATTTTCAGGATAAATGTATTCTTCAACACCGCAAACTTTATACTTGATTTTGTCATCAGAGTTATCAGCTACTGCTTTTGCAATCATTTTTTGACTACTATCAATACCAAGAATTTCAGTAGCTCCCATTTTGTGCGGCATATTTGCAATGCCAACCGTAACCACATCCTAAATCCAAAACTTTTTTCCCTGTAATTTAGGGAATAACGGTTTTGCAACTGATGCCACTCTCCAGCAGCTTTCAGACCATCTTTTTGTAATTCTGTTCAATAATTGATTTATAGTAGTTACCAAAGTCAGCAAGTGAATTAACAATTGGAAGCATTTTTGTTCCGAGTTCCGTTAATCCGTATTCAACTCTCGGTGGCTGCTCATGGTAATCGTGGCGATATGCCAGTCCATCACTCATCATTTGCCTTAAACTATCCGTCAAAACCTTTTTGTGAAATACCATCTATACTTCGTTGTAGCTCATTGAATCTCCATGGGCGCTCTTTCAAGTTACGCAAAATCAGCAGTTTCCATTTTCCTCCGATGAGAGATACTGCTGTTGCAACTGGGCATTCCGGTAATTCTTCTTTTGCTCGCATAATTCTCACCTCCGAGTCTATTGTAACACATTCATTTTTGAGTGTACAGTTATAAAAAGGTGCGTACTTGTTTTTGTATGTGTCTCACACTATACTAATACCAAGCAACCAGAAACTACAAACCAACTATGGAGGTATTATTATGACAAATTACACAAAAACAACTATTGGAAAGGAAAACCGAATTGAACTGCATGAAAAATTGTCTTTAACAGGTGCAGAAATCAGTTTAAACGAACTACCTGCAGGAGCAAATGTCCCATTTGTTCATTCTCATAAAGAAAATGAGGAAATCTATGGAATTCTTTCAGGTAACGGCAAAGCCATAATTGATGGAGAAGAAATCAGCCTTTCAACTGGAGACTGGCTAAAAAATCGCACCTGCTGCAAAGCGTCAGTTTTTGCATCCGATATTTCCGGAATTACTTATATCTGCATACAGGTAAAAGAAAATTCTCTGGAACATTTTACAGCAGAGGATGCCGTAATCGGCTAATTTAAAGTATTTATTTACAAAAATGCACATTTCACGATAAACTAAGAACTGTGCATTTTCATGATAGAAATAATCTACGATCACCGGATGTCCCTGCGGGACTCTGCCATAAGGCATTTCATTATCCACAAAGGCACAATCATATTTCTTAGCCATTTTCTCAGCTTTTACTTCAAGTGCTTCAAAGTAGCTGCGGTTATGCTTGTTATAGATCTCGTCGTAAAGTGGTACAAGATCAGGATATTTTCCGGCGATATAATCCATAATTGTCTTTTTTGAAACCGCCTCGAAGATTGAGATTTTCGAGCCAGAACAGATCACACTGATCCTTTTACCCGCTCAAAGATGGATTCAAAATCCGTGATGCCGGGGAATACCGGAGATACGAAACAGACTGTACGGATCCCTGCGTCATATACTTGCTTCATAGCAGCGATGCGCCGCTCAATGCTTGAAGCAGAGTCCATATCGTTCTTGAAATTTTCATCCAGTGTGTTGATCGACCATGAAACGGTCACTCGTCCAAGGTTCTTCAGCAGATCAATATCCCGTACCACAAGATCAGACTTTGTGCAGATCAAAATATCTGCGTCATCCGATGACGATATTCATGTTTTGAATCTGATCTTTGATACAAATACTCATGATTTCTGCCACTCCTCAAGATTCTTTCTGATACGGTCGAGGCATTCCTCAAACTGGGTAATTTCTTCCTCCGAAAAACCTTTGTAGTAAATACTGCCCATTTTATCAGATACAGAATCGTATTCGTCTTTAAGGCATGTGCTTTTTTCAGTCAGAAACAGGAGTGTTTTCCTTTTGTCCGTTTCAGACTGAACACGTCTTAGCAGCCCTTGATTTTCCATTCTTTCCAGCATCGTAGTAAGAGAAGTTATCGCTAATCCACATTTAATCGAGAGTGATCTGATTGAGATTCCATCTTCCTGCCACAGCACATAAAGAATACGCCCCTGGGCTCCGTTAAACGCATCAATATTCTTTTCGCTGAGAATCTTCTCAAAGATTCGATCTCCAAGTTGTTTTATTTTGGTAACAAGAAATCCGCCATTCATTTTCACACAAAAACTCCTATATAGTATTATTTTATCAAATAATACTATATAGGAGTTTTACTGTCAACAGTTTGTATGTCTAAGTAGAAGTAAATTCCGAGTTGTTAAACTCTTTCTCTGTTCCATCTTCTTGCCCTTCGGACAAGAAGTATCCCTCGCTCTAAAGAGCTCGGTCAATTCCGAGTTTTTGAGTTTGACGCACGGTCTGCCCCTTTGACCACGGATGCACGATGAAGGCAGCCGTCCACACCGCCGCTCAAAAGAGAACTGTTGGCAGCATTGACGATTGCGTCAACGCTCATTTTTGTAATATCGTTTCTGATAATCTGCATCTTCTCTCAATGCCAGTGCCACCGGTTTTGACCGGGAGTTTGACCCTGACCTCTTCTTAAGTTAAAGAGAAACTGCACCACAGCCTTGACGGGCCATCGTGCAGCGATTTCGTTCACCTGAATTTTGCTTTACCGATACACCACTTCAAATTCTTCCAAGACGCAATCTCCCTTTTCATCGAAATCCAGACCAACGGCCTTATAGTCTGGAGTAAAGCTCTCCGATGCACTTCGCGCCATTTGTTCAGGCTTCGGTTATCTTCGCCCTCTTTGAAAGCGTGGTCTGCACTGACTTGATTGAACGGAACAACAGATACTTTTTTGTATCACGGATGATACACGCCGCCTCCTCATTGTCAAAAAAAGAATCACACTGTATGTCCCGACTTCCGGCAAGTTTTCACCATCCAGTTCATAGGCGAGCTTTGTGCTTGCAGTTGCAGTCTTTATTCCGGCGAGTACAAGATTCGCAAAGTTCGTCAGCAGCCGCACCGCCGCCGCAAAACTTCCATATATCATGCCGTGTATTGCAATTCGTATTCGTTGTACGGCAATATGCCTCCCACATCATTTCCCCAGTCATTCAGACTTCCTCCTCTGTGCCTCCACAAATCTTGAAGTATCTTCCACTACGCCTGTAATTTTTATGCTGTCAGCCTCTACATGGCAGCTGTAGCAGACGATCTGGACCCCCTCCCTGGCAGCCTTCACAAGTGCTTCCTTAAACTCCGGCTGTGCCGCTTCGTTTGGCATTACCCGATGAATTCCATTCATCTGAATCACAAAAGGCAATTGAGCAATGATAGCCTTCCTTTGCTGCTTTTGCCAGTTCATGCAAGTGCTTCACGCCTCGCTCCGTTGGTGCATCCGGAAATAATCCGGTCCCAGATGCAAATCATCTGCCAGCGTGCAGCCCTTTACTTCCGTCAGGAATCTTTCCCCGTCTCTTTCCATATAAAAATCAATTCTGGATTCCCCATAGGTATATTCTGGCTTCACCAGCTCGTAGTTCAGACTCATTAACTTCTGCTTCATCAAAGCGTTCGGTGCCAAACTGTCGATATTCACCCATTTTAGCTTTGGTTTGTATACAGAAATCAGATCATATGCCGTTTTTCGATTTGGGTTCAATGTCTTCTGCAGTGTTACCTTTGCTTCCGGCATCAGAAGTTCCTGCAAACGCCCCGTATTTTTTTCACATGAACAAGCTCCGTCTCCCCGTCAATCAGAACCTCCGCTGTGAAACGATTGATTCTGCGGACAAATATCCCTGCAACTGTATTCTCATAAATGATTGTCGTATTCTGTTTCACCATACATCTTCCTATTGCTCATCATTCAGACTTTCCCAGAAGGCTTTGACCGGGGTCTGACCCCCGACCTACCCGGACCTAGTTTTTAACCTGCTTCTTTTGCAATTCACGAATCAACATCTCAACCTGTACTCCTGTAAGGAACGGTGTTTTGATTGTCGATGCCCAATAAAAATTCCGCTTTAAAATTGTTTTATCTCATTCGGAGAAAGCGCAGGCAATGCTTTGACATCTCCATTGAAATTTTCCGGCACAATCATTCTGACACTATGATATTTTTCATCACCCACTTCCGTTGGTGTGTCTGTGATAATCTGTCCGACCGCAATAATTCCTCTTCCTTTGGAGATAAAAAAGAGCATAGTCACTTTGCGGAAGCTGTCGATATACCGCTTTGCATCTCCATATGCCGCTATTTTGTTTCCAAAAATCATCTCAGACTCATTTGTATCTGAATACGAGATATTCGTATCAAACATGATTCCCTTACACGCAGAGAACTTCAAGCGATTATTTTCTATTTCTGTCAGAAACTTCACCCAGTATAAAACATTTTCCGGAATGATATGAGACTTATCCGGATTGATCGCAAACTCATAAATAACCGTTGGATCTGCTGCTTTCACATTTGTATATTTCTGTGCATTCTGAACGTTTCCTTCTGTTGTAAGCAAGTATACTTCACCATTCAGGCTGGAATAGTCATCTGTATTGAGACTCACATCGCCCTTCTTTACCTGAATGTAAATATGCTTTCGGTTCAGGTCATTTGGGTCAACCAAAACGCACTCATATTTTGGTGTAGCAATTTTATTTGTCGATGGAATGCAAACGTAGCCTTTCGTATCATACAGCCACAGCGCAAGTAAATCTTCAACATCTTCCGGCTGAAGCAGGCTGTAAAAATGCTTCTCACATAACGAGAGGGCTGGATCGGGATAATTGAATAGATCCAGTGCGGAATCGTGGACACGGTTATACAGCATCTGACTGTATGCTTCTACTCCATTTTTCTTAATTCTCTGGATTGCAGATCCCATAATAAATGATGTTGCCACAGCACCAGGAACGGATTCTTCATCTGCCTTATCTGTAGCTGGATACCAGTCTATATTGGTCAACTGATTCGCTGCATCAATCTGTACCGCATCTTCACGAAACACCCAGGTGCTGTTCGACTTAACTCTCGCAATATAGTATTTTCCTTCATTTCTTGAGCGCATCCATAGAAGGTCTCCTTCTTTCACATCCTCTACCATGCGGCATACACTGTCGAATGATTTATACTGAGTTCTTGCCAGATTACAGTAATCCAAAAACGTATGTATCCCAGAACGTTCCGCCTGGGTTAATTCCGCAGGCTCCATCCCATTGCTGCGACATGATTTTTCAAGCAATAGTCGGCAATATTTGTGCCTCCTGTATTCACCTGCAATCTCCATACTGCCATCTATTACCATCCTTTTCTGAAAAATCACTTCCATTAATTGTGACCTGACCGAGTTTGACCGGCTTCTGACACCTGATTCTCTTTGCCGCGCACTCAGCTTGAACTCCGGGAGCATTTTTTCCGCGTCGATCGCCAGCACGAACATCAACACCCGCAGCGCGTTCACCGGATTGACAATATCAAGAACATAGGTGTCCGTCATATGGAATATTTCTTTTGAAATCACTGCTACCTGCTCTCCTGCTGCCCCGGTAATGGAATAATCCCATTCCAGAAAGCTGCCCTCTACATGCCAGCCACAGCAGTCGATATCATAGCGGGGTTTGAAAAAGGACAGCTCCTTGCTGATACATCCAACGTAGCTGCTGCCCTCATACAGTTCGAACTTCGGCAGCCAGGTCAGGATTTTTTCTTTGACCGTCCCCAGCTCCAGTCCTGACGCATCGAAGATTTTCAGGCAGTGTCCCCCAGGAAAGCTGCCCTTTTACCACATACACTGTATTGCCGTCTTCATCGTAAATATCATAACTGTCAAACCATGAAAAAAATCTCTGCCGAAATAACAGTTTCATACCTAAGCTCCTTTCCGCTGTTTCTCAGACTAAGATGTCTTTTGTCCTAAAAAGCTGCTCCGTCCAGGCTTTTTTTTCAGAAAATCCGGTCAGCACCGTTTTTTCTCCGACTACGAGCGGACGCTTCACGAGCATTCCGTCCGTCGAAAGAAGCTTTAGCTGTTCTTCTTCGGACATTTCCAGCAGTTTATCCTTTAATCCCAGCTCCTTATAGAGCATTCCGCTCGTGTTGAAAAAATTTTTTTCAGCGGCAGTCCGCTCTTTTCATACCACGTTTTGAGTTCCTCATAGGTTGGATTCTCTTCTTTGATCGCGCGCTCTTTGTACTCCACGCCGTTTGCATCCAGCCATTTGAATGCTTTCTGACAGGTGGTGCATTTTTTATAGCATAATACTGTTATCATGTTGTTCTCCGTCTTTAAATGTTTTCGTCATAGGCTCCTGACACGGCTCACGTCCGCACCCGAACTCTGTTTCACTCCAGAAAATGAATCCGCTCCGGATGGAAGCGATCTTCCTGCGCGCGGCTTTCCGCCGGATATCCGAGCGCAAACAGGGGAAAATACCGCCACCTCTTTTGGCAGCTCCAGCAGCTTATGGACTTCCTCCATCAATTCTTTCATCGGAGCGATTCCGATCCACACACCGCCAAGCCCCTGTGCATCCGTTTCAAAGCCACATGTTTTCCTGTGCAATCGAAAGGTCAATCTGCGCAAAATCCGGAGCAATCAGTCCTTCCTTCCGATATACAGGCACGATTACGACCGGCGCGTTCGCTGCACATCCCGCATAGGGCGTCGCTTTGGAAAGCGCTTTGATCTTTTCCGGATTCGTCACCATAAAATTCCCACGGCTGCTGGTTGCACGCGCTGGGTGCCTGCATACCCGCCCGCAAAATCTGCATCAACTTTTCTTTTTCCACATGTTTGTCTTCATACCTGCGGACACTGATTCTGTGAAAAATGCTATCCATCGTTCCTCCTTCTCCTGCTGCTGCATGTTTGTATATCTATAATTGACAGATCCTCTACGACGGATTTCCCCATCGTTCTGAAGCTATTTTTACCATCTTATAAAATGAAATCCAACGAATTACTGTTAGATTTGTCTATTTTGCATAACAATAGTAATAATTATCATTTCGGTTCGGAATCTCCGAAAGTATTTCATCGGCTTTTTCGGATCACTTCTCCCGGAACATTCAAAAACTGCAGCGCCGAACGAAGCGTCATTTCCGAAGTGAGCAGGTTTTCTTTCTGTTCTGCACTCCATTTCTGTGTCGTTTCTTCCACCAAAATCAGCTGGTTCAGGCATTCCACCGCCATCTGGTTTCCTGCGATCGTGGCAAGCTGGCAGTCCACCGACAGGTACGGATCTTTATCCTTCGAACCCTGCCCGGACACCGCGGGCTGCTCATTTCCCCGGATGTAAACGCACCGAACACATCCTCCAGCCAGCTGATGCTGTCCTCCACCCAGTGAAGCGTCCGACTGCAAAGCTCTGCCGGATCGGCAATCGACGTTCTCGCCGTAGAGAATCCATGGGGACCGAATGCATACAAATGCAGCTCCGCAGAAATTCCGTTTTCATACAGCGCTTCGACAAAACGAAGGCTGTTCATCGCCGATACTGTGGTATCCGTTCCTGTCGCTGCGATAAAACAGGGACAGGTCTGACTGTCCACCGCCTTGTCTGCGCCCGGCGCACCCTTTGCGCAGATTGCTGCCAGCCCTTCTAAAATGACCGGATATGCCAAAATCGCCGCAGCCGGACGGTGCTTCGCCATCGTCGCTGCGCACGCTGCCAGATGTCCGCCTGCCGAAATCCGATGACCGCGATTTTTCCGGAATCAGATGCCACTCCTTGGCATGCGCTGCGATCAGCTCCATCGCCTGATCATAATCCTCAAGCGGGTTCGGCCACACCGCATTCTCCCATCCTACGGAATACCGTAACACAAACGCATGATAGCCTGCCCGCAGATACTCCTGTGCCACCGGGTCTGCCTCCCGATCCGAGCAGTAGGCATACGCCCCACCCGGAAAAATAACAACCGCCGGACGCTTTTTCGCACGCCAAAATTCCTGGCTGTCGTCCTGCAGATATGCTGTAAGCGTTACATTCCGTTTCTCATTTAAAATAAATACCTGACTGTCCATAAAACCCCCGTTCTGCAGAAGCCACTGTAAAATAGGCTCCTAAAAAGGCATATCACGGTCTGACCCATGATTACTCGGCCTGATTCCTTATGAGCCACGCAAACCCTTTCGCTGTCCGGATTCCGGCATCTTTGAAGTGATTTCCCGGATTCCATTCCAAAATCGTTCGGATTTTCTGCATCTTTAACAGATTATACCCTTCCCGGATACAGTCCCCAACGGTTGCCATCAGCGGATTTCTGGTTCTTTTCTTCACGGTTTCCCAAACTCAGATACACCGACTTTGCTCTCATATCGTGTTCTTTCATATATTGCAGAAATCCCGGAAACCAAACGGACGGAGATACTGCTGCAACACCTGCAAAAATATCCGTCTGATATGCTATCCAAAGAGAGAATAATCCCGCCAGCGAATATCCCCCGATATAATACGTTTTTCTGCGATCCACACATTGACCTAAAAGAAATTGCAGCAGCTCCCCGCACCATCTCCGAAGCCCTCTCTGCCAAAGACTGCAGACGCCTCCCAGGGCGAAAGATCCTGATTCCAATTGTCCACTTTCACCGCAATCAACTGAAAGTCTGCCTTTCCCTGTTTTCTGATCTCGTTTAATTCCGTCTCCATCTCCTCCAGATCATGATCGTCTACCGGCTGAATCAGAACTGTGGAAGCGGAGAGATTTCCGTAGTGAAATATCTGCATCGCGTCCTCCATTTCTTCTCTTTTGCACTCTTCCTGCAAATACACCGTCAGAAAGAGCAAATAAACTTGCCCACCAGAAAATAATCCGTGCTGACATCCAAATTTATCAAGATAGCTCCACCTTCTCAGTCGGCCAGAATTTTCTGAGTGCCGCATAGGAAACTAGGAAGTTTGCAAGCCAGCCTGCACAACAAGCTCCACCCGCATTGTTGCCACATATCCTGCCAGTGCCTGCGTGCCGAAGGGATTTACCACTGCCTGTACAATCATCATATCGATAGACTGCTGGAGAACCGATGGAACAGCAATCTGAAGCATGGAACACAATGGTTTTCATTTTGCCATACTCCCTGGCACGGAAATAATGGAATAAAAGTTTTGATCGCTATTGTTGTATAAATTTAAACTCACATTCCATATCAGGATTTCTTTAATTCTTCCCTATACAATTCGGTTATATATGCCGGACCATTACACCAAAGTTTTGTTTTTTCTCATCATACAGTGCTTTTCCTGTCCTTGAACATAGAAAATCTGTCAATATCTCTTTCCTGTCCTTGCCTGTCTCTTCTGCGATTTCTTCTGTCACCATAGCGATAAGAAGGTCGATTGTATAATCCAGTTTTTCTTTTGGAATTGTTACTTCAGCCATATCTTCTCACCTTTCACAAATTTCAGGCACTCAATAGCTGCTTCCTGATCACCTGCTGTTCCAAACGCCCCTGTAAGGTAGGCTGTAAGAGTTGCATTTGTCGCATCATCCGCAATCTTCCCTGCGATGATATCGTATTTTGCCATTTCACGTTCAATTGTTCCGGTTGCAATTGCTTTGACGATTGAAGTTCTCAGAAAACTTTCTGCCTGCTCTTTTGATGTGGTTAAATAAAAATCCCTGCCCAAAATCTTTTCTTTTTGTACATTTGGCAATATCTGGCTCTTTTACTTCACAATAACTTCCAAGATAGAGAACAAATCCATCTTTTAACTCAAGCACTAATCTCTATCCCCTTTCCTTGCAAAATTCGGTAATATCTTCAAGCACAGCTTCATCCTTCTTCACAATGAAAAATGCCATAACATTTTTCCATATATCCAAGAACATCGGCTTCTTTAAACAAGTGGATAATCTGTTCAACAGGTAAATGTCACTCTTCTGAAGCAAGCCGGATTAATCTTGTTTGCATGAAAGTAATCTCTGTTTGCTCACTCATAATGAATCCTCCTAATTTCTTGGTCAATAATACTGGAATTTAGGTTTCAGGTAACTCAAATAAGATATAATTCTTTAATTGCAAATCACATTTTTTCAATTCATTAAGCAGATAGCCCTCTGACATTTTCGATTTTCTTGATTCTACAAACTTGAATTTACAGAACAATTTCCCATAACAAAGATGAAATAAATGGTTGAAGGAAAAACATAATAAGTGCTACAGATACACATATCATGTAAAAGTCACTCATTTTTGAATTTGAAAAGATTCGCTTCGTAAAATTATCAGTTATCCTATGTACAATAAAATATCCAATTATAGTACCAACAGTATTTGTAATAATATCGTTTATATCACTGGTTCTAAAAGTAAAAATCTGTGATATTTCAATTAAACTTGTGACTATAAATCCCATTAAGGCAATATTTTTAATGTTTCTAAATTTATCCCACAATATCGGCAAAAAGAAACCAAATGGAACGAATAAAAGTATATTCAAACAAGCATTAACGAAATCCGAAACCATATCCAAAAACGGGATAACGTTCACTGCAAAATCAATTTTCAGAGATGCTATATTAGGAAAGCCAACAAGTGCTAAGACCGCAGTAAAATAAAACCCAAATACCATATAAATAATAGTTCGTTTCCAGCTATGAAAACATAACTTGTTATATATGCACCAAATAGGAATTATAAAAACAGCTGCCGCAACACTTTCGATAAGTGCACTATATATTCTATACATGTTTTTCTACCTCCACAACTTCCGATTGTATAATCACTTAATTTAAGGGTTTCATTAGCTGTTATATTTTATTAATAAACTCCCCGCTAACCCTTATAAACACTAACTTTTCTGTAGGTGAGCTTTCCCTTAGGTATTCCCTTGTGTTATATCGTTTCACAAGGCTTTACGAACCCTCGTAAGGGAAAAAAATAAGGGAAGCAAAATCGCATAACATAATATGAACATTATAGCATTTTACAGAAAAATATGAACGAACATAATATATGTGAACACCATTTATCATAAAATGATATTTTATGCCGGATATATTTTTCGGATTGATTGTGAAAGGCAGAGGAATGATGTCTGTGAAAAATAATGATATTGGAAGGTGCTTTGGACGAGGAATGTCTGGATGAAGAATTGGAGGATATTCCAATTAGGATGATTATCGTAACAAAGAAACAGACAATAGCAGAAACGGTCATTCCAGCAAAACCATGCACACCAGTTATGGAGATATGGATGTGGCGATCCCAAGGGATCGTAACGGTGATTACGAACCACAGCTGATTAAAAATATCAAAATACCGTAACTCAGGACATGGAAGAAAAAAAATACTTTCCATGTATGCCAAAGGAATGACCACCGGAGACATTGAATCCCACATGCGTGAATTATACGATATTGATATTTCTGACAGCACAATCAGCCGGATCACAGACAAAATCCTGCCGATTGT
>VOFG01004605.1_pt1 | contig 115860 bp, 131 predicted proteins | sample 5384171 | NCBI WGS metagenome assembly VOFG01 (sample SAMN12384726, study PRJNA508395) | human gut metagenome | isolation source: healthy gut F | host: Homo sapiens
ATAAAGGAACAATTGTAGTGAAAACTCCCGAACGACCTGCCGGACAAGAGAGTGTCATCGGGCTGGCTCTTCCTAAGATGGAAGTAGTTCGTGTGGGATTTGTAGGGTTAGGTATGCGTGGGCCGGGTGCTGTGTCACGTTTCACTTACATTCCTGGCACACAGATTGTAGCACTGTGCGACTATGAAAAGGAGCGTGCTGAGAAGTGTCAAAAGTATCTGAAAGAAGCTTCTTTACCAAAAGCGGCTGTTTACTCGGGTGATAAAGGTTACGAAGAATTGTGTAAACGCGATGATATTGATCTGGTTTATATTGCAACCGACTGGTTGCATCATTTTCCTGTGGCGAAATGCGCATTGGAGAATGGCAAAAACGTAGCGATTGAAGTTCCTTCGGCTATGAACCTGAAAGAATGCTGGGAACTGGTTGATCTTAGTGAGAAGAACCGTAAGCACTGCATGATTTTGGAGAACTGTTGTTATGACTGGTTTGAGATGAATACCTTAAATATGGCACAACATGGAGTGTTTGGTGAGGTAATTCGCGCGCAGGGTGCCTATATTCATAATCTTGCTCCTTTCTGGAAGCATTATTGGAAGAAAGGTGAGGATGACAAATTGGGCTGGCGTTTGGATTATAATATGCGTCATCGTGGCGATGTATATGCTACTCATGGTCTTGGTCCGGTGGCGCAGGCCCTCAATATTCATCGTGGTGACCGTATGGAGACTTTAGTAGCAATGGATACCAAATCGGTCGTAGGTAAGGACTTGGTGAAAGAAAATGCCGATTCTGTTTGTAATAGTTTCCGTAATGGTGACCACACTACTACTTTGATTCGTACCGCTAATGGTAAGGTCATCGAAATCCAGCATAACGTGATGACTCCGCAACCCTACAACCGCCTTTATCAACTGACGGGTACTAAGGGTTTTGCCAATAAATATCCTACTCAAGGGTACGCCCTTGATGCAGAGCAGTTGAAGGCTTCCGGCGTTCAGCCTAAGGTGGACGACTTGAATTCACATGGCTTCATGCCGAGAGAGGAGATGGTAGCTTTAGTAGAGAAGTATCAACATCCTATCCTGAAAAAAAGTATGGTGAGATGGCGAAAGAGGTAGGCGGCCATGGTGGTATGGATTTCATCATGGACAGCCGTTTGGTTTACTGCTTGCAGAATGGTCTTCCGTTGGATATGGACGTTTATGATTTGGCTGAATGGTGCTGCTTGGCAGAATTGGGTGAACTCTCTATGGACAATGGTTGCGCCTCTGTTGCATTTCCTGACTTTACCCGTGGTGAATGGAATAAGGTGAAAGGCTACAGACACGCTTATGCTGCTCCTGCTGACGAGGAAGCAGCGATGGAAAAAGCGAAGGCTTTCACTAGCAAATTGAAAGAACAAGGCGCCAAAGAATGGGCAGCAACCGAAGAATAAAATAAAATTTAAAAAACATGTAATCAATAGGCTCAGGGTATCAAAAGAGTGAATCCCGTTCAGCAACAATAGCAGAACGGGATTTTTCACTTTCCTCTGTACTCTTGTGGTGACTGATTGAAACAGGCTTTGAAGCAATGCCGGAAGTAACGTAGAGAACTGAATCCTGCCTGATAGGCTATTTCCGTGATTTGTAGCTCGGGATGATTTCTCAACAGTTCTGCTGCGTATTTCAGGCGGGCATTCATAATGAACTCGTTAGGAGACATACAGCTCAAGGCTTTCAGTTTATTGTAGAATGCGCTACGGCTTAAAGCCATTTCCTTGGCTAGGGCACCGACGTCGAATTCTGAGTCTGAGATGGGCTTTGACCGTTTCCTCTAACTGTTCCAGAAACTTGGCATCAATAGGGTTAAGCGCTAGTGCTTGTATCTCAATTTCAGCAGGAGATTCACTAGTTGTCATTTTCTGGCTGAATTTCTGTTTTAGCAGTTTTCGGTTACGCAGTATATTGGCAATGCGAGCTTGCAGCATTTTGTTGTTGAAAGGTTTCCCAATGTATTCGTCGGCACCGCATTGCAGTCCTTCCAACTTTTTGTCGTTCGAAGTGAGGGCTGTGAGCAGTACTACGGGGGTGTGGCAGAGGTCGAAGTCGGTTTTTATCTTGGAACACATCTCAATACCGTCCATTTCCGGCATCATGACATCGCTTAGTATAAGGTCGGGACGTTCTTCCATTGCTTTTTGTAGTCCGTCCTTGCCGTTCATCGCAATAACTATCCGGTAGAGTGGCGAGAGTAGATCGGTGAGCAGTTGGAGCAGTTCTTCGTTATCCTCTACAATGAGTACGCAGTCCTTGTCCGTCCTTCCAATGGAAATAGGTTCCGGTGTTTCTGCACATTCTTCTGTTTCTGTCGTTTCTGTGAATGGTGCGAGTATTGTTGCAGATTCCGCTTTTGTTGCCTCTATGAAGGTGACATCGTTGTCATCTTTAAAGAGATTTTCTTTGGGTAGTATTACTGTGAGGATACTTCCATAATCTATTGCACTTTGCACTTCGATTTGACCGTGGTGTAGTTCTACAATACCCTTTGAAAGAGCCAGGCCGATACCACTACCGGGTGAAGAAAAGTTTTCGTCCGCCTGGTAGAAGCGGTCGAAGATGAACGGTAGGGCCTTTGGGGAATACCTTTGCCGGAGTCTATCACCTTAATATAAATAGAATCTCCTTTATCAGTGATTGACAATTCTATCTTTCCTTTTTCGGGCGTATGTTTAAAGGCATTGGAAAGTAGATTGGTGAAGACTTTCCTCAATTGTCGTCCATCGAACCAGCACAACAAGTTTTCTGTTTCTGTATGGAATATGAACTGTATATTCTGTAAGTTCGCTTGGTCTATGAAATCTTGATGAATTTGTCTCAAGTAGGGGATGAGGTCCATTTGGCAAACGTTTAGATGCAGTTTCCCACGTTCCATCTTCCGGAAATCCAGTAGCTCTGAGATCAGCTCTTTGAACTGGAATGTGTTTCTGTAGATTTTTGTCAGGCGACTGCGCAGAAAAGGAGAGAGGGTATTGACTTGTAACAGTGCTTCAATTTGTGCGATAATGAGTGTTAGCGGTGTACGAAACTCGTGAGAGATATTGGCAAAGAACTGCAACTTGGCTTGTATCAGTTCTTCATTCTTCTCTTTTTCCAGTTTTTCTTGTGCCAGTGAGGCGCGGAGTTGCATCTTGGAACGTGCTTCACTGAAAATATTCCAGCCAATGACAGTGATTGTGCAGAGATAAAGAATCCACATCCACCAGGTGTCCCACCAGGGATGATGAATAAGGATGGGGAGTTCGATAGCATGTATTTCGTCGAGTAGACTCTGTTGTTGTTCACGTATTACCAGTTTGTACTTTCCGGGGGGATATTGGTGAATACCACAGTATTACCGTTGGTTTTGCTCCACTCTTTGCTGAATCCTTCCAACTTGTATTCATATATTTTTCTGTCAGTATTATTAACGTAATTGTTCGAAGAAAAACTGATGGAGAAGTTATTCTCTTTGTGGTTCAATTCTATTTGTCGGACAAAGGGTAAAGCACTTTTCAGAATACCATCGTCCGTTCCGACGGAGATAACCCGATTGTTTACTACTAAAGAAGAAAAATAAAGGTTGTAATTGGGGGCTATTTTCTGCAACGAGGAGTTCATGAACGAACTCATGCCTTCTATACCACCTACAAAGGTTTCCCCGTTACGGCAAATCAGAAGTCCGCAACCTTCGTTGATAGCAGAGAGGTGCAAACTCTCCACATCAATTAGCTGCTTCTCCTTGGTCTGTGGATGATAAATGAGAAGACCATGGTCGTTACTGATTGCCAGATAACCTTTGGTGGTGATATCCATATTGTAGCAATAGTCAGCATCAATATCTGTGCAAGCTGTAAATTGCTCTTTTTTTTCCGTCGAACCGATAGATGCCGCTTCCGGAGGTACCGAAATAAAGGGTACCATCGTGACTTTCCGCCATGCTCTGCACATAATAGTTTCCCAATCCTTTTTCACCGTATTGATAGATATATTTTTCTTGCGGATTGTTCATGTTGATACGTACAATTCTCCTCCAATGGGTTATCCAAAGGTAGTTTTGAGAATCTATCAGAAAATTGCTTCCTTCTGTATTTGCTTCCGGAATTTGAGGGAATAGTTTTTGAAAGTTCCCTTTTCCTTCTTTGACAAACATCCCTTCTCCCGTAAAGGAGATAGATTTTCTCATTTCTGAACGTTACCTTTGTCCAGGTATTTCCAAATGCTTTGGAGTGGAAGACAACTTTCTTGCTTGGAATGTCGAAGCACAAGCCGCCCTGTTTGTGAGTACCTATGTAGAGTTGGTCGTTTGCGGCATCGTAGGTAATGCATTTTCAGGTTGTAGAAAGGTCCGTGGGCTGATTTTGCGTCCATTAGGTAGTGAGTGAAACGTCCGGTTTCCCGTTCCAGACAGTTCAGACCACCTCCTTCGGTACAAATCCATACGTCTCCACGCTTGTCTTCCACCATGTTTCCGACAAAAGGAAAGCTTAATCCGTTTTCGTTGCCGATACTTTCGGTATAGTGGTGAAAGATATCCACTTCGGGGTTGAAGTAGTTGACGCCACCATAGTAGGTACCCACCCAGATAGTACCTTGCCGGTCTTTGTGAAGTGAAAAATAGAAGAGTGGCATAGACTTCCGGGTTTGCTTCCTCTTTGATAGTAAGAAATATGCCCTAAGGTATCTATCTTGTTCAGTCCGTTGAAGGTACCCAGCCAAATACTTCCCTCGTTGTCTTCCACAAAGCAACGCACATCATTGCTGGAGATACCGAATTCCTTTTGGATGGTAATTTGTTGGCTGATTCCGTTCTCTATCTTGTACATGCCGTTGCGGAAAGTGGCCACCCACATCGTTCCACGGCTGTCTCGGTATAATGAAAGCACGTTGATATTTGGAATCACGCAGACGGGGGATGAAGGATTATGGATGTTATCGGTTCTGTAAAGTCCGTTTCGGGTACCCAGCCAGAGACTGTTATTGGCATCTACATAAAGGCGGATGATTGTTTTATGGAAAGGGGCTTGGTAGACGAATCTGAATGTTTCTTGTTCTCGGTCCCATTGGAAGACACTATCATTAACAGCTGTCCATATTGTATGGTTGTGTGCGAATAGAGTTTGTGTGCGTAGTGGTAGAGATAAAAAACGATCTTTATGTAGATCATAACGGATCAGTTTCCCATCAGAAGTAAAGAATAGATTACCTTGTTTGTCACTTACTATGTGTGATATTTCATTACCGCCAAAATAATCTTTATTGTCCGGAGAAGGTTTATAGGTTTTCATTTGGTTCCCATCGTAGCAGTTCAAGCCTTCGAGTGTACCAAACCACATTCTGTCCAGTTCGTCCTGGCAGATAGAAAGTACAGATATTTGTGACAGACCATCTGATTTGCCTAAATGCTTAAAATAGATATTTCCGTGAATGGCAACAGATATGATAAGAAATAGGCATAGTAACGATTTCCTTTTCATAGCGGGGATTTTGAGATTAAGCGTGTTTATGATTACCATACAAAAGTAAAGCTTTTAGCCGAGAATGAGATGTTAAAATGAGCTTTTAATAGAGAGGACATAAATGTATCATGGAAAGGACGATTTCTCCTCTTATGGAGTTAAGGGCATTCTATCTTTGCGGTCATTGATAGGATTAAAAATAACATAGCCTAATTGTGTGGCCTTTAATGTAAGTAACAAACATGAAATTCAAATTAACTTTATTGAGCTTGTTCATGGCGGCTGCATTGCCTGCTTTGGCACAGACACCAGTATATCTGGATACAAATAAGTCTGTTGAAGAACGGGTGAAAGATGCATTAACTCGCATGACGCTTGAAGAAAAGGTGGCGATGATTCACGCTCAGTCCAAATTCAGTTCTCCCGGAGTACCCCGTCTAGGTATTCCTGAAGTATGGACAACAGATGGTCCTCATGGTATCCGTCCCGAGGTTTTGTGGGATAAATGGAATCAGGCCGGGTGGACAAACGATTCCTGTATCGCTTTTCCTGCATTGACTTGTCTTTCGGCTACATGGAATCCCGAAATGTCGTATCTTTATGGAAAGAGTATTGGTGAGGAAGCGCGTTACCGCAAAAAAAGACATTCTTTTGGGTCCCGGGGTAAATATCTGTCGTACTCCTTTAAACGGACGTAACTTTGAATATATGGGGAGGATCCGTATTTATCCTCTATAATGGTAGTCCCTTATATTAAGGGGTACAGGAGAACGGAGTGGCAGCCTGCGTAAAACACTACGCTCTGAATAATCAGGAATTTAAACGCCATACTACCAATGTACATTTGACTGACCGTGCCCTTTATGAAATATATCTCCCGGCTTTCAAAGCGGCTGTTCAAGAAGGGGAGCGTGGGCAATTATGGGTGCCTATAACCTTTATCAAGGTGAACATGCCTGTCATAACAAACGCTTGCTCAAAGACATTCTCCGTGATGAATGGGGATTTAATGGGGTAGTGGTATCCGATTGGGGAGGTGTACATAATACCGGTCAGGCTATTTATAATGGTCTGGATATGGAATTTGGTTCTTGGACAAACGGTCTTTCTACCGGAACCCGCAATGCTTATGATAACTATTACCAGGCCTATCCTTATCTGAAGTTGATAAAGGAAGGTAAAGCCGGGACGAAAGAGTTGGATGCGAAAGTCAGTAACATTCTTCGTCTGATTTTCCGTACTTCCATGAACTCTAATAAACCGTTCGGCTCATTAGGGTCTCCCGAACACGGACAAGCCGCGCGCAGAATTGGTGAAGAAGGCATTGTACTTTTACAGAATAAGAATAATGTATTACCGGTCGATTTGGATAAAGTGAAAAAAGATAGCTGTCATCGGTGAAAATGCCATTAAGATGATGACAGTAGGAGGTGGTAGTTCTTCTTTGAAGACAAAATATGAGGTATCTCCATTGGCAGGTTTAAAAAACGTATTGGTTTACAGGCTGAAATAGTGTATGCCCGTGGGTATGTAGGTGATCCTACCAGTGAATATAGTGGCGTGAAAACCGGGCAGAACCTGAAGGATGACCGTTCGGCGGATGAACTGCTTGCTGAGGCTCTAAAAGTGGCTAAGGATGCGGATTATGTTATCTTCTTCGGTGGATTGAACAAGAGTAATCACCAGGATTGTGAGGATTCGGACCGCTCTGCTTTAGGTTTGCCGTATGCGCAGGATAGAGTAATTAGTGACCTGGCAAAAGTAAATAAAAACCTGATATTTGTCAATATCTCCGGTAATGCGGTTGCTATGCCTTGGGTAAACGAAGTGCCCGCCATTGTTCAAGGTTGGTACTTGGGTTCGGAAGCCGGAACGGCTCTTGCTTCGGTATTGGTAGGAGACGTCAATCCTTCGGGGAAATTACCTTTCACTTTTCCGGTAAGGTTGGAAGATGTAGGTGCTCATAAACTGGGTGAATATCCGGGGAATAAGGAAGAACTGGCAAAGTCCAAACATAGCGGGGATACCATTAATACAACCTATCATGAAGATATCTTTGTTGGGTACCGTTGGGCGGATAAAGAGAAAATCAAACCGTTGTTCCCATTCGGCCACGGACTAAGCTACACGACTTTTGCTTATAGCAAACCTTCCGCAGATAAAAAACAATGACCGCTGATGATATGATTTCGTTCACTGTCAATGTGAAGAATACAGGAACCCGCGAGGGTCAGGAAGTCGTTCAACTTTATATCAGTGATAAGAAGTTTCTCTGCCCCGTCCGGTGAAAGAATTGAAAGCTTTTCAAAAGGTGCGACTGGCTCCGGGTGAAGAAAAAGCGGTAACGCTGACGATTGATAAAAAAGCATTGAGTTTTTTTTTGATGATGCAAAACACGAATGGGTAGCCGAACCGGGTAGGTTTGAGGCCATTATCGGAAGCTCGTCAAGAGATATAAAGGGAATTGTCCCTTTTGAATTAAAATAGGTGTTTGATTGGTAAGAATGGATTGTTGGGAGGATGTCTGTTATGGCAATTTGCAATATGCTAATTGTTAATGTTTTGCCAGGTGTGAATTCTTTAATTATCAGGTATTAACGTCCCTTTTTTCAGGGCATTAATACCTGAGTTATTGGATCTATATACCCAAGGCGCTGGATCTATATATCCACCACACTGGAGCTATATGCCCCCACATTGGATCTATATCTCCAATAAACGTTGTGAGACAGTGTTATACGATGTGGAGGAGGTGAAGGATGATTTCTCTTCTATATTTTGTGTTTTGTTTTACAGTGGCTGGACAGAATATGATTAATGTTTGCTTAGTATTAGCAAACTTTCCGGTCCCATATTAGAACAGCAAGTCTATAATACTCAAGTTAGGCAGGAACCCCAGTTTGGACTCGAAAACCTGGTAATAAGGCTGCGGAACGAACGCTGTATCGGCCGTCCGGAAGTCCTTTTTGGGATGAATGATTTCACGAAAGTCGGCTTCGTCAGCGGTAAACTCCATTTTATATTCGGCGGTACGTTCTATAACCGGATGAATATCTATCAGTTCGCAGACCAGTCGGCAGAGTTCTTCGTTGAAATCGAACAGAAACTCGTATTTCTTTTCGTAGAAGGGACGGAAATCGTCTTTGTAGTATTCGAAGAAAGGAGTATTGTTGTAGGCCGACTCAATAGCGTTCCAATGCAGGTGTCTCCAGTTGCCGTGGTCGGAAATCCGGATATCTTTCATTGGGCATTTCGGTGTATCGGGCTTTACGGTGGGGATAGAGAGAGCCAGTTCACCGTCCGGTCCGGTAATTGTGCATCGGTTACGGTAGGTTTGTTTCATATAGTGGTCGTGCTGTTCTATAAAAATCTTGTCGTATGCCAGTAGTTTGGTGTAGTACTCGACAGGAGCGAGGTAGGCTGAAGATAAATAAGCTGTTTTCATTTCTTTCATTTTATACGTTTTGAGAGTCGTTTATGTTACTGTTCGGGGGGATTGTCGTGCTGCCCGGAAGATCATTTCACCGTCCGGAAAAAACGATTCCAACGGTAGCCGTCAAACAATCCGGTGTCTTTTTCTTTGGAGAACCAGACAAGAGAGGCTTTGCCGATCAGATGGTCTTGCGGAACGAATCCGAACAAGCGCGAATCAGTCAGGTTAATGGTGTTGTTGGCTCCCACCCAATAATAATCTTTGGTGAAATAACAGTGTTGTGTTGGTTTGCCGTCCACATAAAGAGTGTCATTCTTGATTTCCGCCTGTTTACCTTCATGCATCACGAGGGTGTTTCGCAGTAGTGTAATATTCCAGGGATGTACCCGGACGAACTTCCCTTTACCGGGGACGATAAGCGGTCGCAGCTCGGTGTCTTTCTTCCCCGCCAAAGGCTGAATCCAGTTATTCCCGTTTATGGCTTGTTCCAACAGGTAATATTCATAACGGCTGAAACTGCGTACATGGGTACTGTCACTGCTACCCATTAAACCGTCATCGTCAATGGAAAGGGTGTGCATGAGTGAAGTTATCAGATTCTCTTTGTCTACCGGATAAGCATAAAGCCGCTTCTTGTCCGGATTGAATTGTACCTCGGGAGAAATCACAGAAAAAAGGGAATCGATAAATAGAGTATCACCCGGAACACCGATACAACGGCCGATGTAGATCTCGCGGCGGTCGATAACCGGTTGCCGGATTCCGGCAGGATTGTTAAACACAACAATATCTTGTTCTCGTACCGGACGTTCGCGCCAACGGTGATAGGAGAATATCGACATGAAAGGAACCCGCAGGCCGTAACTCCATTTATTCACCAGAATACGTTCGCCTTGGAAAATAGAGTTTTCCATGCCGGTGGAAGGGATAAAACAAGACGTAAAAGCAAATCCCCGGAGCAGAAGCACAATGACTATTGCTCCGGCAAATACTAGTATCCATTTGAATTTACGAATGTTCACTTAATAGCTTCCTTTTTTAATCCACCCACTTAAAGAGGCGGTTCCAACGGATTTTTCCGTCAAACCAGCCACGGTCTTTATCGAGCGACAGCCATACAACGATCGGTTTGCCCACAACGTGGTCTTCGGGTACAAAGCCCCAATAACGGGAGTCGGCAGAATTATGGCGGTTGTCACCCATCATCCAGTAGTAATCCATTTTGAAGGTATATTCATTGGTCTTTTCACCGTTGATATAGATACCGTCCGACTTCACTTCCAGCTTGTTGCCTTCGTATGCCACGATGCAACGTTCGTAGATAGGCAGGTTGTCCGGAGTCAGCGTAATGGTAGCTCCCTTGGCCGGAATCCAGATTGGGCCGTAGTTGTTGCGGTCCCACTTGGTGTAAAGATTCAGCGGATACATTTGTCCGGCATAGGCTTCCGGTTCCATGATTATTTTGCTGATTAGCTTCTTGTTGCCCAGAAGAGTGCCATACATCTTTTTAGTCAGCGGGAGATGATATACAGGATTCAGTTTTCCTTGCGCATTCCGGCTGTCGAGTCCCATTTCCAATAGTCCGATTTCATAACCGGAGTCTTCCATTAGTGTCCTGTCGGCATTGCTGATTCCCAGTTCGCGGAACATTTCTTCCGGGATATATGGACCGGTTGTTTGCACGAAATAGTTGAATTGCAGATTCTCCGGATTCTGGATTGCCTTGCCGTCAATCATGACTTGCCCGTCTACGATCTGGAGCGTGTCACCCGGCAGTCCTACACAGCGTTTTACATAATTCTCGCGGCGGTCTACCGGACGCCAGAGCACTTCTCCGTAGGTTCGCGGGTTATTTAGGATCTGTTTGCGTCCTGCGGCGTAATATAAGTCATACACGGCACGTTGTTGTTCGCGTGTCAGGCTATCCATATCTATCTGTTTGGAATATATGCGTTGGCCTTCGCCGTATGCCAATGTATAAAAGTCTGTCGTCTGTTGGTAATTGACGGCTACCGTATCTCCTGCAGGGAAGTTGAACACTACGATGTCATTCAATTTCACATTGCCGAATCCCGGCACTCTTTTATATTTCCATTGTGGCCATTCGATATATGATTTAGTACCTACAATTGGTAATGTATGTTGCGCCAGCGGCATAGAAAGCGGTGTGTTCGGCACGCGGGGGCCGTAACTCATTTTGCTGACATATAGAAAGTCGCCTACCAGCAATGATTTCTCTAGAGAAGAAGAAGGAATCTGGTAGTTTTGGAAGATATAGATATTGACAAAGTAAACGGCTACCAATGCAAAGATAATAGCATCTACCCAGCTCATGACACTCCGAACTGCCGGATTCTTTGACCTTTTCCAGAACGACCAGGGTATTTTCTTTGTGATATAGATATCGAAAATGAAAGGTATGACGATTAATCCCCACCAGCTTCGCACCCAGATGAGGAAAACAAGATAGAGAAGAATAGCAATAGCACATTTAATCCATTGTGCACGTGTGGCTTGTCTCATAGTGGTATATTTATATTAGAACCTTTATTCGTTTAAGAACGGAAATAAGTTTTTCATTCCCAGGAAACCTTCGTGATGCGCGGTGTATTCGGCGGCCAATATAGCTCCGAGTACGAAACCGCCTCGGTTCTTGGCATCGTGAGTGATTGAAATGCTGTCAATATCAGACTCATAACGAACAGTATGAATACCGAAAACTTCACCTTCGCGGATAGAACTGATCGGAAGTTCGTCCGGAGCGCAGTCAGTTGTTCCGCTGATTGTTCCGTCCGGTGCCGTAAATGTCCCTTCCACCCATTTATCCTTACGGTCTATATTCTCTAGAATACCTTCTGCCAGCGTAATGGCAGTTCCGCTGGGAGCGTCGAGTTTGTGGATATGGTGTGTTTCGCTCATGGTGACGTCATACGCGGGGAATTGATTCATTATCTTGGCCAGATACTTGTTTACAGCAGAGAAAATGGCTACTCCCAAGCTGAAGTTGGACGACCAAAACAGCGTTTTTCCGCCTTCCGTACAGAGCTTCTTGATTTCTTCGCCATGTTCGGACATCCATCCGGTACTGCCTGATACGAGTTTGACTCCGGCTTTAAAGGCTTTCATATAGTTGCTGTAAGCCACTGTCGGATTTGTAAATTCTATGGCAACATCAGCCGATTTGAATGCTTCCGACTCGAAGTCTTCCTGGTTATTGATATCAATAATGCAGACAATTTCGTGTCCGCGACTCAGGGCAACCTTTTCTAACTCTTTGCCCATTTTTCCGTAACCGATCAATGCTATTTTCATTGTTTTCTGACTTATATTCAAAATAATAGTCGCAAAGATAAGATTTTTATTACATTTGCAGTGTACATTAACGTCTTGTTAACATGGAACACCTTCTCCACTACGTGTGGAAACATAAATTATTCTCCCTTGAAATCCTGCAAACCACCAAAGGCTTACCGGTAGAGGTTATTGATCCCGGTCTCCGGAATCCGAATTCCGGTCCTGATTTCTTCAATGCCAAATTAAAGATAAACAATACTTTATGGGTAGGAAACGTGGAAATCCATACCCGTTCTTCGGATTGGTTCCGCCACGGGCACGATGGTGATAAAGTCTATGACTCGGTGATCCTGCATATAGTGGGTGAAGCGGACGGAGAAGTGACCCGTACCAACGGGGGAAGTCATTCCGCAAATGATAGTGAGCTGTCCCGAACGGATAAAAATGCATTATTATGAACTTTGCGTGTCCGACTGTTATCCGGCTTGTTATCCGATCCTCCGTTCTTTACCGAAGCTTACGGTTCATTCGTGGTTGTCTGCCTTGCAAACGGAACGGCTGGAACAAAAGGCGAAACTGATAGGAGCACGTCTCGAACATTGTAACAATAACTGGGAAGATGTTTTCTTCATCACTCTTGCCCGTAATTATGGTTTTGGCTTGAACGGTGATGCTTTTGAGGCATGGGCGGAGCTGCTTCCGTTTCGTGCGTTGGACAAGCACCGGAACGATCTGTTTCAGATAGAAGCTCTTTTCTATGGTATGGCGGGACTGTTTGAAGATACATTTCTGAAAGAAGAACAAAAGGATGAATACTGCCTGCGTCTTAGCAAAGAATTTCATTATTTGCAACGGAAGTTTGAGATATTTCGGGTAATGGACGCTACTCTCTGGCGTTTTCTCCGGCTTCGCCCGGATAATTTTCCTCATATCCGGCTGGCACAACTGGCTTATCTTTATCAGAAAGGGGACAAGTTGTTTTCCCGTTTATTGGAGGCGGAGACATTGGCGGAAGTGAGAATTTTGCTCTCCACCCGTACTTCTGTTTATTGGGAGAATCATTATATATTCGGTCGTACTTCTCCACAAAGGGAAAAATTGTTAGGAGAACAGTCGAAAGACCTGATTATCATCAATACCGTTGTCCCTTTCTTGTATACGTATGGTTTGCACAAGGCCGATGAAGGAATGTGCGAACGTGCCGGACGCTTTCTGGAAAAACTGAAAGCGGAGAATAACCATATTATTCGCTCCTGGAGCGACGCCGGACTACCGGTAGCTTCTGCTGCGGATAGTCAGGCGCTGATACAGTTGCAAAAAAAAGAATATTGTGATAAACGTAAATGTTTGTATTGTCGTTTCGGATATGAATATTTGCGGAAGAAGTAAGTACCTCTTACTTCTCCAGTTCCTTATAGACTGCATTTAGAAGTTGGTTTTCCATTGTAGGTCTGGGAGCTTTGCGGTTTACAATGTTTCCTTCCTTATCTATTAACATATAGGTAGGGAAGGAATGGACTCCAAGATATTTTTCAATGGCAGACTGTTGCTTGTCGGGCAAATTGTAATGGACTGAACTTTTGCTTGTCAGACCGTACTCTTTGATAATGTTTTTCCATGACTTGTCTGTCGAATGATTGCAAAGGTAAAGGAACACGACTTCTTTTCCTGCAAATAGATTCTTAATGTTTCCCGCATATTGCATCATATCCTTGCACGGACCGCACCAAGTCCCCCAAATATCCAGATAAATCACTTTCCCTTTGTATGGCTCAATGATTTTGCGGAATAACTGTTCGCCGTCTGTTATTCCTTCCAGAGGGGCATTCGGCATCAGGCTTTCCGGATGCTCGATGGTTTTATGTGATACTTTATCATATTTCTGTTGCTGGACCAAAACATAAGATTGCAAAGAAGGATTCGTAACTTCTTTTTAAATTTACTGATAAGGCTGTCGGGCAATTCCTTATGGGTATATTGAAGCATTTCATAATAGCACTTTGTTTTTAGAATCTCTCTCAGGTCCTTATCCATTTGAAGGGAGTCGATAATTGCCATGCTGTTGTTGATTGCATTAACGTACATCTGTCCTGTCATATATTCATTGAGAAGACCGTCTCTGGCAATGAGTTGCTCTATTATTTCTATCTGGGGTTTGATGACAGTTTCCTGTTCCTTGGTGTAAGCCTTAATGGTTGCTGAATCGGCTTTGGCAGTCTGCAACTTTTCAATTTCTTCTTGATATTTGCTGAAACTGCGTAGTGCGTTCTTTTCTTCTTCGGATAGCCGGACTTTACCTTCGGCTTCAAAGGCAAAGTAAAGTCTCTCCATATTTTGAGGTGTTAAGGTTAGGCTGTTGGATGATGGAGTTGTGTCGTCGATATAACCAATGTAATCTCTCATGAATGAATTATACCCTCTGAGAAGAGTATAAGGATGTACTGGATGTGGGTAAAAAGCAGAATCTATATAGTTCATGAATTCGTCTTCCAAATGTTCCTGTTTGTTACGGTCTACTGAGAAACGTCGTTGCATCAGGGTAGATGCCGCATCGTATCGTAGTTCCTGTTCGGTGTAGTAGCGGTATTTGTCAGAAAGTAACGGATGTTCTTGGAGTGTTTTCTTCCGGAACTCCAGTTGGCGATGAAGCCTTTCCTGTGTCTTGTGCAGACACTCCAGATTACTTCTTTTTTGTTCTTCATTATAATCGAGTGATTCCCTCAGTCCTTCATGGGAGAGAAGTTCGTTGAGTACACGTGCTTTCTTTCCCATGAATAACTTTTGTTGTTGGGCATAATCTACGTATAAGAAATAAGTTTCTCCGGGTTCTACCGCCGACCAGATGGTCGTACGTCCCCAGTCGATAAAGACATTATGACTGTTCAGTACGGGAAATCGCAGGGTAAACCGTCCTAGCGAGTCGATGTCAGTCTGGTATTTTTCTTCTTTGCCTGTAATCATGTCAGGTATGCTAACGTCGAAAGGGCGTGAAGAAGGAGGATTGCGCAGGTATCCGGTGAGGGTGACGCTGTCTGTCCGGTACCCGTTGTCGATGAACGGTGTAGTATCGGTTAACGGGTAGTCCGGTAGATGTTTGCCGTTACAGAGGATATATTTTTGTGGATTATCTTTTCCGAATGCAATGTTGCAAGAAGCTCTGTTCTTATGTTTCAGAGATAGAGTCAGGCGGGTTGTATTGTTTTTTAGTTTGACGACGGTTTCATCCTTTTTTAATTTGTATGGATTCGTAGTCCCAGAACCGGCATTGGTATACGGCGAAGTTTTCAAAGAAACCAATAGTCCATTCGCCGGTTGCCTGATTCACCCAACATCCGGTGATGGTATATACTTCAGGGCGGGAAGTTGCGATGGGAAATACTGTCTTATTCTGTAATTCGGCTGCAACCTTCATTGAGTTGGGAAAAGGAAAGCTAAGGTAAAGCAGTTTGTACCGTTCTCCGTTTTTGGCGAGCAGACGATACTCTTTATTAAGGAAATGTCCGGCAGATACGATATCCCATGTTTTTCCGTCATATATAAATTTACCATCGCGTGTAAATTCGTATATAACATTGCCGGACAATCCTTCCACCCATTTTTGTAAATGATGTCCGGCAGTGTAGTGGGAGTGAGCATTTCCGTGTGGTCGGGAATTTGCTTGCGGACACAGTGTTTAGGTTCTTTCCAGCCTTGATAGAAGATGATAGCACTATCTTCGCTGATAGGGGTGAAACGGAAATCCATTTTATTTCCATTTTGGTTCCGCAGGTGGAAGAGATAGCTTCCATCGGTTTTCTTTTCCATTTGTTCGACCTGGAAAACGGTATAGAGAGCTTCTACAAAATTCTCTCCAATGAGAGGTCCGTTCCAGTCGGATACGTTCTCTGTTTTGTATTGCCAATAACCCCGCAAAGATTCGGGTATTGTCTGGTAACTGTCGGATTGGGCGAATGTGATAACTCGTGTACAGCATAGTAATAAAAAAGACGAAAAGACGGAATGGATGAATGTGTGTCATAAGTATGTCTGATTTAAAGTGATACTAGTTACAGTAAATACCCCCTAAAGATAGTCATCCCCACATCTAATATATGTAATTTATAGTTGTTTAACGGTAATTTTTCTATTTCGCGGCTCTCGTGTATGAAGATGTTGAACTTGTGATTATCTTTGTGCCTTGAATGATAGCATTTGTATTATGGGAATGAATCACTAATATTATATATTTATGAACGTGAAAAGGTTTGTATGTTGTCTGTTAGCCAGTGTGTTGCTGTTGGGAGTGTCTTTGATTTCTTGCGGTAATAGTTCCAGGGCCAAAGCGAAGAATGAGATAGCACAGTCCGGCGAGGATTTTAAATCATTCCTTGATAAGTTTACGTCCAGTGCAGCATTCCAATATACCCGTATCAAGTTTCCATTAAAGACACCGATTACTTTATTGGCCGATGACGGAGAAACTGAGAAAACGTTTCCGTTCACCAAAGAAAATGGCCGTTGCTGGATAGTGAAACGATGAAGGAAGAACGCATTGAGCAGGAAGAAGGTGGTATTTATGTTTCTAAGTTCACTCTCAATGAGCCGGTTCATAAAGTGTTCGAAGCAGGTTATGAGGAATCAGAAATCGACTTGCGTGTCGAATTTGAACAGGCTGCCGATGGGAAATGGTATGTAGTAGACTGTTATACAGGCTGGTATGGATATGATTTGCCGATCGGGGAATTGAAGCAGACCATTCAGCAAGTAAAAGAGGAAAATGCAGCTTTCAAAGAGATACATCCTTGAAAAAGCTTACTACTCTCTTAAGATTCTCCTACATAATATCCTAGTTCTGACTCTTTTCCATCTACCATTTCTCTGACGATACCATTCTTGGTGTTAAAGTCTTGGTAGAGTTCTTCGTAGTCGCGCGTGTAATCAGCGTCAGGAACTACATTCACATCAAATTTCAGTTCTGCTTTTCCGTGTGGAAGCAAATTCCCGAAAATACGGATGCGGTGGACAACTTCACCTACGTTCTTAATACTGTTGTAGGTGGCTTTGAATTGTCGGATGCCGTCTTCCGGTATAATGATGTGCGAACTTTTGTCGAGTATGATGCATCCGCAGGAAGGTTGTATCTCTGAAATGATTAATGGAGCGTCTCCTGTGTTGGTTATAGTAAACATGAGTTCAAGTTGTTGACCTTGCTTGATAGGATAATAGTGCCTGATCGAATCCTTGATGGTCATACTTGTAGGACGCACTTCCTTTTACACCCTGTAAAGTAGAAGGGAATGCGATTAATAAAATAATATAGGATATAGACTTATTCATAGTTGCTAATTTATTTTTATAATGCTACATTTATATCAGCCTTTAGTGGGATGAATGCTATTTCATCTATGCCAATTTGTGCTCCGGGCTTTTTCGAGCACGTAATTTTATACTTAATTGCTCTGTTCCGTTCAAATCTGCCGGGATACTTGTTTTAACCATTTCTCCTTTTTCGGCAGGGGGCCCCGGTTCCAGGTCAATTTTCTTATAAATTATTCCGTCTTTCAACAGTTCAATTTGTTGCGGAGTATAGAAACGATGCCTGGGAAGGTTAAGGAAGCTGATGTAAATCGTTCCGGATGTATTTATTCCTTTCACGGGGAGGTTAATTGTGCATTCTTCTTCCGGAATGATTACCCAGCCGCAATGATAGTTTCCGGTAAGCCGTGAGTGCCGTCGGTCAGCTTCTTTATATGGTTCTTGTATGCTTTGCGGGATAACTGAAGGAGTAACCCCTAAAAACAGATTCTTTTTTAGGTCGGAAGCAAATATGTATTCTTCCCATTCCTTTATATAATTACCGATTTCATCGGAAGATTCATTGTAATATTCCATTCCGGTGAATGCTTTGTGCTCTTTGAGCTGGGTGAGCCATTCCTGTACTTGGGGAATAGGTTGAAGACTTTTTCCGTTTCGTTTTGCATATCCGTAAGCATCGAAACTATGTTCACGTCCCATTTCCATACGTGTATAAGAGAGAGCCGTCTGGAGTTCATGGAGCTTTTTACGTTCCTTTCCTTTGGCATTGGATACAAAATCGTTCATTTCATCATAGAACTTGATAAATTTCTCCGAGTAAGATATGCTTTTCCGATTCCCGTATGCCGGCATAAATGCCTAACCGTTTCCCGGACTGTGTGCCGTTTTCTAAATCGGTATAGTAGTCATACAACCACTTCTTTGCTGCCGGATATTCCTGATTAAAGAAACTTGCGGTTAAGTTGTCAACAGAAAGCTCCGGATTAATAAGAAGCGCCGATAACACAAATGTCCTCATTTCATCGAATGAGGAATAACTGTATCCGCTTCCGTTAAAGAATATACCACTCGCTCCATGTTGCTTGAAGAATTGGAGCCTCTGCCGGGCTATCTTCAATATAGGCATGAGAGTAAGGTAATCATCAAAATTATTGATATAGTCCCATATATAGATGTTCTTCGTTACATTCTTCCATTGTTCCAGTTGTCCGGCAAATGCCTTTTCTTTTGCATCTTTACCGTCTATCCGGCGGAGAGGGAAGTTTATGGCGCTGACAATTACTCCTGCATTGGGAGGCAATTGTTTGTCTGTGACCTGCTGCGTAGTCAGATAAGAAGTTGTAAAGAAGAAATGTCTGGGAAATCGTTGGGATAAACGGAGGATTAGCTCTGTGACGGCAGGCGTCGCATTCTTTTCAGTGTTTCCGATAGCTGTGCACGAAGGGCACGTGCAAGCGTACGGAGTATCATCCGGGGCAATCACAAAACGAAACTTTCCCTTTTCACCGAAATTATCGGTAATATAACTTTCAATGAGCCGGAACATTTCGCCGGAAGAAAAACAGAGCTGCGAATCATTCGCCTTTCCGTTTATGGTGGCGTATACTTTCTCTGTATTGGCTCCTAATACTTTCCGTAGGTTATGCCCCATATTCCCCAACTGCTGTCGAAGTCGTCCAGCCCGATCACTCCTGTGTTGTCGGGGGTTCAAGCCGGCAGGGAGAATAGATACTCTGATAGTCGAAAGCAAAAGAGCCGCAGGTATCTTTTAAATGGATAATGGCTGGCGGAAGGTCGGAACCGTCTATTCGGGGATCTTCCTTGCTGATTTTCTTTATCAGTTGGTATTGAAGCCATAACATTTGTTTGTTGTCCGAGGCTGTTAATCGTATGTCGGAACCTTTGCAGGCTATTTTAAATCCGTTTTGCAACGTAGGGTCTATTTGTATGATGATGCGCCACATCTCTTTCTCAGATATTCCGAAAGCGACCATTTCATCGTCGTTAGCACGCTTCTTAAGGTGCTCGTACAGGTATTTGGCCCACCGTGTATCTTTATCGGTCGGGTCTTCGCCGATAGTGACGAGATAACCTTCCTTGGAGGGAAACATATCTGTGCGCGCCTGCATACGGCAGCCGGATATAAGGCAGCAAATGCATATCATTCCTGCCAATAGGGGACAAAACCCATTAGAATGAAATGTAAATTTGTGCATAGATGTTATATAAGTTTTTATAGCGTGTCGATACGGTTTCTATCCGGTCGAACTGAGTAGTTCCTTTCACGGTATTGGTCTGGTTATAATAGGTGTTCCATGTACCCATTAAGCCTATGGTGATGTTTGGACTAACCATATATTGCCCTCCCAGGCCCACCATGGTATTGGTGTGTGAGAATGAACCGGGTAACGCATAGTCCAGTACGGCCGTTTCCGGTGCTGATCCGATACTTGCCATGGCGTTGATATTCGTCTTGCCGTCACCGGCAGGGAAATATTTGGCACCGATTTGTGCGTTGTAATAGAAGTTTGAGTTGAAGAAATGCATATCCAGCTTCGTGTTGAGGCGGACGATCTCAATTGTCTTCGCCAGCTCTGCGCCGACGGTGAACAGATTGGTCTTTGACTCGTCCCAACCGGTGAATATGAAACCGTTTTCGCCGTTACTGCCTGTAAAGAACTCATCATTCCATTCATAACGTTTGTTGTAGGCAGCCACACGTCTGTATCCTATATGTGCTCCCAATTCCCAATCATTCTTCATGTAATGCCGTACAGCAACATCGGCAGTGATGTCCGGGAAATATTTCGTAGCAAGGGCGGCATTCACTGTAGTGCTCCACTTCGGTGAGAAATGATGTGTCCATTCGCCTTGTACTTGGATACCAACCCCTCCCGGTGTCTGTTCTTCAGCTTCCATGCTGTCACTTGCCGAACCGCTTCGTCCGGCATAGTTGAAGCGTCCGGTATAGGTATTCTTTTGCGTCTTGCGGGTATATTCGGCTGTGGCGACGGATGTGATGATATCTTCTTCCCCGTAACGGGCACGCAGATAAGTCAGGGCTATCTCATTTTTAAGCGTCATGCTTCGTAAGCCCGATAAATGCCGTTGGAAAGAGCGATATTCCATGATTGAAGGCTCGTAGAACTTCTGATAATAGTATGCGGAGTCAGCTTGTCTGTTCGCTTCGTATACTACTCCTTTGGTGTATTTTAAAGATTTGTTCTGGCTGTCATAAAGCAGGGCCGTATCGAGCACAGCAAGGGCTTGTTTCGGATCTTTCGCTTTCGTCAATTGCAAGGCGCGGTATTCGCTGCTTTGTGAGAATGCGCCGATAATCTCTTTGTTGCTCGGATACTTGTTGAGTATCGGTTTCAGGAATTCGAGTGAGGCTTCATATCTCTTGCCGCGTTCCAGCACGGTAACCCTCTTGGCCTGATAGAACGGTTCTTCCGGATAAAAATTGATTCCTTGCTCCGTATATTTCTCGAATTCATCGAACCTTCCAAGTAAACCGGATGAATTGATGGCATACCGTAATCCGAGGTCACTTGAAGGATTCAGGTTCACTAATTTGACCGCTTCTTCGTAAGCCTTCCGTGTGGCTCCCGCTTCCATGCACTTCTTGATATAAGGCACTGCCAGTTCCTCGTAACCGATGACATAGAAGATACGCATATCCTCATCACTCTGCTCGATAGCAGACTGGTATAGTTGCAGTGCTTCTTCGGTTTTGTCCATTTTATCGAGAATAAACGCTCTTTTCAGTGTTCCGTTCTCATAGTCCGGGAAGTGGAGTGTGATCGTATCCAGTGTAGCGAGTGCCTCGTTGTAACGCTTCATGTTGATGTAACAACTCAATGTCTTTTCCCATGCGGCACCGTTCACTTCATTGTCGATATGCTTTTGGGAAACGAACAGTACGTGAGGCAATGCTTCCGAATATAACCCCAGTTCCATTAACTTCGGCTTTCTTCATGTGCTGTGCACTCATGGCAGCGTGATATCGTAATCGTCGGGATACATCTCATACATCTTCTTCAAAGTAGAATAGGCGAGATCATCCTCGTTCATTTGCCGGTAAAGCATATACTCCTTGTACATGATTCCCTTTGTCCGTGTTGCCATATTGCTTCTTGGCTTCCCTGATATAGAAAAGCGCATCATCGGTATATCCTCTGGTGACGGAAGTATTGAGCAGATAGTCTAATGCTTCTTTGCTCTTGTTGCCGCCTTCGTAGGCCATGCCATATAGTACATAAGGGTCGCGTTGCTTTTTCTGCCCGCGCCGCTTCCATTAGCAAGTCGTTGTACATACGCCGTATAGCCGGACTGTCGTATTTCCTCATTTGCTCGCGTATAAAGACTAGTGTTTCCGGATAACGCGCTAATTCAGCGAGGATACTGGCCCTTTTGGTAATCAGAGCGGGACTTCCGGGGATTGCCGCCAACCCATTGGAAGACCAGCCTAAAGCGGCTTCCCGGTTACCTTCCTGCAGGTGCAGATTAATAATGTCCAGGTAATATTCTTCATTTTGCGGAGATACTTTAATCAGTTCGGTCAGCTTTTCGATCGCTTCCTTTCGGTTGCCGTCTTTTTTCATTTGTTGGTAACCTACTTCCATACTGTAAATATAATCCTTTCGCAGAATGGTGTCATTCGGATAAATTTGGTTGATACGTTTCAGCAGGCGGTCGGCTTCGACGTTATTGTTTTGTTTACGGTACAGTTCGATCTTCCTGCGCCACAGGCCTCTCCAATATGGGTTTACTTCCAGAAGTTCGTTAACGTAACAGATAGCGCTGGAATAGTTCTCAGTAATATCTTCTACATCCACCAGCAGATGCTTGGCATTGACATTGTTGTAATTATCCTCAATTGCCTTGACAAGATGATAGCGTGACTCGTCATAGTTCTTTTCGTGAAACCAGTATTTACCCATGAGCCATTCCAGATCGGAGACACCGGGATATTTCTGAAGTCCTTCGTCCAGCAATGCTTTCCCCGCATCCCATTCTTCATTCGCAAAATGCTCTTGTACAATCTGGGCATATTGCTCCGGCGTCTGGAACCTTTGTCGCTACCTACTGATGAGGTAATCAGCAAAAGCAGACAGCCTAATAGGGTGATTTTATGGAGAAACTCTCTGTTCATTATATTTTGCTTTAATAATATATCTTGTCTTTTTATTATTCTTTCTAAATTAAACAGTTGCCGGTTCGGGCGTAACGGGGCTGTTAGTATCATCCGCCTTTTCTCTTTTTCTTATTGAATCCTGTCCGTTCCATTTTCTTCCATTTGAAGTCTCTGTTGGTCAGATAACTTAGATATCCTCTCAATGAGCAGAAAGTGATGATCGGATGATAGAAAATAGGTTCCAATATAGAGGCGATGATAATCCATAGATACTCATATCCTCTTTTATAAAGCATTCCGACGTAATAGTCGTAAGTGATAACGACAATGGACAAGAACTGGCAGAACGTGTAGATTGTCAGATAGATCATCCAGGCCGTGTTCCAGTTGACGGCTCCCGTGAAGGCCAGGTAGAGGAATACGATAAAACCTGTAAGCTCGATGATGGGGGCCAGAAACTCGAAGATGAACATATAAGGCAATGTCAACATACACATTTGTTTATATGTCTTTTTAAAGATCATCTTGTGGTGGATACTGAGCGTTTGGAACAGTCCGCGTGCCCAGCGGGTACGTTGGCGATAGAGCATAGCCAGGTTAGAAGGTCCTTCCGTCCAGCAGCAAGTGTCGGGAATTTGTACAATCTTGTAAGGGCGGGAGAAGTCACACATATATCCTACCATACGTGTAATCAAATCCATGTCTTCTGCAAAAGAAGTACTGTCATATCCTCCGGCGGCAATGGCCACGTCACGGTCAAAAAGTCCGAATCCACCGGAAACATTCGGCATTCCGTTGATAGCCGACCAGCCCATTTTTCCAATCAGGTAAGAACGCATATATTCCAGATTCTGGAAAAGCGGGATCGGGGTATGGGGAGTTCTGACCACAACGATCTGGCCGTCTTTTACCTCACATCCATTGGCCATGAGCATTGTACCGCTGACGGCGATAACCTGTTTATCGGAGGAAATAATGGGAGAGATACAACGGTAAAGAGCATACTTTTCCAATATACAGTCCACATCCGTACAGATAAAGTAAGGATAGGAAGAGGCATTGATACCTGCATTAGAAGCATCCGCTTTGGTTCCTCCATTTTCTTTGTCAACAACGATAAGGCGGCTATATTGAGAATTGGTTGATTTTAAAAAGTCTTTTGAAAGGCTTGGTTTTGATTCGTTCGATATAAGCATAGGGTACTTCCACCAATTCATAGTACTCTATCATTTTCTGCAACGTACTGTCCGTACTTCCGTCATTCACGATAATTACTTCAAATAGCGGATACTCCAGTGCAAGCATGGAACTTACATTGTCGATAATGGTTTTCTCCTCGTTGAAGGCGGGAGCAATTACCGAGATTCCGGGTGTATAAGGAGATTCTTTGATGGTCTTCCGGACATAGCTTTCTACGTAATAATCCTTTCTCCGTTTCAGTGAAATAAAGGAGAGGAAGGCAAACATCACAAAAGAATATTGCCAGCATACTCGTATAAAAAGAATACGAAATAATTGAAGAAGGTAAATAGTATATCTTTCATATTCTTTTAGCTTAACTGATTGATTAATGGATGCTTGGTATGAGCGAATAGTATCGCTGTATGAGAATCGGCTTTTCTCTCCAATTGATCGAATGTTTTCCGTCCCATGGCGCTATATGCATAGAGGGCTTTGAGGATAGCTCGTTTCGTTCCCCAGTTATCAGCTTCATCGTATGCATTGTAAAGAAATCCCAAGGCTTTGTCGGTCTTTAGGTCTGAGATAGCTTCGATTATATTTCGTTTGACCTCTTCCGGTTGTACATGATACATTTCTATCAGTTTAGGTTCAATTTCCTTGTATTTTAATTTGCCCAGTGTTTTAATGGCTTCTCCACGGATATCTGTGGAACGTGCATTAATCTGTTTGGCTAAGATAGGAGCGCTTTCGGTTTCATTATATAGCCTGATTTCATTAATAAAGAATATCTTAACATTCTCCTCAGCTGACGTGTTCACCCATTTGATGAAACTTGGGGTATTATATCCCACTTTCTTACGGTGCTCCAGAATAGCGTGCAACTCCATCATGTCCCATTGTCTCAACTTCATGGCAATATCTTCGTCGAAGAAACGGAACGGGTTTCCCTGGCTTAACCACATATAAGTATATCGTGCAGAGTTCCTCAACTCTAATTCGCGGTGATAGAGGAAACGTACCAATACAGCCTCGGAAGCGTATCCGTTGATAGACTGAATCAATTTCAATGCTTGAATCTTTGATCTTTTGGAACCGAATTGAAGTTCACGTTCCAGGAAGCGGGTTATCTGGAATACGGTTTGTATGGTTTGGTAATTGAGTTCATTAATTTCATCTTCATGGACACTCTTGATTTCTGTCAGCAGTTGGGTGATGATACGCAGTTCGTTGGGTCTGGGCCGTTTTCTCGTATCATATTTCAATCTGTCGGCTATTTCTTCTTCCGGCAGTGCATTCGGGTCTAGCGAGATGGCTTTCATTTCTTCATAGTACTTATCGAAAGCCTTATTATATTTCTTCTTTTCTTTCCTTCTCTTGAATATGCCGTATGTGATATGAAATAACAAGAAGAGGTACATAATGATACAGAACATTACAGCGATTGAGCATATTCTTATAATTAAAGGATAGCCAATAAACTTATAATATATCCAATAGAAATAATATTCTATATAATCTATACCGTACAATACTTGATCCATTTCCTCAAGATATTTAGTTGAAAACTTGTATATTTCAAACAAATACGTTATATTTGTTGTATTGAATGTTCTGTTACTCGCAAAGATAACAAATAAGTTGTATATATTATCCATTGCCCGTGAACAGGCACTAAGGAGTATATTTCGAGACTTCCGGATAATCTTCGGTGAAAAGGCAAGAAAAAGTTAGTGAGATGAGCAAAAGACTATAAAGCGTTAAATATATTTTTGATAAGTTAACTAATGGGGCCTTATTTACGCTTGCGAAAGCTATGGTTTCGTGGGAAACAAAACAAACAATAATTTAAAAACTGGAATAATGATGAAGATTAAAAAGTTAATTTATGTCCTTGTGGGGACATTAGTCGTGGCTTCTTCTTGCTCCGACACGGAGCTTGGGAATGGAAAAGAAGGGACGGGGACAGAACCGGCAGCAAGTTCTCCTTTGGTTAAAGTGTATGCTGATGAAAAGGGAGAGCACCTGCTCGCAGGCAATATACTTGTAAAAGAGGGGGCCGCGTACATTACCTTCTGATTGAATGTCCCTATTCATACTGAAAAGGTATATATGGAGTACAACACAGTATCGGGCGCAGTGAAAAGACTGCTTTTACTTTATCTCCTGCCACTCGTAGTGAAACTTATCCGACCGGTGAATTTGCTTATGAGACTAGCCGTATAGCAGCGGTTAAGCTTTCGCTTCCGGAAGATGCGGTGAAACCGACAGACGAGACGGATGCAGGCTATCTTTTTCTATCACAGTACGGGTGTCGCTATGTTTGAAGACGGCTGGCCTAAACAATCGACCTGGTATGACAAGGATTTCAACGATGTTGTTTTTGAATATGACATAAAGGTAACTGAATGTCAGGACGAAGAACAAATGGCAAAGCAAGGTAGTAAAGAAGAGTTGCTGCTTACTTTGGATGTCCGCGCCGTAGGAGGAACATACCCGACCAGATTGGGCGTTATATTAGAAAACCTGGATAACAAGTATATTGACCGGATTACTGCAAAACTGGTGTTGAAAGGTGGTCAGGGAACAATGAGAGACTTGGGGAACGGCGTAGAACTTTCTGCACAACCTAGTGTGTCAGTTAGTGCTTCAGGTTGGAGATGGGGACAGTGATGTAGCAACTGTAAGCCGATTTGCTAAATTGGATGTAGATACAAAACCGACTGAAGGAACGGTTATCACATTGGACGGCCTGAGTAGTTTAAAAGATAACAATGACGATTTGTTCCAGACAACGCCGGGAAAAGTACGTGAAGGATTGCCTATGTTGCGTGCAGAGGTTCGATTGATCGGTAAGGATAATTTGGAAGGAGCGGATAGGACTGCTCAGCTTAAAGCGTTCAGAGATCTTATCCTGGATACTCAGAGACAGAACTTCTTCATTTATACTCATGAGGGAAAAGAAATACACATGAGAGGATATCAGCCGACTTCTGCTTATAAAGAAAGTTATGCAAAAGATGCAGCGCTTGTAAGTGGCGATGAGGCTATCAATGAAAATATCCCCTATTGTAATAAGAATGGTTTTGTTTGGGGAATTAAAGTTCCTGTCGGCACAAGACATGCTGTTGAGCATAAAGCTTTCGAAGAAGCATACCCGAAGTTTAGCGAATGGGCAAAGAATAATGGTACACGCAACAAAGGCTGGTATTTGGAACCCGATGCTGAAAAAACGATAAGATACTGGTAATACAAATTCCCGGTCAATACATTATTTGAGATATTTTGTACAATTTGAACCCCTCTTTTTGAAAAAAAGAGGGGTTTCTTTTGTATCCGAAAAGAATGTCTTTAAACTAATGCCATTGATGATGAAACGATTCTCTACAAGCTGCTGTGTGATTACTTTTTTTTCTTTTGAATAGTGTCATGCTGTATGCACAACATGAAAACACCTCTGTGCAACAGTGGAAGATTGAAGATGAATCCGTGCCTTGCAGATGATAGAGCGTGCGGATACAGTAGAACTAATCGTGCCCGGTGGGCTAACGATGTGGTATCAGCAACGCCTGACGGGTGATTATGAGATAAACTATCGCATTTGTATGGTGATGAAAGGCGGGAAATATGACCGCCTGAGTGATTTAAACTGCTTTTGGGCTGCCAATGATCCTAAAAACCCTGATAATCTTTTTTGCCCGTAGCGAGTGGCGTAATGGTGTCTTTAAAAACTATAATACATTAGATCTTTTTTACGTTGGATACGGGGAAATGATAATTCTACCACCCGTTTCCGCCGGTATAACGGCAAGTACTACGGAGTAGCGGATGATAAAGTGAAACCATTACTTCGAGAATATACGGATACCCCGCATTTACTTGTTCCGAATCAATGGTATCAGATTAGTATTCGTGTACAAAAGGGAGTGACCACTTATTCCGTTAACGGTGAAGAACTGTTCCGTTATTCTATTACAGGCAGTGAGGAGACGGGCATTTTGGTTTGCGCCTTTTACAGAATCATGTGCTGTTTACAGATTTCAAGGTGACGATATTTTAAAACCGAATTAATAGAAATAAATCTAACTAAGACCATAAATCCATGATGAAACAAGCTTTTTACGAAATTAGGAGTATTCACTCTGCTATCTCTCTTATGTCCGGCATTTCTTTATGCGCAAGTCGTGACGGACGAGCGGATGTTCTCTTTGAAGATCCGCAAGTACCGGAATGTATTTCCGCCACCCGGTCTCAATTATCTATCTCCGATACACATTATAAAGACGGAAAACATTCGATGGAATGGGCATTTAATCCCGGTGCCGTATTGGAGCTTAAGAAAGATCTGAAGTTTGAAAAGAAAGACCCTACGGGCAAGGACTTGTATCTTTCGGCATTTATCGTGTGGATATACAATGAAGAACCGCAGAAAGCAACCATTGAATTTGAATTTTTGAAAGACGGAAAGAAATGCACCTCCTTCCCTTTCGGAATCAACTTTAAAGGTTGGCGTGCCGCATGGGTTTGTTATGAGCGTGATATGCAAGGCACACCGGAAGAAGGTATGAATGAACTCCGTATTGTCGCCCCAAATGCAAAAGGACGCCTTTTCATCGATCATTTGATTACTGCAACGAAGGTTGATGCACGTCAGCAGACAGCCGATTTGCAAGTACCTTTTGTTAATCCCGAAACAAAAAATCACTGGCTGGTTATTTATAAGCACTCTCTTTTGAAGCCGGATATCGAATTGACTCCTGTCAGCGACAAGCAAAAAGAAGAAATGCAACTGTTGGAGAAACGTTTCCGCGACATGAATTATACAAAAGGCAAGCTCTCGGACAAGGAAGTGGAGACTATCCGCAAGAAATATGATTTCTACCAGATTACTTACAAGAACGGGCAGGTATCGGGCGTACCTATTTATATGGTACGTGCTGCCGAGGCCTATGAACGGATTATTCGAATTGGAATAAAGATATGCTGACTAAACTCGGCATAGAAATGCGTGCTTACTTTGATTTGATGCGGCGGATTGCCGTAGCCTATAATAATAGTGCTGCAAAGTCGGAAATCCGGGAAGAAATGAAGCAGAAGTTTCTGGCGATGTATGACCATATAACCGACCAGGGAGTGGCTTATGGTAGCTGTTGGGGAATATTCACCATTACGGATATAGTGTTCGCGGGTTATACCTGGCTTATTTCCTGATGAAAGACGTACTTCGGGAAGCAGGAAAGTTGCCGGAAGCCGAACAGACATTGCGTTGGTATGCGATAACCAACGAGGTGTATCCCAAACCTGAGGGCAACGGAATTGATATGGATTCCTTTAACACGCAAACTACCGGTCGCATTGCAAGTATCCTGATGATGGAAGATACCCCGGAGAAGCTGCAATACCTGAAATCCTTCTCCCGTTGGATAGATTACGGTTGCCGTCCGGCTCCGGGATTGTTTGGGTCGTTCAAGAGCGATGGCGGCGTTTTTCATCACCGCAATCACTACCCGGCTTATGCTGTCGGCGGTTTGGACGGAGCAACAAATATGATCTACCTCTTTAATCATACAGAGTTTGCCGTATCCGAGTTGGCGCACGAAACAGTGAAAAATGCATTACTTGCCTATGCGTTTTTATTGCAATAAGCTGAACTTCCCATTGGCTTTGTCCGGGCGTCATCCCGATGGAAAGGGGAAATTGGTGCCGATGCATTATGCAATGATGGCTATGGCGGGAACCCCCGACGGAAAGGCGGAGTTTGACAAGGAAATGGCGTCCGCTTACCTGCGTCTTGTTTCGGACACTTCCGCTGATGGGCAGGAACCGGAATATATGCCGAAAGTATCGAATGCACAGGAGCGGAAGATGGCAAAACGGCTTGTGGAGAAAGGATTCCGTGCCGAACCTGACCCACAGGGAAATCTGTCATTGGGCTATGGCTGTGCATCCGTTCAGCGTCGTGGCAACTGGTCGGCGGTGGCCCGCGGTCACTCCCGCTATCTTTGGGCGGCGGAACATTATTTGGGACATAACCTTTATGGCCGTTATCTGGCGCATGGCAGTTTACAGATTCTGACGGCTGCTCCGGGGCAAATGGTGACTCCCGCAACAAGCGGCTGGCAACAGGAAGGCTTCGATTGGAACCGTATCCCGGGTGTAACTTCCATACATCTTCCGTTGGAACAGTTGAAAGCTAAAGTCATGAATGTAGATACATTCTCTGGCATGGAAGAAATGCTTTACTCCGATGAAGCATTTGCCGGCGGATTGTCACAAAAGAGAGAAAACGGCAATTTTGGAATGAAACTGCATGAGCATGATAAGTATAACGGTTCTCACCGGGCGCGAAAATCCTTTCATTTCATCGATGGAATGATTGTTTGCCTGGGCTCCGATATTGAAAATACCAATGCCGCTTACCCGACGGAAACAACGATTTTCCAGTTGGCAGTAACGGATAAGGCGGGACATGATTATTGGAACGACTACCGTGGCGAAGGTAAGATATGGATCGATCATTTGAATACCGGTTATTATGTACCCGTTTCCGCCAGATTTGAGAAGAACTTCCCGCAGTATTCCCGTTTGCAGGATACGGGCAAAAGAAACGAAAGGGGACTGGGTCTCATTGGTAGTCGATCATGGCAAAGCCCCAAGAACGGCAGCTATGAATACGCTGTGTTGCCGCAGACAACTGAGTCTGCCATGAAGGCCTTTGCCAAGAAACCGGGATATAAGGTTTTGAAGCAGGACCGTAATGCTCATATTGTGCGGTCGTTAACTGACAACTTATATTCTTATGTACTTTTTGAAACCCCACAAACGTTACTTCCCGGTGATTTGTTGCAGCGTGCGGATACTTCCTGTCTGGTGATGATTCGTAAAGAATCGTCCGACAAGTTGTTGCTTACCGTAGCTCAACCGGACTTGGCACTATATCGCGGACCGAGTGACGAAGCCTTTGATGAAGACGGAAAACGAGTGGAACGCAGCATTTATTCCCGTCCGTGGATTAATGACGAAAGTAAAGAGATTCCGGTGACGGTAACTGTGAAAGGATATTGGAAGATTAAGGAGACTCCTTTCTGTAAAGTGGTTTCAGCAGATAAAAAGCAGACTGTACTTTGCTTTACTTGTAAGGACGGAGCTAGTTTTGAAGTGGAGTTAAGGAGGTAAGAAGCGAATAAGCCGCTGCATATTTTATTCTTGTATTGACGGTTTTAGATGGTTCCACCTGCTTGAAACTACAGTTTCCCCATAGAGAAACTTTGGTTTCATCGGTAAGAAACCAATGGTTCCAAGCCTTTGAAACTTTAGTTTCAAGCTGATGAAACTATAGTTTCGCATGGGTAAACCAAAAGTTTCAAGGCGCGAAACTTTTAATCTCATTACTTCTGTTGTCTTTTAGCTCCGGTGACAGCAAAATTGCCTTCACAATGCTGTCACCTGTTGCCGTCACAGCCTTATCCGTTTATAACCAAAACGTTAAACTGCAATCGGTGACAGGTGGCAGATATATGATTAAAATAAATTAGTGGGAGAGATTAGAACATAAACATGGCAACTGCAACAATGCGGTTGTTGCATACGGCATGAGTATCTTTGATTTTACCGCTGGATGTATTAAGAGAACCATACCATGCAGAGCTTAGCGTATATTCTAAACCGAATTTCCAATGAGGGACATTATAAGTAAGTTCTGCTCCGGCAGTGACAAGTTGGTCGAGATTTGTACCTGTACCATATAATTGTGCTTTTCCATCAGGGGCATATAATTCGTCACTTGTCCCCAAGTTTTTAGCATAACCGACAAAAACGCCCGGTTTCCATTTCTGTCCATAAACAACGTTCAGCCAAGAACTGGAAAAGCGTATCGGGGTATACTTTTGTTCTCCGGTACGTTCGTTGACAGACTTCACTCCGAATCCTCCCAGACCGGAAGCCTGTGTGAGATTGGAACCCAGAACACTTTTTTTGCTCCGACGAACCAGTCTTTATTGGTATATTTAACGTGAGCTTCATAGGAAAGAGTGGTGATACGCTCGTCTACTTGAAATTTCTTATTGTTTTCTCCGGTAGCTTCTGTCCGTGGCTTCAATGATAACATTTCGATTCCTACACCAGCCAATAAACCTCCGTTCCTATAATCGGCACCGATGTAGATTTCGGGAATACAGCTTTTTCTTTATGTATTCTTGGCTCTTTCCGGCAGGACCTTGCGACAGATATTGCGACTGCCATATGGCAGCTCCCGTAAGTTGGAAGTTCTTTTCAGTGTAGCGATAGCGGATTTGCGGCGCACGGCTGAACGGTTGGAAAAGGCGCTCCCACGGAAAGGTTCAGAATCTGAGGGGAGACATTTCCGAACAGTGGATGCCATGTCTGTCCCAGTAATAAGGCGGACTTGCCCCAATCCAGATTCAAATAAGCATGGCGGAGGCGGATTACCGAGTATGAGGTACCTGTACCGCGAAAATCAATTTCTACTTTGGCGGAAGTTTTGGCGGTTCCCAGTTTCGGACCGGCCACATCTACGCCCAAGCGTGAATACAAGGTATAAAAGTTGCTGTTCGGCGTTGAGTTCAAGTCGTTTCCGTCCTCATCGCGTACCTTATCTTTTGGGGTACATATAAAATAATCCGTCTACGGTTTCTTCGTTAGCACGACTATTATAATAGAAGTCGGTACGGATCTGCCCATAGAATTTAAACTTGAAATCCTTGTTCTGTGCGAAGCTGCCTGCGGCCGTTAGCAGGCAAAGCGAGATTAAAATGTATTTTTTCATAATGTGCTTGTTTATAAACGGGCGCAAAATTACAAAAAATAACTGGTAATCAGTTTATCGTTGGCTAAAAAAAGGCTTGGATAGCCTGATTATATTTGCTGAGGCTTGTGCTTTTATGGATTGCTTTCATTAGTTTTCTGTCCGCATTCGGTGCGAGATATTCCCAAAACGTTTTCATCTTGTTCAGAAGCTGCCCGTCGCCTCCTTCCAGTTGTGCGGCGTACTGATTGTAGACGGAAGTATGCATGATATGCAGTTTCTCTTTCATCTCGTCGGGTGTCAGCGTACGGTTTTCCTTATACTCCAAAGCTAATGCCGGGTTTGCGAGCAGTCCGCGTCCGATCATCACTCCTGCCAATGCGGGGAATTGTTGCCGGATGCGGTGAACGTCATCCGGGCAATTAATGTCGCCATTATATATGAGCGGATGTTGGCAGACATTCAGGAAAGCGTCGAACCCATTGAGGTCTACACTTCCTTTATATTGCTGTTTTCCCAGACGGGGATGCATCGTGATGTGGCGTAGCGGCAGGTCATTTAATATAGGAGCGAGTTGCAGGCATTCGTCGGGATTCTCCCAGCCCAGTCTCATCTTTACGGAAAAACTGATTTGCGGATATTTCAGAGTCAGTCCCAATAATGTTTTCACTTCGTCCGGATAAGGCAGAATGCCGGAACCGTTGTGCCGTTTAGCCAGAAGCGGAAACGGGCAGCCCAGATTAATATCCGCCTCCTTATATCCTTTTTCTATAAAAAGGGATAAGATTGTCTCCGCCTTTTCTATGGACGGAGCTATGAGTTGAGGAACTAAATGAGGCACCTGATTACTTTCCGGAGCGATCTCACGGACATCTTTATTCCGGAAACCGTCTTTTTCCAGTCGTACGAACGGAGTATAATAACTGTCTATGCCACCGAAACAGGCAGCGTGTGCATTACGGTAAAAAGCCTCCGTATAGCCTTGCAATGGAGCGAAGTGAATGGATAGAATGTCTTGCATTACGTTATTTTTTGTGCAAAGATATATCGAATATACTTTGGTATATGTATGTTTTTGTACCATAATTGAATAATTTTGGCCTGTAAATTAGGGTATCAGTACTTAATTTTGCGCATTGACAAATCTAATTAAAAATGTAAAACTAATAGTATGCAAACCGGATTCCGAACAAATTTTTCATGGAAGAGAGGTCTCAGTGTGTTACTGTTAACCTTATTTTCATTCTCTCTTGCTGTGGCCCAAGTACTAGTACGGGGTACAGTCGTTGATCAAACCGGGGAGTCGGTCCCAGGTGCCAGTATTCAGATCAAGGGCGGTACTCAGGGTACGATAACAGATCTTGATGGTAAGTTCTCGTTGAATGCTCCTAATAAGAAGTCTATTCTTATAGTCTCTTTTATCGGTTATGTAACCCAGGAATTGCCGGTCGAGACGGCCAAGCCCATGTCTATCATCTTGAAGGAAGATACGAAGACATTGGACGAAGTCGTTATCGTAGGCTATCAGGAGGTCAAGAAGAAAGACCTGACCGGTGCTGTGGCAAAGGTAAATATGGAAGATTTGCTGAAAACGCCTGCTTCTTCATTCGACCAGACTTTGGGTGGACGTATTGCCGGAGTAAACGTAAGTTCGGGCGAGGGTATGCCGGGCGGAACGATGAATATCGTTATCCGTGGTAACAACTCTCTGACCCAGGATAATTCACCTTTATATGTTATTGACGGGTTTCCGGTAGAAGATCCTGCTATTGCGGCTACCATTAACCCTTCCGACGCTGAATCCGTTGAAGTGTTGAAAGATGCTTCGGCCACTGCCATTTATGGTGCCCGTGGTGCTAACGGTGTCGTTATTATCACGACCAAGAAAGGAAAGGTTGGAAAACCTCAACTCAAGTATGACGGAAGTTTCGGATTTCAGCAGGTCACCAATACAATTCCAATGCTGGATGCGTATGAGTTTGTGAAGTTGCAGAATGAACTGTTTCCGGCAGATACCCAAAAGAACTATCTGATTGAACATGAAGGCAAGCAGTGGACGGTGGAAGATTACCGGGGTGTTCCGCAGTATGACTGGCAGGACGAGATTTTCCGCACAGCTTGGCAGCAAAGCCATAACGTCAGCCTGATGGGCGGAACGGAAGGGGTACGTTACAATGCGTCGGCTTCTTATTTCGATCAGGACGGTATCGTGCTCAACTCCAACTACAAACGTTTCCAAACTCGTATGAATACCGTTGTCCGCCGTGGCAAACTGAATATGAGTGTAACTGCCAACTATGCACGTGCCATTCAGACCGGTAGCTCTACCTCTTTATATTCATCCAGCGGTATGAATAACTTATTTTATAGTGTATGGGGTTACCGCCCTGTTACCGAACCGGATGTTCCGTTGAGCACCTTAATGGACAATGCGCTGGATTCATCAGTAGAACCGACTAATGACTATCGTTTCAACCCGATTATGTCATTGAAGAACGAATATCGTAAGAACTATACGAATAACCTTCAGTTGAACGGTTTTGTAGAATATGAATTTATCAAGGGATTGAAGCTGAAGGTATCCGGCGGTTACACGTACGATGCCCGTAGCAATGATACGTTTAATAACTCAAAGACCCGTTATGGTAGCCCGATCTCAACGGATAAGGTGAATGCACAGGTAGTCCGCCAGCAACGTCTGACCTGGTTGAACGAAAATGTATTGACCTATCAGGTTAACATTAACAAGAAGCATTTCTTTGATTCGTTGCTTGGTATTACTTTGCAGAATTCCGACTATGAATACTATTCTTTCAAGACCACCAATATCCCCAATGAATCTTTGGGCATGGCCGGCATGAACGAAGGTATCCCAAGTACGACAAGCTCTGAAAAGTCCTCATGGTCTATGATGTCTTATCTCGGACGTGTGAACTATAATTATATGTCAAAGTACTATGCAACGGCTTCTTTCCGTGTCGACGGTTCTTCCAAGTTTGCCAAAAAGAATCGGTATGGGTTATTCCCTTCGGCTTCTCTGGCGTGGAACTTCAGCGAAGAAGACTTCATGAAGGAATATAAGTCCATTCTTTCCAATGGTAAGTTGCGTGCCAGTTGGGGTTGACTGGTAACAACCGTGTAGGGGAATATGAAGCCTATGCTTTGTTGAAAATGGCGAAAGCGGCATCGAACAATCTTCCTTCGGGAGTTTATCCGTTCGAGAACAATCAGAACAGCATCGGTATGGTACCTATCTCGCTGGCGAATAAAGATTTGAAGTGGGAAACGACGGAACAGTGGAACGTCGGTCTTGACCTGGGCTTCTTTGACGAACGAATTGGCATTAATGTAGACTGGTACATGAAAACGACCCGCGATCTGCTTCTTGATGCAAGCTTGCCTTATTCTACCGGTTATTATAGCGCAATGAAGAATGTAGGTAAAGTGCGTAACTCCGGTTTGGAATTTACCCTGAATACAATAAATATAAATAGAAACGGTTTCCGTTGGAGCACAAATTTCAATATTGCCTTTAATAAGAATAAGGTATTGGAGTTGGCGGAGAATCAGACTTCCTTGTTGACCTCCGCTTATTTCGACCAGACGTACAATTCACAGCCTACTTACATTGCGAAGAAAGGCTATTCAATGGGTATGATGTACGGCTATATGTATGAAGGTACTTACAAATACGAAGATTTTTATAAGTCCGGTGATACGTATGTGTTGCGTCCGGGAGTTCCTTACTTCTCCAGCGAAAGTAATACACAGCCGGGTATGCCTAAATATAAAGACCTGAATGGCGACGGTATAATCGACACGAACGACCGCACGATGATCGGACGTGGCTTGCCTATCCATACAGGTGGTTTCACGAATGATTTCGAGTACAAAGGATTCGACTTGAGTATTTTCTTCCAATGGTCTTATGGAAACGATATTTTGAATGCCAACCGTTTGTTCTTTGAAAACGTGAACAACTCACGTAACCTGAACCAGTATGCGACTTATGCCGACCGTTGGACACCGGAAAACCCGACAAGCAATATACCGGTAGCCAAGAACTCAAGTTCCAACAAGGTTGTATCTTCACGTGTGATCGAAGATGGTTCTTTCCTGCGTCTGAAGACATTGACGCTGGGTTATACTTTGCCGAAGAAAGCGCTTAGGAAATGGGGAATCTCTACTGCCCGTGTTTACGTAGCAGGACAGAATCTCTGGACAATCTCCGGCTATTCCGGTTATGATCCTGAAGTGTCTATCCGTAACGGTGCTTTAACGCCGGGACTTGACTACTCTGCTTATCCGAGGGCTTATGCTGTCAACTTCGGAATTAATCTTGGGTTTTAGTATTTAGTTGAAATCATATAAAAATAGAGAAGATATGAAAAAGATAAAAATAGCATTCCTTTCTTTGTTGGCTACATGTACGATAGCGTCATGTGACTTTTTGGAGAAGGAACCATATAAAATCGTACCGGAAAACTATTTCCAGAATGAGGCGGAAGCACAATCATTCCTGACCGGTATCTATTCGAACTTAGGACAGTCAACTTTCTACGGAGGTGATTACATGGTTCTTGCAGGCGGTGACGACTTGGAGTTTTATGGAGGGTCTACCGGACGTATTTCCAATACAGGATTGATTTGTAATAACACTACCACCAGTGATGCGGCGGTTACCAACCTCTGGCTCAATTTGTATAACGGCATCGAGCGTGCCAATATGTTTCTGGAACAGATAGACAATGTCCCCGGAATGAGTGATAAGAGCCGTTTGCAATACAAATCGGAAGCTCGTTTCTTACGTGCGTTTTATTACTTTACGTTGGTGCAGTGCTGGGGAGATGTGCCGTTCAAGACGGAGTCTACCTATTCGTCCGGAACGGTGACTAATAAGGATATAGCACGTACGGATAAGAACGTGATTTATAAGTTTATCGTGAAAGAAATGGAAGAGGCTGCCGATGAAGAAACCGGAGGGCTGCTCTCTGCCAGAGAGTTAAGCTATAAGCCGGGACGTATCTCCAAGTCGACGGCATGGGGTATGTTGGCACGTGTCTATTTATTCTGGGCCGGTGAACATAAGCGCGACGGTAAACCGGCCGATGCGGCAAACAAGTCGTATTTCGAGCGTGCCAGCTATTTCGGCCAGAAAGTGCGGACATGGGGGGCATACGCTTGCCGCTAATTACTGGGACCCGTTTATTGATATGTGTTCCGACAAATACAATACGACTGCCAATGAAAGTATCTGGGAAGTTGAGTTTGCCGGAGACGGAACGGGAGACGTGCGTTCGGAAGGCCGTATCGGAAATACGATCGGGCTTCAGTGTTCGGACTTTTTCTTCTTTATCTAATGTTGTAGGCAAGGCTGACCCGGGATATTCTTATGGCTTTATTTGGGCAACTCCGAAACTTTATGATTTGTATGTGGCGAATGGTGATAATGAACGTTTCACCTGGAACATTGCCCCTTTTACATATCGTAGAATTGCGGACCGTACTGACTTGGGAATTGTAGGAAGAACTTTTTTGAAAACAAGGCGTTGTATGATCTGGTGAAAGGTGCCGGCTGGTACGGAGACAGATCGTATAATTATGAGGGAGCCAATGAGGGTGAAGAATATAACAGTAAGGTGGAGCAGATTGGAGATGTTTACAAAAAAAGCGGTTGCTGCCGGTAAGGAAAGGAAAGATTTGTGTTGTGCCAAGTTCCGCCGGGAATATGAGCCTGCTGCAAAGAAGGACAAGAACCGTACTTCTATCAATTTCCCTATACTTCGTTACTCGGATGTGTTGCTGATGATTGCGGAAGCGGAGAATGAATATAACGGTGCCCCTGACGCCCTTGGCCGAAGAATGCCTGAAAGAGGTACGTGACCGTGCCGGAATCTCAGATCTTACAGGTCAGATTACTTCAGGTGAGGACTTTCTTACTATTATAAAGGATGAGCGTGCAATGGAGCTTTGTTTTGAATATCTCCGTCGTTTCGACCTGATTCGTTGGGGAGACTTTGTAGATAAGATGAACGAGCAGGCAGTGCTGGCACAGAGTGGAAACAACTGGACTCAGGGAGGGCAGGCTGCACCTTTCTTCCGGGTATCTTCCGCTTATCAGTACTTCCCGATTCCGGATGCCGAGAAAGCTGTCAACAAACTGATTACGGGCAATAACCCCGGTTGGTAATCCGCTTTAATCCAATTAATAATTTTTGAAGAGAATACAACGATGAAAAAACATATAAATTCTTAATACTAACTCTGGGAACTCTCTTGTTTGCTTCATGCGAAAAAAAGAGTTGGACCGGGATCTGACTGATGTCAGTGTAACTGTGGCTACCAATGAGAATGTACGGTACGAAGGCAACATCCTGACTGTAAAGAAGGGGACTCCTGTCGAGTTTCTCTTTCACGGTGATCCTGATTACATTTCTTTCTTCAGTGGCGAAATCGGTCATCAGTATATTTATCGTGACCGGAAGGAGATTTCGGTAGAAGATATTGTGTCATGCGACTTTAAGTTTTCGATTTGGGCTCAATACGGGGTAGCCAATTCATGCAAAGACCAGTTTGATGTGTTGTATCTGGCGGAAGAAGAAGATCCTGATAATCCGGGAAATACGATCTTTTTCCCGGGAATGAGCAAGAATAATTTCGAGGCTGATTCTGTACTTGTGGAGAAGAATACTCCCTGGAAGGAACTTATCACACGTGCGCAACTGCCGCAAGCACCTGTGACCAGTGCAGCCGGAGCTTTGAGTTTCAGTAAATCGGTCAAAGAATATATTGGCAAGAAACTGACGCTGGCTTTAGTGCTGAACAGAGATCAGAAAAGAAGCAATAAGTGCTAATAATCCGGAAGATCCGGAGGCTACTATTGTTCAGTCTACATTCAATATTCTGAATATGTGTGTGGAGACCAAATGGAAGAACGGACGTGTCACTACTGCTTATGCAAGTTCTTTCGGCTTTACTCCATTGAACATGAAGAATAAGACGAAGTATGAAGAACAGGCTCCGGAAAATATGCCTAAAGATCTTGAATATGGTTCTGTTTCAACGGGAGTGACTGGCATGTGGAACTTGAGTAGTATAAAAAGCGGCGGATTTACTATTAACGGTACGGCTGCCAATAATCCTTGGAAGTATAATTGGCTTGTTTCCGATTATCTGAATCTGGCGGAATGTCCCGAACCGGATTCGGGAGTGAAGGTAAAAGACATTTCTCTGGATCTGGAGTCTTACTCTTATACTTATAATCAGGTGGGTACATATACTGCTACGTTTCTGATGAATAACGCAAATTATTCACATGTGGCGTCCAAGACTTGTGAATTGATAATCAATGTAACAGAATAACTTTAAATACTAATAGATTATGAAGTACATAAAATCGTATATACTTTTCGTTATCATGGGCTTTGCGGTTGCGGGGTGTACTATAGACGACCTGAAAGACGATGTAAACGACCTGAAAGATAGGGTGACGCTTATCGAGCAGCAGGTGAAACTGTTGAATGATAATCTGGCTGTGATCGGCTACATCCTTGATCCTCAGAATAAGACAGTCAGTAAAGTGGAGACTGTTAAAGAGAATGGGGTTGCTGCGAAATATGTCATAACTTTAAGTGATAATACCCAACTGACATTGACTATCGGTAAGGAAGGAACAGTCAACGAACCGGAGATTACGATAGGAGATGATGGGAAATGGTATATCAACGGTATTTCTACCGGCGTAGTAGCCGTAGGAGAGAACGGTAAGAATGGGGAGGGCTATCCCGAATTTCGTGTACAGAATGGAAATTGGCAGATACGTTTCGGTGACGGTGAGTGGGCGAATGTTCCCGGTGGAGAGGGATTGCCGGTGGCAGTTCTTTAGGCGACCAGATCTTTGAATCTGCCAAAGTAGACGGTAGCAACTTTGTTGTGACTCTTAAAGATGGGACTGTGCATACACTTCCTATCGTGGCAACTTTGGTTTGTGCTATTGATAGAACAGGTCTTGCATTTGATGATGAGGACTTCCTGATTATCAATAAAGGAGAAAGAGTGGTGATTCCTGCTAAGATTGAAGGTGAGAATCCGCAGGTTACTTATCCGCAAGGTTGGAGAGCTACTTTGAACAAACTGGATGTTGCCGATGAAAAAGGAAATAATTATCAGTTGTTGATCTTTGCTCCGGCTGCTGAGAATAAAACGTTAACGAGAGCCGCGGCGGATAATACTGCCGATGTAACTGTTCAGGTACAGGAAGGCTTGTTTTGGGCAGTTGACAAGATAAAAGTGAAGAATCCGAAAGGACTTGCTTCTAATCTGGATATGTATAATGAAGGACAGGCTGTTATTGTAGGCGGGCTGGAGATTACAAAAGAAAAGTATGGTGAAGCACAAGAGATTACTACTAATGGGGCGATAGCCGGTGGTGTTTATTTCGTGTCTGCAAACGATTTGACATTGACATATAACCAAGGAACCTCAGTTGTGGAAAATCTAATTATTATTCCTAATTCAGATGAGGTTACTTCAATAAACCTGAACATAGATAAGTCTATTTATCTTGGTAATGCCTTGATTTGTAAAAATACAAATATAAAGTATACAGCAACAGCAACTTATCCTGTACGTGTTCAATCTAAGGAAGCTAGTATTATAATCGACCGGTGTACAATAAGCGGCTTATTATTTGGATCGGGTTTTTGCTATGCCGGAGGTGAAAGATGAGGCTAGTATTGGCTATTTTGGAATGACTGATACTAATATAAAGGTTGAAAATACTGGAACTAATTTGTACTTGGTTACTAATATGAACTGTAATGAACTTCGATTTGAAAATAATATTGTATATTATTCAGGAGTTCCGGAAGCCACTTCTAACGTGGAGAATTTTAAGGTGTTCCAAGGGCCAAGTTATAGTGTGAATAAACTAACATTAACTTCCAATACCTTTATTGATATTGAATCAGGGTATTCAAATGGGAAAACTTCCGCTATTGTTTATCCTTCGAAAATTGGTGATATCACAGTCAATAAGAACATTTATTATTTTACTTATCGTGAATATCCGGCATTCCTTATAAGAGTGGCATCTGCGGAAAAATCTAAGGTAACAATAGCCGAGAACAATTATGCTTATCTTTTGAAACCGGATTGACTCTGAATGTTTTCCAAAATAAGATAGGTGATACTTCAGTTGGTTTTACAAGTAATGATGTTGATCTTTATGATACCACTGATCCGGCTACTTTTAACAAATCTACAGGGACATTCATTCCCAAAGAAGGTTACACTCAATATGGTGCACAACGCTAAAACTAAGAATTATGAAAAAGATATTGATACTATTAGTTTGCTTATTGCCTGTCATTACCTTTACCTCCTGTGATGATAAGGATGATATACGTAAAGACATCGACGATCTGAATGCTCGTTTGGATGCTTTGACAGATGATCTCGAAAATTTGAATACGAGCATCAAATCTTTCCAAGATGCAGTGAAAGGACTTGTTCTTGTAACCGGATATACAATGGATGAAAAGGGTAACTATACACTTTCACTGAGTGACGGTACGGAATTGGTTGTTTATGGCGGACAGCCTGCGGGAGATATTCCTACACTTGGCATTAATGAAGCCGGAAATTGGACATATACCCTTGACGGTAGAACCGTTGAATTGAAAGATAAAGAAGGCAATCCTTGTCCTGCTGTTCCCGTAGACGGTTCCGACGGACAAACTCCAACTATCTCGATTGATGCGGACGGTTACTGGTGTTATGCCGTTGGCGGTGGAGAACCTCAACGTATAGACGGGCGTTACAACATTGCCAATATTGGAGAGATTCCGGGAGGTATATTTGCCGATGTAACGGTGAACGGTAATATCGTGACCTTTGAATTTACAGACGGCTCGAAAACCGAGATCCCTTTATTGGGAGGGTTGGATATGACTTTTCTCAAGGTGATTCATCGAATATTACTTCTGTAAATGTAGCGAAGGGAGGTTCAGCGGTATTGACGGCAAAACAGACGAATGTAGCCAGAGTGATTATAGATCCCACACCTGTACAGGTAGTCTTGACTGATGACGCTTCCGATAATCTGACGATTAAAACAAAAGGACTGGCTTCCGGCAAATATACTGTTTATTTCCAGATATTCTCTAAGGAAGGATATCGTCTGATTAAATCATTAGAGGTGACGGTTGCTGAATAAGTTGAATTAATAATTAAGCGAAGAAATCATTATGAAATACTATAAATCATTCATATTATTCAGTTTGTTTGCATTGGCTTTTGTGTCATGTAATACAGACGATTTGGAAAGAGACATTGATGCCTTGAAAGATCGTGTGACGAATGTTGAGGCACAGGTACAGCAGTTGAACGATGAGATGAACATTATCCGTGTGCTGTTGGACGGCAACAAGACTATTACCGATTACTCTATCAATGGTGATACTTATACCTTGACCTTAAGCAATGGCGAAACATTGACTTTGACTCCGGGAGTGACCGGAGGCAACTATCCTTCTATTGAGATCGGTGCAAATGGTAATTGGTTTATTGGCGGTACAGATACAGGCTGGCGTGCTCAAGCGGAGAATGGGGAAGATGCTACCATTACTCCCGAATTTAAGATTGCACCCAATCCGGCCGATGGAGATAAAAAGTATTGGTATGTGAGTTATGACAACGGTTCAACCTGGAAAGTATTGGAAAACGGTCTGGCTGAAGGTATAAATACAGGTTCGAATCCTATCAGCAACGCAACTGTTGACGGAGATAATTTTAAAGTTACTTTTGGCGGAAAGGAGTATCTGATTCCTATTGTGAAAGGATTGGAATGTGCAATTAATGTTCCCGAAGGTGTAACAGATGATCTTTGGTTGGTAGCCGGAGGAGGTGCGTCTTCCTTTACTGTGAAAGTAAATTTGGCTGAAGGTGATTTAGTAAGAGTAAAAGCCCCTGCTGATTGGAATGCAAAACTGTCGGAATATGTGGCTGGAACAACGGAAGTAACAGTGACTGTGACACCTCCTGCAACTCCGAGCGAGTGTACGATTATTGTAGAAGTGACTCATGGAGTAAATTCGGCAACAGATCAGATAAAGGCAAAAACTACCAGTGATAGTTACTGGGCTGAATATCAGGCAGGATTTGATATCAGGATCGGTGATGTAGTACTTAATAAATATGATAACCCGAATGCAACGTTGATACAAGATGGTGAAACAATATCGGAAGAAGGGTTTTCTTTATTGCAAGAAATGCTACTGTATCTTTATCGAAAAAGAGTTTGAAAAATCTGATTTTGATAGCAGAAAAGTAAAGATGAGTATTCAAAAGGTTAAAACTGCAAAACAATACGCCTGCTTGGAAAATTGAGGTTGCTTTGTTGTGTAAAGGAATACATCTTTAGAAGATGAGTTGAAAATCTGACGGTTTACTGGTTCAAGTTAGGTGGAAAGAGGTTGTTAAACAACTATATTTTGATAGGTGTAAAATAGAGATTCCAAGTGGTAAAAACTTCTCGTATTTTCAGCAGGAGTGGGAATTACCGATCTTATGATAGAATCTTGTTATATTTCAATGTCTGAAAATACCGGTAAATTTTGAACTTTTTAAACTTGTATACTCAGGCTTATACGAATATCGAAATCAAGAATAATATCTTTTATTGTAGGGATGCTGATACTGTTTATTGTAATTTCACCTGATGATGCTCACCACCGGAAATGTGAATGGTAATGTATCCATTAATAATAATACGTTTATCAATATGTTTAATCATTCTGATAATTATTATGTCAAAGTTCCCTTTGAAGAAGGTTGGACGTATGAAACAAAACTTGATTTGGTATGATAATGGAGAAAAGGGGACAGTAAAAGCCTTAATACTTTGCAGTCGCTAATGAAACTATTGATTATGAAAAGATTTTATAAATAATGGGTGTTTACTCCGGCTATGACAACAACCTTGACTTGGAGACCTTTCAACTCTACACCAGGAGCAGGGTTTTAATAATACAATAGAAACATCTACGGCTACTACTCCTTTTGAAGAAGGTTTTATAGACATTGAAGGAAAATATACTCTTAAACCGGAATATCAAGGTATAGGTGCAGTTATCGAATAGTTGCTGCAATTAAATTTGATAAAGGCGAAGAATCTATTAATGCTAATATTGGGTTTAACGGATTCTTCGCCTTTATAACATTATTAGACTTTAGAAATATGAAAAACATGAAACTTGATTTACATAGTATAGCGACAACTTGTATGATGGTTGCTGTTATAGTTTTCACTTCCTGTTCAGACGATGAAGCAATAAATAACCCAACTATTCCCGAGCAACCGGAACAATTAACAGAACTCACTGCGCAATACAATACTAATATCGCGGCTTATCAGGCCATGATGAATGGCAAAGCCGAGATTGTAGACTACACCTCTGACGAGAAGGGTAACTACAAACTTCAATTGAGTAACCGACAGATAGCGGATGTTTATATCCAAACTGCCGACGATAAAGATATTCCCCTTCTTGGAATTGATAAAGAAGGTTACTGGAATTATCAATTGGAAGGTACTTCACGCATTCTGACAGATACGCATGGCAATCCGGCTCCTGCTTTAAACAAGACAGGAAAAGGCATTCTTACTCCTCAAATTGCATTGGGGGAGGACGGCTGTTGGCAAGTTTCTTACAATGGCTATCAGTGGCAACGTTTGAGTGACACTCCGGCTCCGTCATTGGAAGGAAAAACGGCTGTTGATTTCTCTCTTTACCGTTCGGCTGTTTTAGATGAACAGACGAATACAATCACTTTGGAATCCCGTACAAGCGGGAGTGTGCTTAAACTGGATACCCGCAATAACGGCACAGCACAAGCGTGGAAAAAGTTCCTGATGAATAGTGATGACAATGTATTGTTGGATTATTCGTATGCCGGATATAAACATGGAGAAGTGACACCTCCGGAGGCTTTCTCATTAGGATATAAAGTTTTCAATGTGAAAGAACGTATGGAAAACCGTGGCATGACTGCCCGTGAAGCCTTGATAACCATATTGCAGGAGAATAACATGACCCGTAAGGACGGTAAGAATTACAACAATGCAAATGCCCGGATTGTCATTTATTTCCCGGAAGGAGAATACGTATTGCATAATGACGATGACAATACAATAGAGCCGGGCAAGCCGGTATTGGGAAAGGAAGGTGATGAAGCATATTCTTTGGATAGTAAAGGAAATAATAAAAGTTCCAGTATCTATATATTCGCAGGCCATTTTGTAATTAAGGGAGATGGCGCAGGAAGAACAAAGCTGATAATGGATACTCCGAACTTGCCGGATGATATTACTACCATGTATTCGTCGCCGGTAATGATTGATATTAAACATAACTCCGGGTTGTCGAAACTCTGTGATATCACGGGTAACGCAGCTAAAGGTACTTTTAGCGTGGAAGTATCCGATGCGGCCTCGCTGAGTAAAGGTGACTGGGTATGCCTGTATTTACAGAACAATGACCCGGAACTGGTACGCAACGAGTTGTCTCCCTATGCACCCGAACCGACAATGGAGAATATTATAAATGTAGGTGTGCAGGTGCAGGACTTCCACCAAATTGTGGCAAAAAGCGGGAATGTAATCACTTTTAAAGAACCTATAATGCACGAAGTTGATTCTCGTTGGGGTTGGGCGATCCACAAATATCCGCATTATGAGGAAGTCGGTATAGAAGACGTGACTTTCGTAGGACATGCCACCGATGATTTTCAGCATCACAGAAACTGGGCGCATGACGGTGCTTATAAACCGATAAAGATGACACGCCTGACAAACTCGTGGATGCGCCGGGTGAACTTTATAAGTGTTAGTGAGGCCAACTCGATTACGTCTTCCGCTAACGTGTCCGCCTACGATATTAAGATAGACGGTAATCGTGGCCATGCCGCCATTCGGTCGCAAGGGTCGTCGCGGGTGTTTATCGGCAAAGTGACCGATCGTACCAACGGACCTCTAATAGATAATAGAGGCGTCATACAGCAGGGGGCAGGACAATATCATGCTTGCGGAGTCTCAAAACCGAGTATGGGTGCTGTCATTTGGCGGGTACATTGGGGATTGGATGCCTGCTTTGAGTCTCATGCCACGCAGCCGCGTGCTACGCTGATTGATAATTGTACGGGTGGATTCATGCAGTCTCGTCAGGGAGGTGATTACAACCAACTTCCCAATCACCTCGATGACCTCACTATTTGGAATATGTATTCGGAAAGATCGCGCACGGCAAGCGGTAATTCGGCTCCTGCCGGTGTATTCGACTGGTGGCGTATCGGCTTTAAAGGTTGGAAGTTCTTCCGCCCGTTATTGTCGGTTTTCATGGCGAACCGTTGAATTTTGTGCAGGAGCAAGTAAAACTGGACGAAAGTAATGGAACTCCGGTAGAGCCGCAGTCTCTTTACGAAGCACAGCTGGAGAAACGCCTGGGCTTTGTGCCTGCTTGGTTGAAGGCATTGAAATAAGAGGATACGAGAAATATCAACTAAAAGAAAGAGAGGGCTCGAAGGGCCTCTCTCTTTTGGGGGTAAATTGATCAAAGTCTGATTTTTATATAAATCTGTTGATAAAGGTTAGAAGAATTGTGCAGTATATTACTTTGGTTGTAATGTGACTTTATCGTTTCTCTGTTACAAATGTATGCAATTTACGCTCTCTCCTGTGGATAGAATGATTCAGGATTGGTATAAAATCATACAATTCTGTTATTCCGGTATATTTATTTCTCTTTTACAGATTCCAATAATTCAGCTAATTCTTTTACGATGTCAGGATGCTGTTTCGCCACATTCGTTTTCTCCGAAGGATCGGACGATAAATCGTAGAGCTGAGGCTGTTGGTCGTTGCCAAGTTCCATTTTCGTCCAGAACTCAATGGCGGGAGCATCGCTGGGCTCGATATATTTCCACTGCCCTTTTACAATGGCAAGCGTATTATTAAGATTCTGTTGGACGATGTATTCGCGACCGGTATTGTTCCTGCCTAAGAACGTGTTCAGGTGTTCCTGGCTGTCGGGGCTGCACCTTTGCGCAAAGGCTGATTCAGCAGTGAGGCGAGTGAGGCGTATACATCAATCTGTGAGAAAAGAGACTGTTGCTTGCTCGGTCTTACTTTGGCAGGCCAGCGGACAATGAATGGGATACGTGTGCCCGCTTCATAAGCGCTGTATTTCCCTCCCCGGTAGATTCCCATTGGGGTATGACCGTTGAGAAGCTCGTAGGCATGGTCCTGATAGCCGTCGTCGATGACGGGACCGTTGTCGCTGGTAAAGACCAGAATGGTATTGTCGGCGATGTTGAGGCTATCCAACGTGTTCATAATTTCACCGATGGTCCAGTCCAGTTGGAGGATAACGTCACCACGGGTGCCGAGTCCGCTTTTTCCTGCAAAACGCGGGTGGGGGATACGTGGCACGTGTACATCCTGCGTACCCATATACAAGAAGAAAGGTTCTTCTTTATGGGAAGTGATGAACTTCTTCGCTTTATGGGTGATGATGTCGGCTATATCCTCGTCTTTCCAGAGAGCGGACTTGCCGCCTGTCATCCAACCGATGCGGGGATACCGTTGATAATGGTATTGTTATGCCCTTGGCTGGGTTTTAATGTTACGAGTTCCGGATTTTCTTCTCCGGTGGGCCAGTCGCCTACTTTATGCTCATAGTTGACGGTGATTGGGTCATTAGGGATCGAGACCCACTACGCGGCCGTTCTCCACAAACACGCATGGCACACGGTCTACGGTTGCCGGAATGATAAATTCATAATCGAAGCCGATACTTTGTGCATTCGGAGTGATCTGTTTGTTGAAATCTGTCCCTCCTTTCGGTCCCAGTCCCAAATGCCACTTGCCAACGGCACCGGTGGCGTATCCTGCATCTTTCAGCATATCCGCCATAGTGACACAGGCAGTATCAATGATAAGTTCCGAGTTGCCGGGAGCGATACCTGTGTTCTTTTGACGCCAGGGGATACATACCCGTGAGGAGCCCGAAACGGGAAGGAGTGCTGGTGGCGGAAGTTGCGTAAGCATTCGTGAATTGCACGCCTTGTCCGGCCAGACGGTCGATATTGGGTGTGCTCACTTTGGTTGCTCCGTAGCAACTCAAATCACCGATACCAAGATCATCGGCGAATATGTAAATAATGTTAGGCTTCTGGTCGTTTTGTCCGTTACTCTTTTGAGCGGCATTATTACATCCTGACAACATTGCGATGCCGGGCAATAGCGGAAGTATACGTGATACGTTTCTCATGAAGTTGATTTTTAAGGGATGAATTATTGGAAGCAAAGGTAAATGATTGAAAGGAAAAGAAGGAGCAGGAATGTACAAGTGAAGTACAAAATAGTACACGAAAGGCTTTACTCTGTGATGTGAAGTGTGAAGATTCTACGCTTGTTCTCCTTAATAACCTTGCTTGTTTTTCGAAGTTATCTTGCTGACCTTGTGCCAACGTATTGGCACGACCCTGCCAAGCCTTTGGCACAACTGTGCCAGTGCGTTGGCAACAAGCGTGCCAATAGGGTGGCACACTTGTGGCACAAAAAAGGTCCTGTTTTATGGCTGCAAGAGCGAATCGGCAGTATCTTTAATTCTCCTCCTTCGGGAAGGAGGAGTACCCGTAGGGGGAGGTGGTAGGTGAATACATAAATTAATTATTATCACCATTATACAAATTGTCCGTTTCTTCCCCGTCTCCTTCTTCTTTCTCTTTCTCCCTTGCGGTAAGCCAACGGGCTGACATGATAAATCTCCTTGAAACACTTACTAAAGTAGCGTGAAGAAGAGAAGCCAATCCGGTCGGAAATCTCCGTAATATTCAGTTCGGGGTTATTCCGTAGCATGACAGCCCCTTTCTTCAGGCGAATGTTCAGAATAAAGTCATTCGGCGTTTGTCCCGTCACCGCTTTCAGTTTGGTGAACAGATTGGTGCGGGCCATACCCATTTCACGGGCAAAGATGTTGACATTGAAATCAGTATCATCCAAGTGGCGTTCGATAATATCCATTGCTCGGTCGAGCATCTCTTTATCCATTGGATTGGTAGCCAGCATTTGTGCAAAAGTCTGCGGCTGCTTACTGAATTTCTCTTGCAGCAGTCTGCGGGAGTTCACGAGGTTATTACAACGCGAAATCAGCAGGTTTGTATTAAATGGTTTGGTGATATAATCGTCCGCACCGATCTTCAGTCCTTCGATATTGTGCTCTATGGCTGTGCGTGCAGTCAACAGCACAACCGGGATATGGCAAGTGTTGAAATCCGTCTTGATCCGTTTACAAAGTTCCGTACCGGACATACGAGGCATGACAACATCGCTTAGTATAATGCTCGGCATCTCTTTTTGTATCATTTCCAAAGCTTCTTCTCCGTCCGAAGCGGTACTGACTTGATAGAACGTTTCGAAGATACCTGCCAACATCTGCTTGATAGATTCATTATCTTCCACTATCAGCATCTTGGCGCCTTCAATCCGTTTATTTTCATCCTCTTTCCATTCCGAATCAGGTATTATCTCCACTGAAGGAACAATCGTTTCCGTTTGCCGGATCGTTGATTCTGTGCTTTCTTGTGCTATCTGTTCCTCCGTGAAGTGCTTTTTGTCCAGTTTGAGGGTGATAATGAAGCTGCTTCCTTTGCCCGGTTCGCTTTCTACGCGGATGGTGCCTTGGTGAAGCTCAATGATACCTTTCGTCAGTGCCAGCCCGATGCCTGTACCGGCTCCGGTATTCAACGAGTTGAGGTGCTCGGTCTGGTAGAAGCGGTCGAATATCTTATCAATCTCCGCGGCGGCAATGCCCGAGCCGGTGTCTTTTATTTCGATTATGGCATAGTCTTCCTCCTGCGATACATTGATAGAGATAGTATCCTCAGCTTTAGTATGCTTTAATGCATTCGATAACAGGTTATTGATTACTTTCTGCATCTGCTTTTGGTCATACCACACTTCAATATCGTCTTTCTGTTTATTGAACTTGAAGTTGATTTGCTTGCTGCTGGCGTATTCGAGAAAGAGCAGATAATTCTCATACAGGAAATTCACCAGGTTGTGCCGGCTTACTTTGATTTTCATGTGTCCCTGTTCCTGCTTCCGGAAATCGAGTAACTCGGTAATCAGTTCCCGCAACTGGAGACTGTTCTTGTAAATTCCCAATACCTTATTATATATATTGGGTGTGAACGTCTGTACCTGCAACAACGTCTCCACCTGTCCGACGATTAGTGTCAACGGAGTACGGAACTCGTGCGAGATATTCGTAAAGAAGCGGAGTTTCGACTGGTTCAGTGCTTCCAGGTCTTCGATATGCTTCTTTTCGTACTTCAATGACTCGCGGAGTTTGATTCTTGAATTATAGTTCTGGATAAGATACCACAACAGGCTGATAGTGACGATGGTATAAATCAGATAAGCCCACCATGTCTCATACCAGGACGGAAGGACGATAATCAGCAGTTTGGCTTCTTTGATCCCGTCCCGCTGTGATTTGATGACAAGTGTGTACTTGCCCGGATTCAGATTCGTATAAGTGATAAGCGTCTGTTTGCGATACGTATGATTCCATTCGTCGGAGAAGCCTTCCAGGCGATAAAGAATTTCGTCCCTGTTGGCGGGGATGAAGTTGGAAGTGGCGTACTCAATGCTGAACATTGATTGGTTCGCCCTCAATTTAATCTCCGGTGTATGGCAGATTGACTGTTCCAGAATCCCGGTTTCATCTCCGGGGGTTACTTCCTTACCGTTGACCAGCAAACGGGAAAGAAGTATGTTGTAAGATTTGGGAGAAAATGCAGTTTCTTCTCCCAGAAAGAAATCATTCCCTGGATACCACCCAAAAACACTTCTCCGTCGTGTGTCACAAACAGCGCATTCTCATTGACGGCGGTCAACGGGAATCCGTTTTCCGTACCATAATTGTAGAACTTCTTGTGCGGATAGTCAAATTCTGAAAATCCTTGGTTAGTAATCAACAACAGATGTCCTTTTTGTATCGATGATTCGAATACCTCGTAAATGCAGTCACTGGATAAACCGTCTTTCTGCATATCAAAGTTCTCGAAATCATCGCTTTCCTTGCGGTAACGGTCAAGCCCGCTGCCGGAAGTGGAGAACCACAGGTTGCCGTTACTATCCTGCATAATGTTGTTAATGTTGTTGTTGCTGAGACTGTTCGGATTGGCAGGGTTATGCGGATAATTGGTCAGCTTGCCAGTGTCGAACCGATAAGAGTAAACACCCTCTCCGGTGGCGGCAACCCATAGGGTACCGTCATTGTCTATACAAAGGCTGGCCACCATGCCAATTCCTCTTCCTTCTTTTTGTTTCTTGAAAAAGCTGCTCACAACTACCTGTTGCCGGACTGAACAGGCAGACACCTTTCTGTGTGGCAACTACCAGCTTATCCTTATACGGTATAATGTCGCGAACAATATCCGAGGGTAACGAGGTCGGATCTCCCGCCTTCATCCGGTAGACTGTAAAACGGTTAGTACGCAGGTCGAGCTTGTTTAATCCTCCCAAATGGGTACCTATCCACATGATCTCGTTAGCACGGTCGTAATAGATGGCTTTTACATTATTGTGCGAAATACTGTTTCTCCCTTCCTCATGGCGATACCAACGGTATGTATTATTGATCCGGTCGTATACATTTACACCACCACCTTCGGTACAAATCCATAAATTACCGTCCTTGTCCTCCGTCATTCTGCCTACAATCGGGCTGCTCAAACCTGCTTTCTCCGTGTCTCCCACTTTATAGCGGGTATAGATTTCATATTCAGGATTGAAGTAATTCACTCCGCCGAAGTAAGTTCCCAGCCAGATTGTTCCCTGCCCGTCTTTTTTACGATGCACCAGATAGAAGAATGGGTAAGCCCGTCGGGACTGTTTCCATTGGCGGTGTAAAGGTGAAACTTACCTGTTTCTCTGTCATATCGGTTCAGTCCGTTGAATGTTCCTATCCATAAATCCCCGGAGTTATCTTCGCAGCAACTTCTGACAAAATTGGAGCATAGACTGTTCGTATTCATCGGATTATGGCGAAGGTTTTCAATGCTACCGTCTGTTTTTACACGGTAAAGTCCTTCTTCCCAACTCCCTATCCACAGTTCGTTGGAAGAATCCTCATAAATACTGGTTATATTGCCTTTTTGTGACAGGCCGGGAAAGGCTTTTATCTTCCGACAGGCAGTATATACCATTGCTGGTAGTCCCCAACCACAGATTTTTGTTTTTTATCCAGGTGCAGGCAGGATAGAGTGATGTTTTTTCCCGCGAGATGATAGAAAAGATCGAAGTTGCCCGTACTTTCATTGTATACAAAGACTTCCTCCCTCTTTCCGATATATAACTTCTCATTAAAATAAATAGCGTCTACATTCCCTTGCAACAATGTTTTAAACCTTTGAGTCGCCAGATCGAATTCCGCCACACCATCGGTACAGAGCAGGTACACTTTACCATTTCTATTTCCGGTGATGCGTAGTACGGTATTACTGAACAGACTGTTCGGGTCGTTCTTTTTAAGTTTGAAACTCTTGATATCATTACCGTTATACCGGTTTAGTCCCTCGCGCGTACCGATCCATATAATTCCCTGTTCATCAATATACATGCTGTTGACAGAAAACTGAGAAAGTCCATCATCAGTGGTCAAATGGCTGAAAGTGATGTTCTGTCCTTGTGTACGGACGGTGTCTACGCTTAAAAAAGCAGAAATAAAAGGATTACTTTTCTCACTAATTCGTTTTTAAGGTATTACTACTGGCAAATATATTGTTTTTATTCGAAAGAGGCAAAATTAGTCAGAAGTTTTATGAAGGACACTGGATATCAGTATTCTATTTGAGAAAAGAGTAATTTTAACCCTAAAAAAACAACCATGATAATTAATCATAAAAACTAATCATGGAGGTGAATCAAGAGCAAATTTTTTTAAATTTGAGTTGAATTTTAACTTGCCCAATTTGGATACAAAGAAAGCAATTACAACCTATGTTGTAGTTTACTACAAACGAAAATAGTCTCTGCTACCCTCTTTGTTCCAAAGCCTGGTGAAACAAAGAGGGTAGCAGAGACTATTATTTCAATATGGAAAAGTTATAAGTCTCCCCTTTTACAGTAGAAAAGGAGATTACATCTTTATCAATAGAAGAAACCGTAATTTTTTCTCCCTTGCTATTTTTGACTTTCAACCAACGGGCAGCAGGGCAATATATCCGACATTCTCCACCATGACCGGAAGTAACGGCACATTGTGTTAGCCGTCCGGCATTCCATTCCATTGTAAAGGTAAAGTCTCCTTCCGCACGTAATCCCGTCACACTGCCATTTGCCCAAACAGAAGGTAAGGCAGGCAACAGGTGGATAAATCCCTGATGACTCTGCAGTAACATTTCGGCAATGCCTGTCGTAGTCTGAAATTACCGTCGATTTGGAAAGGTGGATGCGAATCAAAAAGATTTTCATAAACTCCGCCTTGGTCGTTATCCATGCTAATAACTGTAAGTGTAGAAAAGTCAAGAGCAGATTTTAGCAAACGGTAAGCATGTTCGCCATCCTGCAAGCGTGCCCAGGCAGCGATTTTCCAGGCACGGCTCCACCCCCGTCCCCAAGTCTCCACGTGATTCTAACGTTCTTTTGCCGCATCTGCATATTTTGCGTCTTTATAGTAAGATATCTGATTACCCGGATAAAGAGCTATCAATTGGGAGAGATGCCGATGGGGATTTCCCAAGGTATCAAGTTTCTGACTATCTTCCCGCCACTCACGTATTTGCCCCCAGGCACCTAGTGTGACACCATTGTCCAAGCGTTTCAACTTCTCCGACAGCTTCCTTACAAAATCTGCATCCAACGGAATGCCTGCTCCTCGCAGGACACGTACAGCCTGCATGGTTTCGCTGAAAAGTTGCCAAACCAGTTGTTGGGCATATGCCCTCCATCTTCCCAAGGTCCATGTTCAGGCGACCACTCTGCCGGAGCAAGCAGTACGCCGTCAGCCGTTAATTGAAGCCTGTCAAACCAATATTCACAGGTACTGCGCATGACCGGATAGGCCACAGAACGCAGATAGTTGATATCTTGTGTGTAAGCATAATGCTTCCACAGATGCATGCAGTACCACGCATTCGCAGGACGGTTGATATTCCAATCCGTGTAGCCGAATATATTGTTTTTGTGTGTTTACAGTCCATCCTCTGAGTCCTTCACTTCGTGCTAATTGTTGCCAGCTACCACCCGGGCGAAGAGCTTCAGTGGCAATATACCGGATGAAAGGTTCGTGACATTCGGAAAGATTACAGACCTCAGCAGGCCAATAATTCATCTGTATATTGATGTTGCTATGAATATCACATTCCCAGGGCGGAGCATTATCTCCATTCCATATCCCTTGTAGATTATTCGGCAAATTCATTCCACGAGACGAAGCGATCATCAGGTATCGTCCATATTGAAAATACAACATATCCAAATAAAGAGCTTCTTTATGCAGGCGTACCAGTTCATTCGTGGGAACAGAGGGGATTTCTGTTTTCATTCCTATTTTTTCCCCCTGTCTTTGCTGCTGTCCTCAAATCAAACCGGACGCGGTTGAAAAGAGATTGATAATCATTCAGGTGAGTGGATTTCAGCTGATCATAACCTTTTGCAGATGCCGTGCGAGCCGGTCTGTTAGGCGCTTATGCAGTTGTCCGGAAGTTTCTCCCCATAGGTAGCAGAAGATAAATCATAATTGGTCGCTGCTGTCAATAGAATAAGGACGGAATTGGCTGCATTCACACATAGTTTATTGCTATCCGCCACCAATGTGCCACCTTCATTAATGACCTTTAATTGAGCTTCATAAGATAATAAATCCAGTTTTCTACGGAACAGGATACCATCTTTGGTGATTTCTTGCCGGGTGCCCGGACGTCCGTCGGCAAGGCTGACGGAAAAATTAAGTTTCTTCCCGGCTTTCGGTGTACTTAGTCTGAGCACAATTACCTCATCGGGACGACTGGCGAAATACTCCCGTAAATAATGCGTTCCAGCCGACGTATAACTCACTTTGCCTATAGCTTCATCAAAGAAAGTTCGCGACGATATTCCCGGACATCTTCCTGCCCATCAAAATGAATCCATACATCACCAAATTTCTGATAAGCCCCACGGGTGGTAGTACTTCCTGTCCACAAAGTCTTTTCGTTAAAAAGTATCTGCTCGGACTCTACACCACCAAAGAACAAAGCTCCCAATTCTCCATTACCAATAGGCAAGGCAGAGGTCATCCAGTTCGTTGCGGGACGGTCATACCATAGTCGCATGGGAACGGTTTCTGTCTTTTGTTCAACACCCGCAACCGGCCCGGCAAAAAGCAAAAAGCACACAAATACTCTTGATAAAATTTCTTCTCAATAACATAAGCTATATAACGATTACTATAACAATTTTATTTTATTCGCATACAATTCCCCTTACTGTAACCTCTGCAATAACTGCCGGTGACTTCTTCACAAACCGGATACGTACAAAGCGTGCACGAACCCCGGCATCAGGAAAATCCACAGCAATATGCGACTCTTTTCTCCTATTAGCCTGTTTGTCTGACACGACTGTCCAATGTACTTTATCTCCCGACACTTCAAGGACATAGCGATAGATGCTTTCCTTCGGAAATCGAACCTGAATATTCTTCAATTCAAGCTCCTTCTCCGTATCCAATATCCAAAAAGGAGCGGGATCATCTTTGGATGCCTGCCAATAGGTTTGCAAATTACCGTCCGCAGCAAATCCCGCTACTTGATTTTCGTGATGGCTACTGGAAAAAGTAGGATTGTTCCGACCGAACTCCTGTACCGCTTTCTCCTTCTTCTCTCTTACAAAACGTACATAAGAACGCTCTTTCACTTCAGGAGTCAGCCCTTTTTTTATAAGCCTCATTTCCCTGAAAAACAATCTCTATACGTGCCGGTTTCAGTCCCGGAGAGGTGGCTTCGAGTACAGAGGTTCCCGCATAATAGGAGCGAAAAGCAATAGCCGCTTTCCCGTCCATGATACGGATATCACTGTCCGGTTCAAAACGAATCATATTTCCCGTTGGAAATTCCCCGGACCGGAAACTAATCTCAGTTCTACTGCAGGGGAATTACTAACAGGTTTTCCCGCTGCATTCAGGACCGTAACCATTAATTGCACATCGTCCGTGCCGTCAGTAAGGATATTATCAGTGCGAGATGCTTCTAATCGCAGTTGCGCAGGAACGCCTTCTCCCGCCCATTCCGGTGGTGCCACCCGGGTATATTCGTTTCGATACCAATACCAGGAGCGTTTGGGAATACGGAAATAGTCTACAATTCCCATCTTTCCCAATTGACTGCCGGCAATACTTCCATGATCAAAGCCACACCATATCGCTTGCCCGCTGCGCCATGGAGTTCCTTTCCACCCATCGTTCATTTGCAAATCGCCCCATCCAGGATTATATTCCCCGGACGTTCGGCAGTCACACTGCCATATTCGGATACCACATTCGGAATACCCGGATTCTGAAAATCCGGTTGCGTTGCTCCATCTCCGTTGTATCCTCCGATATCACCTATCTTATCTATTCTCTCATCCCCTAACGGACGTTGCGCTCCTCCAATGGCTGCGGGACGTGACGGATCGAGCTGATGAGTCAAATCAACCATTCTCTTTAATAGGCGACGTACCCCTTTCATCGCCTCCGGTGCAGAAAAAAGGCTTCGTTACACATGCTCCACGCCACGATAGAAGGATGATTACGATGAATACGTATCATCTCCTCCAACTGCTGCAAAGCGCTTGCTTCGAATGCTTGTGCATCTTTCTTGTCCACCGGATAAGCACTTGAGTCCCAGTAACCATCTGGTCTGAAACCTCCGATTCCCCAAAAAGGCGCTTCCGACCAGAATAACATACCTTCCTCATCGCAAGCTTGCGAAAAAGCAGGCGCATGAGGATAATGCGAACCACGAATGAGATCAAAGCCAGCCTCTTTCATCAACAGGATATCTCGCCGCATGGCTGCTTCCGTCACGGCATCTCCCCAGCCTGCCTGATCCTGATGTACATTTACTCCTTTGAAAAACAAGTGTTCTCCGTTCAGGAAAAAACCTTTGTCGGCAGTCCACTCAAACCAACGAAATCCGAAAGGTGTTTCTACTCGGTCTATCAACATTTGCCCCTGATAGACTGAACTGACTACTTTATACAGATAAGGATGGCGAGGATGCCATAAGGTAGGATGATTGACCGCTTCAGTGATTTGTTCAAGCTTCTTCATAGAATTAGCTTCCACTTTCTCCTCATTCTCCACAGAAACAAGTATTCGGCCTTCGGCATCTTTTACTTCCGTCAAGAGTTTGAATTCCATCGTTTTATTCGTTTTGTTACAGATATCCGTGCAAACCCTGACTACCGAGGATTTGCCTTGATGCGCTGCCAAATCTGGTGTCGTCGCAAATATACCGTACCAGTCAATATGTACAGGCGACTTTCTCACCAGCCGGACATTACGATATATACCTCCGCTAAACACATGTTCACCCGCCCTGGGCGCTACATTGGCTTTCCAAATATTATTTACGCGTACGGCAATCACATTATTTCCCATGCGGACTGCTGAAGATATGTCAAAATAGAAACCTGTATAACCACCGGTATGTGTACCTGCCTTCTTTCCGTTAACAAAGACTTCCGCTTCCTGAAATACTCCGTCAAACTCCACGAAAAGCTGTTGTTTCAAATCTTTTTCGCAGTTAATTCAAAAAGACTTCCTGTACCAGCCATAGCCTGTATAAAAGTCTTTCGACATAAAATAAGGAATACTGAAGGAATGAGGTATTCCAATTGTTTCCCAACTACTATCATCATAGTCCGTCCGTTCAGCGCCTGTGTAATCACCTTGCATATACTTCCAATTCCGGTTGAAATTGATACTCTGCCGGCATAGTTCGTCTGTCTGAACTTTAGCACACAGGGTATCACTTAATAAACACAGCAAAAAAAGAAGAATTAATTTCTCTTGTTTCATATCCAATTCTTATTATAATATTCTATCCAAATCCGATTATAAATACAGATGTTATCTCATTCCTTTATCCAACCCATATATTGGCAGTCCTTATACACACGCTCTCTATCAAGAGGGTAAACCTTATCAATTAACAATACCCCCTCCAAATCATTCGCTACCCGAACCGACTTGTCACTATTTGGGACAGGTAAGTATTCCGAATGTTTATAGGAAACAGGACCTCCCAGAATCACTGCACCCAATCGTTCCCTCAACTGTTTACGGAATTTCCGTACATACAAGCCGGACTCACTTTCCGAAAGATGGTTGAGATTCAAAGCTATCCCGATATTACTTTCTCCTATCTCGCGTATCATTTTTTATCTGTTTATCTACTGTATCTGCAATCCTGAACCGTGTGTTAGTCAGCAGTAACCGAACTCCCCTTTTCTCACCATATTCCGACAAATAACGAAAGGTCTTTTTCATCCCAACATATACCTTTTGCGCAGGATACTTGTCACTCTCAACCCGACCATGCGTCGTAAATAATGCCACACCTATTTGTAATTCCCCATTTTATCCAGTATCCTCTTATAATAATCCATGCTTTTCTCATAATATTCGGGAACGGCATCACATAAAGTCAAGCCCGGGAAATGGTTTATCTCTTCTATGAAACTAACCACCATAGATATACCACGCTCATCAAGTAACTTCTTCTCTTCACGAAGTGCGTCTAATGAATAATTTGCCAAGTATTCCGCGCTCACACAGACTCCGCCGAATGCGTTATAGAAGCAATCAATTTCATCTATATCTTTAAGAATCCCTTTGGAGTATCTGTCCAACGCCAGAATATGATTTCTATTATCGGGCAATACATGCTGTTGAGACGATTGCTGTCCACCGGATATATGCTGTGCGGCAGGTAACTTATTTTTCAGAAGTCCATAAACTGTTTCCCAATCCAAACTCGGTGTATCAAGCAATTCATAACCATCGCCAGCTGACTTGAGCATACCTTGTCCTGGACTTTTCACTAGTTGAAAATTTAAATCTGCTAATTCAGAGGGAATGGAAAAACCTATCGGCGTTGACGGTATAAACAGCACATCTTCTCCATAAAGAAGCGAGAGTTTATCTGCTATTTCCTTCAGCTCAATCAAGGTTTGCTTATACTGTGGCAGACTACTGTCGAACGTCCAGCGTCCCTGAAGCAAATCCTTTCCGCAAATCCGCAGTAATCTGTAATTTCTGCAAGCAGAACCACTTATTCTGTTCTTTCAAAGCGTAGCTGTCTGCCTGTAACAACTTATCGCCCTCAACGGATATTCCGCTAAAATAATCGAAAAAGGTAGGCATATATCTGATTGTTTCTTTGGTGAACAAGATATCGTCAAATACCAACAGCCGGTGACTCACAGGTTTCGCCTGCTGTATCTTCTCTGCCAATTCTACTCTCTCTTCATCAACGGATACGTCGAACAAACGTATATCCCTCCAAAAATATACGAATCATTATCTTTTCCATTCATATCTCCCCGTATCCCATTCGGCCAATATCCTTGAGCCTGAAACAGTTTGTCTCCTGTCGAAAGTTCATCTATTGATTTTATCCTTCCAATCTTCGACCGTATTGAAAAAGGCAGGCTCTCCAGTGTATTGTTATAAATCGCCAGCCGATATTTGCCTTCTTCCAGATAATTCACTATCACTCCAAGACCCTCGCCCACTTCAAACAATTGTACAGATTTAAATACTGCATCCACTATCGACCGGAAGTGATTCAGTAAACTATATGGCCTGCCTAGAAAAGTGTTGAAACCACCTTGCATCCATGTAGGTGGCTTGTTGTATTCCAAGGGAGCAGCATTCAGGCCATAAGCTGTAAGCGAAAGTATAATTTGCCCCTTTCCAACGGGAATGTCAACGGCTACCGGCTCTCCGCCAATCATTGCCAGAACATGAGCCTCATCGGGCAAAGAAGCCCGATAAAGTTCAAAGTTCCCCGTTCTACAAGTTCATTTTCTCCTACCCTGACTATTCCTCCAGCCGGAACGGTTCTACTTTTACCGATTTTCCATTCCGGCCAAATACGTGCGGCATTTTCTGCCGTAACTATAAAAAGTACCGCCCTTGTGAACATACTCTTTCACTTTATCCGCCAACTCCATTCCACCACTGAAAAGGTTTCCGGCAGCCACCATGACAGGATACTGTTTCATCACTTCCACACGTGCATCACTGTGTAAAACATCGGCATTCTCCCCATAAGGAGTCGCACACATTGCTCCCGTTTCATCATGAAAAAGCCACTCCGTTCATAATTCGGGAAAAATAAACTTATCATTGCATCCGTAAGAAAGTCACCTGCTTCATAATCCATCCGTTCCAAACCTGAAATCGGCCTGCGATATGGTCTGCCGGCATCAACCCGAATAGAAATCATTGAGTAAAGCGATTTGTGTAACCATACAGCCCGGCTGTCCGTACTTCTCTACAAAGTTCGCACAATCGGTATGCATTTTACCAATAGGAGTCAATTCTCCCTTGTTAGTGGCAAAATGACCTTCGCACCATCCCGACTCCATGCTGAGTATCGTTGCATTATACATATACTGTGTATAATAAGAGCGTTTAAACAACGATAAACTTCCTCCTTTATTCACACGCTCGTATTTCTCGTCTCGGGTAATTCTTATATCCCCATGTATCAAACACCGATACATCACCGAACCACAAGATACCGTACTGCTTTCCCGCTCCGCGCAGATGCATATATTGCACCTGTCCGTTGGTAATCTTATTCTGTGTTTCCGCCCCTGCAAGAATCGTATATCCTTCTTTTAGAATGTAATGCCAGTACCACAGTACACTCAACGAACTGCACCAGTTTCCCAAATCTGCAGCGACACGGTCAAAAATAAGGCTGGGGAAGCAAGATACTGTCTTCTGCGGTCCGGAATGTACGGTTCCATTATCTGTTTATAGGTAAAGTTAAACCGGCCATCCTGTTCTCCTACATCAAATCCGGTAAACCGGTGTCCCAGGTGCTTTCTGATTTGCTCTGTTTGCCACTCCGGCACGATATATTCACCAAAACTTCCATAAAAAAGGACTTCCCGGTCCATACCCACCTATGTTGTGAAGATACATTCCATGCTTTCCTATATATTGCAACTTTCCCGTAAACTCCTGATTCTTTAAGAATGAAGCGCCAGGACGATATACCAACCCCGGAACATCAGCCAGTTCAGCTTCGTTTGACGGAACATTCCGCCCGGCTACGAATTGAGTCCGATGATCGAAATCACTCCAGGAAAGAGCCGGATAAGGACGCCGGGAATATTCAGGATATTCCATCGGCTCAACCGGATAAGGGTAGATGACCGGATGTATGGCAAAGAGTTGTCTCGATGCACCAACATCCGGTACATTGAATAGAAGGAAAACGGTCAATAAGAAATAATGATATAATATTCTCATGTCTGTATCATCAAAATAGAACTATTCTTTTGCGTATTCTATCGACAAATTGTCCACATAGAGAATATCGTCATCCTCTCTTGAATCTATCACCATCTTGAATTTATCTCCGGCTTTCAGCAGACCGGTCCGATAGTTATATTGCACCCATTCGCCTGTACCCTGAACTGTATCATCAATACCAAAATCTGAATAAAGTTTGAATGGGCCGGATGCCTTATAAGTCATGAAACTTATGGTATAATAACCGTCATTCCACACTCCGCCCCAGTCGAACATCAACTCTATTTTTCCTTTTTTAATGCTTAATGATTTAGTTCCGTTTAAAGGCCTTTCATTGGTTACAAGCGGTTTCCTCTCTGTATAATATCCGATACGGTCTTGAATAAATGTCCAAGGTTCAATCACACTTCCGATCTCGTAGGTTTCATAATCGTCGAGACACTGATAAGCCTTTTGCCGGTCACGGAAATACCTTTCGACATACCATTGTGGTTGACCGAATATACAGTATATTCAGCACCCGTCACCGAAGCTGCATAATCCAGGAACTTCTTGTTTGTCACCTCTTTATAAAACGTGCCATTTTTATACACTTTATACGAAGTGGCAAAACGTCCTGCACTCCAGGATAATAAACAGCCTTCAATATTAGTATCGGATGCTTCTAACTTGGCAGGAACACGAGGTTCAATGCCATCAGGGATTCCCAAATAACCCGAATCCACCGCGTAAGTAGCCGAACGCCATCCTTGGTTGTCCACAGCATAAATGCGATATTCAGTCAATGTATCAGGAGCAGAGTCGTCTTCATAAGATTCAACCGTCAAACTATCTGCAATCACTTTTAATCCTCTGACCAATGTATAAAAAGAAGCATCTTCCACTTTCGTCCATTTTAGGAAAACTGAGGTATCACCGCGACTAGCAGTCAATTGTGCAGGAGCACTCAAACGCTGAAGGGCATAATCTTCCTTTTCACAGCTTATATATACAACTGTAATAACAGCCAAAACTATGATATGTATAATATGTTTCATTATTTACTTATTATTTACTGGTTTACTTCTTGTTTCAAATTAATATCCCTCATTATTGGGGGAGCAGATTAGGATTGGCATCAGTAGCTTCCTGCGGCAAAGGCCATAGATAGTTGGCAGGTGCAACAAAGACTTTGTGCGAACCGAAATTATACAGTTCGTCGGAAGTGATCGAATTAATCACATCGGCAGCTATCCCCAGCGACGAATGTCAAAGTATCTCAACCCTTCAAAAGCAAATTCCCATTTCCGTTCATCCTGGATGATTTTCATCATAGCCTTCGGGTCTGTTGTATGAGCCACATGTGCTATTCCGGCACGGTCTCTCACTGCGTCCAATATATCAAATACAGACTGGTCTATATCCCCGAGCATCGTTTTCGCTTCGGCATACATCAACAGCACATCGGTATAGCGCAGAATAATGAAATCGGACTCGTCTTCCTGCAACCATTCTGTCTTTTTATCTTCGTTCATATATCCTTTGTTGATATTTAACGGATAATCTATCGCACACTGTGCATCAATGCCGCACACATACTCAGAGGTGAAAGGCATACCGTTCACGACGGAATAACCACCAATATAAAACGTACTTTCGAATCGGGGACCACGGTTGGCCCACTTATTCTGAGAATCATATACCATAGATCCTTCAGCCACCGTCTTGCCGTCAGTCAATGGATAAGAATCAATAAACTCCGGCAAGATAGATACAGTTGCCCATGAACCATTCATGCTTCCTGTCGGCAGTCCGGGGATTTTGCTTCCAAAAGGAGTATTGAACGTACTTCCCTGTTTGGTTCCGTTAGCTACATACTTCAGGCTGAACAATATTTCTGGGTTATTTTTTCATTCGAGTTGGCGAATATGCTTTTTATAATCGTCCAAGAACATGGAATTTTCTAAGGTTTTATCAAGTTCCATCAATTCCTTTGCAGCTTCCACCGTATTTTCATAATCCTTGTTATACAAATAAGCACGTACTCTCATCCCCATAGCTGCTTGTTTGGTGGCAAGTCCCCATTTGTTATTATAAGGAGTCATCTCCAGGCAGCTGACAGCTATTTTAAGATCTGGGATAATCAGCTGGTTCGTTATATCATCAACCGAGCTTCTCGGCAACTTTGATTCGGAAGGAAGATAAAGACGATCGATCATTGGAACCGGCCCCCAAAGACTTGTCAGACGGATGTAACATATAGCCCTCACAAAATGCGCCTGTCCTTTTACATAATTCACAAAGTCCTCAGGAAACTCCGATTGCTTGGCCTCTATCTGTTCAATGATCGTATTCGACCAGGAAATAGCCGCATACACCTTCTGATATAAAGATGCGACATTGTCGGTCACGGATTTCAATTCACCCCGTGATATATCAAACCAGGGCTGCGTCCAACTATTCTTATACATGCATACGTCTGCACAAACTTCCCAATACAGATTCCCAAAATACGCTCCGTCTTTGGCTTCGTCGTCCAACGGGCGAAGCATGGAGTACAAACCGGTCACAGCCTGGTCAAAATCATCTTTCGTCTTAAAGAAATTCTCATTAGCCACCGTATCTTTCGGCTCCAGTTCAATCCAATCATTACACCCACTCAACATAATAAACGAGAAAGCGGATAAAAAGCAATACATATATTTTTTCATACTGTTTCAGTTATTAGAAAGTTAAATCAATACCCATTTTCACTGTCATCGCTTGCGGAATACCACCTCGTTCACCTGCACCGTTGGAGCGTTCCGGATCCAGTCCCCGGTAATCCTTCTTCGTCCAGGTGAATAAATTGGAAGCGGAAACATATACTCTCATTTTCTCCATCTTCAGCGTACGGATGATGTTTAACGGCAGGTCATAGCTCAAAACCAGATTCTTCAGACGCAGATAAGTTCTATCCATCAGAAATAGCTGTTGGCGTAGTCAACATTAGGACCGCTTTCAACCCACAAACGTGGGACTGTCTCACTCGGATGTTCCGGAGTCCAACGTTTCGTCAATATTGGCCAAAATTGGAACCTTGGAATGTCGGAGTATAATATTCGCATGTTCCATAGGTATAAGCATCTGCAACCCCTGAAAATCGGCACTGATATTTATACCTTTATACCCAAATGATAAATTTGCGCCAAATGTCCATGCCGGATATTCCGTTCCCAATATCTGACGGTCATTGGCATCAATCACTCCATCCGGTTTTCCTTCAGGGCCACTGATATCTTCAAATACCAAGTCACCCGGTCCTGCTCCTTTCACATGGGGAGAGTTATCCACTTCTTCCTGAGTCTGATAAATCTTGCCGGTCCATTTCAACATATAATAGGAATTCATCGGTTTATTGCGAGTCGTAATTTTATTACCACTGATATGACGGTCGGTCTCTCCGGTCATTCCAGGGTCTATTGCATTGACCTTATTTTGAATATGTGACATATTACCACCAATGGAGAAATGGAAGTCTTTCAATCTTTTCTGATAAGTAGCCGATAATTCAAAACCGCTGTTTTGCACTTCTGCCAGGTTGGTTAACACCGATTTGAATCCTGTCTCGTACGGCAATGGCGTATCGAATAAAATGTCTTTTGTCTTACGCATAAAGTAATCACCTTCCAGCACCAGCTCCGAATTGAACAGATGAAGATTAAAACCTACATTCGTCACATTGGTAGTCTCCCAGTGAATATCCGGATTACCATAAGAAGTCGGAACAACGCCTGTTGCCACCTCATTCCCCACACATAATTACCGTCATAACCGATCTTGGCAATATAAGGGAAATTATCGCTGCTATACTGGTTGCCGAGCTGTCCCCAGGAAGCACGCAGTTTTAGAAAGTTAATCGTAGGAATCTTCTTCATGAAATTTTCCTGCGTCAACACCCATCCCACAGAGAAAGAAGGGAATATACCATACTTGAAATTGGAACCGAATCTGGAAGAACCGTCACGACGCAGATTAAATTCGAAAAGATACTTGTCTGCAAAATCATAGTTCACACGTCCGAATTGGGAAAGAATGGCATATTGTGTCATACTGCTGCTATTTTGCACTGTGGAAGGATCTCCTGAATCGAGAATATGCACATAATTGGAGATGTACTTTCCTCTGGATGTATCAAAATAGTCGTAATTGGTCGCTTCATAGCTGGCAGCAACCATGGCTCTCATATGATGCCGGCCAATTGACTTGGAATATTCCATCTGAACATACGGGTTAATCCGGTAATCTCTGGCTGACGACATCTTCAAACTTCCGTTTCCATAATAACCGTCACTAATCACATCTTCCATATCGGCGCCTTCCGCAAGCAGTTCCTCATATCGCCAATTTTTAACCTCCGGACAGCCCTTCCACTCACTATAATCTCTTAATTGCACATTTGCATTGAAGTATGCATACACTTTCAGTTCAGGAAAAATGTCCCAACTCAAGAAAGCATTACCGTAAATGTTATTGTTTTTCTGATGAATCTCATTGTAAAGCATCTTGGTCAATGGATTCTCTCCTTGCACCTGTCCCGTATAGGACAAAGTCGTATTATCGGGCATCGCAATCGTACCGTCTGAGTTATAGGCCGGATTCAGAGGATTGGCACGCATCAGGTCAAGCGCAAAGACCTCATCTACACTTCCGTTCGAGTGCGCTGATCGCCGTAAGTATAACCAATAGATGCTCCGATCTTTAATTTGGGAAGTACATAAGTATCCAGGTTCAGACGGGCAGTAATCCGTTTATAGTTACCACTGGATGCTATGGATCCCTGGTCCATAAGCCTAAAGAAAAGTAATATTTGGTCTTATTATTTCCGCCGCTTGCACTCATATTGTATTCCTGGGTAGTAGCCGTGCGAAAAATCTGATCAAACCAATCGGTAGAACACGCATCCCTGAATTTAGGTGTACGGTATCTTTCAATTACTTCATCCGGAAAAGCTGACTCTAATCCGGAGTTGATTCGCGCCTCATTCATCAGGAGCATAAATGTTTCTGGATCCGTCACCATGTCCGGCTTACTCTGGTCAGTCATCTTAGACCAAGAAAGGCCTGCACTTACATTAAAAAGTTGACTTCCCTTCTGCTTTTCCTTTCTTTGTACTGACCAATACAACACCATTCGCAGCTTGCGAACCGTATATAGAAGCCGATGCAGCATCTTTCAAGACAGAGATACTTTCAATATCCGCTGGATTTACTACATCCATATTCGGAGAAATAACCCCATCAATCAAGATAAGAGGAGAAGTATTATTCAACGTACCGAGTCCGCGAATGGTGATCTGCGCACCGTCTGCACCTGCCATACCGGACGATTGTGCAATATGTACACCTGCTATCTTACCTGCCAAGCTCTGCGAAGCACTGGTAATAGGTCGACTCTCTAGTTGTTTCACATCAAGACTCGCCACTGCTCCAGTCAGATTCACCTTTTTCTGTGCGCCATATCCCACTACAACGACTTCATCAAGAAGCTGCGAATTCTCTTTCAATATGACTTTTTACATACTTCCGCCCTTTAATGGCAACTTCTTGCTCTTCAAAGCCAATATAAGATACAATTAGGATATCTTCCGATACATTTTCCAAAGAAAAGTTTCCATCCACATCAGTAATAGTTCCTTGATTGCTTCCTTTTAACTTTACATTGGCTCCAATCACCGCTTCTCCGTTTGTGTCGACGATTCGTCCCTTGACTATGCCGTTCTGCATAACCTGCAACTCCTCGTCTACTCCTAGCATTGCATAGGAAGGTTGCGTGTTTCCTATTAATAAAACAAATGTCGCTGTCAGGAATAAAGTCTTCCTTAAAGAAATAAAGAAAAAATGTTTTTCCATAAAACTGATTTTAAAATTAACTATTCAAGGCATTGCACCCTCGTTTTGTCGCAAAACTAAGCAGGATGCATTGCCTAAAAGGGAAGTAATTCGGCTTTTTAGGGTGAAATTCGGCTATTGGGCGATTCGGGGCAATTCGTGGTGAATAAATGAATCAGATAATCTGATCCAGCTATAAACTCAACACATATTGCTTGGGAGTCATATTCATCTTACGTTTGAAAAGATCACGGAAATGTTTCACATCATTGAATCCGCATTTGGAACATACAGTACCGATATTCGTCTCGCCTTCCTTAAAATATTGGACGGCTTTGAACAGGCGGTATTCATTTATAAATTCAACAACGGTCAGTCCGGTCATCCCTTTTATTTTACGGTACAAGGTGGAATGACTCATCCCCATTTGTTCCGCAAAAAGCCATTATCTCAAAACTGGAATTATTCAGGTTATTATCAATAATCTCCCGACACTTCAACAGGAACTTCTGTTCTTCTTTGGAATATTTCTTTTCCGTTTTCGTCAATGAGTTCACCATCTCTGCCGATTCTACACGCGCCAACAGTTGATCGATCCGTTTACGGAGATATTTCAATGAAATCGGTTTGGTCAGATAAGCATCTGCGCCACAATCAAAAAGCCACCATTTGGTCCTCCTCCGAGGTTTTGGCAGTCAACATAATGACAGGAATATGGGCCAGTTTTTTATCTCCTTTCATCAATTGCAGGAAATCCGTCCCATTCATTTTAGGCATCATCACATCGCAGATTACGATATCGGGTAATGTGGTTTGCACCAAAGAAAGTCCGTCTATACCATTACTTGCCTTTAATATCTTAAAATCACTGCTTAAGAAGCACTCCAGCATATCGAGTATCTCGCTCTCGTCATCTATTATTAATAAGGTGTGGGGGCTGCCGGGGAAGAGGCCGACTCTGTCACGACAAGCATATTCTCTTTTACAGATTTCGGCACAATAATGATTTCTTCTTCCGAAGAAACAGGTTCATCCACTCTTTCTTTTTGGGAAGCTCAACTATAAATTTAGCCCCTTTGTTCAGTTCACTTTCCACGCGTATCGTTCCGTCATGCAGTTCGACCAAGTGCTTTACAAAGGAAAGCCCGATACCATCCCCGTAGAGAATATTTCGGTATTTTCTATCTGGAAAAAGCGATCGAATATAACTTCCTGAAATTCTTTTTGAATGCCGATGCCATTGTCTTCAACCACTAGCGTTACTTTTCGTCCGTTTCATCGATAGATAATACGATTTTCCCTCCTTCCGGGGTATATTTAAAAGCATTGGAAATGAGATTGGACAAAGAATCTCCATCTTTTCGGGATCAAACTCGACACGAATAATTGTCCGTGACGGCAAGAAATGAAAAATAATATTCTTCTGCTGGCAGAGAGCTTCATAATCCACCGTCAAGTCTTTACAGAAAGTGACCAGATTTAGTGATTGCGGCTCGAGTTTCAACTTTCCGGACTCCAGTTTACGGAAGTCTATAATTCGGCTAATCAGCTTGTTCAGTTTCATAGCGTTCCTGTACATACTCACCAGGAAAGATTTAGGAACCGAAACAGGCCCTCTGCCCTCCCTACTCGTTAGAAGTTCCTCCAAAGGAGAGGTTATCAAAAAAATAGGCGTACGCAGTTCATGCGTAATATTCGTATAAAAGCTTAGCTTTGCTTCGTTAATATTCTTAGCCGCTTTCTTCTCTATCTCATTCAAATGTACCAAATGTTTTATATTCAATTCATGACGGTATAGCCAGAATATAAAAATGATAAGTCCCAGGATTAGCAGGCCCCAAAGCGACAATGCCCAAGTGGTTTTCCACCAAGGGGGTGTGATAATAATCTTCAGGCGGGATGCCTTATCGGTCCATTGCCCTTCATTGTCGGAAGCCTTGACATAAAAATAATATTCTCCGGGGGAATATTAGTATAGGATATCTGTCGGGCATGGGAGATTTCAGACCAGCCGTTTTCAAAATTCTCCATATAACAAGAGAATTGTACCTTGTCAGGGGAAATCAACTCCGGCGTTGAGAAATGAATCGTAAAGAAGTTCTGATCATATGACAAGTGTATATCCTCCGGTTGTATGCCATAGAGACTCACAACTTTATTCTCATGATTCAACAGTTCAAGATTGGTAAAATACACATGATTGACCTGTTCACCGTCATATTTAATATCTTCCGGTTTGAAACTGAACAATCCTCCCGTACTTCCAAAATACATTGTATCACCCTCTTGAAAACACGCGTTATAATTGAATTGGGTAGAAGTCAAGTTATCTTCCTTACCAAAACGAATAAACTTTCCATTGACAGGATTATAGCGGAACAAGCCATTATATGTACTCACCCATAAATAACCGGACTTGTCTTCCAACATCCCCACTACATTTGTATCCGTCAGGCCACTTTCAACTCCATACGGGTGACTTCCCCGGAACTTTGGTCTAATTTATATAAACCGGCATATTCTATCGAGAACCATACTTGATTCTGGGAATCAATGAACATATACCGTACCATATTACCGGGGATGGGCGTTTTTCTGATTCTTTAAAGTAATGTTCAAGTGGTTCTGTCGTCTTCCGGGCAAATTTATAAAGCGTATAACCCATCGTACAAAGCCAAATGACATCGTTTTCAAATATAATATTCAAAGCATTCAGGTTACTCAGATTGTCGATTACTGTGAATGTCTCGCTCTTTTTATTGAAACAATAAACGTCTTCGGCTATAATCCAAATATTACCCTCACCATCGTCCTTTATCTGCCATATTCTATTTGCACTCTCTTTATCTTTAACCGGTGGCAAGACATAATTCTTAAAAGTGTGACCGGATAGTGAATAGCGGCTGAGTCCCTTGCCATATATTCCCAACCAGGCGAAATCATCATCCACTGATAACGACAAAAGATTGTCTCCCGAAATACCGCTATTATGCGTTGTATATTTCAGTAGCTTGTCATTTTTACATCATAAATATTCAGTCCTCCGCCGTCCAGTCCCACATACAACCGTTCCTTTTGAGAAACGACAGCGGTTACCATATCATACGAGAGTTTTTATTTTGTATGCAGAAAGACTGAAACCAGTCGTAATGTTCCGAACTTGCATTCAGCCCTCCCGGTATGTACCAATCCAAAGATTCTGTCTCCGATCTACAAACAATGAATAAATGGCATCACTACTCATATCACTTTCCCCCGAAGAAATGTCGGAACATCCTGATTCATTAAAAACCATCAGCCCGTTTCCATCTGTTCCAAATAATGTTTCATCTTTATAATCGACAATTGTCTTTACGCTTGACGGTATCCTGACTTCCAACTTTTCAAGGCTATTCTCTTTGTTCATCCTAAAAGCGAGACTTGGATAGCCTATACCAAAACCAAGAAAAAATCATATCTTTATTTGTACTGTAATACAGACAGTCGCTCAGTATCTTTGAGTCAAACGGGAAATGAGCCCGAATCCTCATTTCATCGGGATCAATGACATACAAACCATCGGTGGCATGTCCGATCAATAAACCTCTTTATAGCCTGAAATAGACAGCCATTCTATATTCTTTTTATAGTCACACGGTTCAAAGACACATCCTTCTTTACGCACCAATAGTTGATGCGAAAAGGTCAATATAAAGACACTCTCTTGATTCACTACGATATTTTTGATGCTTTCCGTTATCTTTTTGTCTTTCACCTGTCGGAAGAATCCATTCGCACAAACGAAAATTATTCTCTTTATAAGAATAAAGATTCAATCCCCGTTCGGTTCCTACCCAAAGTTCATCTCCCAACGAAGCTACGACTTCCACATAGTTATTGATGATAGACAAACTATCTTGGGAGTCATGTCTGAAGATGGTAAAATCGAATCCGTCAAATTTGCACAATCCGTCGAATGTTCCCAACCAAATGAATCCCAAATGATCTTGGGTGATAGATTTCACTGTATTATTGGATAGACCATCCGACATATCCCAAAGTTTAAAATGCTCATAGTCGGCAAAAACACGGAGAGGAAGGATGATAAGTAGTATAAAAATTATTCTTTTTAGGTTCTTCATAATATAGCTATATCTTATAATACCACATTATTGTCCTATTAATATAAAAATTGTTCTTTGAAATATTGCAGTTCTTTAGTAGACAGGACATTAATGAGAGATCTCATAGATTAACGTAACAAATGTGGGAAATTCTTTGTAATCCGACTATAAATAGCGTATAAATTAAGATGGTATGATGCAGTTGGTATTTAAAGGAATGAATACATGTACTCTAACCACATTTGTCAAGTTACAAGTATTTGTTTAAAAGCCGGTAACCTGTTCAGGGAAGCACCGTTCAGATTGAATCTGATATATTTATATTACATCTTCTTATCTATATAAAAATACAAATCATGCAGAGGAATATGATGCATTACAGAAACGTTCTTTTATCACCTATGAAAAACTGTATAAAGCAGTGGAGAATAGAAAAATATGATTATCGCCATACAAAACCGGCTTCGGAGTGAATACCGGAAATTCCTGTCTTAAATACCGCTTAATAGAACTTTCTATCTTTGTCTCCAGTTAGAGGGAGGGTTAAACATTATCTTTTTCTTAATATTGTTTAAGTAGTTGATAATTAGCATTTATACAAAATATGTTGTTTTTATTTCATTTCAGTGAACCTTATTAGAAGAAAGTAACTATATTTGTATCATCCAAACAATAGAAATATGAAAGTAAAGAAAATTAGTGCGGCTAACGTGGAGGCTTGTTCGCTTCCCCGATTATTTGATGAAGAAAAGATAGATTTTCAACCGGTTCAATGTGTTAATTGGGCTGAATATCCCTACAAACCCAAAGTAAACTTTCGCATTGCTCACACGAAGAACTCTATCTTGTTACATTTTAAAGTTAAAGAAGCGAGTGTGCGTGCCAGATACGGAACGGACAACGGTTCTGTATGGACTGATTCCTGTGTGGAATTCTTTTCTATTCCGGCAGGTGACGGGGTGTATTATAATATAGAGTGCAACTGCATCGGAACAATCCTGATAGGTGTCGGTCCTACCCGCAACGGTAGAGAACACGCTCCGAAGGAAGTGACTGATCTTGTGCAGCGCTGGTCAAGTTTGGGTGATACACCTTTTGAAGAACGTGTGGAAGAAACTGATTGGGAAGTTGCCTTGATTATTCCCTATGCTGTATTCTTTAAGCATCAGATCGAATCACTCGATGAGAAGGAGATAAAAGCTAACTTTTACAAGTGTGGTGACGAATTGCAGACCCCCCACTTCCTTTCATGGAATCCGATAAAATAGAGAACCCGGACTTCCACCGTCCCGACTTCTTCGGTACGTTGGAGTTTGAATAATTACGAAACGGAAACGAAATAATAACTCACAGAGCGTCGCCCTACTATAAACAGAAAGGGTGACGCTTTTTTATTAGGCGTCACCCTTTCAATATTGAAAAGTAACTTTGCTTATTTCACGATTCCTCGTTCCGAAGCCTTCACGAAGTTAACGATATTCTCGATTTCTTCACTCATCGGGACCTGGTCGACAATCTTCTGTACAGCATCCTGAATACTGAAATTACCTTGGTAAATCAGTCTGTATGCATTGGCGATGTGACGGAGGATCCTTTCGGATGTATTGTGATGTTGTGAAAGAACCACCGCGTTCACTCCATGGTATGCAACGGGGTTTCCGGACATAATTACATACGGAGGTACATCTTTAGAAATACGGCAACCACTCTGTACAAGTGTCCAGCTACCGATGTGGCAGTATTGGTGCAGAGTGACATTTCCACTTAGAATCACGCAGTCATCCAGTGTGCATTCTCCTGCAATAGTCGTACCGATACCTACCACACAGTTATTGTTGATTTGTACGTCATGGCAGAGGTGTACTTTATCCATTAGGTAATTTCCGTTACCGATCTTGGTAGCATTGCCGCCAAAGGTAGCACGGCTGATTACCACATTTTCGCGGATATCGTTGTTGTCACCGATAATCAGGCTACTTTCTTCTCCCGTGTAGTGGAAATCTTGCGGTTCCGCTCCCAGGACAGCATTCTGATGTATCTTGTTTCCTTTTCCCATTTTAGTACCTTGCAGGATACTGGCATAAGACATGATGACGCAGTCATCTCCGATTTCCACATTCTTTTCAATGTAGGCAAACGGCAGGACAGTTACATTCTTGCCAAGTTTTGCTTCGGGGTCTACGTAAGCTAACGGACTAATCATAATAGTATATGTTTAAAGTTAATCTTCTCTTCCACCGCCTAATGCCTGGTAGAGGCTGACCACAGCCTGCATCTTGTCGAAACAGTCGGAAACCTGAGAAATCTGTGCGCTCAGATAAGATTGCTGTGCCGACAATACTTCCAGATAGGTTGACGTCCCTAAGTTAAACAATTCTTTTGTATCTTCCGAAGCTTTCTTAGCAGATTCTACTTGTAACCGGCGAGATTCTACCTTTTCGCTGGTTTTTTGGTATAAACTTAGCGCATTGCTGACTTCACTTCCGGCATTCAATAGTGCCTGCTGGAAGGATAGTTTCGCTGATTCTTCTTGTGCTTTTGCAGCTTTCAGACGAGCGATGTTTTGTCCCCGATAGAATAGAGGTTGTGTCAGAGAACCGACTGCAGAAGCCAGTAACTTACCCGGATTGATAATGGCGGAACCTGCACTGTTTGTCCATCCGGCAGAACCGCTGAGAGTGATCTGCGGATAGAAAGCGGCACGGGCAGAGTTTGTATTATAGTAGCAACTAACCAAAGCCATTTCTGCAGCTTTTACGTCCGGACGGTTGGATAATAACTGGATAGGTACACCGGCAGAAAGTTCTGTCGGAAGTACTTGTGCTTCCAGTGTACCGCGTTTGATCGCGTGCGGAGCTTCTCCCAAGAAGGTAGACAGGGCATTTTCCGTTTCGCGGATGCTCTGCTCGATGTCCGGAATGCTGGCAAGCACTTGGGCATAAGCAGCCTTGCTTTGTTCTACACCGGTTGAATTGATATTGTACATGGCAGCGTCTTTCATCGCTTCCATTGTTTCGGCATTCTTTTTCAGGATTTCGGCTGTAGACTTGGTTATTTCAACTGACGGTCCAACATCATTAGTGTATAATACATATTGGCAATGTTGGAGATAACTTGCGTTTGTACAGCCTGACGGTAAGCTTTCGTCTGCTTTAAAGTGACCTGAGCATTTCGTTTGGAGTTCAGCAGTTGCCCGAACAGGTCTACTTGCCAACTGGCAGTAACCGGCAATGAGTACGTTTTAGTTGCTGCGTTCTTGTCAAAACTGCTGATTGTTCCTTGCGGAGACAGTCCCAAGGACGGAGCATAAGCCAGGCGGGCTGACATCAGAGATGCTTCTGCTGCTTTTACATTTTGGGCAGCGGTCAAGAGGTCAGTGTTTTGTTTCAGTCCCGCTTCGATGAGAGACTGTAACTGCGGGTCGGTGAAGACTTCTCTCCACGGCAGATTGCCGAAGTTGGTTGTATCCGAAACCAGTGTATCATTCTCCGCAATCGGGTCACGATATAGCCCGGAAGTAGTAATGTCTTCGGGTCTGTCATACGACTTATAGATGTGGCAGCTACTCAGGAGAGCAGTTGCACACACCATATATAGAATCTGTTTCTTCATATCGAATTTCATTATTTAGCGTATTGTTCAATCTCAGTTACGGCATCCGTGTTGTCAATATCCTCCCATTCCATCGGTTTCACCTTCTCTTGTAAGTACTGGAAGATTACGAACAGTACAGGAACAATGAAAATCTGGCAAATCATACCGATTAACATACCACCGATAGAGGCAGTACCTAGTGTACGGTTACCGTGAGCACCTACTCCGAAGGCGAACATCAACGGAAGTAATCCGACTACCATCGCCAATGATGTCATTAAGATAGGACGGAGACGGGCACCGGCACCTAATACGGCTGCCCACGTGATACTCATGCCCATCTTACGACGATCGAGGGCGAACTCTACAATCAGAATTGCATTTTTCGCCAACAGACCCATCAACATGATTAACGCAATCTGCATATAGATATTGTTGGACATCGTACCGAGAATCATCTTTAACATCGAGATATTACCGATAGCGCTCACTCCGTTGACAAACAGGAAGCTGCCTAACAGACCGAACGGAACGGACAGCAATACGGCCAACGGAAGTATATAACTTTCGTACTGTGCACTCAGCAACAGGTAAACGAATACGAAGCAGAGGATGAAAATCAATCCGGTAGCACTTCCACTGCTCTGTGCCTCTTCACGTGCCATACCACCCAATTCGTAAGTATAACCGGCCGGAAGATTTTGACCGGCTACTTCTGCCAACGCAGTCAATGCCTGACCGGAGGTATAACCACTGGCAGGAGCCACCATCACTTTCATGGAAGTGTAAAGGTTGAAACGGCTGATGATATCCGGACCATATACTTTATCAACAGTGATGAATTGTGAGATAGGAGCCATTTCGCCGGCACTGTTGCGAACCTTGATATTTTTCAAGGATTCCAGGTTCTTACGTGATAGCGGGTCTGACTGAATCATTACACGATACATCTTACCGAAACGGTTGAAGTTGGATGCATACAGACCACCATAATATCCTTGCATGGTAGTAAGGATGTCACTCGGGCTGATGCCTGCTTTCTTACAAGCCGCCGCGTCAATATCAATCATGTATTGCGGGAAATTCGGGTTGAATGTTGTCTTCGCCGAATTGATTTCAGGACGGGCTTCCAGCGCAGCGGTATAATCGTTGACCACATCGAAGAACTTGTTCAGGTCTCCACCCGTCTTATCCTGCATGTTCACTTCAATATCCGTAGATGCCGAGTAACCCGGAATCATCGGCGGAGCGAAGAACAATACCTGTGCTTCTTTGATGATTTTTGTGCACGCATATATAATGAACCTACGACAACGTCAGAGTTCTGTATCATCGAACGGTCGTCCCAGTCTTTCAACTTGATGATGAAAGAACCGTAGGATGGACCTTGTCCACCGATGAAACTGAAACCGGAAATCAATGTGCGTGAAGCTACGGCAGGATCAGAGGCAATCAGACTGTCTACACGTGCCAAGATTTCTTCCGAGTGGTCTTGTGATGTACCCGGCGGCAAGGTTACAGCTCCCATCAATGTACCGGTGTCTTCATTGGGTACCATACCTGTCGGAGTGGTGTTCATGAAGAACATAAGTAAGACAATAGAAGCAACGACCAGTCCCATAGACAACCACTTCTTTTGAATGAAGAACAATACGCGTTTCTTGTACCGTTTCAAAATAGATTCATAGGTATCGTTGAATCTGTTCTTGAATTTATTCGTACTCATTCCGATTAATGCCAAAATACTAAGAAGTATGAAGATGGCAGTAATTATCGGATTGATGTTGAAAAGGCCGAAGATCATACCCAGTATGGCAACAAGTGTGAATGTGAGTGTGATTCCCGGATGCAGCATCTTTCCGATAGCTTCGGTGTATCTGTTGATCATTGTTGTATGAGCCGTTTTATAGGCTGTCTTCATACGCTCCTTCAATGGAGGAATATCTTCGGAACCTTCCTGTTTATGCGGTTTCAGAAGAACAGCACACAAGGCGGGGCTTAATGTCAAAGCATTCAAGGCGGACAGACCAATGGCAATAGCCATTGTCATACCAAACTGGCGGTAAAATGTTCCTGCCGTTCCACCCATGAAGCTTACCGGAACAAACACGGCCATCATGACTAGCGTAATGGATACGATAGCGCCACCTAACTCGTTCATTGCGTCGATAGAAGCCAGACGGGCGGAAGTGTATCCCTGGTCCAACTTGGCGTGTACACCCTCGACAACCACAATCGCATCATCGACCACAATCGCAATGGCAAGCACAAGGGCACACAGGGTCAGCAAGTTCAAACTGAATCCGATCAGTGACAGTACGAAGAATGTACCGATAAGGGCTACCGGAATAGCAATGGTCGGAATCAAGGTAGAACGTAAATCCTGCAAGAAGATATATACTACAATAAATACCAGGATGAATGCCTCAATCAATGTTTTCAATACCTCATGAATTGAAGCGAACAAGAAGTCGTTGGCATTCATGGAAACGTTTATCTTCAAACCGGCCGGCAGTGATTGGGAGGCTTCATCCAGTAATGCTTGAATGTCACTGATGGTTTGTGTCGCGTTTGTCCCTGCCATCTGATAAACGATACAGGTTACTGCTTTATGGCCGTTTACACGGTTAGTAAAGTTGTATCCCAAGCGGTCTAACTGGATTTCGGCGATGTCGTTCAAGCGAAGCACTTCACCGTCGGGCAAAGACTTGATGACGATATTCTCGAACTCTTCTGGCTGTTGCAGACGACCTTTGTAACGGATAGTATATTGGAAAGTCTGGTTACTGCGTTCACCGAATTGTCCCGGAGCAGCTTCCACGTTCTGTTCTGCCAGCGCTGCGGACACATCACCCGGAACCAACTTGTATTGCGCCATTACGTCCGGACGCAACCAGATACGCATGGAGTAGTCCTGACCCATCACACTGGCGTCACCTACACCCGGTACGCGTTGAACTTGCGGAATCAAGTTGATTTTTGCGTAGTTCTCGATAAATGCTTCTGTGTATGTATCGCTTTCGTCATAAAGGGAAAATACCACCAGCATAGAAGTCTGACGTTTCTGTGTTGTCACGCCGACTTTGGTTACTTCGGCAGGCAGTAGTCCTTGTGCCATGGAAACACGGTTCTGTACGTTAACGGCAGCCATATCCGGATCAGTTCCTTGTTTGAAGTAGATCGAGATATCACCGGAACCTGTATTGGATGCGTTGGAAGTCATGTACATCATGTTTTCTACACCGTTGATCTGCTCTTCCAGAGGGGCAATTACAGAGTTCAATACGGTTGATGCACTGGCACCCGTATATGTGGCTCTTACCGATACGGTAGGAGGCGCAATGTCCGGATACTGTGTGATAGGCAGTGTTGCCAATCCGATAGCTCCCAAGATGACTATCAGGATAGAAATAACGGTTGATAGTACCGGACGGTTAATAAATTTATCTAATTTCATACGATTATCTGATTATTAATTGAAAGCTGTGGCTAGGTTACCGTCATGTTGGTCTTTCAAATGTTGTTGGTAGTTCGCTTCTTTTTGTGCGGGGGTGATCGGTTGAATCTTCTGACCGTCTTTCAGGTTTTGTACACCTTCGATTACGATTTTATCTCCTGCATTCAATCCGGAAGTGACCAGATATTCTTTTCCGTTATCCAAGTTGAAAATGCCGATTTCCGTATATTTTAACGTGTTGTCCGGTTGTAACACATAAACGAATTTCTTGTCCTGGATTTCCACTGTTGCCGATTGCGGGATGCTGATAACGTTTTCCATGTTGTAAGGAATCAGAACGTTGGCAGTTCCACCACTGCGCAGCATATGCTCCTTGTTAGGGAAGATAGCACGCATGCTAACCGAACCGGTTGACTGGTCGATAACGCCTGTGATAGCGTCTACCTTTACCTTCCATGGCGTATGTGGAGCCATCAATCAGCTGCAAGCTTGATAGTTGGTATTTTGCTGATTTCTTCTTTGATGGTACTTCCGGATTTAGTCATAGCCAGTAATTCTTTTTCTGTCATGGAGAAGTATACATACACTTCATCGATCTCGGATACGGTAGTCATGGGCGTAGCGATAGAAGGGCTGACAAGCGCTCCTACACGATAAGGATATTGTTGATTACACCGTCTGACGGACTCTTGACTTGTGTAAATGATAAATTCTGCTGAGCAGTGGTCAGTTGTGCCTTAGCTTGGGCCAGTTGTGCCTTGGTTTGTGCCAGAGAGTTTTCTGCCATTGCCAGATCATAGTCGCTGATGATTTGTTTCTTGTTCAGCTCTTTTTGTTGTCATACGTCATTTGTTGAGTGCTCACTGCCGCTTCGGCTGTGGCAACTGCTGCTTTGGCAGTGCGTACGGCTGCTTCGTACTGAGTAGGGTCGACAATGAACAGTACTTGTCCTTTGCGCACGGTAGCTCCTTCATCAACACATAATTTAGTGATGAAACCGGAAACCTGCGGACGAATTTCTACGTCTTGTTTACCTTTAATAGTAGCCGGATAAGCTGTCGTTAGATTTGCAGTTGATTTCTGTAATTCTTGTACTGCATATTCTGGGACTTTCCCTGTGTCATTGCCCTTATTGCCGCAACTAGACAAGAGGGCTAAGCAAAATGCAAATAAAACAATTCTACTTTTCATACTTCTTATTTATCTGTTTTTAAATTGATGCGTTTTGTTGCACGTGTGTTATTCTCTTGTATAGAGGGATGGTTTAAGGAAAAAAGGCCGGAAACTGATTTGATAGAATCAGTTTCCGGCTGCAAAAGTACTTTAAATTCGGTATTCTTGTTCTCTGATACCGTGTTTTTTAACTATGTTTTTTACTTTAGTTTATGATAGACGGGAGTCATAATAAAACTTAACTCATAATCTTGGTAAGGAAGTCTGTATTTCTCCAATGGAATAGCTCCCCAACTGTTGACACATGCAAGTCCTGTTTGTGCTTTATCAATACAGAAATTAGTGAAATTGGCTTTTTTCTACTTCCGGTGAGTGACGCTGGTCTTTGCCGGCGCCGTCGTCCAGAGATTCGATCGTGTAATTCAGTGCGGAAGCAGAGAACGGAGCGTCTGAGACGAATTGCAATCCGTTACCACCGATATTTAACAGTCTCCACCAGCGGATATCTGTTTTTGTGCCGGTTTCCTGCGGGCGGATGTACGGATAGAATTGTTCTTCTACCGTCTGGCGATATTTGCCGAGCATAGCGGCGTGATTACGGTCCGAATAATTTTCTACCGGGCCACGTCCGTAATACTCAATTTCGTTAAATGCAAGAGGCATACGGAACTGCATACCGAAACGGAACATTTCAGAAACTTTCTTGCTCTTGTCAGCTACCATTTTCTGGTTCACCTTCACTGCACCCAAGTTATTGATAGTATAAGTCAAGAACAATTTTCCACCTATTGACTGCATATCATATTCGGCACGAACTACGGCCTGTTCGTTTTCAATCGCATGTTTCAGAGAAGTTAGTTTCAGTACCGGGTTCTTCCAGGCTGCATATCTGTTCTGTAATCCTGCTCCGTAATCATTGTCGGTCGGTGCACGCCAGAAGTTAGGAGTCAGGAGACTGCCGTCTTCCATTAGCTGCATTCCGTTTACGTCATAGCGGCAGAGATAACCGTTATGCTTGTTAAATTCGAGAGTGAAGTCCTCACCGTTAACAATCAGATAATTTCTGTCGTTATCCTGAATAGTAGGAACGATAACTGCAACATTGGAAGTTTGTTGGTTTTCCAGTTTCAGTTCCGGTGCTTTGTAATCGCGGATGCTTAGTTGGTCATAAGCAATGGTGGTTCCGGCAGGCAGGAGAGTTTCGGCAGCTTTAAGCTTGTAACTGACGTTGAGCAGCAGCTCCTTGCAAGGGCAGATATTCTTTGTGTCAAAAGGTAATTGGACTTTAACCGTCTGCTGAGGCGCTACTTTCAGGTCTGAAACAATGCCTGTCTGTACCACTTCTCCGTTTGCCAGTAATTTCCATTCCATTTAATATGCGGAAAGGTCACGGAAGAAATTCTCGTTGAAAATATTAATTTCGCCTTTAGCAAGATCGGCAACAGTTGTCCAAATGTTCTGATAGAAATAGCCTACTTCATAAGCGTGCGGATTGGGCACACGGTCGGGACTAATCAGACCGTTGTCGCAGAAGTTATTATCCGAGCCGTCATATTTGTTGAAGTCGCCTCCGTAGCCGTAGATATCCACTCCGTCTTTATTTTTCCAATGGCAGGACTGGTCTACGAAGTCCCAGATGAATCCACCCTGATATTTCGGATACTTACGAATCAGGTCCCAGTATTCCTTGAATCCACCTTGTGAATTACCCATAGCGTGTGCGTATTCGCATTGAATCAACGGTTTCTGAATATTGCCTTCGGAATACTTGACGCACGCATCGTAGCCGTAGTACATCGGACAGAAAATGTCTGTAAATTCGCTGGTCCTCGCCTGTTCATACTGTACGGCACGTGATTTGTCTTCGTTTTTAATCCAAGTATAACATTTTTCAAAGTTCGGTCCCATACCGGCTTCGTTACCGAGTGACCAGAAGATGATAGAAGGGTGATTGTAACCGCGTTGAACATTGCGTTCGTTGCGTTCCAAATGAGCTTTGGCGTAACTTGGGTTTTTGGCGAGTGTCTTGTCACCGTAACCCATACCGTGGGATTCCACATTTGCCTCGGCTACTACGTACAGACCGTATTGGTCGCAGAGGTCATACCAACGGTTGTCGTCCGGATAGTGGCAGGTACGTACAGCATTGATATTAAGTTCTTTCATTACTTTGATATCTTGGAGCATACGTTCCACTGAAACCACATAACCACCGTCAGGGTCCATTTCGTGGCGGTCGGCTCCTTTGAAGAGTACCGGCTGGCCGTTTACAAGTATTTGTCCGCCCTTTAGTTCAATCTTGCGGAAACCTACTTTGATAGGAAGCACTTCTACGGTATTATTGCCGTTTTTCAGAGTGGCAGTCAGTGTGTAAAGATTAGGTGTTTCGGCAGTCCATTTGGCAGGATTGGAAATATTCAAAGTAGTGTTCAGCTTGCCGGAACCTTTCAGATCGGCTGTGGCTACACTTTTCCCTTGTGCGTCTGTCAGGTTTAAGGCCACTGTGCCGCTACCTTTCAAGTCTACAGAGATATTCAATGTCCCGTCTTTATATTGGCTGTCGAGGTCGGGAGTTACACGAATATCCTGGATATATTTCTTATCGCGGGCATAAAGATAACAGTCGCGTCCCACACCGGAGTAGCGAAAGAAATCCTGATCTTCCAAATAAGAACCGTCACACCAACGGAATACTTGGAAAGCGATGATGTTTTTTTCCTGGTTTCAGATAGTTTGTCAGGTTGAATTCAGCTTCCAATTTGCTGTCTTCGCTGTATCCCACATAGCGTCCGTTTACCCAAAAGGTACATATTAGAAGTTACTGAACCGAAATGGGCAAAAATCTCTTTCCCTTTCCAGTCGGCGGGCAGAATGATTTCTTTCCGGTAAGAACCTACATGATTGTTTTCAACGGGAACAAAGGGGGGATTGTTCTTGAACTGGCTTCTCCATGCATATCCTACGTTTACATAGATCGGGTCTCCGTATCCGTTTAACTCCCATACTCCGGGCACCTTAATATTGTCCCAGCCCTTGTCATTGAAATTAGTCTGGAAGAAATCGGTCGGACGTGCATCCGCGTTTCTCACCCAGTTGAATTTCCAAAGCCCGTTCAGGGTCATAAAATTCTTTGAGTTTTCTTTGATTCCGGCTTTGGCTTCATCAGCCGATGCATAGGCAAAATAATTAGTGTGCATTGTCGAGCGGTTTACGGAATTCACTTCCGGATCTTTCCACTCATTGAAGTTTTGTGCTTGCATGGCGTTTAGTCCTAACGTGGCCAAGCAGCAAAATAGCAGTTGTTTCTTCATGGGTTTTTGTATTAGGTTTGAATTTCGGGAGTCAAAGATAGGGAATAATTTGATTAGTAAAGGAGAATAATGAGTCTAATAAGTATATCTATGGTTCAATTTTAATTTATTTATGAACTATAAAATGAAGTATAATAAAGATGCATTGTTTATGCATAGATTTGCGATGAAGGAAGAACTTGGTGAGTTGATCTTTGAAGTTTTATTTTTCGTGTATGTAAAGTCAATAAGAAACGATGAATTGGATGTTTTTTGTTGTTGGGATAGCTTGATACTATGGATAATACAATTAATTTTAATACTTATTATTTCTTGTTATGTACTATTTTGTACCTTTTTAGTATGATATCAGTGTCTTAAAAACTGTATCATTTGCTTAATTTGCAGCGAGTGTTTTTAATAAACCTATTTCTAATTCTTAAATTTATTATTATGAATAAACTGACGAGGCTGAAAAGATGCAAAAGGTGCATCAGTACGTTAATGCTTATGTGTTGTTCGCTCTTAGTATGGGCACAGAATACAGTAACGGGAACTGTATTGGATGAATCTAATTTGGAAGTAATTGGTGCGAATGTGAAAGAAAAAGGTACTGCTAACGGTGCCATCACCGACATGAATGGTGTTTTTCATTTAAAAGTGAGCAATCTTCAAAAAGCTGTTCTGCAAATCTCGTTCATGGGATATGAACCTCAAGAGGTCCCGTTGAACGGGCGTAAACAACTAAAAATTATTCTAAAAGAAACAGCAAATGAACTTCAGGAAGTTACGGTTGTGGCCTATGGTACACAGAAGAAAGAGACTTTGACAGGGGCTATCTCTGCCGTAAGTAATGATGCGTTGGTGCGTTCGCCTAATGCTAGTGTAGCTAACACGTTGGCAGGCCAGATCACGGGACTCTCATCTGTACAAACCAGCGGCCAACCGGGGCAGGAAGATCCCAAAGTGTTTATTCGCGGTGTAGGGTCTTTGACAGAAAGTGCTTCTTCTCCTCTGATCCTGGTGGACGGTGTGGAACGTTCGTTTTATCAAATGGATCCGAATGAAATAGAAAGTGTGACAGTACTGAAAGACGCTTCTGCCACTGCTGTATTCGGTGTTCGAGGTGCAAATGGCGTAATTTTGGTAACTACACGCCGTGGTAAACGAGGGCAAAGCGAAAATCTCGGTGAATTCTTCGGTTGGTATTCAGATGCCTACTCGTATGCTCGAAATGGCAGACAGTTATACGTATGCAACTTTGAGAAATGAGATTATAACAAATGACAAGCCAAATGCTACCGAGAATGATTTGGTATTTGATAATTATGCAGTTGAACGATTCAGACTGAATGATGATCCCATCATGTATCCCAGTATCGACTGGAGAAGATATCTGCTGAATAAGACATCTGTGCAGACACAACACAACCTGAATATTTCCGGAGGAACAAAGGATATACGTTACTTCATATCTTTAGGTTTCTTATATCAGAATGGCCTGTTGAAACAGTTCGAAGGAGTGGGATATGATAATAATTATAAATACAAAAGGTATAATTATCGGGCCAATCTGGATTTTGATGCTACTAAGACTAGCACGTTAAAGATTGGTATCGGTGGTATTGTAGGTAACCGGAATGAACCGATGATTAATGATGCGACTAATTCAATCTGGACATTGATTAATCAGACGACTCCGTTCAGCAGCCCGGGAGTAATTGACGGGAAGCTGATAGTTACCCCGAAGAACGTTTTGATAATAAAATTAATTTGGGTAACAGTGCTTTGCCTAAATGTTACGGGACAGGCTATTCAACAGCTATTAATAATACAATGAATTTGGATCTTCTGTTGAACCAGAAATTGGACTTTATTACTAAAGGACTGTCAGCAGAGATAAAAAGGCGCCTATAATACGAGTTATGGTTTTACTAAGAAACGTAAAGGACAGGTGGAGCAATTTATGCCTTTCTATCAGTCTTCTTTGGAGGACCCGTCGCTTGGCTATGATTCACCGGATTTCAACAAGAATATTGTTTATAAGATCAAAGGAGAAAATAAGAGCTTGCAATATGACGAAACTTCCTCGAGAGCAAGAGACTGGTATCTGGAAGCAAGTCTGAGATATAACCGTAAGTTTGGTTCTCATAATGTCGGAGGATTGTTCTTATATAATCAGAGTAAAAAATACTATCCTGCTCAATGGGTGGGAGTACCGTCCGCTTACATCGGTTTTGTAGGACGTCTGACGTATGATTATAAATCCCGTTATATGGCAGAAGTCAACTTCGGTTATAATGGTTCCGAGAATTTTGCTCCGGGTAAGAGGTTCGGCGCATTTCCTGCCGGTTCTATCGGTTACATCCTGTCGGAGGAAGCATTTATGAAACAACAGAAAGTTGTTGATTATCTGAAATTCCGTGCTTCAGTTGGTCTGGTCGGAAATGATAACCTTGGAAATAACCGTTTCTTGTTCCTGCCGGATTCTTATGATGTGAATTTGAGCGGAGTAGACGCGTGGAATAACAATAAATACGGCTTCAATTTTGGTTATAACAGCAAAGCGTTAATCCAGGGTGCGTTGGAAAAACGTCTGGGTAATCCTAACGTGACTTGGGAAACTGCGCTGAAACAGAACTATGGATTGGACATTCATTTCTTGAAGAGCCGTCTGAAGATCTCTTTGGATTATTTCCTCGAGGAACGTAAGGACATTCTTATCAATCGTAAGACAATACCTTTATTGACGGGACTGACTTCCTCGATTCTGCCTGCCGTAAATATGGGTAAAGTGAAAAATCACGGATATGAAGTAGAAGTGAAGTGGAATGACAGGATCGGTCAGGTTCAGTATAATATTCAGGCAAATGTTTCCTACTCAAAGAATAAGATTATTTTCCAGGACGAGGTAGAACCTAATGAACCTTATATGTGGCGGACGGGAAATCCGGTAGGAGCTCTTTTCGGATATGTGGCGGACGGTTTTTATACGGAGGAGGATTTCGGAGAGAACGGCAAACTTGTGGCTGGCTTGCCCGATCCTGGGGTATCTGTGAAGCCGGGTGATGTGAAATACCGGGATTTGAACGGTGACGAAGAGATTACTTCGGACGACCAGACTATTATTGGAAACCCGACTCGTCCGGCCTATACATTCGGATTGAATTATGGCATTAATTATAAGGGCTTTTTCCTGACAATGAACTGGACTGGTGCCGCACAGCGTTCCTTGTTGTTGGATGGAGCTTTTAGAGAACCTTTTGGAAATGGTAAAATTCGTGGCTTGATGCAGTTCCACGCAGATACACGTTGGACACCGGAAACAGCCGGTACGGCTACCACACCGCGGTTTACCGAGACAAACGCAGTCTACAATATGCGTTCTTCTTCTCTTTGGGTACGAGACGGTTCCTATTTGAAACTGAAGAATGTGACAATAGGATATAACTTTACAGATAAGAAGATGTTGAAAAAACTGGGTATCCAGCAGTTAGGTATAAAACTAACAGGCTATAATCTGCTGACCTTTGATAAGTTTGACATCATGGACCCTGAATGTAATCCGAATAATGCGGATTCTTACCCTATCATTAAGATATATAATTTAGGTATTAATCTAACCTTCTAATAGTGCTGACAATGAAAAACTATAAAAAGTATATGGGCTGTCTTTCTCTCTTTGCATTGACATTGATAGGGTGCGAAGACCTTAAGTTCGGAGAGAAGTTTTTGGATAAGCCGATAAGTAATGAGCAGAATATAGATTCTGTCTTTAACAAGAAAGTATATGCTGAGCAGGCATTGGCGGAGACTTACCATTCACTGCCGGATTATCTGCCTATGCAAGGACGTCTGGGATATGGAGTGCTGGAAATGCTTACCGATTTGGGTGACTGGACAAAAAAGGAGCACCTAAGTTCTATACAGGAACGGTAGACGGAACAAATGCCTATCTAGAACATCTTCCATATCGGTTGGATGTTGATAATAGAACCATTGGTGTCGGTCCGATTTATGGTATCCGGAGAGCTTATATCTATATTGAAAATGTGGATAGAGTGACAGATATGACTGCGGATGAAAAGGCGATAGGAAAAGCGGAAGCACAAGTAATTATTGCCTATCATTATTCTCAAATGCTCCGTTATTATGGGGGGATGCCGTGGATAGACCATGCTTATACGGCAGAAGATGCGATGAAATTTCCTCGCATGACGGTAGAAGAAACCGTACAGAAAATCATCGGGTTGCTGGATGCCGCCGCCTCTGTATTACCTTGGCAGGTAGATGCGGATAATGACGGACGAATGACGGCGGCCTCTGCTTTAGCATTAAAGTCCAGAGTGCTTCAGTTTGTGGCGAGTCCTTTGTTTAATGCTGACAAACCCTATTTGGAAGGTGATGCTTCCTCTCAATTCCTTACCTGGTATGGTAATTATTCATCAGACAGGTGGCAGAAAGCACTGGATGCAGGGTTGGAATTTATGCGGGCTAATAAAAAAGAATTCGAATGTTTATCAACTGGTGAATACAGGTAACCCTCGCGATGATTTTGCGGCAGGATATTTCAATCGTCATAATGGAGAGGTTCTGATTTCTTCCAGAAGATTTACCACTTATGCTACGGGGAAACTCCGTTTGCCCAAGTACGCTACGGAGTTGCTTCTCCTACATTAACTTATGTCGATATGTTTCAGATGAAGGACGGGACGGAATTCGACTGGAATAATCCCGATCATAATAAATTCCCTTTCTTTGATAAGGATGGAAATCCTAGAAGGGATATCCGCTTGTATGAAACGGTTGCTGTGAATGGAGATAAGTTTAAGGGTGCCCAGAAAGTACAGATTTTTGAAGGAACCACCCAGTCACCTTATAAAGATGGGCGAATGAGTTACAATGGTTTTGCGATGAGAAAATTCATACGAAACTTTAATGACGAAGTGAATGGTAAATTCTATTCTTGTCCGTTAATTCGTCTTCCCGAAGTTTATTTGAATATGGCTGAAGCGATGAATGAGTTGAATAAGGCGGAAGTTCGTGACGAGTTTGGCAATACGGCCTATGATTATCTGAACAAAACCAGGGAACGTGCAGGTATGCCTGCGATTTCGGCGGCAGATGTTCCGGCCGGAAAACCGTTGCGCGAAGCGATATTACGTGAAAGAGCCATTGAATTCGGTTATGAAGAAGTACGTTATTTCGATTTGATACGTTGGAAACGCGCAGATATATTTACCGGACAACTATCACGTCTGATTATTAAAAAGCGGCTGGTGAGCCGAGCGGCTTTTCTTATAAAGTATCTCATGCAATGGCGGAAACACGCCAGTATGCGAAACCTGAGAAGTGGAATGACAAATATTTCCTGTTACCTCTACCGGTAGATGAGATAAACAAGAAATATGGATTGATTCAGAATCCGGGTTGGTAATAATCAAATCGTTGAATAATAAGAAGAATGATTATGAATAAATCACTTTATATCGTAGCTTTCTCGTTGGCGTTTGCCACTACAGGGATAGCTCAAAATAATGAAGGACAAGATAAGACAGTCGATCTGGGAACTCAGACGACAACCGAGTTACGGAAGACACAGGCGGTATCTACCATTTATTCGGACGAATTGGATAAAAATGCAACTACGAGTCCTTACAATGCAATATATGGCCTGTTGCCGGGACTGACTGTGATGCAAAATACGAGTTGGGGAACCGACAAATCACGTTTAAATGTACGTGGTCGTGGCTCCTTGAATGGAGATACGCCATTATTTGTGGTAGACGGTTTTGCCCGCCCCATCGAATATATCAATCTTTCGGAAATAGAATCAATATCCGTATTGAAAGACGGTGCTGCTACTGCTCTTTGGGGGAGGTAGAGGCGCCAACGGCGTGGTGCTGATAACTACCAAACGCGGTATGTACAGTAAAAAAGAGATCAAGGTAGACTATAAGTTTGGTTTAGGTCTGCCCGTAAACCAACCGGAATTTGCCGATGCTTATACATATGCAAAAGCCCGGAATGAAGCATTGAGATATGATGGCCTGCAACCGGATATGGATGAAGCTTCTTTTTTTGGCCGGAGGTAATAGCGATCTTTATCCGAATGTTGATTGGCAGAAGGAAGCGTTGCGTAATCATACGACCAGTCATCAACTGGATATTACTTTCCGCGGGGGAGGTAAGAGGCTGCGCTATTTCAGTGTCTTGAACTATAAGAATGATATGGGACTGTTGAATTCCAAGTACACTGACTACACTGATCGTTATAATTCCCAGATGAAAAGTATTTTCTCAATCTTCGCATGAATCTGGATGTAGATATCACAGATGCAACGAAATTGAAACTGAATATGCTCGGTATGCTGCGTGAAACGAAACGCCCTACCACATCGGAGGCTACTTTGTTTGAACAGATATTCAATACTCCATCTGCCGCATTCCCTGTACAGACTCAGAATGGACTCTGGGGTAGTAATAATGTGCTGAAAACAAACCCGATAGCCAATCTGGCGGACGTAGGCTATTATAAGCTGAATCAGCGAATGCTGCAAAGCAGATCTGCGATTGATACAAGACCTGTCTGTATTGACTCGCGGACTGAGCGCTGAACTTGCTATTGCCTATGATAATAATGCAACTTATCAGGAAACAGCCAAGAAAAGCTTTATGTATCAGACCATTGAGAAAGGTACTGACGGAGAACCGGTTTATACGAATTACGGAAATCCTAACGATGAATTGGAAATCAGCAACAAAGGATTGGCTAATCAATATATACATGCCAACTTTGAAGCGAAAGTCAATTATCACCGGACATGGGATAAACATGATTTTACTGCCAGTGCCATGTTCCGCCAGGAATCAATGACTCTGACGGGAGCTAATAATAGCCGTTACCGTCAGTACATCATCGGAACCGTAGGTTATAATTTTGATAATCGTTATATGGTGGATGTTGTTGCTAACTGTTTTCGGCAGTAGCGTATTGGGAAAGAACGATAAGTATCGTGCATATCCTGCCATATCCGCAGCCTGGATACTCTCGAACGAGAATTTCATGAAAGGAATCTCCGCTTTTGATTATTTGAAACTCCGCGCTTCTTACGGGCGTTCCGGATATGATATCTATGATTATGACATGGATAAGCAATATTGGATAGGAAGCGGTTCCTATTATTTTCAGGCTGGGAATACCTCTGCCGGAAGCAGTTTGAAGGAGGGAATGCTGGCAATGGAGCAACTCGACTTGGAAGTGGCAGATAAATATAATATCGGTTTGGATATGAGTTTGCTCAAAGGGTTGACTTTTTCTATTGATGGTTTCTATGACAAGCGCTCTAATATTTTAATTGAAGGAAGCGGGTTGATATCTTCTGCAATCGGAGTTACCATTCCCCAGATGAATGCGGGAAAAGTGGAAACAAAAGGAACAGAACTCTACTATGTGGAAAAAAGAGTATAAAAACTTCAGCTACTACATCGGTGCTAATTTCTCTTATGCCAAAAGTAAAGTCATAGAGAATGGTGAGGGGTATCAACCGTATGGCTATCTGTCTAAGAAAGGTTATCCTATCGGACAATGTTTCGGTTGGGAAGCGATCGGTTATTTTAGAGATGAGGAGGACATTAAGAACAGCCCTGTACAGAAATTCTCGGAAGTACGTCCGGGGATGTCAAATATAGGGATTTAAATGGTGATAAAGTAATTGACAGTAATGATCAGAAAGCGATAGGATATTCTACTGCCATACCGGAGATTTACTATGGTATCAACCTAGGATTTGAGTATAAAGGTTTTTGGGGTAGACGCTCTCTTCCAAGGGGTAGGGCATTATAGCGTGATGTTGAATACTGCAAGCGTGTACTGGCCGTTGAGAAACAACACAAATATTTCAAACTGGTATCTGAACGACAAAATCCGTTGGACGGAAGATACGAAAGATATTGCAAATGTTCCTCGTTTGACCACGCTGGATAATGCCAATAATTTCAGAAATAGTACACAATGGTTGGAGAACGGAAGTTACTTTAAACTTCGTAACCTGAATGTTTATTATAATTTTCCTTCTTCTTGGGCGAAGAAGGTGAAGATGGAGAAGATTCAGGTATATGCGAGAGCTAATAATCTTTTTCTCGCTGGATCATGTGAAATATATGAACTGTGAGGATCTGAAAATCAATTATCCGGATATGACTTCCGTTTATTTCGGATTGAATATTAACTTCTAAAATGTGAGATAACCATGAGAAAATATATCATATTATATACAGGTTTGCTACTATCCGTTTCTGGGTGTAGCTTGCTCGAACTGGACGAATCGACTGGTTTGAACAGAGAAGAGGCTTATTCCTACTTTAGCAATGTCAAGGGCTTGGCTACTTATGTTTATAGCCAGTTGCCCGGAGATCTCGGAGTGCTCGACGGGGCTTTGAGAGAGTCTGCAACGGATAATTCTGTTTATATTTGGAGTGATAACAGTGTTCACGACTTTTATAATAATGCCTGGAGTCCCAATAATGCAGTCGACAATATGTGGTCGAAGTGTTATGGAGCTATCCGTTCCGTTAATTCATTTCTCGAAAACTATTCCCAAGAGAGGCTGGAGCGTTTCCGTTGGAACGATACGTATGAAGAAGATATTGCCAAAGCTACTATGTATCGTGAAGAATTGCGGGTGTTACGGGCTTTCTACTTGTTCGAACTGGCCAAACGATACGGAGATATTCCATTATTGACACGTACGTATGCGTTGGATGAGATCAATAGCGTGGAAAAGAGTTCTTTCAGCGAAGTGATAAAATATATATGCGATGAATGTAGTGATGCAGCTAAAACACTTCCCGTCAGTCATCAAGATTTTTGGGCGGAGACGGGACGTGTGACTAAAGGTACTGCGTTGGCATTGAAATCTCGTGCCCTTCTTTATGCGGCGAGTATGTTACATAATCCCAGTCAGGATGCTGATAAGTGGAAAGCTGCTGCCGATGCGGCTTATGCTATCATAAAAGAGAACTGGTACAGTCTGCCGAAAACGAATGCCGATCCTCTGTATGATAAGAACGGTGGAAACGATGTTTTGAAATCTCCGCAATTAATCTTTGAGCGTAGAAATGGAGAAAGTTTTGACTTTGAAGCAAACAATCTGCCTATCAGTTATGAAAAGGGAGAAACCGGCAATGTACCTACCCAAAATCTGGTGGATGCTTTTCAGCTGACTAATGGAAAAGACTTTGACTGGGAACAGCTTGCGCCGGGGCAGAACCCGTATGAGGGCAGAGACCCACGGTTTTACAAAACAGTACTTTGCAACGGAGATACATGGATGAATTCAACTATTCAGTCTTATGAAGGCGGTAAAGATGGTGCCGGAACAGCCGGAGCGACTACCACTGGCTATTATTTGAAGAAGTATATGAACGAGACCGTTTCTCTTACTCCTTCTAACGAGAAAAAAGAAACCTCATCATTTCATTATATTCCGTTATGCAGAGATTCTTCTGAACTATGCAGAAGCGATGGATGCCTGGAAGGGTGCCGATTATACGGATAATGATCATCCATTGTCTGCACGTGCAGCACTGAATCAAGTACGTAGTGCAGCTGATATGCCTGCTGTTACAACGGATGGCGATGCATTTACTGAAAGTATCCGTCGTGAAAGACGCGTGGAACTGGCGTTTGAAGACCATCGGTTCTGGGACATCCGTCGTTGGAAGATAGGTGATAAAACCAAAGCCATTTATTGCATCAAGATTACTCTGGAAAATGGTTCACCTGTTTATAAGAAGGAGTTGCTTGAAACACGTAACTGGGATGATAAGATGTATCTGTATCCTATACCACAGACAGAATATTATAAGAATCCTAATTTAGGCCAAAATACAGGCTGGTAAATAAAATACGTGAGATACTGTTTGCTGCTTTTCCAGAAACAGTATCTCACGTTAAATTATTCAGTTTATTATCCAACTTCTGTTTTCTGCATATCAACTACCGGTTTACCTGCTCTTTACTCCTTCTTCTTGATATCATCTCGTAAAACTCAGAGAAAAAGACTAGCTAACAAAGCTAGTCGCTTTAGGTAAGAAAAAACTAATTATATCAGCGATAAAAAGAAATAAAAACGCGTTGGAATTGTTTATTACCTTAAGCTACCCTTTCGTTTTTTAATAAATTAGCTAGAAAGTGTGGTGTTTATTGGATAAGAACACTTATTTTTGCAGCATGTTACAATTTGAGAATCAAAAGATAAAGCAAATCGTTCGCAAGGCATTTCCGGTAGTAACGCTGGTTGTCATGCTATATTCTTGCGCCAGTATCGGACGTCCGGACGGTGGCCCTTATGATGAAACGCCACCTCGTTTCATCGGTAGTACACCTGCTGCCGGCGCTTTAAATAATCAGAGGACAAAAGTTTCTCTCTTGTTCGACGAATTTATAAAGTTGGAAAAGCAACAGAAAAAGTTGTTGTTTCTCCACCGCAGGTACAACAGCCCGAAATTAAAGCTTCAGGAAAGCGGATACAGGTAAACCTGCTTGATTCATTGAAAGCGAATACCACTTATACAATTGACTTTTCGGATGCGATAGTCGATAATAACGAAGGTAACCCGTTGGGTAACTTTACTTTCACCTTTTCTACCGGTACGCAAATAGATACAATGGAGGTATCCGGAACGGTGCTTGACGCTTCCAATCTGGAGCCGATAAAAGGAATCCTGGTAGGATTACATTCCAACCTGAACGATTCGGCTTTTACAAAATTGCCATTTGACCGTGTGGCACGTACCGATAGCCGAGGACGCTTCTCTATCCGTGGCGTAGGTCCTGGCAATATCGTATTTATGGGTTAATGGATGCAGACCAGACATTTACTTTCAACCAAAAAGTGAAGTCATTGCTTTTAACGATTCACTGATCATTCCTCGTATGGAGGAAAGAATCCGTATGGACACGGCTTGGGTGGACTCGCTGACTTACGATACGATTGTTGAGAGGAAATATATGCATTATCTGCCGGATGATCTTATACTCCGTGCCTTTAAGGAATTCAACTACTCACAATATTTGATTAAATCAGAACGGCTTGTTCCACAGAAATTTACGTTCTATTTTGCCGGTCAGGCAGATACTTTACCTACATTGAAGGGGTTGAATTTCGATGAAAGGGATGCTTTTGTTATCGAAAAGAATCCGCGGAACGATACGATCCATTATTGGGTGAAAGACTCTTTGCTTTTTAAGCAGGATACACTTGCTATCAGCCTAACTTATCTTTATACGGATACATTAAATCAATTGGTATCACGTACGGATACGTTGAATCTGGTTTCGAAGCAAAAAATATAAGAAGGAAGAACCGGAGAAAAAGAAAAAAAAGAAAAGAAAGATGAAGAAGATGAGCCGGAACCAACCAAATTCTTGCCGGTGAATGTCGGTGCACCTTCATCAATGGATGTGTACGGTTCTATATCTCTGACTTTTGATGAACCGATTGCCCGTTTTGATAGTGCGGCGATTCATCTGAAAGAAAAGGTGGATACGCTTTGGAAAGATATACCATTTGAATTTGAACAAGATTCTTTGAATCTGAAAAGATTCAACTTGTATTATGACTGGGAACCGGGTAATGAATATGAGTTCTCGGTAGACTCGACTGCATTCCATGGTATATATGGCTTGTTCACCGATAAAATAAAGCAGGGCTTCAAAGTACGTAAACTGGAAGAATATGCCAGTATCACCTTTCTGGTGACAGGAGCAGACTCTACTGCTTTTGTAGAATTGTTGGATGCTCAAGATAAAGTGGTGCGCCAGAGAAGGTTAACGGACGGAGGGTATGCAGACTTTTATTTTTTGAATCCTGGTAAATATTGTGCCCGACTGGTGAACGACCGGAATGGAAATGGAATCTGGGATACTGGTAACTTTGAAAAGGAGAACAACCTGAGGAAGTGTATTATTACAATATGATCTTGGAGCCGAAGGCAAACTGGGACTTAGATAAGCAATCATGGGATATTCACGCAATTCCGCTAGATAAGCAGAAACTGGACGAACTTAAAAAACAAAAACCGGATGAAGACAAGAAAAAGAAAGATAGAGATAGGAATAGTCAGCGACGTCGCTAATTTTCGACGAAAAATTATAATTGGATTAGCGACATTGCTAATGGGAATCTTTGTTCTTCCTGCCAATGCCCAGTGCGAAGCTAAGAACGATGCATTCAAATCCGGTGAGCACGTGATGTACGACTTGTACTTTAACTGGAAGTTTGTATGGGTGAAAGCCGGATTGGCCAGTTTGACAACGAACGCAACTACTTACCACTCGGAGCCTGCCTATCGTATCAATCTGCTGGCTTTGGGCAGTAAGCGGGCGGATTTCTTCTTTAAAATGCGGGATACGCTGACTTGTGTAATAGGTGAAAAACTCGAACCGCGTTATTTCCGTAAAGGTGTCGAGGAAGGAAAACGTTATACGGTTGATGAGGCTTGGTTTTCTTATAAGGATGGTCTTTGTTTTGCCAATCAGAAGCGTACATACCGGGACGGATCCGTCACCGAGTCGGAAGAAAGTGACAGCCGTTGTATCTACGATATGTTGAGCATCTTGGCACAGGCACGTTCTTATGATCCTGCTGATTATAAGGTAGGCGATAAAATCAAATTCCCGATGGCTACCGGACGTAAAGTGGAGGAGCAGACGCTTATCTATCGTGGAAAAGAAAATGTGAAAGCTGAGAACGGGGTTACTTATCGTTGCCTGATCTTTTCGTTAGTCGAGTATGACAAGAAAGGAAAAGAAAAAGAGGTGATTACTTTTTTGTGACTGATGATTTAAATCACCTTCCTGTCCGCTTGGATTTATTCCTGAATTTTGGTTCGGCAAAAGCATTCTTGAATAGTGTAACCGGCAATCGTCACCCGTTGACCTCTATTGTTAAATAAATCAAGAGAAAAGTCGGAGAGCCGGAAGTTGCCTGTAAAGGTTCTTCCGGCTCTCCGATTTTTTATTTTTGAATTTCGAAAGGTACTTTCTGTTCTTTTCTGAATACGCTTGATTCAAAAGTAGCAATTAAGTCCCCGTTCTGGTTTGTCACGTCGACTTGGTAACAGCCTGTACTTCGTCCGATATAGCGTTCGTGCGCTTCGGCATAAAGTGTATCGCCCGGTCCGCTTGCCCGTAGAAAAGTGATGTTGGAGGAGAGAGAGAAGGCTAGTGTACCGTGTGAGTTGGCTGCTGCGGCAAGCGCAAGGTCTGCTAGTGTAAAGATAGCTCCTCCCTGAGTCCGTGCGCCTGCATTAAGATGCTCTGGCTTTATTTCTAATTTGGCTTTACTATACCCTTCACGTACTTCCAGCAGCACTACACCTGCGTTTTCGGCGAAAAGATCATTTTTGAAGAATTCTTGTGGAGTCATGGTCTTTATAATTTTGATATTTCCTTGCAAATGTACCAAATTTGTCCCTCATTTGGATTATTTAGGTCGGTCTATTCTTGTTGAATGCATTATTTTTGCAATCAGATAATTAATCACTTAACAAAATAATCCGTGTATTATGAAAACAATTCTTAGCGCATTAGGACTATCCCTTCTGATCTTTACGAGTTGCGGTGGACAGAAAAAAAGCTGAAGTAGACTTTATTCAGGACAACATTGACAACGCGGTAGCACAAAACACTATTCAAACAGATATTATCGAGAAATCCGGTAAAATCCTAAATCCGAGAACAATTAACAAAGATGGTAGTATTTCTTATATCCCTATTGATGACTGGTGTTCCGGTTTCTTCCCCGGTAGTATGTGGTTGACTTATAATTTGACCGGAGACAAAAAATGGTTACCGTTGGCTGAAAAGTATACAGAGGCCCTTGATTCTGTGAAGCATCTGAAATGGCACCATGATGTAGGCTTCATGATTGGCTGCAGCTATCTGAACGGATACCGTATGGCAGACAAGAAAGAATATAAAGATGTAATCATTGAAACGGCAAAATCTCTTTCTACCCGTTTCCGCCCGAATGCAGGTGTTATTCAGTCATGGGATGCCGATAGAGGCTGGCAAGGAACGCGCGGTTGGAAATGTCCGGTTATTATCGACAATATGATGAACCTCGAATTACTGTTTGAGGCAACAGCTTTTTCCGGTGACTCTACCTTTTACAATATAGCAGTGAAACATGCGGATACAACGATGGCCCACCATTTCCGCCCGGACAACAGTTGCTATCATGTGGTAGACTACGATCCCGAAACAGGAGAAGTACGTAAGAGACAAACAGCACAAGGATATGCGGACGAATCCGCCTGGGCTCGCGGACAGGCCTGGGCCTTGTACGGATATACTACTTGTTACCGCTACACTAAAGATAAGAAGTATCTCGACCAGGCGCAAAAAGTATATAACTTCATCTTTACGAATAAGAACCTGCCGGAAGATCTCGTTCCTTACTGGGATTATGATGCTCCGAACATCCCGAACGAACCTCGTGACGCTTCTGCAGCCGCATGTACGGCTTCTGCTCTGTACGAACTCGACGGTTATCTGCCGGGCAATCACTATAAGGAAACCGCTGATAAGATCATGGAAAGCTTCGGCTCACCGGCTTATCGCGCCAAAGTGGGTACGAATGGAAATTTTATATTGATGCACTCTGTAGGCAGTATCCCTCACGGCCAGGAGATTGATGTTCCTTTGAATTATGCCGACTATTACTTCTTGGAAGGACTGATGCGCAAAAGAGACTTGGAAAAGAAATAATAAGGTTATCGTTTATTATTTATCATCTTATAACTTAAATATATATGAAACCTATAAATCTTTTGGTGGGAGGCCTGACACTGTTTACGGCACAGGGTTGCAAGGCTCCGAAGCAAGTAGTCGAACAATCGGAGCATCCCAATATTATTTATGTATTTCCGGACCAGTACCGTAATCAGGCAATGGGCTTCTGGAGTCAGGATGGATTCCGGGATAAAGTAAATTTTGAGGAGATCCCGTACATACCCCCAATCTGGATGCATTTGCACGGGAGTCTATGGTGCTGACTTCCGCTCAAAGCAACTGTCCGCTGAGCAGCCCTCATCGTGGAATGTTGCTGACCGGTATGTATCCGAATCGCAGTGGTGTACCTTTGAACTGTAACTCTACACGTCCTATCAGCTCTTTGCGTGACGATGCGGAGTGCATAGGCGACGTATTCAGCAAAGCTGGTTATGATTGTGCTTATTTCGGTAAACTTCATGCAGATTTTCCCACTCCGAACGATCCGGAGAATCCGGGACAATATGTAGAAACAAGCGTCCGGTATGGGACGCTTATACGCCGAAAGACCAGCGCCATGGTTTTAACTACTGGTATTCTTATGGCACGTTTGACGAACATAAGAATCCGCATTATTGGGATACGGACGGTAAAAGACATGATCCGAAAGAATGGTCACCTCTGCATGAATCTGGAAAAGTTGTATCTTATTTGAAAAACGAAGGTAATGTGCGTGATACAAAGAAGCCTTTTTTTATCATGGTAGGGATGAATCCTCCTCATAGTCCGTATCGTTCATTGGATGATTGCGAAGAGCAGGACTTTGATCTTTATAAAAACCAACCTTTAGACAGTCTGTTGATTCGTCCTAATGTTGACCTGAAAATGAAGAAAGCCGAATCAGCCCGTTATTATTTCGCTTCCGTGACCGGGGTAGACCGTGCTTTCGGACAGATTCTGGAAACACTGAAAGAGATGGGGCTGGATAAGAATACAGTCGTTATTTTTGCCTCCGATCATGGTGAAACGATGTGTAGCCAACGTACGGATGATCCGAAGAATTCGCCTTACTCAGAGTCAATGAATATCCCGTTTCTGGTTCGCTTCCCGGATAAAGATTCAGCCGCGGGTAGATGACTTGCTGCTTTCCGCTCCTGACATAATGCCTACTGTGCTCGGACTGTGCGGATTGGGTGATTCAATTCCGGCAGAAGTGCAGGGACGTAACTTTGCCCCTCTTTTCTTCGATGAAAAGGCTGAAATTGTTCGTCCTACCGGTGCTTTGTACATTCAGAATATAGATGGTGAAAAGGACGAAAACGGCTTGGTAAAAACTTACTTTCCTTCATCACGAGGTATTAAGACTGCGGACTATACATTGGCTCTGTACATCGACCGTAAGACAAAACAGTTAAAGAAAAGTCTTTTTATTCAATGACGCGAAAGACCCGTATCAGTTGAACAATCTACCTTTGGAAGAAAACAAGGAAATAGTGGCACAACTTTATCGTGAAATGGGTGCTATGTTGAAAGAAATCAACGATCCTTGGTATACGGAAAAGATTTTATCGGACAAAATACCTTATTAAGCAGTAGTTGGTTACTGTTTGACCATTTAATAATGACACAATGAAGAAAGATATTTGTTTTATACTACTGTTTCTGTTTGTAACAGCTTCTTCGGCTTTCGCACAACTCATAGGATTTGAGAGTAGTGAGGTACCCGAAGCATTTAAGACTTCCGGAAAGGGAGAGGCGAAAATTTCTTCTCTTTTCTATAAAGAGGGTAAAAGTAGCTTGGAGTGGGATTTCCAATCCGGTTCAACTTTGAATATACAGATACCTCCTTTATCATTAAAAGGAAAAACGGAGAGACAGTATGGCATTACCTTGTGGATATATAATGAAAAGCCACAGCAGGATTCTATTCGTTTTGAATTCCTGAATAAGGCAGGAGAGGTGTCTTATTGGTTTGCTTATCATCTGCAAGCAGCAGGGTGGCGGGCTTGCTGGATTTCTTTCGAATATATGCAAGGCGATAAGAAGGACAAAGATATTGTAGCTTACAGGTTAGTTGCCCCCCAACGCAAAGGACGTATTTTTCTTGACCGTCTGATATTCCCGGAAAAGAAGATGAATCTTCGTACCACTCCGGATCAGCAGTTGCCGACTAATAATGGCTTGGCTAACCGTGACCTTTGGCATTGGTGCCTTGTGTGGAAATGGGAACAGCAGTCGTATGATACTCCATTGGCATCCAAGTTGACTGCTCGACAGGCGAAAGACCTGAAAACAATCGAGCAACGTCTGACAGATTTTCTGGAAGTGAAAAAAGCCCCTAAAAAGCAAGTTGATGCCGCTTACGAGACATTTAAAAGAGCGGATATCCGCCCGTCGGCAGCAGGTACGGGATTTACGGGAACACCTATTGTAGCTCCGGACGAACAGAATAAGAAGATAGGAGAGATGTCGTGGAATGATATTGAAACAATGCTTTCCGGTTTTGCGTATGACGTTTATTGCAATCGAAACGAGACATCAAAGAAAAAACTACTTCACGGTGTTTGATTATGCTATTGACCAGGGATTTGCCTTTGGTAGCGGTATGGGAACCAATCATCATTATGGTTATCAGATACGTAAGATATATACGACGGCATGGTTGATGCGAGATGAGATCTATAAACATCCCCACAGGGATGCTTATTTGTCGACATTACGTTTCTGGTCTGCTTTGCAGGAGACTCGTCAACCGTGTCCTTTGGAACGGGATGAAATGCTGGATACTTGGCATACGCTTTTAATGGCGAGATTTATCTATGCTATGATGTTCACGGATGCAAGAGAGCAGGCGCAGGCTTTGGAGGGCCTCTCCCGTTGGGTTTCTTCTTCTTTACACTATTCACCGGGAACAATTGGTGGTATTAAGATAGATGGCACAACTTTTCACCATGGTGGTTTCTATCCGGCATATACGACCGGAGTGCTGGCCGTAATAGGGCAATTCATTGCTTTTACTAACAATACGGATTTTGAACTGACGGAAGAAGCCCGGCAACATATAAAGTCTGCTTTTATCGCCATGCGTAATTATTGTAATCTTTATGAATGGGGAATCGGTATCAGTGGACGTCATCCTTTCGGTGGAAAGATGGGTAGTGATGATATTGAAGCGTTTGCCAATATAGCTTTAGCCGGTGATTTGTCCGGTCGGGGAATACGTTCGATCATGCTCTGGCAGCAGATTATCTACGGTTAGTACGTGATAGGGATACTCCGAATGCGCGTTTCTTTAAGAAAGAAGGCATCAAGCCTGCACAAGCTCCACAAGGATTTTTTGTTTATAATTACGGTTCGGCAGGTATTTTCCGCCGTGCAGATTGGATGGTGACACTAAAAGGATATACTACTGATGTTTGGGGGGCTGAAATCTATACAAAAAAGATAATCGTTACGGACGTTATCAGAGTTATGGTTCGGTGCAGATCATGGGAAAAGGAAACCCCGTTTCCCGTACCGGAAGCGGCTTTGTACAGGATGGTTGGGATTGGAACCGCCTGCCGGGTACGACTACTATTCATTTGCCCTTCGAGTTGCTGGATAGTCCGTTAAAGGGTACTACCATGGCTCATTCAAGGAAAACTTCTCCGGTAGCAGTTCCTTGGAAGGCAAGAATGGCATGTTTGCTATGAAGTTAATGGAGCGTAATTTGGAAAACTTCACTCCTGATTTTGTTGCCCGTAAATCTGTATTCTGCTTCGACAACCGGATGATTTGTCTGGGAACCGGCATAACGAATAGTAATGCCGATTATCCTACGGAAACGACTCTTTTCCAGACGAAATACAACGGCGGAGAACAGAAAGTGGGTAATGACGGCTATTGGTTACATGACGGTTATGACAATTACTATCATGTAGTAGACGGAACAGTTCGTTCGCAGATCGCGGAACAAGAATCACGTCATGAGAAAACCCGTGCGGTCACTAAAGGAAAATTCTCCTCTGCATGGATAGAGCATGGTAAAGCTCCGAAGAACGGAACTTATGAATATATGGTATTGATACAGCCTTCTGCAGCGGACTTGGACGACCTTCAGAAAACTCCTGCGTATGAAGTCCTGCAACGTGATCAAACGGCTCATGTCGTTTATGATAAGAAAACAGGTATTACGGCGTATGCGGTTTTGAGGCTTATCAGCCGGTAACTGATAAGGTGATTGCTTCTATTCCTGCTGAAACAATGGTGATGTATGCGAAAGAAACCGGTAAAGGAGTTCGTTTGAGTGTTTGTGACCCAAACTTGAATATAAAAGAAAAGGCGTATACGACGAAAGAACCTAGCCGTCCTATTTATAAGAAAATACTACTCAAAGGTCGTTGGACGCTAAAGAATTCAATGGAAAATGTCCGGTTGGAGCGACAAGGAAATGATACACAATTGACGGTAACCTGCCAGCACGGACAACCTGTTGAGGTATTAATGGAAAACAAGTGATTAGATGATAAGATTTGTAGTTTAAGAGGGGTATTAGTTACTATGTTTCTATGAAACAGAAAGACCGGTTCGTAATGAGCCGGTCTTTTTTATCTGTAGAAGGGATTTATCTCCCTGATGTTTAATATTTATTTATTCAATCTCCACTCAAAACCGTCTTTTTGTATCTTTGATTTCGAATCCGAGGGCTGTTAATGTGTTACGGATTTCGTCGGAAGTAGCCCAGTCTTTGTTGGCTTTTGCTTTCATACGCTGTTCCAGCAACATATCCACCACTTTACCATAGGCATTTTCACGACTGTCGGAAGAACCTTTCTCTTCTTTCAGCCCCATGATGTCGAAGCAGAACAGGTGGAAAGTTTCTTTCAGCTCTTTCAAGTCTTCAGCGGAGATCGTTGCATTGCCGGCAATGACGTTATTGATGATGCGGGCACCTTCGAAAAGCTGTGCGATGACAATAGGAGTATTCAAGTCGTCATTCATAGCTTCGTAGCATTTAGCACGCAGCTCTTTCACGTTGATACCTTCCGAAGTTGCGGATGCAGGGGTAACCTTTCCCAATCCATCGATAGCTTCTATCAGACGTTGCAATCCTTTTCGGAAGCAATCAGTGCTTCATTGCTGAAATCGACCGTACTGCGGTAGTGGGCTTGCAGGATGAAGAAGCGGATTGTCATTGGAGTATAGGCTTGGGTCAGCAACTTATGTGTACCATTGAAGAACTCATCCAATGTGATGAAGTTGCCGAGTGATTTACCCATTTTCGTTCCGTTAATGGTAATCATGTTGTTATGCATCCAGTAGTGAACCATATCGTCGCCTTGTGAGGCTACTGATTGTGCTATTTCACACTCATGATGCGGGAAAATCAGGTCCATTCCTCCGCCGTGAATGTCGAAGTGCTCACCCAGATATTTGCGTCCCATAGCGGTACATTCGGCATGCCAGCCGGGGAAACCGTCGCTCCAAGGAGATGGCCAGCGCATGATATGTTCCGGCTGTGCCTTTTTCCAGAGGGCGAAATCGGCGGGATTACGCTTTTCACTTTGTCCGTCAAGGTCGCGGGTGGTGTTCAGTACATCATCCAGATTGCGTCCGGAAAGTTTGCCGTAATGATAATCCTTGTTATATTTAGCTACGTCAAAGTAGACGGAACCTTCGCTTTCGTAAGCGTATCCGGCGTCCAGAATCTTCTGTACGAGCTGGATTTGTTCGATAATGTGACCCGAAGCGTGCGGTTCGATGCTGGGAGAAAGTACATTCAGTGCTTCCATTGCTTTATGGTAGCGGTTCAGGTAATACTGAACAACTTCCATAGGCTCCAATTCTTCGAGACGGGCTTTCTTGGCTATTTTGTCTTCTCCTTCGTCAGCATCATGCTCCAGATGACCGACATCGGTAATATTGCGTACATAGCGTACTTTATATCCTAAATGAGTCAGATAACGGAAGAGTACGTCGAAAGTAATGGCCGGGCGTGCATGTCCCAGATGCGCATCACCGTAAACAGTCGGTCCGCACACATACATACCTACATGAGGTGCGTGGAGCGGTACGAATAACTCTTTTTTTCTATCTAACGTGTTGTAAATGGTCAGTTGATGTTCCATAACGTTTGCTATTTATTCGATTTAAAACCACAAAATTAGAATAAATCTTTGATATATTACGATAATTCAAGTTGAAATATGTAACTCATAGCCATTGTTCTGTGTTGTGATTGAAATCTCTTTGTCTTTGGACAATACTTCACGCAGCTTTCTTATATAGTTGTAAAGAGTGTGTTCGCTTATTGGTACAGCTTTTCTTGCTGTACGTATCATGAGTATATAGACAGCATACATCTATAATTTGCATCCCCATCCTAGAACGGATTTTTTTAATATTGTTCTCATTGTTCTCATATTTTTGGCAATTCCTTTATAATCAGATAAACCGTTAACTCAAAAATGGCTATAATGCATCTTTTTATTTCTCATCATTGTTCTCATGATAGTTGGAAATGAAACCATTTGCTTATTTATATGAACCATATTGATAAACGTAAAGTAGGATGACCTTTGGTTATATGTTGTTGGCCCTGTTCTGATAACTTAAGTAGTCGATATTCGCAGATCCTCTTGCTGACATCACTGCGTTATGTAATAAACATCCGCTTCTTTCCACAAGAGTGATGAGGCCTGTGTACTGGAGTGGAAAGATCTCATCACTTTAGTAGAAAGAACTGTTCACTTTAGTGCAACGAGCTATATAATGGTAAGATTGATATACGATAGCTACTCTGCATACTGCTGAAACAGAGTATAAGACATACAGTCAAAGGTTATGAAGGTACGGTTGAAAAAGGAATTGTGAGCATATGATGCTACGTAAATTTATAGTAAAAGTGTTCTAGTGCTTCCGCCACTCCGTCTTCTTCATTGCTCAGAGTGATATAGTCCGCCGCTTTCTTCACCGGTTCCTGTGCGTTGCCCATGGCAATGCCTAGTCCTGCAAACTTTATCATGGACAAGTCATTGTAGCCGTCGCCTATTGCTATCATTTCTTTGCGTTCTACTCCTATTTCTTTTTAATAATACGGCAAGAGACAGGGCTTTGTCGATACCTTGCGGGACTAGTTCGAGAAAGTAAGGTTCTGAACGGAATACGTTAATGCGACCTTGTAACCGGAGACAAAGTTCGGCTTCTAAGGGGATGAGCTTGTCGGCATCTCCCACAATCAAGCATTTGGCTACGGGAAGCGTGATGTCTGTCAGGAAGTCATTTGTCTCCCGAACTGCCATTTTATTGAGAAAGGCCTCTTTTTGAACATACGGGTCCTGAGAGTTTTCGGTTACGATTTCTGCTCCGTCGTAAGTCAGTATGCTTAACTGGTGGCTGCGGGCGCACTCATAGAGTACGGGGACGACATCGTTCGGCAATACATTCTCATAGAGCATTTCCTGTGTTTCCCAATTGATGATTTCTCCTCCGTTATAGGACAGGATAAATCCGCCGAACTCATTCATGCGTAACTCATTTGCTAACGGCACAATGCCATAAGTCGGTCGACCGGAAGCAAGAACCAGACGGATGCCTTGTTCTTGTATGCGTATCAGTGTTTCCCGGTTGCGGGAAGAGATTTCCTTTTTAGAGTTGGTGAGTGTGCCGTCAAGATCGAGCACGATAAGTTTGTATTTCATGCAGTGTCATTTTGCGTGCAAAGATAAAGTAAAAAAAGTATTCTTGCAAGACAGTCCATATAAAGATGCAGTTTTTATTTTAGCAAATCCACCCACTGTTCATTGCTCAATGCAGGCAATGTTTCGCTGTCGGTAACAAATGTTTCTGCTAACTTTCGTTTTTCATCTTGCAGATAGAGAATCTTTTCTTCAATACTGTTCTGGGTAATGAAGCGATAGGCAATCACCTGCTTGTTCTGGCCGATACGATGGGCACGGGCGATGGCTTTCGATTCGGCGGCGGGATTCCACCACGGATCGATAATAAACACATAGTCGGCTTGCGTCAGATTAAGTCCTACGCCTCCGGCTTTCAGAGAGATAAAGGAAGGCTTGTACGTCTTTCTGCTCGGTGAAATGGGCAATTTCGGACGGCCGGTTGTTGGTTGCTCCTGTCAGTAGTGCATATTTCCAGCCCCGTTCGCGAAACGCTTCGGCGAGGACTTCCAGATGTTTGACGAAGGATGAGAAAATCAGTACTTTATGTCCTTCACTCCGTAGTGTGTCGAATATTTCTATTATTTGTATCGCTTTGCCGGATGCACCGTTAAAGTCCGGATAGATGAGTTGCGGATGACAGGCAAGTTGGCGTAGCCGCAGGATACCGTTCAAGATACTGAAAGAATGAAGTTTATCCATATTTTGAGGATGTTGGAGCAGGATATTCCGCAAACTATTTTTTTCTTGTTCGTAAAGAGTATTTTGTTCTTCGGGCATGTCACAATAGATCGTTTCTTCGGTAAGCGGGGAAGTTCCGGAGCCACTTCACTTTTGCTTCTGCGAAGAATAAATGGGGATATCAGTTGTTGTAACTGTGCTTCTACACGGGTATTGCCTTGGCGGATCGGAATCATGAATTGTTTTTGAAAAGCACTCTCAGTTCCCAGTAAGTCCGGTTGGATGAAACGGAATTGTGCCCACAGATCTTTCAGTGAATTTTCGATAGGTGTGCCCGTAAGTACAAGCCGATACTTGCTTTCCAGTTGGAGTGCAGAACGGAAGGTGAGCGATTCGCTGTTCTTGATATTCTGACTCTCATCAAGTACGATGTATTCGAATTTGTAAGAAGAAAGCAGGTCGATGTTGTTGCGCATCATGCCATACGTTGTGAATATCAACTGGAAACGTCCGAAGAACTTCCGGGATGATTGGGGGCACGACGATGCTACTGTTATATTCAATCATTGAAAGCGTTGTAAAGCGTTTCGCTTCCCGTCGCCAGTTGTGCAACAGCGACGTAGGAACGACGATGAGAGTGGCTGCTTTCCTTGAGGCGGGCGATTTATATATATGTTGTAACAACGTAAGTGTCTGGAGGGTTTTCCCAGTCCCATATCGTCTGCCAGACATCCGCCGAATCCTAGTTTATGCAGATGCATCATCCATGAGAATCCTTTCTGCTGGTAAGGACGTAATGTTGCTTTTAGTGCTTTAGGGACGGAAACATTCTTAATCTGATTTTTTGCCAGAGAACTTTTTAAGTCCTGTTCCTCCCAAGGCAGCTTGCGCGGCGCCTATAAATGTATGCTTCAATCGTATTCCCTGCTCTGTCTGCACTCCCATTTCCAACAAGTTCGCATACTTACTGAACCATTCCTCGGGTAAAAGGATCATGCGCCCGTCCGGCAGCAGATATTCTCTCTTTTCTTCGAGGATATGCTTGCGGAAGCGTGAGAAAGGAATGCGCAGGTTGCCGACAACAACGGTGATATGTAACTCAAACCAGTCTACTACTTCATCGTCACAACTCTGCTCGATATGTATCTCGTCCAGGCAGTAAGGAGTGTTTCCCCATATGGCCGGTCAGTTGAAAGTCCGATTGTAACATCTCCCGATGCTTATTGATCCATTCAACAAGTGTTTTCTCAGAAGAACTGGCTGATAACCTGAAATGGATATCACCGATACGTTGCAGACCGGAGCTTTCTAAAAGCTGAATCGCTTTTTTTTTTTTCGGCGACAATATCCCGCCGGAAGAAGGATACCTCACCGGAGTCTTTCCGATAAATGATTTTCTTCATTGCTGCTCCGTTGTCTGATGTAAATAGCTGGTCTCTATAACGAAAACCAAGCTGCAACAACTGTTCGCTATGGGTGATGTCTTCGTGACAGTAATGCTTCGCAGGCACATCTTTCTTCAGGGATATCCCACCCTTCGGTTATGATTTCGTGATAGCGTGCAATCGGAATGACAATATTGTCGATATACTTTTCGAGTTGAGCGGCGCTTGCACTAATTGCCTTTTTCTTGGTAAAGGGTAAGAGCCGGACACTATCTATGTGTGGAAAGAAGTATAAATTCATCCCTAGCAATAGAGTAGCCGGTGAGGCAGTTAATGCGATAACGGGTTTTTGGTCGTCCAATGAAAATGGTTGCTTCTCATAATAACATTGCAGTTGATAGCGGAAAGTACTGCTGTCGACATGAAATGTAAAGCGGACTTCGGCGTCATGTGGATGTACGTGATAAGCATGGTGGGCGTACAACACTTTGCTTCCGGGCTGTTTCTGATAAAAAGATAACCCGTTTTCCCGTATGAGAGTAAGCATCTCGAGTAGTTTGCCTTCAATAAATGGCCGAATGTTATTCTTTACTTTCTCAGGATCTTGAGATAACTTATGCAGGAAGCGTGATACTATCTTTTCTCGGGAATAGGCTCCCATTAAATATTTCTCTGTATAGTGAGAAGCGATGTCGATGGCTTGTCTTTCTGCTTCATTCATTTGTTCAATAGCTTCGGGAGAAGCGTGAAAAGCCTGTTCAATCAACTGCAACGTGCCATCTTCCAGTCGCTCTGCTATGTAAGGGATCAGTAGTATACCAAACACAGGATGCTCTGTATAAACGATGATGACTTGTCCGTTAGTTGTTTTCTCTCTCATTCTCTTTTGGGCTTTAACTGACAAAGATACGGGAAAATCCTTAATTTTGCAGCATGATAGAAGAAAACAAACGAGTATTGTTAGGAATGAGTGGCGGTACGGATAGTTCCGTTGCCGCTATGAGACTGCTGGAGGCCGGATATGAGGTGATCGGGGTGACTTTTCGTTTTTATGAATTAAATGGCTCGACCGAATATCTGGAAGATGCCCGTAGTTTGGCGGAGCATTTGGGACTCCGTCATATAACGTACGATGCCCGTGAAGTATTCAATAAGCAGATCATTGAGTATTTCGTGCAGGAATATATGGCGGGGCGTACACCGGTTCCCTGTACCTTATGCAATAATTATTTGAAATGGCCGTTGTTAGCGGAACTTGCCGATGAAATGGGCATATTCTATATTGCCACAGGGCATTACGTTCGGAAAGTTAAGTTGGAAGATACCTATTATATCACATCTGCGGCTGATTCGGACAAGGATCAGACGTTCTTTTTATGGGGATTGAAACAAGATATTCTCCGTAGAATGTTATTGCCAATGGGAGATATCACGAAAGTGGAAGCCCGTGCATTGGCTGCTGAACGTGGCTTCCGGAAAGTTGCTACTAAAAAGGACAGCTTAGGGGTTTGTTTCTGTCCAATGGATTATCGGAGTTTTTAAAAAACTGGTTGGATAAAAATGATCAGCTTTTTACCGCACATGGTCAGAAATGGTCAGAAATAGTCAGACGAGGGCGGTTTGTCGATGAAACGGGGGCATTTTATTGCTTGGCATGAAGGATATCCTTTTATACCATCGGACAGAGACGCGGGCTAGGGATACATCTGAATCGTCCTGTTTTTTGTGAAAGATATATTTCCGGAAAAGAATGAGATAGTACTTGCCCCTCTTCAATCTCTAGAGAAAACAGAAATGTGGCTGGATAATTGGAACTTGATAAACGAAAACCGTGTACTCGGTTGTTCTGATATAATCGTGAAGATACGGTACCGCAAACAGGAGAATCACGGTACGGTAACTGTTACTCCGGAACACTTATTGCATATACAGCTTCATGAACCGTTGACTGCTATTGCTCCGGGACAAGCTGCCGCATTCTATAAAGATGATTTGCTGCTGGGGGGAGGGATTATAGTAAAAGCCCGATAACTATCCGACAGCCGGAATAACTTGTGCGAACCCAAGTCTCATCCATGCTGAGACCCGGATTCCGTCTACACGACACCCGGGTCTCAGGCAAGTAATCTTTGCAAAAAGAAAACCTGTAATAACTATATGATAAGTTTCTCTATATTTGAGGGCTGGAATTCAATGCCAGCGTTGTCTCTATGTATTCACGTGTATTGCTGAGTCTGGGGACTTTGTGCTGTCCTCCCAACTTCCCTCTCTGTGCCAGCCAGTCATGGAACAATCCCTGACGGGCAACGATTACTTCCAAGGGTTGCAATGCAATATCTTTCCAACGTTTTGCCTCATAGTCGGAGTTTACTTCCTTTAATGTTGCATCCAGTATTGCTGCGAACTTCTCAACGGAATCCGGCATTTTAGCGAACTCTATTAACCATTGGTGGCGGCATTTGGCATGTTCGTCCATAAACACCGGTGCGGCAGAATATTCACTCACTTGCGCCCCTGTTTCCGAACAAGCCTTTGCCAGTCCTTTTTCTGCATTATCTACGATTAGTTCCTCGCCAAAAGCATTGATGAAATGTTTGGTTCGTCCGGTAATGACAAATTTATAAGGGTTCTTGCCGGTAAATTTCACTGTATCCCCAATCATATACCTCCACAAACCGCAAGAGGTCGAAATGACCATTGCGTAATTCTTGTTAAGTTCCACCTCTTCGAGGCAGTAAGCACGTGGATTCTCTTTATCAACTTCTTCCAACGGAACAAATTCGTAGAAGATTCCGTAGTCGATCATCAGCAACATTGCAGGATCTGAAAGATCGTTCTGTGTGCCGAAATAACCCTCGGAAGCGTTGTAGGTCTCTACATAATGCATCTTCGGTGAATGAATCACTTGCTTGTATTGCTCACGATAAGGGGTGAAAGCCACTCCGCCGTGGAAGAATACTTCCAGATTCGGCCATACTTCTTCCAACGTCTGTTTGCCTGTTTTTTCAAGGATCCGTTTGATAAGCACCAGCATCCATGACGGTACACCGGACAAACTGGTCACATTGACCGGAATAGTACTGTTGGCTATCGCTTCTATCTTGGTTTCCCATTCGCTCATTAGTGCGATTTTCTTGCTGGGCACACGGACAAAATTGATAAGCGGATTGACATTTTGAATCAAAATAGCAGATAAATCTCCTACCAGGCTATGATTAGAATTGAGATTCGGACTATGGCTTCCCCCTAGGATCAATCCTTTTCCCGAGAAAAAGTGGCTGTCCGGATTGATGCGGAAGTAAAGTGCCGCAGCATCTTTACCGCCTCTATAATGAATGTCTTCCAGTGCTTCTTTGCTGACAGGCAGGAATTTACTTTTATCATTTGTCGTTCCGGAAGATTTGGCGAACCAACGTATTTCCGACGGCCAAAGCAGATTCTGTTCCCCCGCCCGCAAGCGTTCTACATACGGCTTGATTTCCTCATAAGTCTGGATTGGAACACGTTTTCTGAAATCTTCATAGCTACGGATGGAGGAGTAGTCGTACTTTTTCCCCCATTCTGTCTGTGCAGCCTGATGTACTAAGCGGTTTAGTACACTATGCTGTATCTCACTAGCCTGAGTAGCATATAGGTCTATCTGTTTTAAACGGGAATCAAAAAGTCTTACTAATAATTTTTGTAATATTCATTTCTGCTTTAACATAATAATGTTTAGTCGTGCAAAAGTAACTTATTTATCTTTTTTTCTATCTTTACGACGGAAATAATCGTTAAAAATTGACGGCTTTCATATAATCTCCGAGTTTTAGACTAAAAAATGCGACAATGAGAATCGGAATCTTAACATCAGGGGGAGATTGCCCCGGTATAAATGCCACTATTCGTGGCGTGTGCAAAACTGCCATTAACTACTACGGTATGGAAGTGGTAGGTATTCATAGCGGCTTTCAGGGGTTGCTCACAAAAGATGTAGAATCCTTTACCGATAAATCTTTATCGGGTTTGCTGAATCTTGGTGGAACGATGTTGGGGACTTCCCGCGAGAAGCCTTTTAAAAAAGGAGGTGTTATTTCGGATGTCGATAAACCTGCACTGATCTTTCAGAATATTCGGGAAATGGGATTGGATTGTGTTGTCTGTATCGGCGGAAACGGAACGCAAAAGACGGCTGCCAAATTTGCTGCCATGGGTGTAAATATCGTTTCGGTTCCTAAAACCATTGACAACGATATCTGGGGACGGATATCTCTTTTGGTTTCGACTCGGCTGTAAGTATTGCTACGGACGCTATTGACCGGTTGCATTCTACCGCAAGTTCTCATAAAAGGGTGATGGTGATTGAAGTCATGGGACATAAAGCGGGTTGGATTGCTTTGTATTCCGGTATGGCAGGAGGGGGAGATGTTATTCTTGTGCCTGAAATACCTTATAGCATTAAAAACATAGGAAACACTATTCTGGAAAGATTGAAAAAGGGGAAACCATACTCTATTGTAGTAGTAGCTGAAGGCATTCAGACGGACGGTCGTAAACGTGCTGCGGAATACATTGCACAGGAAATAGAGTATGAGACGGGTATTGAAACCCGTGAAACCGTATTAGGGTATATTCAACGTGGTGGTTCGCCTACTCCTTATGACCGTAATCTCTCTACCCGGATGGGCGGACACGCGACGGAACTGATTGCCAACGGGGAATTCGGGCGTATGGTTGCACTAAAAGGAGATACTATTGCTTCTATCCCTTTGGAAGAAGTGGCTGGGAAACTAAAGTTGGTTAGTGAAGATCACGATCTGGTGATTCAGGGACGTCGCATGGGGATTTGCTTTGGATAGATTCCACGATCGGTTCTGCCGTAATCTCATTGTCGAACTCATTTTCTTCCAATATATTGTCATTCAGCAATTCGATATCAGAGTCTGCATCCATTTCGGGTTCAGGTTCGGCTGCCATTGCTGATTGCTGCATTTTGGTTTCGTTGACGGTTGCCATGAAAGTCGGGTCCTTTACTTTCTTGATAGCCATTTGTGCGGCATTCTGCTGAGATTCTTTTTTGGAATATCCGGTTCCGGTTCCGGCAGGAAGTCCTTCGATGCGTACCTCAGTCTGAAATACAGGATTACTGTCCCGGTCGAGGAATTGCTCAATCAGTTCAAAAGAAACCTCCAGTTTGCTCTTTTGGCTCCATTCGATCAGTTTTGATTTGAAGTTTACTTCTTTACGGGAGATTTTATCCAGATCAATATAACGATTAATGATTCGCTGCTCCATAAACTGTTTGCAGCGTTCATATCCTTGGTCCAGGTAGATCGCTCCGATAAATGCCTCGAAAGCATTCCCGTACATATAGCTGTTGTGGGAAGAGGAACGGGTAGAATATTTGATAAGTTTGTCCAGACCGATCTCCACGGCTAACTTGTTCAAAGTCTCCCGTTGTACAATCTTGGAACGTGTGTTTGTCAGGAAACCTTCCCGCTTCCCTTCAAAACGTTTGTAGACGATATCGCCTACGATAGCGTCGAGAATGGCATCACCTAAAAATTCCAGACGCTCATTGTTTAACGGACGCCCCTTGTCCGAACGGACAGATGAGGATTTATGTAAGAGAGCCTGCTCATAGAGCTGGATGTTACGCGGGTAGAAACCGAGTATCCGGTAAAAACAAAGATAAGACTCTCTATCCCTGTGGAACAAGAGCCTTATCTTATCTATTTGGTTTCGTAACACGATTTTACTCAGCGTATTTTTTGAAGATAACGCACGCATTATGACCGCCGAATCCGAATGTGTTGGACAAGGCAACATTAACTTCGCGTTTCTGTGCTTTATTGAACGTGAAATTAAGGTTATAGTCGATATTTTCGTCGTCGTCACCTTCTTCATGGTTGATAGTCGGGGGAACAATGCCGTTCTTGATGGCAAGGATACTTGCAATTGATTCTACCGCACCGGCAGCACCCAGCAAGTGACCTGTCATTGATTTTGTTGAACTGATGTTCAACTCGAACGCATGATCACCGAATACTTCTTTAATTGCTTTTGCTTCCGAAATATCACCTACCGGAGTAGATGTACCGTGTACATTGATATAATCCACTTCTTTCGGGTCCATCTCCGCATCTTCCAATGCATTCATCATCACAAGTTTGGCTCCAAGACCTTCCGGATGAGAAGCTGTCAGGTGATGTGCATCAGCAGACATGCCTACGCCGGCAACTTCTGCATAGATTTTAGCACCACGGGCTTTCGCATGTTCCAATTCTTCCAAAATCAAGCAACCGCCACCTTCGCCCATGATGAAGCCGTCACGGCTTGCGCTGAATGGACGTGAAGCCTGCTCGGCTCATCGTTGCGTGTTGACAGGGCATGCATAGCGTTGAAACCGCCTACGCCTGCAGGGAAGATGGCCGCTTCCGAACCACCGGATACAATCACATTTGCTTTACCCAGACGAATCAGGTTGAATGCATCCGCAATGGCATTGGTAGAAGTAGCACATGCCGAACAAGTCGCGTAGTTAGGACCATGGAAGCCATACATGATAGAAATCTGTCCGGCAGCAATATCCGAGATCATCTTCGGGATGAAGAACGGATTGAACTTGGGACCTATTTCCTGATGAGTGTAGTAGTTGCCTACTTCTTCCTCGAATGTATGTATACCACCGATACCGGCGCCAAAAATAACACCGATTCTGTTCAAATCTTCTTTTTCGACGTCAAGACCGGAGTCCGATACCGCTTCTTTGGCAACAGCGACAGCATACTGAGTGTATAAGTCCATCTTTCTTGCCTCTTTACGGTCGATATATTTAGTTACATCGAAGTTTTTCACTTCGCATGCAAACTGGGTCTTGAATTGCGACGCATCAAAATGAGTAATAGGCCCTGCTCCACTAACCCCGTTCACTAGATTTTCCCAGAATTCGGGTACATCATTGCCAACAGGAGTAATGGCGCCAAGGCCTGTTACTACCACTCTTTTTAATTCCATATTGATGAAATCGGATAATTACTTAGCGTGTTCTTCGATATAAGATACAGCATCACCTACAGTACCAATCTTTTCTGCTTGGTCATCAGGAATAGAGATACCGAATTCTTTTTCGAATTCCATGATAAGTTCTACAGTGTCAAGAGAATCTGCTCCCAGGTCGTTAGTGAAGCTTGCTTCGGTTGTAACTTCTGATTCCTCTACGCCTAATTTATCAACGATAATCGCTTTTACTCTTGATGCAATTTCAGACATAACTTTAAGTTTTTAATTAATAATTAGTTTTATTTCTTTAAATTTGCGGTGCAAAGGAATGAATATTTATCGTTTTGCGCAAATATTTGACTAAATAAATGCAGTCTTTTGCACATTTTTCACTGTTTTGTGCATTGAATTCGAGTATAATGAAGAAAAACATCGCCATTTTCGCTTCCGGTTCCGGCTCAAATGCCGAGAATATAATCCGGTATTTCCAAAAGAGTGACTCTGCTCAGGTGTCATTGGTGCTTTCCAACAAAAGTGATGCCTATGTTTTGGAGCGTGCACACCGTCTAGGAGTGCCCTGTAACGTGTTTACAAAGGAAGATTGGATAGCCGGAGATGAAATTCTGGCTGTTTTGCAGGAAGTATCGAATTGATTTTATTGTGCTGGCAGGATTCCTTGTCCGCGTGCCGGATTTACTTTTTTGCATGCTTATCCCGATAAAATCATAAATATATGTCGCCGAGAAG